>PDWJ01002785.1_pt1 | contig 25968 bp, 27 predicted proteins | sample 1430881 | NCBI WGS metagenome assembly PDWJ01 (sample SAMN01162460, study PRJNA174530) | Oral metagenome, whole genome shotgun sequencing project. | biome: Marine environment; feature: Marine mammal; material: Swab sample of the gingival sulcus; isolation source: swab sample of gingival sulcus...
TGGTGTGGACAGTTATGATGCGATTATTCTGGCGGTGCCGCATGAGCAATTCATCTCCGGCGGGGCCCAGGCTCTGAGGGCGTTTTTGCATCCCAACGGCGTTTTGTTCGATATGAAATCGGTTTTTGAGGCCAAAGACAGCGATTTACGGCTGTAAAAAGCACAGACGCGACGGACCGACGCCAACACACCGCCCCGGTGGGGGTGGCTTTGGCGTGTCGGATGCTTTGATTTATGAAAATCTGTGCAGATCAGGCCAAGGCGTTTGGCCCAAAGCCTTTCAGCGGGTGATCTGCGCCCCTTTGCGGCCAGCCAGATCGGTAAAATACTGCCACGCCACCCGGCCCGAGCGGCTGCCCCGTGTCGCCGCCCACTCAATCGCTTCGCTGCGTAACTGTTCGGGCGCAATCTGAACCCCATAGGCCTGACAGTAGCCCTGAATCATCTGCAAATACTGATCCTGACTGCACGGATGAAAGCCCAGCCACAGCCCGAACCGGTCTGACAGAGACACCTTTTCCTCAACCGCCTCAGACGGGTTAATGGCCGAGCCGCGCTCATTCTCGATCATATCACGCGGCATCAAATGACGCCGGTTCGAGGTGGCGTAAAACACCACATTTTCCGGCCGCCCCAGAACCCCGCCATCCAGAACCGCCTTGAGCGATTTGTAATGCTGGTCATCATGGGAAAACGACAGATCATCGCAAAACAGCAAAAACCGCGCCTCGCTGCCCTTGAGCAGGGCCAGCAAACGCCCGATCGAGGGCAGATCTTCGCGCTGCGCCTCGACAATTTTCAGCCCCAGCCCCTGCTCTAAAACCGCGCCATGCACCGCCTTGACCAGCGAGGATTTCCCCATCCCGCGCGCGCCCCAAAGTAGCGCGTTATTGGCTGGCAGGGCGCGGGCAAAACGCAGCGTGTTTTCCAGCAGAATATCGCGAGCATTGTCCACCCCGACCAGCAGATCAATCCCTACCCGGTTGACCCGGGTCACTGCTTGCAGCCGATCCGGGTCAGTCTGCCAGACAAAAGCATCGGCAGCGTCAAAATCGGGCGCTTTGGCGGCAGGCGGGCTGAGGCGCTCAAGCGCGTTGGCGATCCGTTTCAGGGCAGATTTGCTCATTTATTTGGTCGAGTCCTTGTCCATAAAGCCTTCATCCTCTTCCGGATGGAACATGTCGGTGCCGGTTTGCTCCTCTTCATCGTCAAACCACAGCCCCTCGGCCCGCAACCGGGCTTCGCGTTTCTTTTCAACCCGCGTCACCAGCTGGATCGAGACCTCATACAGCCCGTAAACTACCACGAACAAAATGCATTGCGTGATCACATCGGGCGGGGTGACAATCGCCGCCAGCACCAAAATGCCGACAACCGCATATTTGCGCACCGATTTCAGCCCTTCGGCGCTGACCAGCCCGGCCTTGCCCATCAGGGTCAGCAACACCGGCAGCTGGAAACACAGCCCAAAGGCAACGATGAATTTGATGGTCAGGCGCAGATATTCCTGCACCGAACCTTGAAAATCAATCGCCGAGGTTTTGGCCTCATCCGAGCCAACCTGTTGAAAGCTGAGGAAAAAATCATAAGCCAGCGGCATCACCACATAAAAAGCAAAGGCCGCGCCCAGCACAAACATCACCGGCGAGGCAATCAGGAACGGCAAAAAGGCGTGCTTTTCGTTTTTGTAAAGCCCTGGGGCCACGAAGCGCCACAGCTGAAACGAGATGAATGGAAAAGCCAGCACCAGCCCGCCAAACAACGAGATCGAAACCGCGACGAAAAAGCCCTCTTGCAGTTTGATCAGGATCAGGCCGCAACTATCCTGCCCGCGTTCGGCCATGGCGGTGCAGAGCGGTTCGGTCAGGAAATTAAAGATCGGATTCCACACCGAAAAGCAGATGATCATACCGATGATGAACGCCACCACCGATTTGATCAGCCTATCACGCAATTCGCTCAGATGCTCGATCAACGGAGCGCTGCTGTCATCCACTTCGTCAGTCATGATGTCGCATCCGTTTTGGGGGCATCGGGTTTGGCGCTGTCAGCGGGTTTTTGCGCGGGCGCTTTATCCGCCTTGTTCTCGGCCGATTTTTTGGCTTTTTTCTTGGATTTCTTCGGCTTTTTCGCGGGGTCATCCTTGGGCTTGCCCATCCCCGGATCCCAATTCTCAAACTTGCTGGCCGCTTCATCCAGCGCATCCAGCCCCAGCGATTTCTTCGACGTGGCCTTGCGCAGATCATCGGCCACATCGGCAACGCCAGCCTGATCGGCAGCCTCGTTCATGGCGCTTTGAAACTCACGCGCCATCGCCTTGGCCTTGCCGGTAAAGCGGCCAAGGGTGCGGAACATTTTAGGCAAATCCTGAGGACCAACCACAATCAGCGCCACAACACCGATCACCAGCAATTCGGTCCAGCCGATGTCAAACATGAAAAATCCGCCTGTCTAAGAGGAAACCGAAATGGGCTAGGCTTGGTCTTTTTCTTTGACGTCTTCGGTCGGGGTCACGTCCTTGGCGGCATTTTCCAGCTCTTGCTGGCCTTCATTCACACCTTTTTTGAACGATGTGATACCCTTGCCCACTTCGCCCATCAGCGATGAAATCTTGCCACGGCCAAACAGCACCAGCACCACAACCGCAATTAACAGAAGGCCCGGCAGGCCGATATTATTAAGCATTGTCTTTCTCCTTTAAGTCAGACAGCCCGACTGGGCGCGCAGGAATTGATCGCCTTTATATAGGGAAACGACGATGGGTTACAAACGGCAAAAGCACCGCTGGCGGGGATTTTTCGGTTTTCCCAGGGCGAAGCTGCGATTGTTTTCGGCACCGCCAAAGCATGAGGTCAGTCATCTTTGGCAAACACAAAGCAATGATCCCGCGGCAGGCTCAGCCAGAATGCGCTACCGATCTCGGGCAGAAACACATCAGGCACCGAGGCTTTCAGCATGGTCTCATCCTGCAGCCGGAATTCGATCAGGCTCTCGGTGCCGATAAAACGCGCCCGGGTAACATAAGCCTGAACCGCATCGTCCCCCTTGATGTCATCGGTATGAATGCCAATATGCTGCGGGCGCGAGATCACTTCAACCGGACACCCCTCGGCCAGATCAGGGGCGGCAAATGCACCGAATGGGGTCTGGGCCATACCTGCTTTAACAACACCCCCTATCACATTGATGTCAGAGAAAAAAGCAGCGGATCTTTTATTGACCGGGCTGTTGTAAATCTCATAAGGCGCGCCCTTTTGCACGATCTTGCCATTTTGCATCAGCGCGATTTCATCGGCCATGCGCATGGCCTCTTCGGGTTCATGAGTCACCAACAACACCGCCGCGCCCGCATCTTTGAGCAGATCAAGCGTCTGGTCGCGAATGCCGTCACGCAAACGGTTATCCAGTCCGGAAAAGGGCTCGTCCATCAGCATGATTTTCGGACGCGGAGCCAAAGCGCGGGCCAGAGCCACCCGCTGTTGTTCGCCCCCCGACAGCTGATGCGGATAGGAATTGGCGTAATGGGCCAGCCCGACTCGTTCGAGCAGCTCGGTGATCCGGGCTTGATGATCCGCCCCGCCCCGCGGCAGACCAAAGCCGACATTGCGCGCCACGCTCAGATGCGGAAACAGCGCGAAATCCTGAAACATCATGCCAATGGCCCGCTTTTCCGGCGGCACCCGGGTGGTGGCATCGCAGATCAGGGCTCCGTCGGAATAAACTTCGCCGCTATCCTGGGTCTCGACCCCCGAAATAATGCGCAAGGTGGTGGATTTGCCGCAGCCCGAAGGCCCGAGCAAGCACGTCACCTGCCCCGGTGCCACCTTTAATGAAACCCCATCCACCACAAAACGCCCCTCATAGGCGCGGCGGATGTCGCGTATTTCCAATCTGGGATGCATATCGTCCACAGCACAGCCCCTTCCCAAAGACCCAGTAAAACCATCAGATATATCGCCTTGGGTAACAGCAGAACACCACCGGAGCAAGGCAAAGCTGAACCGAAAACTGAGCGAAAATTCCACCAGATCAGCCCACGCAAAAACAAAGGCTGGTTCTTTTGGCAAAAATACGATAATTTTCAGCAAAACTGGGGGCAATTTAAAGAGCAGAACATGAAGGATCACTTTGATTTATCTGTGAAGTCCATGGCTTGTGCGCTGGCCGGGGTGCTGGTTTTGGCAGGGTCCGCTCAGGCCCAGCCGCTGAACCTGTCGACAAAATCGCGGGCTGGCCTGTTTTTATCGCAGACCAGAGTTCTGGACGGGCGGGCATCGTCGCAATACTCGGCCTCGATCCGCTTGCAGCCCAAATCGGTGCAAACCCCCGGCAAGGGCGGCAATCTGAAATATAGCGGCAAATATCGCGGGCAGTATCTGCATCTGGCCAAAGCGGCGGCGCGGAAATATGGCGTGCCCGAAGATTTGTTCTTGCGCCTTATACAGCAGGAATCCGGCTGGAACGCCAAGGCAAAATCGCACAAAGGCGCGCTGGGTCTGGCACAGCTGATGCCCGCCACCGCGCGCAAATTGCGGGTGAACCCACGGGTGCCGCGTGAAAATCTGGATGGCGGGGCGCGGTATCTGCGCCAGCAATATGACCGGTTCCGCTCGTGGCGGCTGGCGCTGGCGGCCTATAATGCCGGCCCGCAAGCGGTGCAGAAATACGGCGGAGTCCCGCCCTATCGTGAAACCAAGAATTACGTGCGCAAAATCTGGGGCAGTTAATCCTGCCACCATTCGGGCAAACAGCCCCTATCCTTGCGCCATCGTTTCCGTTGCAATCTTGCGAATCCGCTCGACCATCGCCCGCAACCCGTTCGAGCGCTGCGCCGACAGATGATCATTGAGCTGCAACCGCGCCAGCTCGCCGCCCGCATCCACTTTAACGATCTCGGACACCGTCAACCCGCTGAACAGCGCCTTGAGCACCGCCACCAGCCCGCGCACGATCATCGCATCACTGTCCCCGTCAAACTCAAACACCGCATCCGGGCCGCTGCCTTGCAGCCGAGGCATGATCCAAACCTGCGAGGTGCAGCCCTCAACCTTGGTCGCCGGCACTTTCAGCGCTTCATCCATCGGCGGCATCGCCTTGCCCAGATCAATCACAAACCGATAGCGATCTTCCCAATCGTCCAGAAATTCGAAATTATCAACGATATCCTCAAAGGCTTGGCTGGCCATGTTTTGCTCCTGATTGACTGGCTTTTGGATAGCCGCAAGCCGCAAAAAGGTCCAGAGCCTGCATGATCCCTTTTCAAAGCTTCTGATTTGGGCTAGTTCAGAAATGTCACATCAGGGGAAGAACCTATGAAAACACCGATTGCAATCACCTTGCTGGGGGCCGTGGCCCTGAGCGGCTGTGCCAGTAAGCTGAACCCGGTCAACTGGTTTGGTAAAAGCCAGAGCAAAACCTACAAAGAGGTGGTGATCCCCGTCAAACCGGCGGATTTGCGCGGGCTGGTAGACCAGGTGACCCTGTTGCGGGTTGAAAAGGCTCCGGGCGGGGCGATCATCCATGCGGTGGGTTTGCCGCACACCCAAGGCTATTGGGATGCCGAGCTGGTGCCCGAATTTGGCGAGCAACCGGTGAAGGGCGTTCTCAGCTACAGTTTCCGCATTCAGAAGCCTTTGGGATTTGAAAAGGCCGGCAGCGCCTATAGCCGCGAGGTAGATGTGGGGTATTTTGTTTCAAATCAAAAGCTTGTCGGGGTCAACACCATCCGGGTGCTGGGCGAGAAAAACGCCCGGAGCGTGCGGCGCTAACCGCACGATCGCTTAAAGCTCAACAACTTTCACGGTTGAACCCTTGGCCGTCAAACCGATTTCCCCGTTGCACAGGCGCAGCGCATCCTTGCCGAACACCTCTTTGCGCCACCCATGCAAGGCTTTGCCATCGCGCTGCCCGGCGGCAATCGCGTCCAGCTCGGCCGAAGTGGCAATCAGCTTGACGGCAACGCCGGATTGTTCCGCCTTGGATTTCAGCAGCACCCGCAACAGATCGGCCAGCGCCGGGTTGATCTGTGGCCGCTCCGCCTGTTTGGCCTGCGTAAACTCACCCAGATCCGCCGTCTGACCTGCGGCAACCGCCTTGAGAATCCCCTCAGCAATCGCCCCACGCCGCGCGTCACGTTGCAGCAGGCGCGAACGGCCCAGCTCTTGCATATTGGCCGGCTTGGTCGAGGCCAGCTCCAGCATCGCCTCATCCTTGTAAACCCGGTTGCGCGGCACATTTTTGCTCTGCGCATGCTGCTCGCGAAACGCTGCCAGCTGTTTGACAATCGCCATAAAGCGCCCGGATTTGCTGCGAGTCTTAACCCTTTTCCAAGCGTCTCCGGGCTTGATCACATAGGTTTCCGGGCTGAGCAGAACTTTAAGTTCTTCCTCTACCCATTTGTGCCGATTGGATTTCTCGATTTTCTTTGACAGAAATTCATAAATGACGCGCAAATGTGTCACATCACCAATCGCATAATTTTTCTGCGCATCGGTTAACGGACGCCGCGACCAATCGGTAAAGCGCGAGGATTTATCCATCGACTGTTTGGCGATTTTGCGCACCAAGGTCTCATAGCCCACCTGCTCGCCAAAACCGCACACCATCGCCGCCACCTGCGTATCAAACAGCGGCTTCGGGAACACGCCGCCCTCGATATAGAAAATCTCAAGATCCTGACGCGCGGCATGGAATACCTTGACCACATTTTGGTTGCGAAACAGATCATAAAGCGGCGCAAGCGATAGCCCTTCCACCAGAGGGTCAACCAAGACAGCGCAGTCATCGCCATCACCCTTTACCGCCAGCTGAATCAAGCACAGCTTGGAATAATAAGTGCGTTCGCGCAGAAACTCGGTGTCGACAGTGACGTAATCATGGGTGGCAGCCATTTGGCAAAACGCGGCCAGTTGATCGGTGGTTGTGATTGTTTTCATGGACTTACGTGCTTTTGTTAAAGTGAGTGAGGCGCAGTTTACGAGAAATCGGGCGAAATGGAAAGGGTGCGCTTATCCGATCATCAGCGGTTCGGTTTCGCCTATCAGAAAGCGGCGCAGAACTTCGGGGTAAAGCTGATGCTCCAACGGCAAGATGCGCGCCGCCAGCGTTTCGGGGGTGTCATCGGGCAGGATCGGCAGCCGGGCCTGACCCAGAACCGGACCGTCATCCAGCGCCGCCGTGACCTGATGCACCGAGCATCCGGCCTGCTGATCTCCGGCCTCAATCGCACGAAGATGGGTGTGTAACCCCTTGTATTTCGGCAATAAAGACGGATGGATGTTCAGGATTTTCCCCTGCCAGCGGGCAACGAAATCGCCGGTCAGAATGCGCATGAACCCGGCCAGACAGATCACATCCGGCTGCGCCTGTTCCAGCGCCGCGCTCAGCGCCGCCTCAAAGGCGGCACGATCCGCGCCATAGGGTTTGTGATCGACCACCGCCGTAGCCACCCCCAGATCGCGGGCTTTGGCCAGCCCGGCGGCCTCGGGTCGGTTGCTGACGACCAGAACCGGCTGGCCCGGATAGCCCGGCTGCTGCATCGCCTTGACCAGCGCCACCATGTTCGAGCCACTGCCCGAAATCAGGATCGCCACCCGTTTTGTCATGTCAACGCGCCACCATAGCTGACCCCGCTACCGGCCACCACCTGCCCCAGCCGGAACACGGTTTCGCCTTGGGCGCTCAGCAGCTCAGAAATCGCTTCCGCCTGATCGGCCGACACCGCCAGCACCATGCCGATGCCAGCGTTAAAGGTTTTCAACAGCTCGGCTTGCTCCATGTGAGCTTGTTCGGACAACCACTTGAAAACAGGCGGTAATTCCCATGCATTCAGGTCAATCTCAGCCCCCAGACCGTCGGGCAGAATGCGCGGGACATTCTCGGTCAGCCCGCCGCCGGTGATATGCGCCAGCCCATGCACGCCGCCGGCCTTGATCGCCGCCAGCGCCGGTTTGACATAGAGACGGGTCGGCGCCAGCAGCGCCTGCCCCAGCGACCCTGCACCAAACGGGTTAGACGAGGCCCAGTTCAGGCCCGAGACCTCAACCACCTTGCGCACCAGCGAATAGCCGTTGGAATGCACCCCGTCACTGGCCAGCCCCAGCAGCACATCGCCCTCGGCCACGTCCGCAGGCAGGCTGTGGCCGCGTTCCATCGCGCCAACCGCAAAGCCGGCCAGATCGAAATCGCCATCGGCATACATGCCCGGCATTTCAGCGGTTTCGCCGCCGATCAGGGCACAGCCTGACGCTGCGCAGCCCTTGGCGATGCCCTCGATGATCTGCGCCGCCTGATCCAGCTCCAGCTTGCCCGAGGCGAAATAATCGAGGAAAAACAAGGGCTCGGCCCCTTGACAGATCAGATCATTGACACACATCGCCACCAGATCAATGCCGATGCTATCGACAATGCCGGTGTCAATCGCGATGCGCAGCTTGGTGCCCACCCCACCGCCGGTTTGATGCGCTCGATCAACTCATTGCCGGCGTCAATATCAACCCCGGCATCGGCATAGGTCATTGCTTTGTTGTCAGACATGATCAGGCCAGCCCCCCTTGTGAAACCATCTGTCAGCGCACCTATCAAGCCTGACCGTCAATGTCTATCAATGTCTGGGCCACAGCACCGGGAAAGGCCCGGTTTTCTGATCAAACAGCCCTTGACCCCCGCGGCAACTGACAATACCCATACGCCACGCAACTGTAGTGGGCCCGTAGCTCAGTTGGTTAGAGCAGAGCGCTCATAACGCTTTGGTCGTAGGTTCAAGTCCTACCGGGCCTACCACAACCCATAACCCATTGTTTTATGTACTATTATCCCTTAAATCTGCTTTGATCGCAATCAACGGCAGAATGAAATTCTGTTGCCCTTACCCCATTGCCATGCAAGGATACGAAGACAAAACAAACCATTTGAAAGGAACAACCATGACCGAACGCACCGGAGGATGCGCCTGTGGGGCGATCCGCTTCAGGATAACCGCCCCTTTCGCTGCGGTTGGCGTGTGTCACTGCAAAGGCTGCCAAAAGGCATCCGGCGGAGCGCCAAACTACACGGCTCTTGTTCCCAGCGAAGGTTTTGAAGTCACCAAAGGCACGGCAAAAACCTATATCAGCAAAGCCGATAGCGGCAATGATGCGATGCGGTCCTTTTGTCCGGATTGCGGCACACCGTTGTGGAGCGGCTCAAAAGCAATGGGGCCGATGATGGCCATCAAGCTGGGGGCGCTTGATGACAACTCGGATATCATGCCTGAACTGCACCTGTTTACGGAATCAGCCCCGCCCTGGCACCTGATGCATGAGGGCTTGCCAACCTTCCCGAAAATGCCGCCGATGCCAGCACCAGAAGTATAGCTGACGGGTGTTGACGTTGTGGCGTCGCTTTGGGGCAGGATGCGCTGGACAGCCCGGCCAAAGCTGCTAGTCTCGCCCGAACTGTTAACCCCAAAGCGGAGCCTGAAATGACCTTGGATGCGGTGCTTGCAAAAATTGACGACAACCTTGACGATGCCACCGAGCGGCTGCTGGATTTGCTGCGAATCCCCTCGGTTTCGACCGACCCGGCCTATGCCGATGATTGCGTCAAGGCCGCCGATTGGCTGGTTGAAGATCTGAAAACCATCGGCTTTGACGCCGCCCGTTACGACACCACCGGCCACCCCATGGTGGTGGCGCATATCAAGGGGGGCGATCCAAGCGCGCCGCATGTGCTGTTTTACGGCCATTACGACGTGCAACCCGTTGATCCGATTGAACTTTGGGACAGCCCACCTTTCGAGCCCGCGCTGGAAAAAACCGATAAAGGGGTGGTGATCCGTGGGCGCGGATCGTCTGATGACAAGGGGCAGCTGATGACCTTTGTCGAGGCCTGCCGCGCATGGATTGAGGTGCATGGCACCCTGCCGATCAACATCACCCTGTTCTTTGAGGGCGAAGAGGAATCCGGCTCGCCCTCACTGGTGCCGTTCATGCAGAAGCATGCCGAACAGCTTAAGGCAGATATCGCCCTGATCTGTGACACCGGCCTGTTTCAATCCACCGTGCCCAACATTGTCACGCAGCTGCGCGGGATGCTGACCGAGGAAATCACCATCACCGGTGCCAGCCGTGATTTGCATTCGGGGATGTATGGCGGGCTGGCGGGCAATCCGATTCATGTGCTGTCGAACATCATCGCCGGGTTGCGCGATGATCAGGGGCATATCACCCTGCCCGGCTTTTACGATGATGTGCCCGAGCTGTCTGACGAGATGCGCCGCCAATGGCAGGGTCTGGCCTTTGACCATGCGGCCTTTCTGGGCGATGTCGGGCTGAGCCAGCCGGCCGGCGAATCAGAGCGCACCCCGCTCGAGATGCTCTGGTCACGCCCCACCTGCGAGGTCAACGGCATCTGGGGCGGCTATATTGGGGATGGGTTCAAAACCGTGCTGCCGGCCCAAGCCCATGCCAAGATCAGCTTCCGTCTGGTTGGCAAGCAAGACCCCGACAAGATCCATGCCGCGCTGGTGGATTACATCAACGCCGCCCTGCCCGCCGATTTCAGCGCCGAATTCGCGCCCGCCCGCGGCACGGCTGCGACGCAGATATCAGCCGACAACCCCACATTCGAAAAATCCCTGCAAGCGCTGAGCGGCGAATGGGGTCATCCGGGGGCGTATATCGGCTGTGGCGGTTCGATCCCGGTTGGCGGGCATTTCAAGGATGTGCTGGGAATGGAGGCGATGTTTATCGGCTTTGCCCGCGATGATGACGCGATCCATTCGCCCAATGAGAAATACGATCTGGAGTGTTTCCACAAAGGCACCCGCAGCTGGGCGCGGATCATGGCGGCGCTGGCCGGGTAAGACTGTTGGCGGGGCCAACGCTTAACAGAGGGACTTGAGAAAAGGCCTCTGCACCGCTGGGTTTGAAACACAGAACAAAGGGCTGCGCCTGCCGGGGTAGGCGCAGCCCGGCGGGATAAACCTAGCTGGCGCAAAACATAAGCACCGCCCACCCCAGACCCTGATTTTCGGATTTTGTCGCCATTTCCCGGTTCCCCTGCCTTATTGGCGATGGTAAATCACGAAATATCCACTATCATGCGACAACCAGAATTCAACACGAGGGAAAACCACATGTTCACAGCCCCAACCAAAGATATGCTCTTCAACATTGAACACCTCTCCGGCTGGGCGGATATTGTCAAATTGCCGGCATATCAGGGGCTCGAAATCGAAGATGCCGGGGCGATCCTTGAGGAATATGCCAAATTTTGCAGTGACGTTATCGCGCCGCTGAACGTGCCCGGCGATCTGGCTGGCTCCAGACTGGAAAATGGCAAGGTCGTGGTACCCGAAGGCTTTACCAAGGCCTATAAAGAATTCACCGAAATGGGCTGGCAGAGCCTGCAACATCCCGAAGAATTCGGCGGCCAGAACCTGCCCCGCCCAATCGGTGCCGCCACTTTCGAGATGCTCAACGCCGCCAATCTCAGCTTTTCGCTCTGCCCGCTGCTGACCGATGGCGCACTCGAAGCGCTGCTGACGGCAGGCTCGGATGCGCAAAAGCAGCTTTATGTCCCGAACATGGTTTCGGGCAAATGGTCGGGCACCATGAACCTGACCGAACCACAGGCCGGCAGCGATCTGTCCGCGATCAAATCCAAGGCCGTGCCACAGGCCGATGGCACTTATAAGGTCAGCGGCACCAAGATTTTCATCACTTATGGCGACCATGAGATGGCCGAAAACATCGTGCATCTGGTTCTGGCCCGCACCCCGGATGCACCCGCCGGAGTCAAGGGGATCAGCCTGTTTGTGGTGCCGAAATATATGGTGAACGAAGACGGGTCGCTGGGGACGCGCAACGATGTGGAATGCGTCAGCCTCGAACACAAGCTGGGCATCCATGGCAGCCCCACCGCCGTGCTGGAGTTTACCGACGCCACCGGCTATCTGGTCGGCGAAGAAAATTTTGGCCTCAGCTATATGTTCGAGATGATGAACGCCGCCCGCTTTGCCGTGGGTCTGCAAGGGGTTGGTATCTCTGAGCGCAGCTATCAAAAGGCGCTGGCCTTTGCCCATGAGCGGGTGCAGAGCGCGCCGGTGGATCGGTCCTCGGCCAGCGGTGTGACGATTGTCAACCACCCGGATGTGCGCCGGATGCTGTCGCGGATGCAGGTGATCACCCAGGGTGGACGGGCCTTGGCCGCTTATGCCGCAGGCTGGCAAGAGCTGGCGCGTGATGCCACTGACCCACAGTCCAAGGCGATTTCCGAATTCCTGACGCCTCTGGTCAAGGGCTTCTGCACCGAGATGTCGATTGATGTGACATCAACCGGGGTGCAGGTGCATGGCGGCATGGGCTTTATCGAGGAAACCGGCGCGGCGCAATATTACCGCGATGCCCGGATTTTGCCGATCTATGAGGGCACCACCGCGATTCAGGCCAACGATCTGCTGGGGCGCAAGACCCTGCGCGATGGCGGCGCAACCGCGCTGAAAATGGCCGAAATGATCAAGGAAACCGAAGCTCAGCTGGCCGCAGGTTCAGCCACGGCGCGGGCGGTCGGTGCCCGGCTGGCGCAGGCCCGTGCGGCCTATGAACAGGTCGTGAGCTATGTCCTTGAGACCGGCAAAGAAAACCCGAATGCGGCTTATGGCGGGGCGGTGCCTTACCTGATGCTCAGCGGCAATCTGGTGGCCGGCTGGCTGCTGGCGCGATCCTTGCTGGTGGCCGAAGACGCGGTGCAGCGGGGCGAGGATGTCGAATTCATGCAGGGCAAAATCGCTGCGGCGCATTTCTATGCCGAGCATGTGCTGTGCGAAACTGAGGCCCAGAAAGAGCGCGTTCTGGGCGGCAGCGACAGCCTGCTGGCGATGAAGCTGTAACCCCATCCCGGAAAGGCCGACATCATGGACCAAAAGATTGACACATCCCGCTATGGCAACCTTGCGTTGGAGGAACATGATGACGGCGTTTGGGTCGTCACCCTGAACCGGCCGAAACAGCGCAACGCGCTGGACATCAGCACCATCAACCAGCTGGTCGATTTTTTCTCGACCGCGCCGGGGGCTGGGGTGCGGGCGGTGGTTCTGGCCGGGTCCGGGGATCATTTCTGCGCCGGGCTGGATTTGATCGAGCATCACAAGGCCGATCGCAGCCCCGCCGATTTCATGCATGTCTGCCTGCGCTGGCACGAAGCCTTTAACAAAATGGAATATGGCGGCGTGCCGGTGATTGCAGCGTTGCAAGGCGCTGTGGTCGGCGGCGGGCTGGAGCTGGCCAGTGCCGCCCATATCCGGGTGATGGACCAAACCACCTATTTCGCCCTGCCCGAAGGCCAGCGCGGCCTGTTCACCGGCGGCGGCGCCACCATCCGGGTCACCGATCTGATCGGCAAGGCGCGGATGATCGACATGATGTTGACGGGCCGGGTGTATCAGGGGCAGGAAGCCGTTGATCTGGGGCTGGCGCAGTATATTGTCGAGGGCTCCAGCATGGATAAAGCCATGCAGATCGCCAAGGCTGCGGTAGAAAACCTGCCGCTGTCGAATTTCGCGATTTGCTCGGCGGTCAGCCATATGCAGAATATGTCAGCGCTGGATGCGGCCTATGCCGAAGCGGTGGTGGCCGGGGTGGTCAACACCCAGCCCGACGCCCGGGCGCGTCTGGCGGCCTTTGCCGATAAAACTGCGGCCCGGGTGCGGCCGAACAAATCTTGAACGCCCTATGATTGCAGCCTGATATATCGCGATATTACCAGATAAAAAACGCCGGGCTGCGCCTGCCTGGGTAGGCGCAGAATGCGCCTGCCGAGGGGCAGGCAGGCGCAGCCCGGCCTTTCGGCCGGGCGGAACAGATTGAAGGTGCAGCCCTCCGCTCTCTATAGCGTTTGACGAAATACCTGAAACATAGGGCATCACCTAACGCGTTGAAATCTATGATTTCAGGCAGCGTTAGGTGATTCAGGTTTTTCGCATAACGCTCTAACGCATCGCCAGAGCCTCGCTCAGCACCTGACGCACCACCGCAGCATCCACATCCGCCGTCACAAACGCCCGGCCAATGCCACGCACCATGACGTAATTGATCGCCCCATCCACCACCTTTTTATCCTGCCCCATCAGGGCAATCAGAGCCTCGGCATCCGGCAGCTCTCCGGGGATGTCGCTCAAATCCACCTTGGTGCCCATCCGGCGCAAATGCGCCCGCACCCGGCTGGGGTCTTCCTGCGCACACAGCCCCAGCCGCGCCGACACCTCAAAGGCCAGCGCACAGCCAATCGCCACCCCTTCGCCATGCAACAGACGATCACCATAGCCGGTGGCGGCCTCAAGCGCGTGGCAAAAGGTGTGGCCCAGATTGAGCAAAGCGCGCTCGCCCTGCTCGGTCTCATCACGGGCGACAATATCGGCCTTGGCCTGGCACGACCGGCGCACCGCTTCAATACGCAAATCCATATCCCCCGCCGCCATCGCGGGGCCGTTTTCTTCGAGCCATTCGAAAAACGCCAGATCGCCCAACAGACCGTATTTCACCACTTCGCCATAGCCCGCAAGAAAATCGCGCGGATGCAAAGTGCCCAGCACATCGACATCGGCCAGCACCAGCGAAGGTTGATGAAACGCGCCGATCAGGTTTTTACCATGCGGCGAGTTGATGCCGGTTTTCCCTCCGACCGAACTGTCAACCTGCGCCAGCAGCGTGGTTGGCACTTGCACAAATCGAACCCCACGGCGCAAAATCGCCGCAGCAAAACCGACCAGATCTCCAATAACCCCGCCTCCAAGCGCAATCACCAGATCGCGGCGCTCAATCTTTTGCGCCAGCAGCCATTCCACGGTATGACCCAGATGATCCCAACTTTTGGTTGATTCTCCAGCCGGTAGCACCAGAGCCTCCATCTCGATCCCCGAAGCCGCCAAACCGGTGCGCAGCGCTTCCAGATGCAGCCTTGCCACATTTTCATCACTGACCACCGCCACCCGTGGGCGCTGCAACAGCGGGGCGATTTCGGCCCCGGAACGGGCCAAAAGCCCCTGCCCGATCTTTATCTGATAGGCGCGCTCGGCCAGCGCCACTTGCAAGCTAACTGTCATGGGTTTTCCCCTTTCAACACATCCGGGCGGTTTTGCAAAACGCGGATCACCGCATCGGCCATATCCCCGATCGAATAACGCGGGGCGCAATCCACCACCAGATCAGCCTGAGCGTAACAGGGCTGACGCGCCTCCATCAGATCGCTCAAAGTCTGGCGCGGATTTTCGGTGCGCAGCAAAGGCCGGGTATCCCGCCGCGACACCCGCGACCACAGCAGTTCAAGATCGGCCCGCAACCACACGGATATGCCTTTTTCCGAAATCAGCCGCCGGTTTGCCTCGGCCAGAAACGCACCGCCGCCGGTGGACAAAACGCAAATCCGGCTGCTGAGCAACCGGTTCAGAACTTCGCTTTCACGTGCACGGAAAAACGCCTCGCCATCGCGGGCAAAGATTTCGGGAATCGTCCGATCCGCCGCTTTGACAATCTCATCATCCGAATCCAGAAACGGCACCGCCAGCTTGGCCGCCAGCGCCCGCCCGACCGCTGTCTTGCCCGCCCCCATCATGCCCACCAGCACCACGGTTTTCCTTAAATGCAACGCCAAACCGGCCAACCCTTGCTTAGTTTTAATTATTTTCATTCAATGGCGTGAAATTATCAAAAAGGCCATATATAATTGCGACAAGTTGCAAGACAGGACAATATATAAGGCGAATGCGAATGGGGCGATTACTGAAACTGTTTATCTTTTTGCTGATTTTGGGCTTTGCAGCCTTGGTTGGTTACGCCTATCTTGGAGATCTGAACCCGGAAACAGAACAGGTGACTCAGCCGGTTACGTTAAATTTTGACTAAGACTTTCCTGACCATAACGGCTTTTGTGCTGGCGCAGGCGGCTCCGCTTGCGGCTGATTCTCCGCTATCGGCGATTGATTGGTTGTCGGATACGGTGAAAAAGCCGGTGCCGGTGGCCCCATGGCGGGGCATGGGCGGTGAGGAAGCCGTCAGCAAAGGGGCGGCGGTAGAAGATGTCACCGTCAGCAAGCTGGGCGGACCCAAAACCGATGCGGTGGGGATATTGTCGGTCTCGGTCACCGGCCTGCCCCGCGATTTCTGGGGGGATAGCGCCACCGCAGATCTGGCGCTGGGCATCGGGCGGGCGCCGGTGAATTCCTTTCCCGCCTTGCAAGAGCTGCTGCAACTGATCCTGCTGGCCGAGCTGAACGCCCCGCTGGATGCCGATCAGAACGGCGCACTGTTTCTGGCCCGGATTGATAAATTGCTGGATATGGGGCATCTGCAACAGGCGCAAGCGCTGCTCAAACGCGCCGGGCCGACCACGCCGCAGCTGTTTCGCCGCTGGTTTGATGTCGCGTTGCTGACCGGCGACGAAGACCATGCCTGCGAAGCGTTGCGCCAGGCCCCCGACATCGCCCCGACCTTCCCGGCCCGCATCTTTTGTCTGGCCCGTAATGGCGACTGGTCAGCGGCGGCGGTGACGTTGGAAACCGCCAAAGCGCTTGGCTATATCGACGCCAATCAGGACGCGCTGCTGGCGCGGTTTTTAGACCCGGAACTGTTCGAAGGCCAACCGGCCCCGACCCGCCCGCGCCATGTGACTCCGCTGGTGTTTCGCATGTTTGAAGCGATTGGCGAACCGCTGCCCACTGCCCCGTTGCCCCGCGCCTTTGCAGTGGCGGATTTGCGCAGCAATATCGGCTGGAAACCGCAGCTGGAGGCCGCCGAACGGCTGGCGAAAACCGGGGCGATTGATGAAAATCAACTGCTGGGGCTTTATACCGAACGCAAAGCCGCGGCCTCGGGCGGGGTGTGGGAGCGGGTGGCGGCGATGCAGGCTTTTGACCGGGCCTATGCTGCCAAGGATACCGAAGCCATCGGCAAAATCCTGCCCCGAATCTGGCCGCAAATGCAGCGCGCCGGACTGGCGGTGATCTTTGCCAAGCTCTACGGTGCCGGGCTGGCCAAGCTGGCCCTGCCAGAACAGGCCGCGCCTTTGGCTTTTGAGATCGGCCTGTTGTCGCTGGATTATGAAACCGTGGCCAAAGGCTATAAACCGACCACCGACCGCGAGCGTTTTCTGCAAGCCATCGCCACCGGCGATCTGGCCAAAGCCACGGCAACATCGCCCAAGACCCGTGCCATCCGGCAGGCATTTCTGGCCACCGAACCGGCGGCAGATGATGCCCGATTACTGAAAGACAACCGGCTGGGCGAAGCGATTTTGAAGGCGATTACCCAATTCCCGCAAAGTTCAGGTGGTGATTTAGAAAGGGCGCGCAAGGCATTGACTTTACTACGTTCTGTTGGGCTAGAAGACACGGCAAGACGGGCAGCTCTGCAACTGGTGCTGCTGTCCCCTGAGGGCCGATGATCGCTCCCGATCACCGCTGGATCAGCTCTTATCTGGACGCCAGCGCCGCCGAGCTGGGCGCAGCGGACAACACCCGCGCCGCCTATGGCCGCGACCTGCTGGAGTTTGCCGATTGGCTGGCCGATCAAGGGCTGAATCTGGCGCGTGCGGCCCGGGCGGATGTAGAAAACTATCTGCTGGATTGCCAAACCCGCGGGCTTGCGCAATCCACCCGGGCGCGGCGGCTCTCCTCGATCAAGGGGCTTTACCGCTTTGCCTTCGAAGAGGGCTTGCGCGGCGACAATCCCGCGCTTCAGATCAAGGGGCCGGGGCGCAAAAAATCCCTGCCCAAAACCCTGAGCCCGCAAGAAGTCGAAGCCCTGCTGAACGCCGCCCGCCAGCATGGCCGCACCCCATCGGACCGGCTGCGCAACACTTGCCTGATGGAGCTGCTCTATGCCACCGGGATGCGGGTCACGGAGCTGGTCTCGCTGCCGGTTTCCGCCACCCGGGGCGATCCGCGCATGTTGCTGATCCGGGGCAAGGGCGGCAAGGAACGCATGGTGCCGCTTTCCCCCCCGGCCCGCGCCGCGCTCAAAGTCTGGCTGCACGAGCGCGACAAAGCCCAGCCCAATACCGGAGCGGCTTCGGGCTTCCTGTTTGCCTCGCGCAGCAAATCCGGGCATCTGACCCGGCACAGCTTTTACCTGCTGATCAAGGAACTGGCGCTGGCCGCCGGGGTCGACCCGGCCAAGGTCACCCCACACACGCTGCGCCACGCTTTTGCGACCCACCTGCTGGCCAATGGCGCCGATTTGCGGGCCATTCAGCTGCTGCTGGGCCATGCCGATATTTCCACCACCGAAATCTATACCCATGTGCTGGAAGAACGGCTGAAAGAGCTGGTGCTGCAACATCACCCGCTGGCCCGGGACGAGTAGACCGGTTTGCTGAGACCCACGGCCAGCCGCTTTTTCGCGTTTGAAACATTGACCCGCCGCCTGCACATGATAAACCCCCGCCAACAGACAAAGGACGCATCATGAACCTGTTTACAGATATCCGCGGGCTGGTGATTGAAAACCTGACCGCACTGCAAGCCGAAAACGCTCTGCCCGCCGGGCTGGATTTCAAAAACGTCGCGGTCGAGCCCCCCCGCGATCCGCTGCATGGCGATATGGCCACCAATGCCGCGATGGTGCTGGCCAAGCCCGCTAAGATGAAACCCCGCGACATTGCCGCCGCGCTGGCGGATAAGCTGGCGCAGGATGCGCGCATCAGCAGCGCCGAAGTCGCCGGCCCCGGTTTTCTGAACCTGCGGCTGGGAGAGGCTGTCTGGCAATCGGTGATCGGCGCGGCGCTGCAACAGGGCGCGGATTTTGGCCGCTCGGATATGGGGCAAGGGCAGAAAGTGAATGTGGAATATGTCTCGGCCAACCCCACCGGGCCATTGCATGTCGGCCATACCCGCGGCGCTGTGTTCGGCGATGCTTTGGCCGCATTGCTGAATTTCGCCGGCCATCAGGTGACGCGCGAATATTACGTTAATGATGGCGGTGCGCAGGTCGATGTGCTGGCCCGTTCGGTTTACGAGCGCTATCGCGAGGCCAACGGGTTAGAGCCGGAAATTGCCGAAGGGCTCTATCCTGGTGATTATCTGGTGCCGATTGGTCAGGCGCTGAAGGACAAATATGGCGACAGCCTGCTGGATCAGCCCGAATCCGTCTGGCTGGAAGATCTGCGCAATTTCGCCACCGATGCGATGATGGATCTGATCCGCTCTGATCTGGCCGCACTGGGGGTCGAGATGGATGTGTTTTACTCGGAAAAATCGCTTTACGGCACCGGGGTGATTGAGAAAACGCTGGAAGAATTGCAATCCAAGGGCTTGATCTATGAGGGCACCCTGCCCCCGCCCAAAGGCAAGCCGGATGACGATTGGGAACCGCGTGTGCAAACCCTGTTCAAATCCACCGCCCATGGCGATGATGTCGACCGGCCGGTGAAAAAATCCGATGGCGGCTGGACCTATTTCGCCCCGGATGTTGCTTATCATTACGACAAGATCAAACGCGGTTATGATCAACTGATTGATGTCTTTGGCGCCGATCATGGCGGCTATGTCAAACGGATGAAGGCGGCGGTGTCGGCGCTGTCGGATGGGCAGGTGCCGCTGGATGTCAAGCTGTGTCAGCTGGTGCGGCTGTTCAAGGATGGCCAGCCCTTCAAGATGTCCAAACGCGCCGGGAATTTTGTCACCCTGCGCGAGGTGGTCGATCTGGTGGGCGCAGACGTCACCCGCTTTGTGATGCTGACCCGCAAGAATGACGCGCCGCTGGACTTCGATTTTGCCAAAGTGCTGGAGCAATCCAAGGACAATCCGGTATTCTACGTCCAATATGCTTTCGCCCGAATTCAATCGGTGCTGCGCAAGGCCGCTGAGGCCGGGATCGCCGTGGATGCCGCCAGTCTGGCCGCTGCTGATCTGTCGCAAATCAACCACCCGGCTGAACTGGCCGTGGCCAAAAAGCTGTCGGAATGGCCGCGTCTGGTCGAGATCGCCGCCCGCAATAACGAACCGCATCGGGTGGCGTTTTACCTCTATGATCTGGCCTCGGAATTTCATGCGCTGTGGAATCGCGGCAATGACCTGCCCGAGCTGCGCTTTATTCAAGAGGATAATCCGGCGCTGTCTCAGGCGAAAATTGCCCATATTGTTGCAGTTTCCGTTGTTATTTCCGCAGGGCTTGCTATTGTTGGGGTTACTCCGGCCAAGGAAATGCGCTGATCAACAAGCGCAAACGGTTGGGGTGTAGGCAGTATATCAGAGACCGGCCCGCCATCGCAGCGGGCGGGCAGTGAGGCGAAAATGGCGGATTTTGACTCTCGTGGGTTTGAGATTGACTCTGGCGCGGATCAGCCGGATCAGATCGGTGCGGCTGTGCATCCCGGAAAAATTGGCAAGTTGATCAACACCGCTGGCATGGTGATGTCGGTGGGGCTGGTGATCGGGATTGGCATCTGGGGCTATCGGCTGCTGGTGCGTGATGTGTCCGGCGTGCCCGTGGTGCGCGCTCTGCAAGGGCCGATGCGGGTACAACCCGAAGACCCCGGCGGCACCCAGACTGCCAATCAGGGTCTGGCCGTCAATAATGTGCAATCTGCCGGGCTGGTTGGGGATCTGCCCAACCGTCTGGTGCTGGCCCCCTCTGGCCCCGGCATTGGCGAACAGGATCAGCCCGGCCTGCACCGTCCGGCGCGCAATCCGAACAATGTCGCGCAGGCTCAGACCCCTCCGGCGACCGCTGACGCTGCTCCTGCCATGGCACAAAACACTGATCCGGGCGCGGCGATCACCTCCCCTGTCCTGCTGACGGTCTCGGCCCCGATGCCCAAGGACGATATGCGTCTTCCAACCGCCCCCCCGCCAGGCGCGGTTTCCGCCACAGATGCCGCCGTCAATCAGGCGCTGGCTGAAACGCCCCCCCCTGAGGACAAGCCGAAAATCAAGATCATCTCGGCCAGCATTCCCGGCGTATCGCACTCGCCCCGCCCGCGTCTGCGCCCGGCATCTCTGAACACCAGCCCGGCTGCGCTCAGCGCCACGCGCAATGTCTCGGCCAGCCTGTCCGGCACCGAAGTCGACCCGAACAGCATCAAGCCCGGCACCCGTCTGGCGCAGCTCGGCGCCTTTGGCTCGCCCGAGATCGCCCGCGCGGAATGGGATAAGCTGATGGGTCGTTTCACTGAATATATGGAGGGCAAAACCCGCGTGATCCAAAAGGCCCATAGCGGCGGGCGCACCTTTTATAGGCTGCGGGCGATGGGGTTCGAAGATCTGTCGGATGCACGCCGGTTCTGCTCGGCTCTGGTAGCGGAAAAAGCCGCCTGCATCCCGGTCAAAGTCCGCTGATGGCGGGGCGGCAGGGCGCTTATATCTTTGGCTGTGCCGGGGAATGCCTGCTGCCCGATGAGGCCGCGTTTTTTGCCGATGCCCAACCTTGGGGCTTTATCCTGTTTGCCCGCAATATCCGCAATCCCGAACAGCTGCGCCGCCTGACCGATGCGCTGCGGGCGGCCGTGGGCTGGAACGCGCCGATTTTCATAGATCAGGAGGGCGGCCGGGTGCAGCGCATGGGCCCGCCGCATTGGCAACAATGGTTGCCGCCGCTGGATCAGGTCTCGGCCAATCCGGGCGCCGCTGAGCGCAGCATGTTTCTGCGCTATCGTCTGATCGCCGATGAGCTGCGCGCGGTCGGCATTGATGGCAACTGCGCCCCCTGCGCCGATGTCGCCACCCCTCACACCCATCCGGTGCTGCGCAACCGCTGCTATGGTCAGGACCCCCAGACCGTAACCCGCATCAGCCGTGCGGTGGCCAATGCGCTGCTGGCCGGTGGCGTGCTGCCGATTCTCAAACACATCCCCGGCCATGGCCGCGCCCGGCTGGACAGCCATCTGGAGCTGCCCCATGTCACCGCCCCGCGCCACGATCTGGAAGCGGTGGATTTCGCGGCCATGCAAGCTCTGGCCGATCTGCCACTGGGGATGAGCGCCCATATCGTTTACCAGGACATCGACCCACAGGCTCCGGCGACGATTTCCCCGATCATGACCGGGCTGATCCGTGACCAGATCGGCTTTGCTGGTCTGCTGATGAGTGATGATATTTCCATGCAGGCGCTGGCCGGAGATGTCCGCCAGCGCAGCCGGGCGGCTTTGGCCGCGGGGCTGGATATGATCCTGCATTGCAATGGCGATCTGGCCGAGATGATGCAAATCGCACAACAGGCTGGGCATCTGACCAAACCCGGACAAGCCCGCGCCGATGCGGCGCTTGCGATGCGCCATTCTCCCGATCCGATTGACAAAGCATCGCTACAAGACGAGCTGGATCACCTGCTGCGCGAGGCCACCCATGGCTGAGCCGTTGGACACCCAGCTCACGCAAACGGTGGATGAACGCCTCGCCGCCGAGGCTCTGATCGTCGATGTTGACGGCTATGAAGGCCCGCTGGATTTGCTGCTGACCCTGTCGCGCACGCAAAAGGTGGATTTGCGCAAAATCTCGGTGCTGGCGCTGGCCGAACAATATCTGAAATTCATCGAAGACGCCCATAATCTGCGGCTGGAACTGGCGGCAGATTATCTGGTGATGGCGGCGTGGCTGGCCTTTTTGAAATCCCGCCTGCTGTTGCCACCCGACCCGCAAGAAGACGGGCCATCGGGCGAAGAACTGGCCGCGCATCTGGCCTTTCAGCTGGAACGATTGCAGGCCATGCGCGATGCCGCCGCCAAGCTGATGGCGCGTGATCAACTGGGGCGCAATTTCTTCAAACGCGGCCTGCCCGAGGATGTCACCCGCACCCGGCACATCACCTACACCGCCAGCCTGATGGATCTGATGCAGGCCTATGCCCGCACCCGCACCCGCGACGAATTCCGCCCTTTTGTGATGGATCGCGACGCGGTGATGACGCTGGAACAGGCGCTGGAGCGAATGCGCGACCTGATCGGCTATGCCGGGGATTGGACCGGGCTGGAGAGCTATTTGCCCGAGGGCTGGCAGCTGGACCCGAAAAAGCGCCGCAGCGCCATGGCCGCCAATTTCGCTGCTTCGCTGGAGCTGGCCAAGGCCGGGCAGATCGAAATCCGTCAGGGCGAAGCCTTTGCCCCGATTCAAATCCGTAAAAAAGCCGGTGATGCCCATGAGTGATGACACCAAAACTTCCGATGCCGAAGGCAATCTGTTCGAGCCCCCGCCCATGGCTGAACAGGAACGCATGGTCGAAGCCATGTTATTTGCCAGCACCGAGCCGCTCAGCATCAAGGAGATGGCCGACCGGATGCCCCATGGCAGCGACCCCGCCGAAGCGGTGGCTTTGCTGAAACAGCGCTATCAGGGGCGCGGAGTGCATCTGGTGCGGGTGGGCGATGGCTGGGCAATGCGCACCGCCGCTGATCTGGGCTTTCTGATGCAACGCGAAACGGTCGAAACCCGCAAGCTGTCGCGCGCGGCGATCGAAACTCTGGCGATCATCGCCTATCACCAGCCAGTGACCCGGGCCGAGATCGAGGAAATCCGTGGGGTCTCGGTCAGTCGCGGCACGGTAGATCAGCTGTTAGAGATGGAGTGGATTCGCTTTGGCCGGCGGCGGATGACTCCGGGCCGCCCGGTGACGTTTGTGGTCACACCCGAGTTTCTGGACCATTTCGGGCTCGAAAATGCCCGCGATCTGCCGGGGCTGAAAGAGCTGCGCTCGGCCGGGTTGCTGGAAAGCCGCCCACCGCCGGCTGCGATGCCGGGAATGCCGCCGGATGAGGATGAAGAGATGGGGGATGTGCGCGGTCAAAGCGAAATGTTTGAGGAATAAGGAGGAAAGGCGATGAATATGCAGCGCCTGATCAACATGATCCTGCGAAAATTCATTCGCAAGGCGGTGAATAAGGGGATCGACAAGGGCATTGATATGGCTGCGGGCGGGTCCAAGGATCGCGCGCAGATGAGCCCGCAGCAGCGCAGGCAGGCCCGTGATGCCCGTCAAACGGCGAAAAAGGCGCGCAAAGCCGCCCGGCTGGCCCGGCGGATCGGGCGTTTTTAGCCGCAGCGGGATGCGTTTAACCCATAGACCAAGCGCAACGGCAGATTCGCGACCGCCCCGAGGGCGGTTTACGGCTTATTCAGGATTCTGTGGAATAGTTCTGCCCATGCGCCCAAACACAACCGCCCAATTTCGCGCCTGCCCTGGGGGCGGGTTGGTCACGAACCGGATTACAGGCAATCCGGGGGATCAGGGTTTTGTATATGCAATGCCTCCTGCGGCAATATCGCTGCATATCCGCACTGGACCCGCCCCCGGCAAGCCCCTATAGAAAGCCCGAACAATTTTGCGCACGCGCTTTGAAACAGAGAAAGACCGTTTTTCATGGCTGACACACCCAAAAAAATTGCCACTCCCGACACCCAAACCATAACCGAAGTCAAACACTGGACCGACCGTCTGTTTTCGTTTCGGGTAACGCGGCCACGCTCTTTGCGGTTTCGCTCCGGCGAATTTGTGATGATCGGGCTGATGGGCGACAATGGCCGCCCCCTGCTGCGGGCCTATTCGATCGCCTCGCCCAGCTGGGATGACACGCTGGAGTTCTACTCGATCAAGGTGCAGGACGGCCCGCTGACCTCGCGTTTGCAGCATATCAAGGTGGGCGATGAGATCATCCTGCGCACCAAACCGGTGGGCACTTTGGTGCATGACGCGCTGCTGCCGGGCAAAAGACTGTGGCTCTTCGCCACCGGCACCGGCATTGCCCCCTTTGCCTCGCTGATCCGCGATCCCGAGACCTATGAGAATTACGACGAAGTGATCCTGTGCCACACCTGCCGCGAGGTGGCCGAGCTGGAATATGGCCGACAGTTGGTCGAAAGCCTGCCGGATGATCCGTTGATCGGTGAAATGGTCGCCGGAAAGCTGCGCTATTTCCCCACCACCACCCGCGAGCAAAGCCCGATGATGGGGCGCATCACCACCAAGCTGGAGGATGGCTCTTTGTTCAGGGATCTGGATGTGCCGCCGATTTGCGCCGAAAATGACCGGGCGATGGTGTGCGGCTCGCTGGGGCTGAACCTTGATCTGAAACGCATTCTGGAAGGGTTTGGCCTGCGTGAGGGCTCGAATTCACAGCCCGCCGAATATGTGGTGGAAAAGGCGTTTGTCGAGGTATAGAGCCCGCCAATCCCCCTTTTGATATATCATCAATGTGAGTTAAGGAACTTACGGACAGGCTCTACAATCATAACTGTGGTGCTCGATAATAGGCATTGCCGTTTCCATTGGCAATGCTTACAGCTTTTGTGTGCGTGTGCAAACGACACGTATCATCTGGCTATAAGCCTTTAGCATTAAGCTAATGCTTTTTGGATTTTGGAAAAAATTCACTCTCGTCATCTTTACAAACAAACCAACAGAGGAAGACACCCCTATGTGTGCCGCACATTCTGCAACCGATTTTAAAAAACTACGACACCGCTGGGAAATGCCCCTGATCTGGGTTTCCATTGTCATCACACTATTGACGGTGGTCATTGGCGCCTTGATCACGATGATCGATGCCGCGGACATGACAGCCTATTTCGGCGATTCTGCCTCGGATGTCACGGAATACGCCCGATATGGGTTGCTTCTGCCGTTGATGGCCATCGTCTTTTATATTGTCCGTTTTTACATGGCGGCGAAAGCCAAAGCGAATGCAATCCGGGTCGGGCCGGAACAGATGCCGGAAATCTGGAAGGTCTATCAGGATCTGAACGACAAGATCGGCCTTGATCCGTTGCCCAAACTGTATGTTACCAATGGCAACGGGGTGGTTAATGCCTTTGCGTTATCGTGCAATACACGCCGCAAATACATCGTGCTGCATGCCGAGGTCGCCCTTGCCGTGGAAAAGGCGCCGCAGGTTCTCAGGTTTGTTCTTGCCCACGAAATGGCGCATCACAAGCTGGGTCATGTATCCCTGTGGCGGATGGTTGTGGGCCTTATTCCCAACCTTTTGAAACCTCTTGGAACATCCACC
>PDWJ01002222.1_pt1 | contig 25896 bp, 32 predicted proteins | sample 1430881 | NCBI WGS metagenome assembly PDWJ01 (sample SAMN01162460, study PRJNA174530) | Oral metagenome, whole genome shotgun sequencing project. | biome: Marine environment; feature: Marine mammal; material: Swab sample of the gingival sulcus; isolation source: swab sample of gingival sulcus...
ATGAAAAAAAATATGCGTGAGCTATTTCCCTTTTTGGTGTACCATAAGGCTACACCGGACCATATGACGATATTGCCTACTCGGATGGGGTAGGGTCTATCGCTCATAGCTTTTGCTTATTTTATTGACACGCTTAAGGCAACGTACTACATTATCTGTATCGCAATGAACGAAAGGAAAACAGATGCTATCGCTACTTAGGTCATTATTCAGTGAAACCGAAGAGACTGATACTATCAGCTACGCCGCTGGTGACTACTGGAGCACTGTCTCCCAGTATAGCTATAATGGTAGCCCTTATGACGCTTAAAATCTACGACGATGTCGGTACGCCACCCCTGCCGCTAGACGGTATATATGTGGACGCACCGGCTCAAGATCCGGCCAATAAATTTGACCTTTCTGAGTCGGCCGCTCAGCCGCCAGATATCCTCGACACCCATGCCCGTAATTTGTGGTTGTCGATCGTCGATCATTATCGACTTAACGATTTACCGATGAATGCCCTTGACATCCCGGCACTGACGCAATTGTGTTGTGCGTACTCGCGGTGGTATTCCGCGAGCCAAGCCTTAACGTCTTGCGGCCGGTGGGTCGAGGACCAGGATGGCAATCTTAAAGAGTCGGAGCCCTCAAAAGTCGAAGCTCGGTCGGCTAAGGATTTTGCCGCTTTGGCTAGGGCTTTTAATCTTTATCGTCGTAGCAAAGGTGGCGATATGTCGACTATTTTGCCGAGTGCTACTGTTTTTGGCTGGAATTAGCCCTATGGGTGTGCTATATTACTTATTGTGATGTAGGGAACATTTGAAGCCTTTCGTTTTGCTGCTGAGAACTAGCGGGCCCTGAAAGCCCGCTTTTTCTTTACTCTCTTATCGCTCAACCCTTTTGCGCGTTTCCTTTACAAGCTTTAGGGTTTAGCGTATAGTTTTACTCATAAGGCAAACGAAAAACGAAAGGAACGAGATAATGAACCTTAGCTCGAGCTTAAGTAGGCTACACAGTCAAAAAGTAAACCTGGATATCCTCCCTAGCGGGAGGGCAAAGCAGGCTCTTGAGGCTTATTTGGCTCAGTCGCAAAAACGGGCAAGGGCCCGTAGGATCGATCTAGAGGCTCTAGAGGTCGCGGTTGGCGAAGCTGAACACCAGTTGGGTGACCTGCTCCCCAAGTCCAAATGGGATGGTGCTAGGTACTTGTATTGCCCTTTCCGGGCGAGCGGCAAGGATTGGCGCGAGCTAGGCTCGGCTGTCCTCATCGAGCGCCATGGCCACAAGTGGGTCCTGGTGACACTGGATCGTATCCAGCTGCGGCATAACCGCTGCATCGAGGAGCTATACATCCCAAAGACCATCACAGCCAGGGATCTCTTGGAGCATAGAAAGGTTTTTCAGAACTGAATGAAGCTGTATACTTCCGGGCATAATGGAAATCAGCCCGGAAGTATTGGCGTATTGCGAGTCTCGCGGCTTTGCGGTTGACCTGGACCGTTTGCCGTTGTGGCGTACGCCTGAGCCTGGCCAGCTGGATGATTCTTGTGTTTTTTCGTTCAGCGCGGTCGATAAGGTAATCAAAGCTTTTGCTCAGGTCCGACACACGCAAGGTAAATTGTCAGGACAAAGGTTCAAGCCTGCTGCGTGGCAGGTGGCGCACATTTTGGCCCCCGTTTTTGGTTGGCTGCGGAAAAACCAGGATGGCCAGATGGTGCGCGCTGTCCGCAATGCGTATGTGGAGATGCCTCGCAAAAACGGTAAGTCGACTTTTGCGGGTGCTGTGGCGCTGTATTTGTGTGGCGCTGATGGTGAGCCGGGCGCACAGGTTGTCACGGCTGCTGCGTCTGAGTCTCAGGCTGCTTTCGTGTTTTCGCCGATTGCCACGCTGGCTAGGGTTTCTCCTGATTTGAGTCCTTTTTTTCATGTCAGGACAAAGGACGTCACACACCTACCCACAGGGTCGACCATTAAAGTAGTCACGTCTGCTGCTAATACATTGCATGGTGCAAATATTTCTGGGGCTATCATTGATGAGCTGCATGTGCATAAGACCCGCGACCTGGTTGATGTTATCGAGTCGGGCACTGGTTCCCGAGATCAGCCGCTTGTGTTAACAATCACCACAGCTGATGAGGATATCTCCGGGTCGATCTATGATGAAAAACATAAGTACATTAAGAGTCTTGCGCTTGAAGAGAATGAAGATATATCGACTTATGGCGTGATTTACGGCACTCCTAGCGGGCAGAATGCACTCGATCCGGCTACTTGGCCGCTCAGTAACCCTAATTATCCGATTAGCCCGACTCACGATTTTTTGGTGTCCGAGGCGAATAAGGCTAAACAGTTGCCCGCTTTAGCGGCGCGCTTTAGACGACTCTATGGCGGCCAGCGCACGAGCGAAGCTGTGCAATACTTCAGTGGTTCCTTGTGGGATAATAACGCTGGAACGACTAGGGTAGATGAGTCGTTGTTGGAGGGCAGGCCTTGTGTTGGTGGCCTAGATTTAGCCGCGGTGCATGACCTGACTGCGCTGTGCTGGCTGTTCCCAGGGTTTGGGCTTGCGGGTGAGGCGCCCGGTGGTCTCGAGGATGCGCCACTCACCGCTATTTGGCGGATGTGGCTACCTGAGCAATCATTACCAGATCTTGACCGTCGCACGGCTGGCGCCGCGTCGGTATGGGTCCGCTCGGGATGGCTACGGCTCACGCCGGGCAGCGTTGCCGATTATGACATCGTCCGAGATCAGATCTTTAAGGATATGTCGACTTTTCGGGTTGCCTCACTTGGTGTGGACCAATGGAATAGCTCGCAATTGTCACAACAATTGGAGTCTCAAGGTGTGCCCCTTGTGAGAGTCGGACAGGGGTATAAGGTGATGAGCCCGGCTTTGGCTGATTTGCAGCGCCGGTTGTTGGCTGGTGAGTCGGATGCCCCTATGCTATATCATGGCGGTAACCCCCTGCTTAGATGGCAACTGGAGAATATGATAGTACAAGAGGACGCGCAGGGTAATCAGCGACCGAGTAGACGGACCAGCCAAGAGAAAATCGATGGGGTGGTTGCTATGTTGATGGCCTTGTCGGAGCTCAAGGCTATGTCGTCTCGCGTGTCGGCGTATGATAGTCCGCTATCTGTTGCGGAGCCTGTTAGTCATGGTATTATGATGGTATAGTTTTTTGTCGACAAGTCTTTAGGTGGTCTTGTGGCTTTCTGGGATTGGCTTTTGGGTCGCGGTGACGGTACCGTGGCGGCGTATAGTCCCCAAGTCACCTATTTGGACGCACCGGAGGTACCCGCTTTTGTGGGTAGCGGCGATCCAGCTAGTCTTTATTCTTCGCAGCCCGCACTTCGTACAGTTGTTTCATTTTTGGCTCAGAATGTGGCACAGCTGAAGTGCCATCTGTACCGCCCGGAGCCCAAAGGAGGTCGTGAGCGTGTGCGCTCTGAGGTTGCCGACCTTTTCGCTCTGGCGCCGAACCGATCTCAAACCGCGTATGAATTCTTTTATGCAGTTGCGGCTGACAAGCTGCTTTGCGACACTGCGTATATTTACGCCGCAGTATCGCAAGGCCGTTGGCAGTTGTACCGGATACCACCTAACAGACTCCAGGTGGTATCAAAAGATGGTTGGGGTATCGATTACTATAAGATCAAGAATTCGAACACTTGTTTGCCTCCTGAGGCTATCACTCGTATCGGCGGTTACTCACCGACCTCGCCTGTCGGCGTTAGCCCGGCTATCCAGTCGCTGAAGGATATCCTGGACGAGCAAAAGGCCAGTAATGAGTATCGTCGCCAGATTTGGCGCAATGGAGGCCGAGTGAGCTCTGTTATCGAGCGTCCAGCTGGCGCACCTCCGTGGTCTGACAAGGCACGCGCTGATTTCCGCGAAGATTGGCGCCGTAAGTTTGGCGCCGGTGGGGCTCAAGCAGGCGGCACACCTGTCCTCGAGGACGGCATGACACTTAAGACTATTGGTGTGGATGCGCGCGCTAGCGAGTGGTCGGAGGGTGCTAAGCTGTCCGCGGTTCAGGTTGCCGCGGCGTTTCATGTGCCGCCAGAGATGTTAGGCCTTGTCAGCGGCACATACAGTAATATTCGCGAGTATCGGCGTATGCTGTATGGTGAGACACTAGGTCCATTATTGCGACAGATCACGGACGCTATCACAGCTTACACTTTGCCTTACTTGGGCGCATCCCGGGATACTTACGCTGAGCATAATATAGAGGCCAAGCTGAGGGGGAATTTCGCCGAACAGGCTCAAGTTATGTCTAGTTCTGTGGGTGCTCCTTGGTTGACTAGGAACGAAGCTCGGCGGATGAATAATTTACCTGCCTTGCCAGATGGTGATGAGTTGATTACGCCGCTAAATGTGTTAGCCGGTGGGCAGGCAAGCCCGGTTGATTCGGGTGCTCAAAATCTGACTTTCAACGCTGAGCCTCGCGAGAAATCTACCCCGGACCCAGAGCTAAAAGGCAAACCTGAGAAACCTAAGGGACTCTCAGAAAGATTACAGGCTCTACTTGAGGAATATTTAGACTCTTTGCCTCCTAATTTCTTTGGTGGCGAGCTGTGGCGAGATGCGAAGAATTGGCCACCACCACCGGAAGAGATAGCTTATATCGTCTACCGTATGGTAAATGATGGCGCTTTTGAGGCTCTGGCTAGGCGTGATGATTTGAAAGAATTGTACGACCCTACCAGAGTCGAGGCGTACGCTAAGGCCGCGGCTGCGGGTATTATCGCGGATATTGCGTTGGACGCTATTCGCCACATCGAAAATAACGAGGATTGGCGTCAGCTAGTAGGCGATAATCTGGGCTCTAGGTCTGAGAATCTCTCAGGTTATTATAAGAATTTTGGCGCGAGGGAAGCGGCTAAACAAACTGGTGCGGCGTATAAGACATGGCTCACCACTAGCGCTAAGCCGCGGCCGACTCATGCGGCTATGCACGGCCAGCGGGTGAGGGTAGATGAGCCGTTCTCGAATGGCATGATGTGGCCATTTGATAGCACAAACCCAGAGGAAACGGTAAATTGCAGTTGTTTTGTTCAATTAGATTGGGAGGATTAGCGGCGTGACTACGGAATATAAGGCTTGTGCGCTCGATGAACGAGTAACTGAGTCGGCTATTGTGGGCTATGCTGCCACCTGGTCTGACGAGCCGGATAGTTATGGCGATGTGATCGAGCGTGATGCGTTCGTTTCCAGTCTGGCTAGGGATTTCGTCGACAAGAACCGTAAGATTCCTATACTTTTTGACCACCGTCAGGATCCTTCGGCGTATGTTGGCGTTGTCGATATGGCTATCGAGGACAACAAGGGCCTGTACATCGAGGGTAGCTGGCTTGATACACCCACGGCTCAGCATGTCCGCCAGCTGGTAAAGCAGCAAGTCATTACAGAAATGAGCTTCGCTTACATTGTCAGAGATAGTGTTACCGATGAAAAAACCGGTATCCGTACACTAAAAGAGGTTGACCTTATTGAGGTATCCCTTGTTTTGCGTGGCGCTAATCCTAAGACTAGCGTCACGACTAAGAGCGCGCCATTTGGCGTAGAGAGAGAGGAGGACGCTAAGGTGTCCGATAGTGTAGAGGCTCTAGCTGCGCTAGAGGCTAAAGTTAATGCGTTAGAGGCAGGCTCTAAGGCCTTACCTCCACTGGGGGAGGATATTTCCCCTAGTGACGTCGGGAATACTTTTGTTAGCGAACTTAAGGCCGCAGGCGGCGCTCCGGCGTTAAAGACTAGTGGTTTTGCGCGCGAAATGAAGGCCATGGGGCTGCTACCCAGCAACGCCCCTAATATTCAGCCCATCGAGGGTGGCCCGCACGAAGCCTTTGGCGACCCGGTGAATAATCAGTACCAGGCTGTCACCCGGCTTGCCCACCTGTTCGGCCAGGGTGTGGTCAGCTCTCCGCTGATTAGGTATTATGAGCTGGATAACTGGCGGGTACTCCCAGGTAATCCGCTACAGGAGGGTGCCGATAAACCATGGGTGCAGCCGGCTATCGAGGATAAAACCGCTAATGTTGTCGAGATTGCCGCCTCCTGGGAAATGTCCGACGTGATGCTGGACGATGAGCCCTACTTGATATCCGAAATCAACAACGGCGTCAAGTATATCCTCGGCTCGGAGCTGGATAAGGCTATTGTCGCTGGCTCTGGCGCTGCTGGTCAGTTGCATGGTTTGGCGACCGTCCAGAACCAAGCGGCTGTCGATTTTGGGGTGCCGACCGCTGTGGCGGAGGGTATCCTCGCGATGATCGTAAATATCACCGCTAATAGTCCTGCTAGTCCGGACCATATTGTGATGAGCCCGGCTAATTATTTGCTGTTGCGTAGCGCCAAAAACGCTAGTGGCGATTATTATGCTGGCGGCTTTGCTGAGGCTGGCAAGCCGACTGTTTGGGGTCTCCCGGTCGTCCTGAGCAATCAGGTTGGCGATAGTGATATCTTTGTTGGCGCGTTCCGCTCCGGCGGCACTTTGTATCATAACAAAGGCTTACGTTTGGAGATGACAAATAGTCATGGCGACAATTTCCGTAAGGACATAACTACCTTCCGTGCTCGCGTCCGCGTTGGGTTGCGGCTACGGCAGAATTATTTTGGCCGCGTAACTGCTGCCTAGGAGGTGGTCCACGTCTTCCCGCTCCGACTAGGCGTCGGAGCGTGGACGTGACCAGAAAGGGTAACAATGTCTGATACAGATATGGTACTAGCTAAGACTGGTACATTCCTTGGGCCAAATCTCCCCCTGCTTGTCCGTATGACTAGGCGTCGTGCGTTAGAGTGTGGTTACGAGATTTTGGATGACGAAAAAGACGTTAAGTCGACTAAGCGGGCTGTTAAACCCGCTACTAAACCGGCTAAGGCCACTAAAAGGCCTAGTCGTTCCATAAAAGCTTAAGTCGCTACCTTAGGGGGGTGTGAGTATGCCAGCATTCGCTGCTGAGCTGGTCGCTCTGGGTGTTTCGCAGCGTGCCGCTAATGTGGCGGTCGCCGCTGTGCGCAATTATTGTGGCTGGCATGTCATACCTCCAGATGATACGCGGCTCCCCGCTGGGCCTGGCGGCTCTCGCGGGTATGACACGGTGCAGGCCGCGGACGCGGTCCAGGTGGCGTTTGAGTTGGCCCAGAAAGTGGACGCCGCGGCTAATTCCCCTAGTGTTTCCGGGATTGTGTCTCAAGAGCATGCGGGTCAGGTGACCCTGAGTTACGATGTCTCTGCGGGTAGGCCTAGTCTAACTCCAGCCGCTAAACTGTCGCTCGAGCCGTATAGGCGTAGTCCTCTGGCTGGTATGGTATGGTCTGATCTAGAGGAGGTCTTACCGTGATCACCCCAGGTATACCAAGGCAGACTGTTTTGTTTCGCAAAGCGGTTAGAGTGGATACGCCACGTGGTGCCGAATATACGTATCAGGATGCGCTTAGCGCACCAATGATCTTGCAGCCCGCTAATGGCGCAGAGGTTGTTACTGCGGGGGGGGATAAGCGTGTCCCCCAGTGGTTGCTTTTGTGGGATGACAATATGTTTCGCGCATCGGAGCTTGAGTTGGGGCAGTATGTCCTACCGGACGGCAACGTATACGCGTGTGCCGGCACGGTGAAAGACTACCGCAATAGCACACCGTATTTGCGCCACGCTGAGGTCTATTTGGAGGCCTGGCGATGAAGGTTAAGATCTATCCACCTAAGCTAGATGAGCTGGGTATCCGTGAGGTTATGAGCGGCCAACCTGCCCAAGATTTTTTGCGCTCTATGCTGGATGATATTATGTCCCAACTCAACTCGCGTGTGCCAGATGGGTTCGTTGGTGGGGTTAATGTGAGTACCGGGCCGCATGGCCGTGCGCGCGCATATGTCCGCACTGATAGTGAGCATGCTAAGCGCGCCCAGGCTAAATATCAGCTGCTGGAGCGTGCGCTTAATGTCGGCGGTGTCGACTGATGGGCAAGGTTAGTGAGCCTGTAGACGCTTTAGCGCTGTGCGTGTCTTGGTTGCGCGCTAATGGTATCGACGCTAGTGGCCGCGTAGATGAGCCACCTAATCCGGGTGATGTTAGGGTTGCTGTTCGTGAGCTTGGTGGTGAACGTTTGGACCCGCGGTCTTACCTGCATCATTTAGGCTTACAGCTTTACGGTCACGATCTTACATCAGAAGATGATATTTTTGCTGTTGGCGAGCGTATTTGCGGCTTGGCGCAGCTATGTCATGACATAATGGATATGGTAGGGCAAGCTGTCTACAGTTGTGAGGTTGTGGTTATGCCATACCCGGCTATTGATCCAGCTATTCGCACGGCACGCTATAACATGAGTTTAGATCTGGTTGTACCAGGTAATATTAAGGAGATATAAAATTGATTGATTCTCAGAAGGTATTCAACGGTGGACCAGATCAGCTGGTCACAGGTGCTATTTTGAGCGCGCCGCTTAGTGTGGCGCCGCTGACCGAAGCTGAGATCTATAATGACCAGTTTCCGGGCTTCACTGACTCGGGGTATATCAGTGAGGACGGCTTGACGTTAGGCATGTCCAAATCTTTTGAAAATATCAAGGATTGGGATAAATCCGTTGTCAAACGCGTATTGACGGAGTTTGACGGCACGATTAGCTATAAACATTTAGCCGTTGATGAGTATTCATTGGCGGATATGTTCGGCGCCGATAATGTGGCGGTAACCTCTGCAGATGGCACACATGGCGACCAGTTCAAAGTCAGTGTTGGTGCTGATGATTTGCCCGCTAGGCAAGTACTTATCAAGATGAAGTCAGGGGATGCACGCCTTAGACTTTATTTGCCTAATGCCACGGTGACCGAAACAGAAGATATCGTGTTCCAGCGCAACACACCGATTATGCTAGGTGTGAAGTTGGGTGCACAACCGGATACTGCCGGTAGGTCGATTTATCTCTATTTCGACAACGGCATTAAGGCCTAATTTGTCATGACATTCACTTTACAAGCTGAGCGGCTACCCGAGTTCGAGTTCTGCCTGGAGTTGGAGCCGGGTAGTCCTACTAGACGGCTACCGAACATGCAGGACCTGCCGGTTGATTTGCGCGTTGAGTTGGCTACTGCGTTTAGGCCAGTAGCTCTAGCTAAAGCTCGTAAGCAAGAGCCTAAAGAAGATGATCTCGTTCTCTTGGGCGAATTACAGATTAGGATGTTGGAGCGCTTTAGCCCAAATGTCTCTAAATTGTTAAATGATCGCGAGCTGGCTACGCTGTTTAATGAGTGGGCTAGGTTTTCTGAGGTTGATCTGGGAAAATCGCAGCCCTAGCCTACGAACTAGCGCCAGAACAGTCACTCAAGCAGTGTGGTGACCCAGATGGCGCTATGGCGGCGTTGCGTGCTGATTGTGTGCGCGCCACTGGTAGGCCTTGGGCTGGTTGGCTTGTTGGGTGGTTGCTGTGGTTTTTTCCTGCGGCTGGCTCTAGTGTGTGGCAGTATCGCCGCGGGACCCCCTGGGAGGATAGGGATTATCTGTTGGCCCTGGTCGCTGATGAGCTGCGTGGCGCTAATTGGCAGCGCGGCGGCGACAAAGGTGCTCAACCTAAGCCTATTCCTAGGCCGGGGGCCAAGTCGGATGATGAACATTTTGGCGACCCTATCCCGCTGCTTATGTTCGATGACTGGTGGAATAGCCAGTAAACTAATTTGTAGATAAAATGTTTTTGGAGGTGCATGATGGCTAACCGCGGGCAGGCTATCAAGGTAGCTACGGCGTGGGTAGAATTGACTTACACTTCCAAAGGTGTCAAAAGTAAGATAGCTGAGGATGTAGCTAGGGATAGCAGGGGTTCGGCCCAGGCTTTCGACGCCGCGGGCAAAGCAGCAGGCAATCAGTACGTAAAGGGGTACAAAAGTACCGCCATGCCGGGCACTGATAAGGCCACTAAGGAGACTGCCCGTGCGTCCCGTAATGCTAGTGTGGCTATGGCTGGTTTTGGCGCCGCGGTTGGCGCTGGCGCGCTCGCATCTGTGAGGGCACTAGGGGATATTGGCGCTGCATGGTCTGAGGTTGACGACACTATCCGTATCGGGACTGGCCTTACTGGCGAGGCCCTGGAGGGCGTCCAGGCCTCCGCCCGTAATATTGCGGGTAGTGTGCCTGCTGATCTGGCCTCTATTGGCGACACTGTCGCTAATCTGAATACTAGGCTAGGTGCTACTGGCCCAACACTGGATAAGCTGAGTAAACAGTTTTTGGAGGCTGGTCGCCTTCAAAAGGAGGCTTTGGACGTTTCCAGTACGACTGCGCTGTTTAATTCGTTTGGTATCGGTGCTGATAGGGCGTCTGAGGCTCTAGACAATATGTTCCGCGTGTCTCAAGCTACCGGCATCAGCATGAATAATTTGGCTGCGCGTACGCAGCCCGCTTCTGCAGCTTTGGCTAGGCTCGGTTTTTCTTTTGAGGACAGTATCGCGCTTATTGGTGGGATGGAAAAAGCGGGCCTACGTCTAGACACGGTCGTGGCGGCCATGGGAGCCGGCGCGGTGAATATGGCCAAAGCGGGCGAAAAACCTGCTGAGGCTATCCAGCGTACCCTAAAGCAGTTAAAGCTACTTATCGATGCGGGCAAGCAGGCTGAGGCTATCGATTTGGCGAGTGGTATTTTTGGTGCCGAGGGCGCTAACCAGCTTGTTACCGCGATGGAAAAAGGTGTGTTGTCTGCTAATGACATGTTGGCGGCTACTGGCGCCACGAACGACTCAATTCTTGAATTGGGTCAATCTACTAAGACCATGGCGGATTACCAAGCTCAGTTTGCCTCCGCGATGGCTACGGCCTTTGAGCCGGTGGGCGAGGAGTTGTTCGCGGCGCTGGCTAGCATCGCTGAGGGGATGTTACCAGTCATGCAGAGCCTCGGCCAGTGGATGAAAGACAATCCCGCACTGACTAAGGCTATTGTTATTGGGGTGTTGGCTTTTGCTGCTGCGCTGGCGGTCGGTACCGCGGCTATGGCAGCGTTTAACCTTGTCGCGGCGCTAAACCCGTTTGTTTTGATTGGTTTGGCGATTGTTGCACTGGTCGCCTATCTTGCCTACCTTTGGTATCACTGGGATGAAGTTACCGCGTGGATTGTTGATAATTGGACTTGGTTCTTTTCGGTCGTTGGCGGGGGTTGGAATGCTATTGTTGCGTTGTGGCAATCCGCTATTGATGGCCTGGTGTCGTACATCCGTACTAATTGGGGTGCGCTGCTTGATGCGACGGTCGCCATCTGGACCGAGATTGTCAATTTTGTTTCCGCCGCACCATCTCGTATTTTTGAGTCGCTGACTCAGCTGTCTGTTTTGGCCGCTAAGGCTATGGTTTGGTTTGGCGGCTTGAAGTCGTCCGCTGTGTTAAAGATTGGTGAATTGGTGGCGTGGCTAGGTGGTATACCTGGTCGCATTATTGGCGTGTTCGCGGCTTTGGGTGGCCGTTTGGGCCAGTCTGGGTATCGTATGATTATGGATTTTTTGGGTGGAATCAAGCGGGCCTGGGGTCAGGTGACCGCGTATATTGCCCAGGGTATGGCGCGTGTCCGTGGCTATTTTCCCTTCTCGCCAGCTAAATTTGGCCCCTTTGCCGGGACGGGGTATGTGACCTACAGCGCCAAGGCTTTGGTTGATGATTTTGCTCAGGGGCTTGTGAAGGGGGTGCCGATTGTTGGGCAGGCTGCAGAGTCTCTGACTACTGAGGCGTCCGCTTATTTTGACGGTTCGGCCGCTAGCGCTAAGCCTCTCGATTTGGCTAATAACCGCCAGAGCGCCACAAATGGCGGGGTGCATGTGACAGTCAATAATCCTATCCCCGAGCCTGCCAGTCGCTCCCTGGCTGACGCCGCAGCTAAGCTGGCTGGCGAGTCCGTACCCGACGAGGAGATCTACAATCGTGAGTTGAGCCGGGATGTGAGGGGTGTGCGATGAGTTTTGAACGCTGGCAGGTGGGTGATCTGCTGCTGGATGCACCTTCTTATTGGGGCTGTGTCCGTAGCGATAAGGCTAGTCAGCCCACATTACGCGGGCAGATGACCGCCCATATTGGCGCACCTGGTGATAGGTTCCACGCCCATATTGAGGGTCCGGCTAAGGTGTCGCTGGTGGGGTACTGTACTGGTGTGGATGCGGCCGCTGTGGATGCGGCCGTAGATGCGGTGCGTGAGCGGGTTAGACCGGCTGGCGCTGGCGGCTTGTTTGTGTTAACAAAGTATTGGCAGGATGATAATGGGCCACATGCCGCTAGTGCACATGGGGTGTGTCTAGATGGTGTGCGTGTGGAGCGGATTACCCGCCTGTGGGCCAAATTTTCGCTGGATGTTGTGCTGCCGGATCCGCGACTGGTGGGTGATTGGGTGAGCGTAGATATCTCTTCTGGGACCGCCATCACTAACATAGGTGAGGCGGAGACAGGGTATGTTAATCTCGAGGTGACTAGTGGTAATAATGTGCAGGTCACTAACGATGCGGACCCTGACACCTGGCTTAAGGTTGGTGTGGGGGCACCGGTAATTGTGGACTGCGTGACGCAGACTGCGGTCACTCCTGCTGGCGCTAATGTCTCTGGCGCTATCAGCCATAGTGGGCAGCCTGGTTGGTTTGTGTTGCCGAAAGGTGGATCTAGTTGGAGTGTTTCCGGCGGTGCTGTCACGCTGAAGTATAAACCGGTTTGGTGGGTGTAAATATGATAAAATGCCTTGTTGTTGTGGTGTTGGCGGTTGTTATCGCTGCGGCGTGGAAGGATGACTTAGGTGGCTAATTTTCCGGCTCTCCTTGGGGAGAGGGTACCCTATGACAGTGACGGTACTGCGTGCCTGTTTTTGGACAAAAACTTAAATAGCAGTGTGCCGTTCAGCCAAAACGTTATCGAGTCCCTAAATTCTGACACACGCCCAAACCTCGAAAATAGCGATATCTACGGTAATTGGTATTTTTGTTGCGTGTTCCCCCAACCTCGGGACATCAAGGGGGTTTATGTGCGTCACGAATTGTGGCAAAACACCTTGCCAGCAGCCGAATACAGCCCAGACACCACCAACGGTATAGATGGTACATGGATCACGTTGGGCTCGATTGAGACGGGTGGCAATATGCGCAACGATATACGCGCGTGCAACGGACCGTCAGCCAAAGGTATCAGGCTGAAAAGTAACAACAATTCGGCAACTAAGATCCAGCGGGTACATATCTACGCCGATCCGGTGATCATCGATGAGCAGCGGCTAGATTTTTGGCACGCCACAGAGGATAGGCCTTTGTCAGGACAAGAGGCTAACTGGGGGGACATCCCCCGGGGTAGTAGCGGAGACCTTGAATTCCGCGTCAAGAACCTGTCGTCTAGTAAGACTGCGCAGCAGATCCAACTAGGCTTCCATGCGCTCGATCCTGGCAACCCGAGCAACCCTGGACAGCACCTACTGAAGGCGCCAAATAGCTCCCAGTTTTTGAGTGCGATCAACATAAATGACCTAGCCCCAACGGCAGTTAGTGGTGTGATTACGTTGCGACGTGTAACAGATATGCAGGCACAGCTAGGGCTCTATACGGTGACAATGAAGGCAGAACCGGTGTCATGGCAGTAGGTACCGGCTACCACGTCGTCAACGGCAACACCGGCATCAAGCTAGTTACTGAGCAGCCCGGATATCATGCCGTCAATGCCAATAATGGGGTACATTTTGACCCACAAGGAGGCTACCACGTCGCCAATTGTAATAACATAGACGGCCACCCGTGCCCCCATCTGTGGCTACTGGCGCCTAACTTTGGTGCAGCTGGCGACGGCTGCAAAATAGTCTGTTGGGGCGCTGGTGAGACCGCCACACAATACGCCGCCACTATTTGGCACAGCAAACCTGATAATAGTGTCGCTAGTGTGCCTATCGTCCAATGGACACACGTCGACCAGGCGCCACTATACGGCGACGGGCGCCTAATCGATGAGGACACTGGCGAGATCCGGCAGCTGCCACACCAGGAGGTCACGGTTACGATACCCGCCACAGCGGTAGTGCCTGGTGCGTTCATCCACATCGAGACCGACACCCCATAATCCCACACTAACAAGGAGTTATAGCTATGGGCCATTGCGTATCAAACAAACTATGGTACACAATCCAGCCTTCGACGAGCCTGAAAAATGTGGGCTACGAGATACGCTTCTTGTCAGAGGTCGACTACCAGACAGTCCTTGCCACCGTCCAGCCTATCAAGGTCACCATCAAACAGGATTGGTGTGACATTGGTGGTGGTGTTGTGGTCATGGACTACGACGACCGTGTTTTTACACTGCCTACACCCGCAGGTCAGGCCACACCGATATTAGAACAAGAGTTTGTTATACAAGTAAACTACAACGGTCAAACTATTTGGGAGTTCCTCGCGGAGGATATCGAACCTATGTTAGTACCGGAGAATCCCGGTACGACTAGGACCGTTGTTATTCGTGGCCGCGGTTTAGCCGCTGCGCTATCCTGGGCTGTGGTGTTACCGGAGAATATGCCCCACCCAACAACATTCGAACGTACATACCAACAAACCCCTTTGTTGTCAGTGTGGGCGACCCTGTACCAGGAGGCTGTAGACCGGGGGATGTTTCAATGGATCACGCCACACTTCACAGCTAGCGAGGACTCTAACGGTAATCCGTGGGCTACGCCTATGGACTTCACCGTATCGTTGGGGGAAAACTACCTTGATTTGCTGAAAAAGTGGTGTGAAATATCTGGCGCTACCTGGTGGATGAGCCCAGGCTGGCACCTATATATTTGGCAGGGGGACGGTGGCAAGAATCGCACCCAGCAGATCAACTTCCCTTGCGCCACAAGCCAGCAGGCTAATAGGCGGCAGGTAAGCCGGCGTGAGCTGTCTACTGCTATATATGCGGGCAGCGACCAGTGGATAGCCATGGCATTCGACAACGCGGCCGCCGTCCGCTGGCACAAACGCGAAATGTACATACAAACAAATAACGCTGGCGGGGTTAGTGACGCCCAAATTATCGCCAACGCGTCCCTACAGTTCACCGGCAAAGAGGCGATAAGTCAACAAATCAATGTAGACGCCACACAACCCGGTAGGCGTGCACTGGTTGATTTTCAAGCCGGGGATTGGATCACCGTCGAGCAACCCCCAGGTGAAACCATTGACAGAACAAACCGAGTTGTCGGCATAACCGTCGAGATTACCCAAACATCCGAAAAAGCAGAGTTAGAGCTTGTCAGCAGGCGAATCAGCGACCTGGATAAACTAAAGGCGAGGTTCAGTAAACTGGTTGGCACTAATATATAATTGTATTGACAATAACTATTTCAAGGGGTGTGTTATGCGGATAGATAGCAAGAGTAGATGGTTAGCTAGGCGCTGGCCTGGCAGACCGATCAAACCGCGGATGATAGTCCTACATACCACCGAGGGGACTAGTATACCGAGCTACTCGGCCGGTCAAGTTCCACATTTGACCGGCAAGGTAAATGTGAGGACAAAGCAGATCGATTGGTACCAACACCTACCCTTCCGCCGCAACGCTCGCGGACTGCTCAACCGACGCGGTGGTGTCGAGACCAACCACCACGGAGCAATCCAGATAGAGCTATGCGGTACATCCGGCTGGGCTAATCGCCGCGGCGGGTATGGAGCATTCCCCGACTGGGCCAAGGCTGAGGGCTGGATGCTGGAGGAGGTCGGCAAAATGGTGCGCTGGCTATCCGACCAATACAAGATACCCCTAGTCGCGCCGTATAAATTCGACGTCTGGCAATATGGGCGGTATCGCATGAGTTTCGCTCAGTGGCGCCGTTTCCGCGGGATTTGCGGGCACCAACACGTCCCCGAAAATGACCACACCGACCCCGGTGCGATAGACATACAGGCAATACTGCGATACGCACTGTCCGGTAAGACAGGGGCAGCGTACACCAAAGCTACGCCCATCACCCCTAGTCGCCTCACAGTAGATGGCATCATGGGGCCAAAAACAATAGCCCGCCTGCAGCAATACCTCATGGTAGACACAGACGGCATCATAGGGCCCCAAACCGTCAGCGCATTACAGCGCCACACTGGCGCCACCGTAGATGGTATATGGGGTAGTCAGACCACAAAACACTTACAGAGATGGGTAGGTGTGCGGCGTAGTGGTGTGCTATCTCGGTGGACGATCAAGGCGTTACAAAAGAAGCTAAATGTGCTACCACAAACAAAAGCGGGCCCATGGAAGTAGCGATAATAGTCGCCACAATAACCGCCATGGCGTCCCTAGGCGGTGCACTATTTGGCTGGCTACGAGGCAAGCAGGCCGACAAAAGCGCAGATTGTCGCGAGCTAGTAGACCAGCTCTACGACCGGGTGGCGGCGCTCGAGAGCGCAACCGACGCCCTAAGGGAGCAGGGCAGTATCACACGAGACCTGTTAGGCCTCTCGATCGTGCACATCGAGAGGCTCACCGGAATCATGGTAGATTTAGGCGTGGGCGAGTTAATACCTGCAGCTCACCCACTACTACAACAAGAACTACAAAGAAGGAAAGATGCAACAAAAACTAGAACAATTCCTTAGCCCAGCATTCCGCACCTGGCTATATGGCGTAGCCACAGCGGTACTGGTGGTGCTATCCGCATACGGTTTTCTTGATGACGGTAAAATGACGGCGTGGACTGGGCTCATCGCCGCAATCACAGGCCTAGCGGCCATGATGGTGAGCCCAGTGTCTGGCGACCCAGACATCCGCAAAGACATAGAATACAAATAAGCACACAAAAATGGGGACTACCCTTAAGAGTAGGTAGTCCCCATGTGATCGTTGGAGACGCACAGCACAATCTACAGCGAATAACACTCCTTCCGTTTACTATATCTGGCTTATTCGACGACTAAAAGATTACCAAAACAGCAAAAATATCAAAACGTATCCTTTAAGTCTTGTGATTGGGCGGTGCGCTCACAAAAACCAAGCCAGCTTTTGTAGCTGTCCAGCAGGTCGATGAAGTTGTCCCCAGCGGCGCTAAACCCCACCGTAAAAACACGGTCAGACCCCAGCAGGCGTAATGTGGCGGCCACGCTAGCAGTATAAACACGGCACACCGTGTACCCTAGATCAGCGGGCACATCAAAATAGTCAGGTGCCCACAGCACAACTATATCATCTTCGCCGAGGACGGCATCCAACGCGAGCAGATAAGGCCCAGCGGTGAGACTGTCCCAAAGCGTAACGCTCATTGCCACACTCTCCTTACACCCAACAACAAAAACAACCAGAAGACGAGCATCGAGCTCACCATAATTCACCTTGTGTTTCAGGTGGTCGCCAATCCTCATACCTCACGCCTTGCGGGAAATCGCACTTGCCGGTGTAGTCCTGATAAACCAGCTGATACTTATTTTCCCTAGCCAGCGTGGATATCTTGCTCATCAGCGTGAGAATGTCGCCACACTCTAATCGTGGAACCTTTTGATGCTCGAGGACCAGCACATACTCGCCACGCCGCGAAACACTACCCATGCCAAACTTTGACGCGTTACGCTGGAACGCCATATACGGGACGACTAGCGCATGAGCAGCTAATTTACCTTCATCGGCTTCATCCAACCACGCTTGGGTTGCTCGCTTGTGCAAATCCTCTCGGTCTTTTTCCGGCACAATCCAGGTAAACATTAACTGACTAGGCAACATAGACTTCCTCCCCCTCCTCAGTTAAAATGCGATACTTTTGCGTGAGCGACTCTGAGGTCTCCACTGACCCCTGGAGCTGCTCATTAGCGAGCCACACCCAGATCCGCTTAGACGCCGTGACACTCCACACGAGAGCCATAGCGTCGATCAGCTCGGTAACGACCCCCAATAGATCCCACATGCTCACCGTAGAGTGCACCTGGACCGTGTCGCTCAGGATAACAACAGCCACATATCCACCCGGGAGGCAAATATCATCAGCAGATGGCAGCTCATACTCCACCAGTTCGGGCTGCCACGCCTCGTAGACCCCAGTGGGCAGCACAAATATCATCCCAGCACAACGCAAATGGTAGCCCAACTCAAAAGCTCTAGCCATGCGCGCCAGATTGTGAGCGGTGACCTCATTCAAGTAGGCGACCTCACGCCGACTACCGGTTTTATCCCTCAAATACATTATTTTATCCTTTCGTTTCGAGCGTGAATCTACTGTTTGGCCCCCAGACCAGAGGCTGCCCCGGATCAACTGCAACAATACTATGTTGCGACCAGATTTCGGTGGTGGCCAAATAATAGGGGGCGTTCCGGGGGAGCGGCGCACCAAAAATAGGCATATCTGTTTTTATGGACCCATAGGCTAGCCGACGGCCGCAGACAAACAACGGCCGCTTGGTTTTCGACCGCTGCCACACCAGCAGGCTAGGGATACTTTTGGCGGCATACGGTGTACGCCAAAAAACATACAGTTGATTACGATCCCGGCGCGTAAAGCCTAACATTTTCGCCAGTCGCATCGCGCCGCTAACAACATCGTCTACCACATAATCTGAGGGGATATACCCGCCAGTGACACTAGCGATAATAGGTGTCGCGTCCTCAAAAGATAGTATCATTTTAGGCCCCCACTAGTGGGCTGACTATGTCGTTGACCATGTAGCGCAGTCATTATAGTCGACAAATATTTTATATCCATTTTTTTTCTTTCGTTTTACTGCTTGCCTTATATGGATGACTATACACAAGAGCCTGAAGTGCCTGCAAAAAATGATCACCCCATATGCTCAATCATCGAGTAGGTCTTTGCCGTCGATCAGGCCGCGGCACAACATATAATGCAGTATATGCCTAGCGGCATCCTTATCGTGCCTTGTCAGCGTGGAATACACCTCTTTGGGGATCATTTTTTTAACCCTCTTGGGCCGCCAAAAAGCCTTAATTTGTGACGCTGATTGCACAACCGGACGGCAACCATGCTTCCAGGCATGGTCCTCTAACACCCCTATTTGCGATAGGGCTATCTGCTGCGCCCTAGTGTCCGATAGGCCGCGCGCCGAATTGACGATATATCGCTCATAAACTAGCACATCGTGCTTACTCCTGAGCGCGTCAGCTAGACTATCTGGCCTAGTCCACGCGGAATTATCAGTATCATGCAACATGAGGCCCGGATCTGGGCCAGGGTCTACACCTAATATGATCATCAGATTATGTCCTCCAGTTTAATTTCATGGCCTCCTGTCACGGCCTGCAGTAGATCCTGCTTATCACGCAACGCAACCACGATTTGTTCGTCTACGGTGTCATTAGCGACGATGTCAATAATGTGTACCGGTTTTGTTTGGCCTATTCTATGGGCACGTGCTTCTGCCTGCATATTATCGGTCAATGACCATGACCGAGAAATAAAAATAACGGTCGTAGCCGCGGTTAGGTTGATTCCTGTGCCGCCTGCCCCAAGCGTGGCGACCATTACCCGGGTTTTGCCTTGCTGGAATCGTTCTATTTCCTCACCGCGGGCGTTAGCCGACAAGCCGCCATGTAAGCCCGCCACACTGTAGCCGTCAGCACGTAATTCTTCTATGTAATTACATACCAATTGTTTGGATTGGCCGAACACAAGGACCTGACCGGTAGCCTCATCTAGTATCTCCTTGAGGATCGGGTACTTGTGCCCGGTCGTCTCATAGTCGTAATGTGTGGTGACATCATCGCCTTGGTGGTTTATTATTGGCTCCACCTCAGCGGCCGCCAGCCGGGTTAACAAATTCAATTGTTGCAATACAGTAGGGGTTACAATAACGGAGTCCTTATACTCTGCGATCATTTGCTCACGGATAGAATTGTAAGCTCTGCGCAGTGTAGGGGGTAGGTCCACATAGCGAGCGGAATAGCGTACTTCTGGGAGCTCTGGCGCTGCCTCTTTCAACGATATTCTACGTGTGTAACCCCTAGTCGTCTCGTAAAACTCTCTCTCGCCATCATAGCTAAACCCGACTATCTTAGGCGGTCCATAACGTTGCTCCTCCTGCACAAAAAACCTAGCCCTAAAACGTTCCTCAGAGGGGAAAACATTAGGCGACATAATCCGCATCGGGGAGAATAAATCGCCCAAATTATTGGCCACAGGCGTGCCGCTCAACATGATTGTATTAGGCCTTAACCGCTTAGCTAATTTGAGCGCTGCCTTGCTTCTAGCGCTATTCTTGTTCTTCAGCAAATGCTGCTCATCATAAATGACCGTTGTAGGCTTCCAGCGGAGGATCTCATCGATTGAGGCGGCTAAACGGTTATATGTCATAACAATAATGTTTGACATAACAAATGCAGAAGATGTAGCAATAGTGGCGGTATCCTCTAGGATACGCTCAGCGTCCCGCATCCACTGCTTAAGAGTCGATTTTGGCGCCACAACCAGGGTCCGCTCATGGCCATTGGCGCGCACCGCAAAAAGGCTTGAAAAAGTCTTACCCGTCCCCATATCATCCCACAACCACAAGCGGCGATAGCGGCAAAACATCTCGACGGCTCGCGACTGGTAGCTATACGGGGTGATACCGCCCACAGGCTCGACCTCTAGGTCGACATCTGCGGTAATAGCGGTGAGCCAGTTGGCGGTATCGAGGTCCGCGGGCACTAATTGCGGATCAACACTCGCCAACTGGACGTATACTGCGTAGTCAGCAGGCAAAACCCACCTACCAGGACCACCAGACACAACAGGTGTGACAGGCAGCAGTCCTAGATGGGGGCCGTGGTAGGTGAGCGTACCGCCACGGACACTAAAAGTAGCCACTACTGAGCCAGATACTCGACCCGGTAAATTTTCTGAGCAAATCCACGCGGACTAGGCTTTTCACTCTCAAAAGTAACCGCAAGCTTATCGCCTGCAGTGGGGACATCCCGACCGGCCGCAGCCAGCGCGGAATTCAACGCGCCCGCCATCTGGCCGCGGACCCATAAAGTGCCTAGTCCGTCCGGGAATTGCTCGCTAGGTGGGATCTGCAACTGGACCGCCAACGCCAGCTTGGGCGAGCCGTCGCTATAATACAGCGGCGTATGCGACACCGGGTCTGTGCTATGGATCACATCCTGGTCAGTGCATGTCTTAACGATTACACCCTCGACTGTGGCGCCGATAGGTGCCCCCTTCCAGCTGATACTAGGAGCGCGGTCAGTATAGATAGGCTGGCCGCGGAAAGCCGCCAAAGACCCCTGCGCGACAGCCGGCTTACTGGGCTGGCTAGGGGCTTCAACAGTTGGAGCTTGTTGAGGTGCCGGTGGTTGAGCGAACGGGAATGACATATCTATATACTCCTTTATCTATTTATCTATTTATCTATTTATCTATTTATCTATTTATCTATTTATCTATTTACGCTATCCATTTACGAGCAGGCATACTCACAATCTCATAATCAGGTATACCATTGTCCTTGCACCATAGGCGATAGGCCTTATAGACCAGGCTTGATTGCTCACCATTAGTGGGCTCACTAGCCTTAACGGTGGCCTCCGAAATAAACGCTACAACAGAATCGTTGGATTCCTGGACCTCTTGAGTCACGGTGAGCTGCTCTTCTGGGACGGCAAGCGCCAACTGCCAATCATGGCACAAATCAGCATACAAACTGATCAATAAATGGAGAATATGTGGCAACTCTTTATTCCAGTCTGAACCCTCAGTCTCAGGTCCACCTTTAGAGTCACGCCAAATAGCCTCAATCTCATCAGTCTTAGCGGTGTCGAATAACCTATAACGCCTAGTCAACCCAGCATCAGACATGTAAGGCGCATCATTGCTCGTAAACCACAACATATGCGACGGTTGAAACTCGATCAAAGCGCCATGCATACGATTACCTTGCAGCTTCGCGCCGCCAGTAAACCGTTTTAAACGCTCAATACCCTTAGCGCTACGCGGGGGTGCCTCGTCGCTGTACACAAACCGCTTACCCCTAAGGGCTAAGACTGATTGCTTATGTGGCTCTTGACTACCGAGCAGCGCGCTATCAAGCTCAGTGGCATAATCGCCCATGATCGCGGACATGACACGCAGCAAAGTCGTCTTACCCGAGCCCGCATCACCAAACAAAACCGGCACAGCATCACTGCTATGCCCGTCAAGACTCTTAGCCAACAAGGCTAACAGGTGCGCTTGTGTGGCGCAGCTAGGAGCAATACAGTCAAGGAGGCGATCAAAAAGTGGTGTAGGGCCCTCCTTGGGCTCAATCCTTGAAGCACCAAAAAAGGGCTGCGACTCATGTGTGATGGACTCGTGGTCCTTACCGGTGCGCAAATCAATAGCCCTAGTTGGCGTGTAAAACACATACGGGTCAGCGCCAAGAGACGACTCATGGCGATACAGCGGATGCTCCGGGTCGATTAAGGTCTGGACTGTCTTCACAATCCGGGCCCAACTCGGTTGATTGCGCAGCTTTTTTGTGACACGGCTACGGGTTTTATCGATCGGGTTTTTGGTTGTGGGTTGTGGCAGCAACGCCAAAGCTCGCCTCATCGCTGGCAGCAAAGCCTGATCAGCAGGCAACTGCGACCAAAAACCATTGATATAACGATAAGTCGACAAAGAATCAGTAAAACAAATAGGGTAATCAATGATATCGAGTAGCGCCAGTGCGATAGTGTAATCATCATCATCAACAGGGTCAAAAACTGCGCGCTGACTAGGCGATTCGCTAGTTTGCGCCAAGTTTTTGAACAACTGGTCACCCCGATCATAAGACATACCACAATTGCAGCTATTAGGTTCGCGTGTGACAGATGATACCATCTGTGGCGCGCGCTCAACCGCTTTACGCCAATGATAGACAGGATTGTCGCGCTGGTCACAAGCCGAATAATAGGCTTGCTGTAATTGGTCTAGGGCTTGCATGGCGCCACGGTGACCCGCGGCCGCGTAACTATGCAGCGCTAGAGACGTCTCAAGCATGGCGTTATGTCTATTACCCCGCATTAAATCAGTGCCATCAAGCTTAGCCTGGACCTTAGGGCAAATGTCGCCACTATAGGGCTCATTGGCGTGAGATCGCCATTTAGAGGCTGCTTGAGGGTCCGCTAGTGTGGTAGCCTGACTATCGGCGCTGAGTCGCTCTAACCACGGTTTAGGGAGCTCTGGGAGGGCATCTAAGCTAGGGGCGCCTTCCATATCACACCAAACGTAATAGGCATCTAGATCCTCACGGTACGACCCGGGCAAAACCATATAGCGATGAGTGTGCTGGATAATGTCGATACTGTGAATCTCGGAGCCATCCGCGGCCACCGCATGGCCGCTAAACGTAGAGCCCTCCGGCACACGAAACAACCGGATACCCGACACGCCATCTGAGCGAGCGCTAGAGCGCCAAGTTTTTGGCAACGGACCCAACTCCTGTTCCAGCTCCGCTAAAGCGATATCGCCACGCACACCCGACTCGGGCTTCACATCGACATCAATGCCAACGACTCGGGGGTTGAGCACAAGACCAGCATTAGACGGCCTAGGGTCGTCACGCCAAGCCGCGTAATTGATCTTCGCGGGGTCGGCGAGGCGGCCGGTAGTGCCAGCAGGTGGCGGGCTCTTCCTCCCATGGGGGAGAGGGACAACCACACCCAAAGAGAAAATACTGGGCTGGAGGTTTGCGACCTCTGCGTATGTGTGATAGCTTTTACTTAGCTCCATAGAGGTCATTCTAGACCTGTATACCCGGCTAGGTCAACTAGCCGGGTATTTTTTTGCCCTAAAGCTCTTGGGGTCAACCTTAGAGGTCCTCAGGAATCCCCCCCCGCCTCGCACCACGGGGCCAACCTGGGCCTTGTGGCCGACTTGGGCGCGGTGTGACGGTGACGGATCCAACCTTAGTTTTTATTTTTTTCTATATAGTCTTTTCTTATAATTTCTTATATATATATTTAAAAAATATATTAATTTATAAAAAAAAGAGTCACACCGTCACCGAAAGCCCATAAAGGGCGCCTGACTTGGAGAAACGCATGTGACGGATAGGCCAAAAAAACCGTCACAAGCCGTCACAAGACCGTCACAAAAGCCGTCACAGCCCGTCACACTCGGAAAAAGGAGGTCGGTCATTCTAAGAAGTTCTCAGAAATGAATTCTAAGAGATTCTTAGGAACTGTGGATAACTCGCAAAAAACTGTGGATAACTAGGCTTGTGACGGTTTTTGTGACGGTTTTTCGCAAGCCGCTGACTAGGTGTTTTAATTCCGTCACAATCCGTCACAAAAAACCGTCACAGTCCGTCACACCCCAAAAAAGGGATAAAAAAAGAGGGTCTCCAGTTCGGGAGACCCTCAGAAATCGGACTCAGATAATCCACCGGTCGATCTCGTGCGCGTGGCGGTACTCTATACCGTCTGCGATGAAGCGGTCACTGTAGCCGACATCAATCAGATCGGTCGCTTCCTCGTCGTACCCTGGGATGCATAGGATCACGTCGTCCCAGATGTTGATTCCGTCGTAGGTGTTAAGTGCTTCGAGGATTTCAATGCTTGTCATTTTGTTTACCTTTCGTTTTTCGTTTTTTTCGTTTGCCTTATATGTATAACTATAGGCTATCCCCTGCAACCCGTCAAGGATATGAGCAACAAGAATGAGCGATTAATTGGTATATAATATAGGCATGGTAGGCAAGAGATGCCCCAGATGTAGCACTATATTCGCACGCGGGCGATGCCCCAAGTGTGCGCAGGGTTGGAGGTCCCGACGTCCTAGCAGTTGGGCTCAGAGCCGGATCGCCCAAGATCGGAGGTGGTACGCGGTCCGAGCTAGGCAGTTGGCGCGCGAGCCCTTGTGCCGGGAGTGTGGCGAGCTCGCCAACGAGGTCGACCACTTGAACGGTACAGACTATGACGACCCGGACAGCTATCTAGATCCTGCTCAGCTGCGCTCACTGTGTAGGGGTTGTCATCGCCGACGCACAGCGGTGCAGTCGCACCAACCGCAACGTTACGACCGGATGCAGCCTTTGACGTAAACGATCCCTCCCCTTAGATAAGGAGAGGGATCGTGCGGGGCTGGGAGGGGTAAGACTGATTATTTTAGCGCGTCGATTAGATCGCTTGCTTCGCGACGGGTGCGGCTCCGCACCCAGCTTTCGACGGCGCCTGTGCGCTCCTTCATTTTAGCGCCAAGCTTTGTCCATTAGGGATAGGATGTACTTTACTTGCTTTTCGGTTGCCTTCATTTTATTGCCTTTCGTTTTTCGTTTGCCTTATGTATATAACTATAGGCTAAACCCTTCAACCCATCAACGTTTTGAGCAATAAGAATGAGCGTTTAGCGGTTTAGGGGTACGAGAAGCGTTAAAGTTGTCTACCAATGAAACGAAAGGAAAAAACAGTGAACGCAACACAAGAACAACTAGCCCGGATACACAGCCACGAGGAGCTAGCTCATTGGCACAATGTGCCGTTAACTAAAGCACAAGCCCGCTATATCCTCGAGGAATATGGCTACGGCTTGGTCGTGCGCAAACTGCCGAAGCGTAAGCCCAAAAAGAAGGATGTCCGTCATTGGTCGCCGCTGATTGAGTCGTTTGTTTATCATACTAATTGGCCTAGTTGGCGTGAGGTCCTGGACTCTATGGGTGTGTTTACTTGTGTTACGTTGGATGAGACTCTCTGCAATATGGATATGCTGGACTTCCAGGACTTGATCGATACGTTTTTGTCTTTACCGCGTGAGTTGATAGCGCCAATTCCCTCCGAAGAGGTTGAGCTCTAATGGATGTGACACCATGGCCTGCTTTGTGAACGCATGTTGGCCGCTGTGCCTAATGCTGTATCGTGTTACGGTTTCTTTTTGTCGTGGCGTCACTGGGCGAGTGTACACCGTGATTTTTTTGTTACCGACCTCGAGGGGGGGTAGTGGGGGTTCGCGCCACAAGAGCGCCCCACCCCAGTTGCCTCGCCAATGAAAAAAAATATGCGTGAGCTATTTCCC
>PDWJ01002210.1_pt1 | contig 25893 bp, 17 predicted proteins | sample 1430881 | NCBI WGS metagenome assembly PDWJ01 (sample SAMN01162460, study PRJNA174530) | Oral metagenome, whole genome shotgun sequencing project. | biome: Marine environment; feature: Marine mammal; material: Swab sample of the gingival sulcus; isolation source: swab sample of gingival sulcus...
AGGTGCTAACAGACATGAGCACGACCCCGATAAAGGTCATGTTGTAAGCAGAGAATTAATGCTTAAAGATGTTCAGCTAATGAAAGAAAACAATTTTAACACGGTCAGAACATCGCATTATCCTAACGACCCGTATTTTTACGAATTATGCGATATTTACGGGCTTTATGTAATAGATGAGGCTAATATTGAATCGCACGGAATGGGCTACGGAGAGAAAAGTTTAGCTAAAGACCCTGTATGGGGACCAATGCACTTAGACAGAACTCAACGAATGTTTGAAAGAGATAAAAATCACCCTTGTGTAATAACTTGGTCGTTGGGTAATGAGGCAGGTAACGGCGTTAATTTCCAACAAACTTATAAATGGATTAAAGAGCATGATGATACCAGACCGGTGCAGTACGAAAGGTCATTATTAGATAAAAATACTGATATTTATTGCCCTATGTATGCAAGTCTTTCGTATATGAAAGAATATGCCGATAAAAATCCTGAACGTCCTTTAATTCTTTGCGAATATGCACATGCAATGGGTAACAGTTGCGGCGGATTGCAAGATTATTGGGATTTAATAGAATCGGAGCGTTCGTTGCAAGGAGGTTGTATTTGGGATTGGGTAGACCAAGGATTACGTAAAATTGATAAAAACGGCAGAATGTTTTACGCCTATGGTGGCGATTACGGAACTAATATGCCAAGCGATAACAGCTTTTGTATGAATGGTTTAGTAAACCCCGACAGGATTCCAAATCCACAGTTAATAGAAGCCAAAAAAGTGTATCAGAATATTAACATAAAATCTATCGACCTTAAATCGGGTAAGTTTGAGTTGATAAATAAATACTTTTTTACAAATTTGGATAAATTCTATATAAGTTGGACTATTTCTAATGCCGAAGGTATGGTAAGACACGGATTTGTAAAAGATACAAAACTTGCGCCTCAAAAGAGCAAAAACATATCGGTTAATCTTTCGGGATTGCCTGCGTTGAGAGCAAATCAGAAATATGTATTACGATTTAGCATCAGAACCAAAAAGAGAGAGAATTTAGTGGCTGCAAATCATGAGCAGGCTTGGGAAGAGTTTGTATTACCTATTAAAAGCAAGGCTGCGGTAGTTGTAAGCAACGATAAATCGCTAAAAACTTTTGATGCCAACAAATATTATGTGATTGAAGGCGAGAGTTTTATAATTAAGCTTGATAAAAAAACAGGTTTAATAGCTTCGTATATGGTAAACGGGCGAGAGATGATGGTTGAAGGTCCTCGATTGAATTTCTTTAGACCTCCTACAGAGAATGATATAGCCGACAGAAACGGATATAAAGTTTGGCAGCAGTCAGAAATTAATGAAACTAAATGCGAAGCAGGCGAAATTTCAGCCGTTACAAAAGTCGATAAAAGCTGCATAATAACAGTTCCTGTTGATATAAAAACCAAGAAAATTAAAATATCGGCAATATTCCAATATCAAATATTCGGCGATGGAAGTTTTAAATTGATAACAGAAGTGAATATCCCGAAATCTGCTAAGGCTCTTGCTAAAATAGGTCTGCAAACAAAACTTAAGCGTAATTACGATTATGTATCTTGGTATGGTTTGGGCGGCAACTCAACATATTCCGACCGTAAGAGTTCAGGTCAATTCGGATACCACCAAAGTATGGCAAAAGATATGTATAATCATACATTGGCAGTTCCTCAAGAAAGTTCAAACCAAATGGAGGTAGATTGGGCAACTGTTAGCAATATAGAGGGTTTAGGTATAATGCTTAAGGGGGATAAGCCAATTAATTTTAGTGCATATCCATACTGCGACAAGGCAATAAGCAAAGCACGACATATTAACGAGCTTAATGAGGCTGATTTCGTAACCATGAATACTGATGCTGATATAATGGGCTTAGGAACAGCTACTTGCGGACCAAGTGTATTAGATAAATATCTTGTTAAGCCGGGTGTTTACAGATTTGCCCTTATGTTTACTCCCATAAATTTAAACGTGAAAAGCGTATTTGATTATGCAGAGCAGATGCGCAATACAGATGATTTGAATATATCGCAAATACCAAAAATAACAAGGGATAAGGAAAGCAATGTAGATATAAATGTAGACGATGGTTCAAGGATATATTATTCGCTCAACGGTGGAAAATTTAAGCCGTTCAAAAAGAGTTTCCAATTAAAAAAAGGCGGCTCGGTATCGGCTTATTCAGCTACACAAGGAAAAATGCAGAGTATTGTGGCAAATGAAACTTTTGACATTAATAAGGCAAAATGGACTGCCACTGCCGATGATGAGCATTCAAGCTACTATGGCGCAAGTAAAGCAATCGACGGTAATAACAATAGTTTTTGGCATACCTCTTGGAGCAAAAAAAATATAAAGATGCCACATTATATAACTGTAGATATGGGTGAGGTGTTACCTTTAAAAGCAGTTATTCATGTGCCTCGCCAAGATAGGAACAATGGAAGAATAAAACACTATAAATTAGAATTATCGCTCGACGGAAAAACTTGGCAAACAGTTAAGGAAAATGCTAATTTTAAGGGAGATAAAAGTATCGAAACCATAAAATTAGGAAAGACTATAAAAGCTCGATATTTTAAGCTAACAGCTCTTGATGAAGTTAATAATAATAATTTCACAACAGTGGGAGAGTTGAGTGTAATATTCTGATAATATGATATATAAAAAGCTCACAGGTTATGAAAACCTGTGAGCTTTAAAATTTTTGCAGCAACGCAGAAGTTTGCATTTTTAGAGCTTACCTTATTAATAAACCCTCTACTATACAATAATCAGATTGAATTTATAAGCATTTTGCTTTTAAGTCTTTTACCCAATTACTGATTCTTTCTTTTGTTAATTCGGGTTGAGTTTCCTCATCAATTAATAAACCTATAAATACTCCGTCTTTTAGGGCTTTTGATTCGTTAAACTCGTATTGTGCAGGGTCAGTAAATCCTACCAAGTTTGCACCAAGCGGCACAAATACTTCTGCCATATAATGAAGCGAATCGCCAAAATTATCAGGGTATCCTTGTTGATTTCCTAAACCGAAAATGGCTATATTTTTATCTTTAAAATTTTCCTTTTTCATTTCAGGTATAATATCCTCCCAATAATCGGGAAGTTTGCCATCGTACCATGTTGACGAACCAATTACCACTAAATCGTATTCTAATAATTTTGAGGTACTAACAGTTTCAATATCAATAACTTCTGCTATATCTCCAAATTCTTTTAAAATTCTCTCTCCAACACTTTGTGTTTTTCCTGTGTTAAAACTGTAAAAAATTCCTACTTTTTTCATATTTAATATAATTTGATTTTGTAATTAAGTTAGATGTAATAAAAATCAACTCTTTTAGTAAATCTCCCGAGCCGGTACTTACATTGTCGTATCCTTTTGATTTCATGTCGTATTCGCGCAGCCAAGATATTATTGCAACCGTTTTTTTTATGTTGTAAACTCTGGCAGCCATTTGATAGTCTTTCACAAAATACGGATTTATCTGTAAGGACGAAGCCGCAGTTCTTTGCGATTTGTCAGGCAAAAAATGATAAATAAGTAATTTTTTGAAAAAATAATATAATGAACTGATTGTTAGTATTATAGGATTGTCTTTTTGATTTTTCTCAAAGTAACTTATTATTCTATTGGCTTTTAAAACATCTCTTTTTATTAAAGCATTTTGCAATTCAAAATTATTAAAATCTTTGCTAATGCCAATATTTTCTTCAATATCTTTATTGGTAATTTTAGAACCTGCCGGTAACGAAATAATTAATTTGTCCAACTCATTAGCAATTTTGCTTAGATTTGTACCCAAATATTCGGTTAATAATGCAGCTGCAACAGGCTCAATAGTGTATTTTTGCTCTTTTAGATATTTAGTTATCCATGCCGGTACTTGATTGTCGTACAGTTTTTTAGACTCAAATACAACCCCCGTTTTTGCAATTTCTTTGTATATTTTTTTGTTTTTTGCAATAGATTTGTACTTGTAATTAAGCACTAAAATAGTAGATGTTAAAGGTTTGCTTGCATAAAATACAAGTTTATCAATATCTTTCAGGTTTTGTGCTTCTTTAACAATTACAACCTGATGTTTTGCCATCATCGGAAAGCGTTTTACAGTGCTGTCGATTGTGTAAATGCTTGTATCCTTCCCGTAAAAAATATGCAGATTAAAATCTTTTTCAGAATCAATAAGCACATTTTGCTCAATAAAATTGCTGATTTTGTCGGCATAGTAAGGTTCTTCGCCCATTAACAGGTAAATAGGTTTATAGTTTTTATTTTTAAGGTCGGATATTATTTGCTCAAAAGTCACGGTAGTTCAATTAACAATTAGTAATTAATAATTAACAATTAATAATGTGAATTAAGAGTTAAAAGTTAAAAATTTAAAAAAAAATTTAGTGTACTAATTTTCAACTTTTAATTTAGTGTAAATAATAACCTTAACAGAAAATAACATAAATATTTAGCAAAGAAATTCAAAGTAACTTTATTTGCTTTGCAAAAAATCATAAATTTATAAAATACAAGCTGTTTTAATATGTATTATTAACACCTACAATATCAATTTTTACTTTTTAACTCTTACTTTTTAACTCTTAATTCGCATTAAAAGTTTTTATGTACTCTATATTTAGAGCAAATACATAGTTTATGCTCCGCCTTCCGTCTCCCGCCTTCCGTCCTCCGACTTCCGACTTCCGACTTCCGTCTTCCGACTTCCGTCTTCCGCCTTCCGTCTCCCGCCTTCCGTCCTCCGACTTCCGACTTCCGTCTTCCGACTTCCGTCTTCGGTCTTCGGTCTTCCGTCCTCCGACTTCCGTCTCCCGCCTTAATAAAACTTCAAATGCTTTACGGACTTACCATTATTTTTTAGCTCTATTAATGAATCTACCCCTATTTGCAAATGTTCTTCTACAAAATTATTGGTAACAGCTTTGTCGCTTGCTGCTGTTTTTACACCTTCCGAAATCATAGGTTGGTCTGATACCAATAACAATGCCCCCGTTGGTATTTCATTTACAAAACCTACGGTAAAAATGGTTGCAGTTTCCATGTCGATAGCCATAGAGCGTGTTTTTTCAAGATATTTCTTGAATCTCTCATCGTACTCCCAAACTCTTTTATTTGTAGTTAGTACTGTACCTGTCCAATAATCTCTCTTATGATTTCTGATTGTAGATGAAACAGCCCGCTGTAAATTAAAAGCCGGTAAAGACGGCACCTCAGGCGGTATATAATCGTCAGATGTTCCTTCACTTCGTATTGCAGCAATAGGTAGTATTAAATCTCCTACTTTATTCTTCTTTTTTAAACCTCCGCATTTACCCAAAAACAAAGCTGCCTGAGGCTTAATGGCACTTAGCAAATCCATTATGGTTGCTGCATTCGGGCTTCCCATTCCAAAGTTGATAAGTGTTATTCCTTCTGCCGACACATTGGGCATGGGGCTGTTTAAACCAATAATAGGAGCATTATATTTTTCAGAAAACAACTCTAAATAATGCTGAAAATTTGTTAGTAATATATAATCTGTAAATTCATTTAAAGGTCGGTCGGTATATCTCGGCAACCAGTTATTTACTATTTCTTCTTTTGATTTCATGTTGATAATGTAATAATTTGTAAATGTGTGCAGCGGTAATTTGCGACAAATATATCAAAAAGTTTTGAATTTATTGACAAGTTGATTAATAGTAAGTGGTAAATCAGGTATGGCAAAATCTACCTTATTGCGGTTATATGTTTTTTACGACAATGAATAATTTATACAGAGTCGCCACTTTTTTTGCACGTAGCACCACTGTGTGCTTCAAAAAGTGCCTTATACGAATAAATTTTTGCTCATTGTCAGTAAAAAATTAAAAGTTTAAATGGTTTCAATCAGTATCAAAAAAACTGACAGCCTAATATAAGACTGTCAGAAAAAAAGAATATGAAAAAGTTTAATTTATTTTTTATATCCGTAAATAGCTAAATCGCCCAATTCGTCTTCAATACGTAATAATTGGTTGTATTTAGCCATGCGGTCAGACCTGCTCATAGAACCTGTTTTTATTTGACCTGAATTTGTAGCTACTGCTATGTCGGCAATAGTAGCGTCTTCGGTTTCACCCGAACGATGCGATGTTACAGAAGTAAATCCTGCACGGTGAGCCATTTCAATAGCGTTTAATGTTTCTGTTAATGTTCCTATTTGATTAACTTTAATCAAAATAGAGTTTGCGCTTTTCTCCTTAATACCTCTTGCAAGATAATCAACATTGGTTACGAATAAATCATCACCAACTAACTGACACTTATCGCCAATCTTTTCAGTAAGAACTTTCCAACCTTCCCAGTCTCCTTCGTCCATACCGTCTTCTATTGAGTCGATAGGATATTTTGAGATTAATTCTGCAAGATAATCAGCTTGTTCTTGTCTGTTGCGTTTTGCGCCTTTTTCGCCTTCAAATTTTGTGTAATCATATACACCGTCAGCATAAAATTCTGATGCTGCGCAGTCAAGAGCAATAGTAATTTGCTCGCCGGGCTTGTATCCTGCTTTTTCAATAGCTTTTATTATTGAATCAAGAGCATCTTCGGTTCCGTTTAATGCGGGAGCAAAACCTCCTTCATCACCAACAGCAGTACTTAAACCACGCTCGTGTAATACTTTCTTTAAGTTGTGGAATACTTCGGCACCCATTCTAACAGCTTCTTTGAACGATGGCGCTCCCACAGGACGTATCATAAACTCTTGAAAAGCAATAGGAGCGTCTGAATGCGAACCGCCGTTAATAATATTCATCATAGGAACAGGTAAAGTTACTGCATTTACACCACCTATATATCTGTATAAAGGTAGTCCAAGATAGTTAGCAGCAGCTTTAGCAACAGCCAAAGAAACACCAAGTATTGCATTTGCACCTAATACGCTTTTAGTTTTAGTTCCGTCAAGTTCTAACATTGCCTTGTCAATACCTACTTGGTCAAGTGCTTGCATTCCAAGAAGTTCGGGAGCTATTTTTTCGTTTACGTTTTCAACAGCTTTTAAAACCCCTTTGCCCATAAATCTCGACTTATCGCCGTCTCTTAATTCCAATGCTTCGTTTTCGCCTGTAGATGCTCCTGATGGAACAGCTGCACGACCTACTACGCCGCTCAATAATTCTACTTCTACCTCTACTGTTGGATTACCTCTTGAATCCATTATTTCCAATGCCTTAATTGAAACAATTTCCATTTCTTTTATAGTTTTAAATTAATAATATTATAATCAAATTAAATAAATATTTTAGTTAATTTTAATAATTATAACAATCTGTTTGTCAAGATATTATAAATATTAAATTCCACTAAAACATACAATCTACTTGAATATTTGAACTGCCAAATATACACTAAATAAACTTAGAATCAAACTAAGTGCTGTATAAAGTGCCGAAAATAAAAAATTTTGAGAATTTAATAAGGCAAAATTCTCGTAGGCAAATGACGAAAAAGTGGTAAAACCGCCGCAAAAACCAACTGTTAAAAATGTTCGTAACTCGGGTGTTAACAAGCCTTTTTGTTCTGATAATACATATACAATACCTATTATAAAACTGCCAACGACATTTACCACCAATGTACCGATAGGCAGAGGTGTTGTAAAAAAACGTTGCAGAAAAACATAAACCGAATACCTAAGTATACTGCCTATAAATCCTCCTGTTCCTATTAATAAAAGAATTTTCATTTTTGTGTATTATTTAATGAGTGATGAGTGATTAATGATAGGTGATTTGCTTATGCCAAAGATTGTTGTTCAACTTCTGACTTCCAACCTCCGACTCCCGACTTCGGTCTTCCGTCTTCCAATAAACTACCTCAATAAAATAAAGCCGCCCCAGAAATACGGATTTTTATATTTTTCACTCATCAATTGTTGTGTTTTATTAAATGCCTGCTCTACCGACATATTCGATAAAGCATTTTTGTAGAAATTAATCATAAATTCGGTGGTTTGTCGGCTTGGAATTTCCCATAATGAAAGTAACATATATTTTACGCCGGCTATTTTAAAGGCTCTACTTAATCCTATAACACCTTCGTTTTGTTTAATATCTCCTATGCCTGTGAGGCAAGCTGATAAAACAACTAATTTTGTTTTGGATAAATTCAAATTACATATTTCATAAGCCGACAAAATACCATCAGAAATCTTTGTCATTTTCGAGTCTTTTTTCAAGCTGTTTGAAGCACCCGAAAAAAACAAACCGTTTTTAAGATAGGAATTATCTATAGGGTTAAGATTAGTCATTAATGGCAGAAATTGGCGTTTTTGTTTTTCATTGGCAAAGTAAAAGCCGTGAGTTGCAATGTGTAAAATGTCTGTTTCAGAAGCATCGAGTTTGTAGAAATTATCTTCGTTGGCATCTTTGCCGGTGTATTTGCTGCAAGCAATATTATTTGTAGATAAAATATTAGCAATGCTGTCAACTTCTTGCTTTGTGTCGGGCAAAGGCGATAATTTAACAGTTGCCTTTTCTTCTTCAAACATAAATGCCGAATTAATACCTCTTGTTATATTTTTTGTTTCTATTTGCTGTATTTCTTCACTGTTTAAATCGTATTTCATATTGCCAAACAGAGCAACTTTATGTGTATTTTGCGAGTTTATCGAAACATCTGTTTCTTTATTCAAATCGGCAAAACTTACATAGTATTTTATTAGATATTTATCTTTTAAATATGTGTTATTATTATCTTTAAGGCAGGAAAAAGCAATATTATGTACTAATCCCGATGCCGAAATATTTACAACTTTAACATCTTTCAAATATGGTTCAATTTTTTCAAATAAATATTTATATAGCTTATTATCAGCTTCGTATATATTTGTTATATGTTGGGCGGTGTTTGTAAAATTATTTTCTTTACTTAGTGCTTTTTCGAGTTCTTTTTTGGTACAGAGGTAAATGAGTTTGGGGTATTTAAAGTCTTTTTTAGTTATTAAAGCGCAATAATGAGTTGTGTCTTTGTTAATTTTATTAAAAGCACCATCTTTGATAATCTTTTGAAAATTAGTAAATTCAATGACTGCTTCATTTTTGGAAATATTTTCTTTAATTTTATTAAAGTCGTGGAAATTCACAAAATCAATATCAGAATATTCTGATTGTATTTGCATTGATATTTCTTTTTGAAGTTCTTCAGCTTTTTTCCTTAATGTAATCAATGTATCATGAGTTATATTTTTGTTGCTAATTCTATATTTTGTTTCTTTTAGTTTTTTGTAGTTTGACTTTACTATGTTGTTATCAGAATTTTCTATAATTTGTTTTATTCTTATGGTATTTAGCAAAATTGTTTTTTTACTAAGAAGTATAAAATTAAATAAATCACGGCTAACAGATGGATGTTTAACATGATATTCAAAAGCAAATCTATGCAAATTATTATATTGATAATTAAGAGACTTTGTATATTGAAATTTTTCTTGTTCGGTAAGTAATAGTATATTTTTTAATAAGTATTGTACTAAGTATGTAATACTTTCCGCATATAATAACTTTGCATTTTTAATATCATCTTGCGTTTCATAAATCTCAGCTAAATTATATAAAGCTTTAATATATATCAGGTCTGCTTTTCCGTATTTATTACTTAATATTTTCAAAATATTTATATAAGACTCAATTTCGCTACCTTTCAAAATAATATCATATTTTATTAAATAGGAAAGAACATAGTAATAAGTTTTATCTTGAATATTATTTTTTTTGTAATAATTAAATACTTTTAATAAATATTTTAATTCAGACTCAATGTCGTTTTTGCTAAGATACAACTCTGCAAGGTAATAATACGTTCTGGCATGTAATCGTTCGTCATTAGAAGCATATTCAAGACTTTTTAATAAATATGTTTCTGCCATATTTTCATCATTAAGATTAATATAAAAGTATCCTAAATTTGAAAAAGATGTAGCATAAACCTCTTCCAATATTACACGGTCTTTCGGATTATTTACTTTATTTGCTATTTCTATTGCTTTTAAAAAACATTCTTTCGATTTTGCAGAGCGTCCTGTTTGAAAATAAATCATACCTAAAATATTACAAATATTAGCATGTGAACGAATATAATGTACTTTCTCATATTGGAGCTTTTCACAAATTTTTAAAGCCTCTAAACTATAACTTTCTGCTTTAATATAGTCGCTTATCTGATAATTAATTGTAGCTAAATTGTACAAAATATCAACTCGAGAATAAGAATCATCGGAATGATAACTCAAAAGTGCTAAGTACAAATTTTCTGTTGTTGTAAAATCTTCAATAAGTATACAAAATTCAGCTAAACATTGGGTAGCATCTATAAAATTTTGCGGATTTCTATTTCTGTATTTTTTACATCTTTCGTAATTCTCTAAACATCCTTTCCTCGCCTTTTGTATTTTCATATCTTTCATGTAAAACTTATTCAATGCATTAGAACAAGACATATAAACATCACTATTCTCTCCACGTTTCTCTTTTATTATTTCTGTAACATTTTCAAAAATTCTCCAACTTTTTTCATAATCTCCATTATATACTGCTTCGTCTACTTTTTTCATATCTTCGACTACTTTTTTCTCCCAATCTTCCTGCGCCAATCCGCCAAGCACAGACAAAAGACTAAAACAAAAAACTATTAAAATTCTTTTCATTTTTTTATTCTTGAGATTTTAGGTGCTTACTACTTATGTCCCTATAATCATGCCATTGTGTGTTTATTTAACAGTCAAGAAATATTTGTTACCTGCCGAGTATTTCTTTTTCAATTTTTGCAATCAGTTTATCAAAAGTTAAGCTTTCTCCATAAATCATACTTTCTTGCATTTCGGCATAATCTTTTCTATACAGGTAAAATAACTCATTAGGAGGAATAATTTCTAATCTTTCTATGCTTAAATTATCATAATCAACCGTTTTAACAGGTGTTAAGCTTTTCCTGTGCTCAATAATAGAATTGAATAATTCTGTATCTTTTACTGCTCGTTGACCAAATTCTGTTGTAATTATTTGTCCTATATCATATAAATGTCTTGACATTCTTTCGTGTCTTATTTTTTCTTGTGGCTTATTAAATTCCTCGTGAAGTAACATTAATTTTTCTAAAAATGTTTTTTCGGGAATTACTGTATTTACCGAAAACGCTTTTTCCGTAAATACACTTTCAGGATATTGTTCATCAATTATTGACTTTATTTTAATTTTTGAATTAGGCTCTAATAAAGACCTTGCTCCAATTTCAATTAACACGCGATTTTGGAGATATGGTAATTCTTCAAAAACAGATTGGTAATTTATTTTTATTGTCTCGGGGTCTTGGTCGGATATTTTTTTGTTTTCAACCATAACTTGATATAATCTTTTGTCGATACCATATTTGTCAAGTTGGCTTATAAGAATATCGACCATTTCTGTTGAAACGAAATCATGAGACTTTCTCCTTAGTTTTCTGATTTCTCCTTTTGTTAAATTACCTTTAAAGCCAAGGTATTGTCTGTCAATAGCAATATCAATATCCTCTGAAAATCTTTTAATAAGTTTATACGCTTTACTTAAAGAGGTTCCGCCTTTAAAAACCAAATGTTGTTCTATTTCAGAACCAAAAATCATTCTTAAGACTAAGGTTACCCAAGCATCTTTTTCAATAGCTTGTGCTTGTATCCCTGTTTGCGAACTTAATTGATTAAACAAATCAATCTGTCTTTGTTTGGTAAGCTTAAGCCAATTTATCATCTTTAATATTTTTCAAAATGTCTAAAATTATTTTTCTTATCCAAATAGGAGCGACTATCATATCTCTTTTTAAATCATTTATTTTCTGACTATTATTTATAATTTCTGTTATCTTTTCAATATGTGTTTGAGTTATATTTTCTTTACCAATAGCCCGCAAAGCTTGAATAATTAGATTACTAAGTTGATTTTTCACACTTAAATTTTTGGGACTGGTTTTTTTAAATGTGATTGTTTGTTTATTAATAATTATTTTGCGAGCGGAACCGTCTGTGAGGTACACCACATTCATCGGCACCTGATTTGTGAGTCCTAATTGAAACATTGCATAAACTCCCACAGGGACAATTCGAGCTTTATCTCTTTTAGCAATAGCATTTCCAATTTGTTCGACAGAAGGATATATTACCCCCAATAATTCATCATTTTTAGGATAATAATAAATTCCTTTTGAAAGCCGAATTATTTTTTTTTGTTCTGTTAATCTTTGTATTGATTTTCTAACTGTATCATAATCACTAATTTCCAGAAAATCAGCTATGAAAAAAATTGTTCCGGGCTTTTTCTTTTTTAATACTGTTTCTATCTCTTTTAATACTGACATTGAACTATAATTTGTCCCAAAAATAGTAAAATAATGGGACTTTTTATTTTTCTAATTTTTTCAATTTGCATGGAATACCGGTAAATGCTCAATCAAGTGTGTATATCTAAACATAATTAAATATAATTACATAATAAAAAATCCGAAACAGGGTATTAATCAACAAAGCCTATTAAATAATTTTTATCAGATATTACCGGATAATGTTTCCCTTGTATATCTACCAAATCTGCAATTATTTGTATTTTATAAATCAAATCTTTACATTTATCATCTCCTGTTATTATGCACTTACAAAATATTGCTTCATTTGGTTTTACTTCTTGTTTTGATACCGTAAATCCGTATAAATTCTTATCGCTTAAAGTAAGATCAAAAACTTCTTCCAAATTTCTGCTTTGATACAAATTATACTTAGCTTGTTCTGCTTTGGCATCAAAAGTATTCACTACCTGCACCTCTAAATTTGCAAAAAATAAATTTTTGTCGGTATTGTTCGCTATATTAAAATGTATCTCCATCATTTGGTTGGCAATGGTTGCTCTACCATTTAATATAGGGTGCAAAGATTGTATTGTTTCATTAAATGGACTACCGTAACTACTGTTCATATCTTCGCCATTAGGGTCAGTTGTAAAACTCCAAGGCTGATTCTTGTATAAACATTTATCGTTAAATATATTAACTGTGTGAAAATTTAAACCCGTATCTTGTTGGTTATTTGCGGAAATAGCTTTTATTTCAAATAATTGGTCTCCAATATCTACCGGCATAAACGAACTTTTAGCAACTTCCTTACTATTTTCATTATTTTGTCCTCCTAAACTATAAAAACCGATAGAAAGTACAAAAAATACAGCTATAACAGATAAAGAAAGTAATACGGATTTTTTTACCGGTTTTGTTCTTTTATGGGGCTCCGTATTCGGTTTCAATTCATTGTTTTTTAAATTTTGCAAATGTATTTTATCTTTCTTGAGTGTATTTTCTAAAATACTGTTCTGTATTTTGTCTTTAGTTGTATTATTTTCGATAAACTCATTTAATGTACATATTGGTACATCAAAAATAAAAGCAATAAAATTAAGGTTTTTCTCAAAAGGCACTGTTTTATTTTCAAGAAAATTGGATATGCTTCTGGTTCGTCCTTCTATTTCAAACATTTTTTTATCTACGGTGTCTCTCTTATTAAGTTTATAGTGATTTTCTATAGCCTTAACTTTATCTCTGCTTCCAACACCCTGTTCTAAAATATGTTTAAAATATTTTTGCAGCATATTTGAACTTGCAGGAAATTTACCCCACAAATTAACATTCCAATCTTTTGGTTCATTTTCTTTTAAATAATTTCTGATATAATCAGAATATTCTACTATAACATCGGGTCTATTCATAGTGCATTGTATTTTTTAATAACCGCAAAAATACGGTTTTAATACCATTTTTGAAAATGTATTTTTCATGTATTCTTAATGTATTTTTACTAATACCTTAAATACTGTAAACGAGAGGACTACATTTGTGCCGTTTTTGAAGACGAAAAAGCTAAAAGCCAAAAAAAAGCATAAAAATAGCAAATTAATATCAAATTAGTTTGTAAAGTTAAATTACCAAATTAAAGAATAATACTAAAAATACAAGAAGATGAAGAAAATATTTTTATCTGCGGTGATTTTTATAATTACTTGTGTGCAAATCTTTGCGCAAGACGCATCAAGGGAAGGTAAGCCGCCTTGGATAAACGGAAATATGCCCTCATTTAATACAAAGACGGCCACTTACGAAGTAATAAACATAGATGCAACTACACTACAAGAAGCCAAAGAGCAAGCCCAAGAAGAGTTGGTAAGGAATTTACTTACCAAACAAGGAGTTGATATAAAAAGTAAATCGGAATATACCATAAATAATAGTTCATCAACATCGGGCGGCGACCAAAGTAATGTTGAGTACCGCAATGTAACAAGTATAAAAACAAAAAATAAAGAAGTTGCTTTTAAGAAGATAAATGAATACTACGAATATAAAAACGGTGCGTATTTATTTTGGGCTTTATACTTAGTATCGGAGGATGCTAAACCACTGCCCAAACTCCCTAAAATAGCATATAAAGTAGATAAAGGAGCGTGGCGTTCCATAATATTACCGGGTTGGGGACAATTTTACCAAAAACGATATGGTGTAGGTACCATATTCTTGGCAGGCGAAGTGGCTTTAATATCAACGGGATTTTACTTTAACTCAAAATACAACTCGAATAATATAAAATCAAAAGAGGCTTCAGGAGTAAAGTTAAAACAAGAGTATAGAAACCGAGCCAATAAATATAAAACATACAGTTATATCACATTAGGAACTGCTGCGGCTTGGTATGCCTATAATATTGTAAATGCTTTTACATCAAAAAAAGGCAAATTACAATACGATTACGGCAAAATGAATTTGGCATTTTACCCTTCCGTTGCACCAACATTCGACAATAATATGTGCATGATGGCAAGCTTAACAATTAAATTTTAATAAACAAATTAAACACATTTTTTAACCTAATTAAATTAAAAATATTATGAAGAGTAAATTTTTAACAATTATTGCGTTAATTTCATTAGTAGGACTAATCTTTATTTACGCAAGCTGTGATCCTGACAAGGATATCATACAAACAACAGGAAATATTACAGGTACTGTAACCGAAGATGGTAGTACAAAACCTATTGTAGCAGCTGATGTTACAGTATCAGGGCACAGTCAAAGTTATAAAACAGGCAGCGATGGTAAATATGAAATTATCAATCTTGAAGAAGGTAACTACAAAGTAACTGTTAGTAAAAAAGGTTATGTTGCTGATAGTAAGGATTTAACCGTAAAGGCCGAACAAACTACCCATGGTGATTTTTCACTTGAGCGTGATGTGCCTAAATTAAAAGTAGAGCCACCGCAATTAGATTTTGCCAATGACATTGACCAAATGACTTTTTCTATTACCAATGAAAATTACAAAAAAGAAATGGATTGGTTGATAGAAGTTCCTAAATCTGCCGATTGGTTGTCGGTTTCAAAAAAGACAGGAACCTTAGAAAAAGGAGAAGAAGTGATTACGGTATATGTAGACCGTAGTTTAATGCCTAATGCAAAAAACTATTCAGCAAACTTAATTGTAAGGTCTACTAATGGTGGAGGTGAAGCCGAAATTACAGTTAATGCTGAAAAACAAGGAGCGGTATTAAAAGTAGAGCCAAATTCGTTGGATTTTGGCGATAATGAACTGGAAAAAACTTTACTAATTTCAAATAGTACTAAGATAGAAACCATTAATTTTAATGCTTCTGCCAATGAGAGCTGGATAACTCTTGCTGATAATCAAGGAACTATATCTGAAAGCGAAACAGCTTCAATTAAAGTTAGTGTAAATCGTTTAGGATTGGCGGCAGGAAATCATACAGGTACTATTGTTGTTAGCTCTAATAAAAATACGGTAACTGTAAATATTAGTATGGAAGTATTAGCTAAACAAGCTCCAATAGTAACAAGTTTGCAATCCTCCGAAGTAAAAGATAACTCCATAGATGTTAGTGCATATATATCAAGTGTAGGTAGTGCAGCAGTTACCGAGCATGGATTTTGTTGGGGAACTTCACCCAATCCTACAACGGCAGATAATAAAAACAATTTGGGCGGAACAAGTACAGCAAAAAATTTCAATAGTACACTTTCAGGTTTAACAGCATCAACACAATACTATATACGTGCTTATGCAACCAACGAAGAAGGTACAACATACAGCGATGCTGTAACAGTAACAACCTTAGCACCGCCAACTATGGCTGTTGTTCGTACTTTTGCCGCCGAAGATGTAAAATATAACCAAGCCACATGCAAAGGAAGTATTGATGATTTGGGCGATGGTTATGTAACAGCCTATGGATTTTGCTACTCTAAAACCAATCCTAACCCAAGTTTATCAGATAATTCAATGTCATTGGGCAGCACAACGGCAACAGGTGAGTTTAGTGGCGATGTAACAGGCTTACAAGAGCAAACTCATTACTTTATACGTGCCTATGCCACAAATAGTAAAGGTACTGCTTACGGTGCAAGTGTGGAAATAACTACACCTATTGCTCCGCCATTGGTAACAGCCGGCTTATTGGCATACTATACCTTTGATAATGGAAACTGTGATGATTATTTTGGCGAAGAAAACTATTGTGGAATACTTCAAGGCACAGGTGAAGCACCAACATTTACAACTGATATTCCCGGTGTAAGCGGCAAATCAATGAAATGTACAAAAGGCAAATATTATTATCTTACTATGGCTCCCGACCAATCTGTAAATGAATATACCTATGCCGCTTGGGTAAAAACTAAGAGTACAGGATTTATTTATTCATCGGATTATAATAGATTAGCTTTGTATGATAACAAAGTTGGTTATTATAAAGAGTATAGTTCTAGCAATTATTTTAATATAGACTTAGCAACTATATTGTTTGATGGGAAATGGCATTATGTTGTAATAACCAGAAAAACAAATGGAAGAAAATTGTATATTGATGGAAGATTTTACAAGACAGGACATAAATATAGTGACCCGGGTTCTACAGCAACTATAGGCAGTGACTATATGGGGCAAATGGATAACCTACGAATATACAATAGAGCCTTAACACAAGAGGAAATAAAGGAGATATATAATGCTAAGCAATAATTGGTTATTTGTGGGGGCTCTTTTGGTGTGCCTCCTAAATTTAACTTATAAATATACAACGGTCGGAATATGCCGAATTAGACCTAAAATTAGAAGTAGGTTAATATAAAAAGTTACATAAAATGAGAAAGATTATTGTGTTATTATTGTTTGTGCTCTTATATGATTGTGCAATTTCTCAATTTAAAGATAAGAAATTCAAAGTTTATGAGTGCTATTTTGGTGATACTGAAGGATTTTTTGAATATCAACAAGAGAATGATGAGGATAAGATATTTTTAAAAATTTCTTATCGTAAAATGAATTTCTTTAATCCCACGTATAGTAATTATGTAAAAGATAATGTAATATCTTATGAGTGGGGTGGAGATTTTGGAATAGTCTATCCTTTTTATCCTTTCATGATTGATATAGGGGCTATGTTCAGTAAATTTGAAATTAGTGAAAATGCTCCCAGTGCGTATTACCCCGATTACTCGGAGAAAAAAACAGTGTTCTATGGCATGTATGCTTCATTTAGTATTTTCCCATTACCTGATATGCAAGGTTTTACAAAAGTATTCCAACCTTATTTGGGTATTGGATACCAAACATCTAGTTTACAAGTAGTAAATACAGAAGAATCAGAAGAAAAAGCTTTTGCTTATTACGGATTAGGTGGTGCAAATTGGAAGATCGGATTATTTATAAATATATATAATTTTGCTATAAATGGAGAATATAGGCAAGGATTTTCTATGGATAAGCCTGAAAACTTTTCGGAGTGGACAACAGGCATAGTGATTAAAATATAAACAAATAATAAAAAAATATGAAAAAGACAAACACATATTTATCAATATTATTTCTGTCAATAATTGTACTAAGTGGCTGTTATAGCAAGCGTCCCGTAGTAAACAAAATCACTACGCCTGATTACAATTCACGAGTAGAAGTATCAAATGCAAGATATGTAAAAAGGAAAAATTTACTTGGATTTACCATAAATATTGGTCTGGTTGGTGCAGGAGCTTATGGAGGCTACATGCTTGCTCCTTTCAAACGACAAGATGGTATTGAAAAACAACCCATACACTCACTAAATGTATGTTCAGGAATGTTAGTGGGTGCAGGTGTGGTATTGTTAACCGATTTAATTATGGGTAATAACGTTGATAAAAATATTTTAGAAGATACTCAAAAATGGATAAGCAAAGTCAATGAGGATTATAAATTCCTTTCAGGAACAAAGTCTTATTTTACCATGATAAATACTTCTGTTGAAAATCAATTTAAAGTGAAGACTATTAAAGATGTAAAAGATTTTAAAATAGCCTTTGATAATAGTCGCTACACTGACAGAGTAGTAGCAGATGCAGCAAGGAATTTAGATAGAAACGAATTACCTGAATTAGTAAAATTGTACCCACACAATAAAGAAGTATGGAATGCCAAAATACGTTATGTAAAAGAAAGCAATTTTGTAGAGGATTTAGTATCTGCATATAAATTGTATCCTGAAACTGAATTAGACATAGAAACAATGGCTTTCAATAAAACGTTGACAGCTAATAAAACTTATAATCATCTGAGTTTTTTTAATTTTTTTCCAAATAGTCCCAGAACCACCGAAGTATTTAAACATGGATTAAATTTAATTCCGAAAGAGAAAGATTATTATTATTTTCTGAAAAGTACACCACCGACAGTAGATAGCATAATTTTTAAAAAGGCTCAATGGTCTTATATAAAATCTTTTGAAGATATTAACAATATTGCTGATGCATACAATAGTTTCCCTCATGCTGTTGATAAATCTACCGTATTAACTGAGTTAAATTCCCGAAATAGTATTAATACAATATCAGATTTGGAGACAATAAAAGATAGGTTTGGGTATGTTAGTGGAGTAATAGAGGATATTATAGAAAAAGCTAGAACTTCAATAGATACATCATCATATTACAGAATATGGAATATCTTTCCAGAAATAAAGCGCCAACCAATCATGTCGAGTTTATCCGCGGATTACGCTATTAACATGAAAAATAGCTTATTCGCTTCCGGCAATAATTTAGACAAGCTACAAGCATGGATAGAAAAGTACAAAAAACAGCCGGTAGAAGAGCGTTTAATGAAATATGCCATGTATAAATTTCTTTACGAGTATATGAAACAGCATGGTAAAAATGATATAAAACACTGTGCAAAATTTGGAAAAACTTATCCTGAACATTTTGATGAAGCAGACAAAATTGCTTTTAGTGGAGTAGATTCTTACAGTTCGTCATCGGCAGAAGAATATTTGAAATATTTCCCTAATGGTAAATATCGAGAAGAGGCCATGAAGAAAAAAAGAATCGGCATAGCCAATGAGGAAAAAAGGGAAAGAGAAAGAGAAAGAGAAAGAGAAAGAGAATATCGTCTAAATAGTACGCAATTTGAGATAATATGGAATGGTGAATGGAAGTTATGTAATGGTTCTTCACCAGATTGTAAGAAAAGGGATTTCTCAATATATAAACCACAAACTTCAACATGGGAATATGGTGGTAGTATTACTGTATTTAATTATAAAAATGACTATACTCTAAAAGTATGGTTGGGAACTACAAGTAAGGATTTTTATTATTATCCTTCCACCAATGAATTTGAACCTCTCTCTAGAGGGCCATATAGACAAAAGAATATAATGGTCAAAACAAAAGTGTATAGTTTGGATGAAGCAATAACTCATTCCATTCAATGTGCTTATAGATACTATTTAAAATAGCTTTATATTATATATTATGGGCAATTAAAGTATTCATGTCTGGTAAAGTCACTCACTTTTAGGAGATTCTCAAAAAAATCCCAATTTATAAATAACTTACAAGGCCCATACGAGTCGGAACAGGCCGAAAAAAGACTTTGCCAAAATCAACTATGCTACACCTGTCATGGAAATGGGAATTGTGAGGATTGCAATGGTAGAGGAGTAGTTAGTTGTATAAGCTGTGGTGGAGATGGAGTTAGAGGTGGTGGTTTGTTTTCAAATGACGAAACTTGTTCTTCTTGTGGAGGCTCCGGTAGACATGAGTGTTATAGATGTTATGGTAGAGGCAGGTGTAGTCATTGTAAAGGTTCCGGGTACCAATATAGATAAAACTTAATTTATTAAAAAATTATGAAAAGAATAAGTAATATAACAATAACATTTAGCATCCTGTTATTTTTTTTCGTATGTTCTTGCGACAAAACAGATAACGAAGATGGTATTTCCAACATATTTATTGAGTCTGGTCAATGTAATGTAGAAATACAAAAATTGAGAGAATACTCATATTTTTATGGCAAAATAATTGATATTTTTTATGATGCTTCCTTTGATAATGATTCCGATAAAAAACCATGGCAAGGGTTTGAAAGTGACGAATTCGGAACAGGTTATTACATAGGATATAGCTATGCGGCTATTTCTAAATCAAGCTACTTTCATTGGGCAGATTATAATCTTGTAGATTATGACCAAGAACGTGATTTCCAAATTGAGTTTGGTTTCAATATAACATTTAATAATAATTATTCCGACTACCATGCAGGAATGGCTTACAATTCAAGTAAAGCTCAAAAAGGGATAGGTTTTTATATAAAAACTAATAATGGTGAGTATGAGTTAGTCATAAGAGATATTGATAAAAAAGAAAATCTTTTTGTGTCATCTTCTGGGTTTTCTGTAAGTGACGAAGGGTTGCTTACCATAAGAAAAATTGGAGATAGAGTATCTTATTTTATCAACCGAACATTTATATATGAAACAAAATACGAGTATGGTAAATCATCAGGTATAGCCTACGTAATACCAGAATATTCCAAAATGACAATCAATAAATTAACAATAACATATATTAATTTATAATAGTAACAAAGCATTGAATAATTTTGAATCGATGCTCAGCCGTATAAATACACAACGGTCGGAATATGCCGAATTATACCTAAAATTAGAAGTAGGCAAAATTTAACAATTACATAAAATGAAACGAGTAGGATTATTTTTAACATTAACACTTTTTGCATCGGCAGTTTTTGCACAAAAAACAGGCAGTTTCACAGACAGCCGAGACGGCAAAACATACAAAACCGTAAAAATAGGCAAACAAATTTGGATGGCTGAAAACCTTGCTTACAAGGTAGATAGCGGCTGTGTTGCTTACAACAATGACCAAAGTAATGTGGATAAATACGGCTATCTCTATAATTGGGAAAAAGCAAACAAAGTTTGCCCCGCTGGTTGGCATTTACCAAACGATGCTGAGTGGAAAAAACTAATAGACTATCTTGGCGGTAAAGAAGTTGCCGGTGAAAAATTAAAAAGCAAAACCGGTTGGGACTTGTATAATGGTGTAAATTATGGCAATAATGAAAGTGGCTTTAGTGCTTTGCCCGGAGGATATCTCAACAGCAAAGGTGAAACGTTTGGCAACATAGGCGGGAACGGCCACTGGTGGAGTAGTACTTCCATAGGGAGTAAGGGCGCTCGGGACTTAAGCCTTTACGATTATTATGGTGGAGTTATCCAACTCGGCAACTACCGAGAGTCAAAGTATAGTGTTCGTTGCCTCAAAGATCAGTTGCTGTGAATAGTAAATTTCGCTAATTGATTTGAAGATTTTTAAATAATAATATAAGTAGTTCTTTTATATGTTTAATAACGAATATACAATTTCATTTTACCAAAAATACAAAAAAATAAAATTATAAATCAAATGAATAGACAATTTTTTAGACTGGTAGTACTAATTATGACAAGTACTTGTATGTTATTTTCGTCTTGTAGAAAAGATAAAATGACTGATAAACCTGATGATATTTTAGATGAACATAAAAGTAAAGTTAAACTTCCTAAAGGTAGTGATTTAACAATTAATGACATAACGCTTTATGAGGCAGGAGGTACTGAAATAGATAAATCTAAAAATGGAGGATTTACCACATCGGCTAATAGCTTGATAGCAGTTAATAATAATGACGACATAGTGTATTTGTGTTACTTATCAACAGATACGGTAACAACTGATAAAAAAGTAGTTTTAAATTCCGAAGAAACAGCAGTATCATTGCTTTTACAGGTTTTTCCCAACGTATTCGATGTTGCCCCTGTAGAAAAATTCCAAATATTAAAAAAATTGATAAGAGAATTACCGGAAACACAAGTGCTGAGCGAAAGTATTGACAAAAGTATAGTAAAAAATGGGTATTTAGAATTTAATGATGTAGAGCAAGAATATAAATCGGCTGTAGATAAAATTGTTGAATTGACAGGATTAAAGGACAATTTTTTAAGCTCGAATATTGCAAAAAAGCAAAGAAAGCTTAAAAGTGCAAAATATTTAAAATCACCCAAACTGCCTTACAATAGTGTTAATGGTATTAGATTAGAAATTATTGACAGTAAATACATAAAAGATGAAGCAGTATGGAGATGTAAACTTACAGGATATTGTGACAGATTTTCCTATATTGCATTTGTACATGGAAGAATGGCTGAAGATGGAAGTGCATATCCAAGTGTCACATCTTTCAGTGAGCAAATGAAATATTTAGCGCCACCAATGAATGTTAGTGCATTTATGGACAAAACAAGTAGTTGGTCAGGCATAAAAGACTATTTTTCAGACACTTGGAAGCTGATGACAGAAAAAGACTTTGGTTTTGCAGATATGACATGGGATATGACTAAAGTGGACGATATATATATGGATTTTAAAACTAAAGAAGATGTTGTGATTGCTTATGCTCCGGCAGACAATAAAAATGTTTTTATTTATAATACAGTTATAGCTATTTTTTCTCCGGTACTTTCACTTATAAGCGAGAATGCAGGAAATAATGAAAAATCTTTTGTCAAAAAATTTGTAAAAGAGTTTTGTGCTGAATTAATAACTGATGATATGTTTATGAAAAGTTTGTTTTATATAGCAGATGATAACAATTTAACTGCAAAAAATAAAATCGTTAAAATATATAATTTACTTAGACCCAAATTTATTGATTTTGTTACGGGAAGTGCGATAGAATTATTCCCTGAAATTGCAAAATCCATGGCGAATAAAGCTCTAAAAAAAGCACTTACTGATGTAAATTTTTATACAAAAGAAATAAGTATTACAGGTGATGTAATTTTCTCTTATTTAGGATATACTCAAAAATCATTAGCTTTTCCGGTAGAACTATCTTTCCCTGAAAATTTAAGTTTATCTAAAAATCAGGTTGAAGTAAAAGAAGAAGAATTTGTCACAATAACCATAACAACAGGAAATGGCAAATATACAACAAGTAGCGATAATATTGCCGTAGCAACAGTAAGCATGAATGGCAACAATTTGAAAATAAAGGGTATAGCCAAAGGTAGTGCAACCGTAACAGTAACAGATGTAGAAACAGGCGAAACTAAGACCATTGCTATAACTGTTACAGCAGCAATACCCGACCTTGCATTAGCACAAAGCGAAATAGGTCTTCAAGAAGGCAAAAATGTAACAGTAGCCGTAACGGCAGGCAGCAGCATATACACAGTAAGTAGCGATGATACTAATATAGCCACTGCAAGCATAGACGGCAACAATGTAAAAATAACCGGTGTAGCCGCGGGTAATGCAGTAATCACTGTAAGCGATACAAAAACAAAGCAAACTAAGAATATTGCAGTAACCGTAAAAGCAAATCTTGCATTAGCACAAAGCGAAATAAGCCTGCAAGCAGGTAAAAATGCCACAGTAGCCGTAACAGCGGGCAGCGGCAAATATACAGTAAGCAGCGATGATACCGATATAGCCACTGCAAGCGTAGACGGCAACAATGTGAAAATAAACGGCATAGCAGAAGGCACAGCAACAGTAACCGTAACCGATACGGAAACAAGCAAAACAAAAACCATTGCCGTAACCGTTACAGCAGCAACACCCGATCTTGCATTAGCAAATAGCACGGCAAGCGTACAAGCAGGTAAAAATGCCACAGTAGCCATAACAGCAGGCAGCGGCAAATATACAGTAAGCAGCGATGATACCGATATAGCCACTGCAAGCATAAACGGGAACAATGTAAAAATAAACGCTATAGCTGCAGGTAATGCAATTATAACCGTAAAAGATACAGAAAGCGAACAAGAAAAAACCATTGCCGTAACCGTTACAACAGCAACAACACCTGACCTTGCATTAGCACAAAACACAGCAAGCGTACAAGTAGGCAACTACACAACAGTAGCCATAAAAGCGGGCAGCGGCACATATACAGCAAGCATCGATAACCCCGGTATAGCCACTGCAAGCATAGCCGGCAACAATGTGAAAATAAACGGTGTAGCTGCGGGCAGTGCAACAGTAACTGTAACCGATACGGAAACAAGTAAAACAAAAATCATTGCCGTAACGGTTACAGCAGCAACACCCAATCTTGCATTAGCCAATAGCACGGCAAGCGTACAAGTAGGCAGCCACACGACAGTAGCTATAACAGCAGGCAGCGGCACATACACGGCAAGCAGCGATAACACGGGTATAGCCACTGCAAGCATAAACGGCAACAATGTAAAAATAAACGGTGTAGCAGAAGGTACAGCAACAGTAACCGTAACCGATATAGAAACAAGCAAAACAAAAACCATTGACGTAACCGTTACAGCAGCAAGTGCAAATGGAACATTTACAGACCCAAGAGACAACACAACTTATAAAACCGTTAAAATAGGTAATCAAATATGGATGGCAGAAAATTTAAAATACCTGCCAAGCGTAGTTGGACCAGGAACAGGTTCAGACGCCGAAGCCTTATATTACGTATATGGTTATAATGGTACAGATGTAGCCGCTGCCAAACAAGAAGCTAATTACCAAACCTACGGAGTATTATATAATTGGCTCGCTGCCATGAATGGTGAAGCAGGCAGCAATGCCAACCCAAGCGGAGTGCAAGGTGTATGTCCCGCAGGCTGGCATTTGCCAAGTGATGCCGAGTGGACGGAGCTTACTGATTATTTGGGGGGGGCATCTGTAGCCGGCGGCAAATTAAAAGAAACAGGCACAACACATTGGGAGAGTCCCAATATAGGAGCTACCAACGAAAGCGGCTTTAATGCTTTGCCCGGAGGCTATCGCTACGACAACGATGGCTCGTTCGACGACGTAGGCAAGTACGGCTACTGGTGGGGTAGTACACCCAATGGCAGTGAGTACGCTTGGAGACGTCTCCTCTACTACCTCTACGGCGGAGTGCACCGCTACGACAGCAGCCACAGTGACGGTTTCAGTGTTCGTTGCCTCAAGGACTGATTATTTTTTTATTTTATGATTTTGTTATTGGGGGTTTGGGGGCTTTGCCCCCAATAATTTTTTTTTAATTAGAGCAATATCAAGTTTGTTTGAATATTGCCGAGTGAAAGCCCACATAGATTTTAAAACCTGTGTGGGCTTTCTTTATGTGTATTATTTTATCCCGCAACAACAAAGTTTTTATGATTTATTGTTACATTTGCAAAAAAAAACAGCCATGAGAGAATTTAATACATTAGGACCAAATAACGAGAAAGAACATTATACTATACAAAGAGTAGATTTAATAGAAAAAGGAATAAAACTTGTTAATAAATCAAGATATTTTACAATTTGGGCACCACGCCAAACAGGCAAAAGCACTTATTTTAGGCAACTTGCCGAAGAACTAAGTCAGAAAGGATATGCTCCGGTTTATTTTTCAGTCGAGGGCTTTACTGATTTTTCGGTTGCCGGCACATTTCATACCTTTTGTAGAGAGTTAAAAGACCAA
>PDWJ01001701.1_pt1 | contig 25892 bp, 9 predicted proteins | sample 1430881 | NCBI WGS metagenome assembly PDWJ01 (sample SAMN01162460, study PRJNA174530) | Oral metagenome, whole genome shotgun sequencing project. | biome: Marine environment; feature: Marine mammal; material: Swab sample of the gingival sulcus; isolation source: swab sample of gingival sulcus...
CACGGCCACCGGCTCACAACGCGACGCCCGCTCGGACTCCAACGCCCGCTCCGCCTCCATCAACGCACCCGCCGTACGACGCAGGTACCCCTCCAGGCGCGTCACCTCGGACTCACTCATCACTCATCAGCTCCTGTTGCGACGGACTGCATTGGTTGGGGCGCCTGCATTGGGTGGGCGGGCGGTTCGCTGGCAGCCGGTGGCTGCTCGAGGACGACGTGCGCGTTCGTGCCGCTGAGACCGAACGCGGAGACACCGGCCCGGCGAGGACGTTCGGCGTCGTGCGGCCAGGGGGTCATTTCGTCTACGACAGTGACCGGTAAGTCCTCCCACGCCACGTGCGGGTTGCGTGGGAGGGTGTGCGGGGTCCCGGGGAGGGCGCCGTGGCGGAACGACGCGAGGACCTTGCAGACGCCGGCGATCCCGGCGGCGGCCTCAAGGTGCCCGATGACCGGTTTGGCGGTGCCGAGGCGCAGGGGTTCGCGTCCGGGCTGTCCGTATGCCGCAGCGAGTGCGTTTACCTCGATCGGGTCGCCGAGGGGCGTTCCGGTCCCGTGGCATTCGACGTAGCCAACGGTGGAGGGGGTGACGGCGGCGCGCCGCAGCGCGGACCGCACCACTCGCTCCTGCGAGGTGCCGTTCGGAGCGGTGATGCCGCTGCTCGCACCGTCATGCATCACCGCGCTGCCAAGGACTATGCCAAGGACGGGGTGGCCACCACGTTGGGCAGCCGAGAGCTTCATCAAGGCGACGACGCCCGCGCCCTCGCCGCGTCCGTAGCCATCGGCGTCCGCCGAGAAGGTCCGGCTGCGGCCGTCCGGGGAGAGCGCCCCGGCCCGCGAGAGCGCCACGAACATGCCGGGGTCTGCGATGACCTGCACCCCGCCGGCAATCGCGATGTCGCACTCACCACGGCGCAGCGACTCGGTCGCGACGTGCAGGGCCACGAGAGAGGAGCTACACGCGGTGTCGACGGCGTAGGTCGGCCCCTGCGTGCCCAGGTGGTACGCGATCCGACCCGCCGTGAAGCTGGCGAGCCTCCCGGTGAGGCTGTAGACGTCCTGTTTGTCGGGCGCCGAGCCCGCCGCGTACTCGGCGCCGACACAGCCGACGAAGACCCCGGTTGCGGTGCCCTGCAGCGACTCGGGCCGCAGTCCCGCGGACTCCAGGGCCTCCCAGGTCGACTCGAGCAGCAGCCGCTGCTGGGGGTCCATCGCCTGTGCCTCGCGAGGGGTGATCCCGAAGAACCCGGCGTCGAAGCCCTCGACGTCATCGACGAGTGAGGCGAGTCGCAGGAACGGGCTGTCGGGACCGTTCCCGTGGATAAGGGCTGAACCGAGGCGGTCGACGGGCACCTCGCGGACCGTGTCGCGGCCACTGACGAGCACGTCCCACAGGGAGTCCAGATCTTGCGCGCCACCGGGCATACGCAGGCCGGCTCCGACGACCACGACTGGGTCGTCCCCGTCGTTGATGCCTGAGGCGGTGGCAACGACCTGTTTGTCGGGCTCCGGACCGGTTTCCGCGAGCCGGGCGTCGAGCCACCCCGCGAGCCGCCGGACCGACGGCTGGTCGAAGGCGATAGTGCGCGTTGTCGGGACGCCGGTTCTCCTCGTAAGCCGCTGGCTGATGACGACCGCCATCATCGAGTCGACACCGAGGTCGCCGAGGCCGCGGTCGAGGTCGACCTCGGACGGTTCGGTGCGCAGAACCTCGGCCACGACGCACCGGGCCACCTCGAGGAGGCGCTGCGCGCGGGCGTCCGGTGGCAGGGCGGTGAGTGCTGCGCGGAAGCCGTCGGGGTCGACGAGCTCGGTGCGTACGCGGGCCGACGGGATGCCGCGGAGCAAACCGCGGTGCTCACCCACAACGTACTCGCTTGCGGCCGTAGGCCACTCGATGTCCGCCACGATCCTCGATCGGCCCGAGGAGAGGGCCTCGTCGAGGCCCTGGAGGGCACGCCGCCGGGACATCGGCAGCAAACCGCGATGTCGGAGGTTGGCTCCGACCGCGCCAGCCGCCATGCCCGGACCGTCCCAGGGGCCGAAGGCGATGCTGATCGCGCTGCGCCCGCCAGCCCGCACGCTAGCGGCAAGGGTGTCGAGGGCGGCGTTGGCCATGGCGTAGGCCGCCTGGCCGGGGTTCCCGAGCATGCCTACGACGGAGGAAACGAGGACCAACTCGACGCCCGGCATCGCCTCCAGGGCCGCGAGGAGGGCGAGGGCGCCGTCGACCTTGGGGCGACAGACCGCGGCGAGCGAGGCAGCGTCAACATCGGGCAGGAGGCGATCAGCGAGGACGCCGGCGGCGTGCAAGACCAAAGCCGGGGCAAGGCCTTCGACCATAAGGTCGCGCACTAGGGAGCCGACCGCGGCGGAGTCGGTGACATCGCAGGCTCGGGGGTGCACCCTGATGTCGGGGGCGACCTGCGGGACGGAGCCGGAGCGCGAGACGACGACGACGTCACGCACCCCGCGGTCCGCGAGCCAGCGCACGAGGTGCCCGGACACCTCGCCGGCGCCCGTGAGTAGCGCCGGGCCGGTGAGGTCGCAAGTGCCGGTCGCCGCGACGGCGGTGCGGAGGCGACGGACGAGCGTGGAACCACCACGGAGGGCGAGGTGCTCCTCCGTGCCCGCGCCGACCGCGGCTGCGACCCGGTCGGCGAGGCCCGGGTCCAAGGGCCCGGCGAGGTCGATCAGACCCCGCCAGCGGCCATCGGTCTCGAGGGCCGCGACCTGCGAGAGGCCCCATGTAGCGGCGGCGGCGAGGTCCGGTTCCCGGGGTTCTCCGTGAGCGCCGGTAACCACCGCTGCGCGGGTCACGCCCCATACGACGGGGCCCGAGGGCGAACCCGCCGCGCCCTGGGCAAGGCGAAGTGCGTCGAGCGCGTGTCCGGCGCCGTCGACGGCCCCAACGCCCGAGTTTATCCCACTGGGCAGGAACAGAGCCAGCACGCCGGCGACGGAGGCGTCCGCGAGGAGGCCGAGCTGGAGCGTGTCCGGTACGGATAGCTCCTCGACGGTCGTGGCACCGGCCCGGTGCATCGCCTCCGCGGCAATGCTCCGCTCAGCACCGGCCGGACCGACGACGACCCAGCGTCCGTCGAGCCGACCCACGTGCCCTCCGCCTTCGACCCAGGCGTCCTCGGGGGCGGCACGGGCCCCATCGGGCGCGGCACGTAGGTCACGACGGAAAGCACCGAGGTGCGGGAGCATCGTTTCGAGCGCGGACCGATCGGCGGGTGGGACGTCGAGAATTGCAGCAAGGTCCTCGACCGACGCAGCGTCCACGGCGGACCACAGGGCCTCAGCCCGCAGCGCCGAACGTGCTGGAATACCGTTGCCGCTCGCCCAGTGGACGTGCCGGTCGAAGGCGTAACCGGGGGCGCGGCGGGGCGTGCGTGCAGGTGGTGTGAGGCGGCTCCAGTCGAGGAACCGACCGGCGACGTGCAGGCGGCCCGCGGCCTCGAGGACCGCCAGAGGCTCGTCGAGTTCGGGTCGCAGGCACGCGACGAGGCCTCCTGCGGGCTCCTCGTCGAGGCAGGCCGACGCCATCGCCGACAGGATGGGGGCGGGCCCGAGCTCGAGGTATTGCGTAGTGCCACGGGCCGCGAGCACTCGCACAGCGTCGAGGAAGCGCACCGGCTCGCGCACCTGGCGCACCCAGTGCTCCGTGAGGTCCCTGCTGCCGTCAAGCCAGTCACCGGTGAGGGTGCTCAGAACCGGCACGGTCCCTACCCGTGAGGGGCAGTCGGCGGCGACGGCCCGCAGTCCCTCGAGCGCCCTATCCATGTGCGGACTATGGAAGGCGTGTGACACATCGAGCCGGCGGGTGCGGCGACCGACAGCGGCGAAGAGGGCGGCAACCTCGGCCACCACCGTGCTGTCCCCGCTGACGACGGTCTGCATAGGGTCGTTGAGCCCGCCGATAGTCGCGAGGTGCTCCCGGCCAGCCAACGCCGCGCGGACCTCGGCCTCGTCGGCCTGAACAGACACCATCGAGCCGTCGGCCCGGCAGGCGGCCATGAGAGCGCCGCGGGCGACGACGAGTCGGCTTGCGTCCTCGAGCGTGAGGATGCCGGCTGCATGGGCCGCGGCGAGTTCGCCGACGGAGTGACCGACGAGGACGTTGGGGCGCAGCCCGACGTCCCCCCACCAGTGGTGCAGCGCGACCTCGAGGGCGAACAGTGCCGGCTGTGTGTACTGCGTCCGGTGCAGCAGGAGCGAACCCGAGTCGTCGGTCGCACCGTCGAGTACCGATGCGAGCGGGCGATCGATGTGCTCGTCGAGGGCCTCGACGACCCGCGAGAGATGGTCTGCGAAGCTGGCGTCGTGGGCGGCGAGCCCCTGACCCATCCCTACCCGTTGGCTCCCCTGCCCCGTGAACAGCAGGGCGAGACCGCCGGTGACCGGCGACCCGGAGACCAAACCTGTGGCCTCCTCGCCGCGGGCGAGCGCCCGCAGTGCGGGGACGGCGTGCCCGATGTCCGGGGCTGCGACGACGGCCCGATGCCGCAGCGAGGAGCGGTGCACGGAGAGGTCTCGCACAACATCGGCGGAACAGACGGGCTCCTCCTCAAGGACGCTCGCGACGCGGGTAGCGTTCGCCTGCAGGGCCGTCGGGGTCGCGCCGGACACGAGGACGGCCAGCGGGGCCGGTTCGTCGTGAGCCACAGCTGCTGGGGGGTCGAGGACGCCGAGCCGGCGCAGGTCGCCCAGGGCGGCGGCGAGCGCCTCGGCTCCGGACACGTCCCGCTGGCCGGTCGTCACGGTGCCGATGACGTCTGCGCCCAAGGCCCGGCTCAGGGGGCCGGCGAGTACCCGTTGCGGGGACACCTCGACGACGACGACCGGGTCGCAGCCGCAGATCTCGTGGACGGCGGCGACGGCGGGGCCGACGAGGGCTGGGCGCAGGGTGTTGGCGACCCAATAGGCGGTGTCGAGGTCGTCGCCGCTCACCACCTGAGCGGTCACGGTCGAGACCATCGGGATAGTGGATGGGCGCGTGGATACTCGGCCGATGGCCGTGCGAATGGCGTCGGCGGCCTCGGCGCATCGCGCGCCGTGGGCTGGGTAGTCGATGTCAACGTCGTGCACGGTGGCGCCCGAGGCTGCGACGACGAGCGCGTCGAGGTCGGCCGCCGGTCCGGCGACGCAGGTCAGGTCATCCGAGAGCACCGCCGAGACGGCGATCTCGCCCCCCGTGGAGGCCACGAGGTCCTCCACGGCGGCTCGGGGCAGGGCGAGCACCCTCACCGTGCCGCGTCCGTCGAGCGTCGTACCGACAATGTCGGACCAGCGGGTGACGACCCGTGCCCCTTCGTCCAGGGACAGCCTGCCGGAGAACACCGCGGCGCCGACTTCCCCGATGCTCTGGCCGAGGACGATGTCGGGCCGTAGGCCGTGTGCCTCAAGCACCCGCCCGGTGGCGACCTGGAGGCCGAAGAGGAGTGGCTGGACCTCGCGGGTCGCCCGTATGGGCTTGCCGCTCGCGAGCAGCCGGCGCAGGGGCAGTCCGCTCACCGTCTCGACGCGTGCCAGGGTGTCAGCGACGAGCGGCAGAGCGAGGAGGTCGCGCGCCATGCCGGTCCATTGCGCACCGTGTCCAGGCAGGGCGAGGACGACGCGAGGTCGCGCGGTGGTGGTCGGGGCGGTCGGACAGGCCCGGGACGGTGAGGGTCCGCCGCCCCCCAGGGCCGCGAGCACCTCCATCCGGACTGGCGCCTCAGCGAGCGCGACGTGGGCGTTGCTGCCCCCGAAGCCGAAACTACTGACACCTGCGAGCCGGCGGCCATCGACCGGCCAGTCCTCGAGGCGCTGAACGACGCGCAGCCCGGAGCCGGCAAGGTCGAGGTGCGGGTTCGGCTTGGCCGAATGCAGGCTTGGTACGAGCTTGCCGTGGTAAAGGCTGAGTGCGGCCTTGATGAGCCCGACGACACCTGCGGCCGGCTCGAGGTGTCCGAGGTTGGACTTAACGGATCCGATGGCCAGGGGGGCGTCCGCAGGGCGTCCGGCACCGAGGACGGCACCGAGTGCCCCGGCCTCGATGGGGTCGCCGAGGGGGGTCCCCGTGCCGTGCGCTTCGACGTACCCGACCTCGCGTAGGTCCACGCCGGTGCGTGCCCAGGCCTCGTGGAGCACGGCCTCCTGTGCCTTCGGGCTGGGGGCGGTCAGCCCGTTGCTCGAGCCGTCGCCGTTGACCGCGCTGCCCTCGATGACGGCATAGACGCGGTCACCAGCGGCGAGGGCGTCCTCGAGCCGACGCAGCACGACGACCCCACAGCCTTCCGCGCGCACGTAGCCGTCGGCATCGGCACCGAAGGCCCGGCAGCGGCCGGTAGGGCTCATCGCGCCGAATGCCGTCATCGCGACGGTCGTGTGCGGGTCGAGGAGCACGTTGACGCCGCCGGCGAGAGCGAGGTCGCTCTCGCCGACGGCCAGACTTCGTGCCGCGAGGTGGACCGCCGTCAGGGAGGAACTGCACGCAGTCTGCAGCCCAAGGACCGGGCCCTCGAGGCCGAGGGTGTAGGCGACACGCGCGGGGATGATCGAACCGTCGGTTCCGGTCGCGGTGTGCGACACCGTATCCACGGCCAGCCGGCCGGTCGCCGCCGCGTACTCGGAAAACATCGAGCCGAAGAACACGCCGGTGCGGGTGCCGGCGAGGGACAACGGGGGGCACCCGGCGTCCTCGAGGGCCGACCAGGTGGTCTCGAGGACGAGGCGTTGCTGGGGGTCCATCGCCTCAGCCTCGGCGGGCGAGAGACGGAAGAGCGCAGCATCGAATGTCGACACGTCGGTGAGGAAGCCGCCCCACCGGGTGCTGCTGCGCCCCTGTTGCTGCGGTCCTCCCGACCATTCGTCGGCGTCCCACCGTTCCGCGGGTACCTCGGACACGACGTCGCGCCCCTCGGTGAGCAGCGCCCAGAACTCCTCGGGATTTTCGATCCCGCCGGGCAGGCGGCAGCCGATGCCCACGACGGCGACTGGTCCATCGGTTAGGAGGGAGCCTGACCGATGCGTCCGGTACGGTGCCGACGCCACGCCACGGGCCAACTCCGCGGCCAGGCCCTCGACACTCGGATGACGCCAGGCGAGCCAGCTCGGCACCTCCCGGCCAAGCTGTTCCGCGAGGGCCGAACTGAGGCGCACGGCACCGGCGGAGTCCAGCCCGAGGTCGACGAACGGCGCGCCGAGTGGCACGGCGGCGGGCTCGGTCCCCAGCACGACAGCCAGCTCGTGGCGCACGGTTCTGACCAGGTCCTCGCTACTCATGTCCATCCCTTGCGGTGGTGTCGTCGGTCGGGGTCGTGGAGGGTGTTGCCGGGTGGCCGAACTCCGCGGGCGGGTGTCCGGCCACCCACGGTCACCTGGAGGGCGATGTCGCGGCCGGCTCCGGCGGGAGCGGGCCGACCTGCCCGTACTGGCGCATCAGCGTCGGAAAGATGCCGCGCCGGTGGGCGATGTTGGCGAGGACGGAGACGGTCGAGGTCGCGGTCCGCTCCATCGTCGAGCGGTCGACCCGGTAGAGGCCGAAGTGTGGGCCGTACCCTGCGAGCCACTCGAAGTTGTCGAGCAGGCTCCAGTAGTAGTAGCCGCGGACGTCGATGCCTTCGTCGCGTAGGCGAGCGACCTGGACCAGTCCGCGAACGACGAACGCGCTGCGGCGCTCTGCCGAGTCCGTCGCGATCCCGGACTCGCTGACGACGATCGGGAGGCCTGGGTACTCGTTCGCGTAGCGCTTGACGACGGGATAGAGCGCCTCCGGGTCCTGCTCGTAGCCCATCTGCGGGTTCCAGTAGGACGGATCGAGGCTCTGCATACACGGCGGTCCGGCACAGGTCGAGACCCCGATGACGGGTACCGGCTGGGCGCCGGCTGCGCTGGTCTCGGCGGTGACACCGGTCCGGTCGTAGAGCTGCAGCCCTAACCAGTCGAGCGTGCCCCGCCACTCCGGGTGCTGTTCGGTCGGGGTTCCGTCGAGCTTCGCGGAGAAGGTGCCCTTCTCCAACGAGTCGATGATGGTGCGCTCAAAGAACCAGCGGAAACGCTCGACCGCCGCGATGTCTGCCGGGTCCCTGCTGATCTTCCCGGCGCGCACAGGCACGTACTCCTTGACGCTGTTGGCCAGACCCACGGATGCTGACGGACGGGCCGCCTTGATGGCCTTGTACATGGCTACGTGCGCGTTGAGGAGGTTTCGGACGGCCGGCACGAAGTCACTATCGAACCGCTCCGCGTTCAGCGAGGCCTTGCCGGGCGGGCCGACGCCGAAGCCGTGGGCGAAGAGCATGTAAACCATCGGCTCGTTGACGGTCACCCAGTCGTTCACCCGGGCGCCGTAGTGCCTGGCGAGGAAGCCAGCGTGCTCCGCCATCTCGTCGACGACAAGACGACCACCGGTCGGGTGGTCCAGGCCGCACAGGTTGGTGTCGGTCGGCCCGTTGGCGCACGTGACGTCCCGCGGGTCGTCGACCCACGTCGGTACGGAGAAGTGGTTGATCGTCACCATGGGCCGGATGCCCTTGGCGCGCAGGGCATTCAGCTGGCGGTCGTAGTGCCGGACGGCCTTCCAGTCGATGACGTCGCGGCGTGGCTCGATCCGGGCCCACTCGATGCCGAAGCGGTAGGAATCTACCTTGGTCCGCTTAACCAGGCCGACGTCCTGCACGGCCCGCGTGTAGCCGCCGACGGCGTCGCCGACCGGCGTCGAGCGGCCGAGGCCCTCGGGCACAGGCTGCGTCCACAGCCACCAGTCGGTGTTCGTGTTCCTGTCCTCAATCTGGGTCGCCGAGGTGGCGACACCGAAACGGAAGCTGCCCTTTCCTGACGGCTCTGATAGAGAGCCGACGGGCGCGAAGGACACCCCGTCCGTGGCCCCGGCGGCCGCTATAGGGCCAGCTGCTAGGGCCACAGCGGCGGTGACTGATGCAACCGCTGCGACGAACGGACGCCAGGATCGCTTCGTCGAGCGACTCATGCGCGCTCCATGTAGGCCTCGATGGCGTCGGCGGCGACATGAGGACCGTCGACGGCCCTCATACGCTTCGACATAGCGCGTACCCGCTCGGTGATGGAGGTGTCGCCAGCCACCCGCACCACGGCATCGCGCAGGGTCTCGACGGTGACGTCGTCCTTAGCCAGGTGCTCACCGAGGCCGAGCTCGGCGACGCGCATTCCGTTCGCAGTCTGCTCGTTCATCTGCGGCACAACGACCATCGGGACGCCGTGATACAGCGACTCCATGACGCTGTTCATCCCGCCGTGCGTGACGAACAAGCCAGCCGCTGCCAGCACGTCGAGCTGCGGGACGTGCCGCTGCGCCGTGATGTTCGAGGGCGGCTCCCCGAGTTCCTCAGGCGTCACGTGGTCGCCCGTGGCGAGGACGACGTCCCAGCCGTTGTCGGCGAATGCCTCGACCGCCATGGAGAAGAACTCCGGCCAGCCCGTGGCGGCGGTCCCGAGTGAGACGAGCATTGTGCGGTGGCCTGATTCCGCCGGGGCCCACGACCCTTGGAAGGCGGAACGGTCATTAAGGCATGGCCCTGCGAAGACGAACCGGTCGTCAAAGGAATCGCCGTCGTAGTGGAAGTCGCGCGGCAGGAAGATGACGCCGAGGTCGGGGATGTGCTGGAAGAACTCCATCGGGCCGCCCTCGATGCCGAACTCCGGTAGCAGGCCAGCGAGCCGGCCCACCATCTCGACGACCTTCTCGTCCTCGAAGGTGGCCAGCGGAAATCGCTGCTGGATGGAGAAGGTCTCATTGATGCCATAGGACGGGAACAGCCGGACCGTCGGGATGTCGTGTGACGAAGCATAGAAACGTCCGCCCCATGCCATGAAGTCGTGCATCACGAGGTCGGGGCGCTCCTCGACGACGTGCTTCTCGAGGACCTCGACGACGCGTAGGGCGTCATCGAGGCAGCGCATCCCCTCGCCCTGCAGGGCCTCGGCGGTGTACGGCGAACGGTAGAACTCCCCGAAGACCGATTCGTAGACGAGGGGCTCAGCGGACGCGGCCTCGACGGCCGGCGCGAAATGTGAGGTCGCGGTGCAGGTGACCTGGTGGCCGCGCGAGACGAGTTCTTCGACGACCGCGAGGTTCGGGTTGATGTGTCCGATCGCAGGGAAGTTGACGACGACGATGTGTGACATGTCGCTCCTATCGGGTGGGTCGTGGATGACGCCTGGTGGCGCCGATGGGCTCAGACCGGGGAGGTCATCCCGAGCGAGCGGCGCATGAGCGCCATCTGCCCGGCGTGGAAAGAGTCGTGTAGCTGGGTCAGGGCGAGGGCCTGGCCGAGGACCATGAATGGGGCGGCGTACTCGCCGAGGTTCGGCTCGCAGGCCAGGACGCTGGGGCGGCTCAGGTCTTCTGGTTGGAGCGTGAGCACGAAGTCGCGAATCCTCCCGTGCACTGTCATGAAGAGGTCGACCATTTCCTGAAGCGGCGGCACGATCGAGAAATCGGTCTGCGCCCCGTCGGCGAAGTTGTCGCTGAACTCCTCGGTGACGGCCTTGGTCATCCCCTGGTGGAGGGTGTTGAAGTAGTCCTTGGCGCAGGTGAGATGGCCGAGGAACCACACGAGCGGCTGGTGCGGCGCGGGGGCCTTCGAGCACGTCTCGTCGTCGAAGCCGTCGACCATCTCCAAGACGAGCCGGTAGCCGACATCGAGGGCGTCCGCGAGGTGGGTACCTGTCGTGGTGGGCACGAGGGAGGCGGTGGTCATGTGTTGTCTCCTGTTCAGTCGAAGGACGCGTAGGGGCTGCTGGTGCCGCGTGCGGCGTCCAGGCGGGCTCGCGCCTGCGGGAAGTCGGGGAGCCCGTCGGCCCGGGAGGAGACCCAGCCGGTGCCCTCCCAGTCGTACATAAGCTCCTTCGTGTGCCGGGCCGCCGCGAGGTGCGTCGGTGACTGGAGGAACCCGCGTAGCGCGCTCGGGTCCCGCCAAACGACGAGGTTTCGGGCGACGTTCCAGCACGACGCGGAAACGGCGACGGTCGTCGCGAGCATCCCCTCAGTGCGGAAAAGGCCCTCGAGGATCGCCTCGTTATAGGCGGTGGCCTCCTCCTCGACGCCCTCCTTCGGCCAGCCACACGAAGTGGCGCAGTAGAACGTTTCCGGCAGGAGCTCGGGGGCAAGTTCCCCGTTCGCCCCGATGACCGGACCGGTCCAGGGCAGGACGATCTCCAAGTCGGACTCATCGCACGAGGTCAACTCGGCCAACGACATCGGACGCGTCCCCGCGGTTCTACTCATGCCGCCACCTCCCGGCGCCGCACCATCAGCCGCTTAAGCTCAGCCACCTGCAGGTGAAGAACGAGAGTCTCGGGGTCGCCGACGAGCTCGAGTTCGCGCAGTAGCGGGAGCGTGGCGCGCAGGGTGGCCCGCATCTCCAGACGGGCCAGGTGCTGGCCAAGGCAGATGTGGGTGCCGGTGCCGCCGAACGCGACGTGCGGATTGCCCTTGCGGGTGATGTCGAAGCGATACGGGTCCTCGAACGCGTCAGGATCGCGGTTGGCCGCCGGGTACCACATAACAACCGTCTCGCCGGCACGGATCCGCTGGCCGCCCAGCTCGGTGTCCTGCGTGCAGGTGCGGGCAAAATGGACGGCGATGCTTGTCCAGCGCAGGATCTCCTCGACGGCGCCGTCGAGGAGTTGCTCGTCCTCGATAAGCGCACGCAACTGCCCAGGGTGGCGCAGCAGGGCCTCGATGCCGCCGGCCATCGCGTTCCGCGTCGTGCCGTTGCCGGCGACGAGGAGGTTCTGCACCGTGTAGAGGACCTCGTGGTAAGCCAGCGCGCGGCCCTCCACTAGACTCGAGGCGAGGCTGCCGATCAGATCGTCGCCACCGGACTCCATCCGGGCCGCGACGTGCTGGGCGAGGTAGCTGTTGAGCGCGCCCATGTTGCGCATGAAGGTCGCGTTGGCGTCCTCGCCCTTGAACTGCTGCTCAGGGTCGGCGCAGGCAACGATGCCCTCGGTCCATGCGAGGACAGAGTCGCGATCAGCCTCAGGGACACCGACCATCTCGCATATCGCGGCTACCGGCAGGCGGCTAGTCAGGTGTTTGGCAACGTCGGCGACGCCTTCGGTGTCAAGCCGTCGTGCGAGATCGTCCGCGTAGCCGCGAGCCAGTTCGGTCAGCCGGTCCTCAAGCGCACTGACGGCCTTGACGCTGAAGAACGGTGCCATGACGCGACGCAGCTCGCGGTGCCGCGGAGCGTCCATGTATGAGAGGGCGGGGGCCTCGTCCCGGTCATGACCGAACATCGCGGCCCGCTGATCCACGTCAGCCTCGATCATCTCGATGGCCTCTGGCGGGTCGACGGTGACCCGCTGAGCGCTCGAGAAGATCTCGGGGTGGCGGGAGACGTGGGTGACGTCCTCATGGCAGGTCACCGCCCAGAACGGCTCGAAGCCGGGGCGGCGATACCAGAACACCGGGGACTGGTCACGCAGGACGTCAAAGTCTGCATAGGGATATCCAGTTGTGTAGCGCGTCTCGTCGGTGATGTCGACGGTCTCAAGGGTGGGCATGAGGCTCCTGTCAGGCGTCGTGGGCTCGGAGGAAGGCTGCGATCCCGCGCCAGGTGTCCGCCGCCTGGGGCTTGGCGGGGTCGGCGAGGGTCGAGCTCGGGAGGGCGGTCGCAAGGGCGGCACCCGCCGCCGGGGTGACGCAGCTCGGGACGACGTAGGCGGCGTGCCGGATGGCACGGGCGCACTCCTCGGTGACCGACACGAAGGTGCGCTCGGCAGGGAAGAGACCATCCCGGAAGGCGATGAGCCGTGCGATATAGCGTTCGCGGCCGAGAGCGCGGACCTGCTCCCGGAACTGCGGGTCCCGGGCGATGAGTTCGCCATAGGGCCCGGCGGCACCGGACAGCGGGTCACGGGCCGCGGCGAGGAACACCCCGTCGAAGCCGTCTGCGCGCACCCGTCGCATCGACTCGTCAAAACGGCTCGCGAACTCGTGCCACGTGCTGGGTCGGTCGATGACGAGCGGGGCGACAAGGGCGAGCGCCCCGACCCTGGTAGGGGCGCTCGCGACCATCGCGAGGGCCTCCGCTGCGCCGAGGCCGACACCGACGACGTGTACACGATCCAGGCCTAGCGCGTCGAGAACGGCGACGTGGTCGGCGGCAACGAGCTCATGGTCGAAGGCGACGACCCCGGTGCTGCTGGCGCCGGTCCAGCGCTGGTCGACCAAGACGCTGCGGAAGCCTGTGGTCCACTCCTCGTCAGCTGTGAGGTGGTTCGACGTCCAGTGATTGACCCCTGCGTGTGCGCCGCCGGGCGCGAGCAGGAGCACGGTGCTGGAGCCTGTACCCCGCACGAGCGCCCGGATGCGGGTGCCATCGGGGCGATCGACTATCACGTCGCGTTCGGCAACGACCCCGGTGGTCAGGTGGGTGTCAGGCATGCTGTGCCTCCAGGTTGGTGGGGCGGTCCGGGCGAGTCGCGCCGAGCCGGCTGAGGACATCGCGGATGAGGGCCGCCATGTCTTCGGGGTTGTCTAGGGGTGCCGCGTGGGTGCCAGCGATACTCCGGTGCTCGAAGGGGCCGGACGTCTCGCGGGCCCAGGCATCGAGAGCCTCAGCGGGCAGTATTGGGTCCTCGCGGCCAGCCACTGCGACCAGGGGCACAGCGAGCGGTCCGCGTGGATGCTCGGCCACGGCCTGACGGTGTCCCGTTGCGAGGACCGCGTCGGCTCGCAGCCGTTCGAGGTACTCGGCGAGTAGTTCCTTGTTGGCGACGACGGCCGCCGGGAGGATGTCGCGCAGGACATCCTCCGCGGTATCGGACGCCATGGGCAGATCGCCGACAAGGGCGTCGGTGAGGGCCTGGAGGGCGGGCGGCACGGGCTCCGCCGGCGGGAGCGCGCACGCGGCGACGAGGGCGTGGACCGGGGCACCCGGGCGGTGCGCCCATCGATGGGCAACCTCCCACGCCAGCCAGGCCCCCTGGCTGTGCCCGAGGAGCAGAACCGGCACTTCGGGGCCGGCGGCGATCACGGCCGCGACGTGGTCGGCGACGACGAGCAGGTCCCGGGCGGGCACCTCGCTGCTGCGGTCTTCGCGGCCGGGCAGCTGGACGCCGAGCACCTCAATGTCCGGGCCTAGTCGGCGGGCCAGCTGCTGGAAGGTGCCGGTCGTGCCGCCCATTCCGGCGACGCAGACTACCCGGGCGACCGGTTCGGCGACGTCGGTCAGGGAGCGCAGCCACGCCCCGGGCAGGGCCGCCGCGGGGGCGGTGTCCGAGAGGCCCTCCTCAGGGAGCAGAAGTTTAGCGACAGCGGCGCACGTCCCTGCCCGGACCAGTTCGGCGGTGGCCAGGGCCATGCCGGTACGCCCAACGAGCCTGCCCCGGACGGTCACAGCCATGAGTGAGTCGAAGCCGAGGTGGCGCAGAGTGTCGTCGGGTCCGGGGCGTTGGCCGCCGAGGGCGGTGGCGACTTCTGTCGTCACCGTGTCGAGCGCGGTGGCCCAGCGCTCCTCGGCCGTGCCGGCCGGTGGCCACGTTGCCTCGAGGGCCGGACGCGTGTCGGCCGGTCGTGCCTCGGGCAGCAGGTCGAGCAACGGGCGGCGGCGCATCGCCTCGAAGGTGGGGCCGAACCGTGTCCAGTCGACGTCAGCGACCGCGACGTCATCGAGCCCAGCGTCGAGCACGGCTCCCAGCGCCGTCAGTGCGGTGGCGGGGTCCATGCTCTTTAGACCGCGGGAGGCTGCGGTGGCCTCCGACTCCGCGGTGACCATCCCGCCGCCAGACCATCCGCCCCAATGCACCGTAGTCGCTACGAGCCCAGCGGCACGGCGGCGCCTCCCGACGCCGTCGAGGGCGGCATTGGCGGCAGCGTAGGCGGCCTGCCCGCCACCGCCCCAGAAGGCGGCCCCGCTGCCGAAGAGGATGAACGCGTCAAGGGCGCGGTCGCCGAGGACGGCATCAAGGTGGGATGCGCCGTCGGCCTTGGCGGCGAGGTCGGCCTCGAGGGTCGCTGCATCGAGCGCGGTGAGGGGGACAGAACGGGAGACACCGGCCAGGTGCGCGACGGTCTGCAGCGGAACGGTCGCGTCGATCTCGGTGACAAGCGCGCGGACGGCCGCCGCGTCACCAACGTCGCAGGCGCGGACCTCGACCGGAACCGAGAGGGTCGCTGCCCAGGCGAGTGTCTCCTCGGTCGGCTCGGGACGCCGGGAGGCCAGAACGATGCGCTCAGCGCCGCGCCCGGCCAGCCACCCGGCGACGTGCCGACCAAGCGCACCCTGCCCGCCGGTCACCAGCGCGGTGCCACTCGTTGAGAAGGGCTGAGCCGCTGACGTCCCCACGTCGATGCGACAGAGCCGGCGGACCAGGACGCGGTCCCCACGCAGGGCGAGCTCGTCCTCGACGTGGTCGCCTGACACGACGGCCAGGACGGTCTCGACCCACTCGTCGGACTGGCCGTCGGGGTCGAGGTCGATGACGCCGCCCCAACGGGTGGGCTCTTCAAGGACTGCCACCCGCCCCAGTCCATGGACCGCGAGCGCCCAGGGGTCCACGGCGCTCGAGGCGTCATTAGCTACAGCCCCGCGAGTGAGGGCCCACACGGGGACCTCGCACGCTGTGGCAGCGGTGGCCCGCAGGGCGGCGAGTACGGTGGCGACGCCTCGGTGCGGGTCGACTTCGGGTACCGCGAGCGACGCGGTGACCAAGACTGCGGCGGGCTCACGCACGGCCGCGAGGTGGGTGGCGAGGGTCTCGGAGTCGGTGCTGGCGGGGACGATGACGTGCTCAATGCCGGTGTCCGCCAGGACTGTGGTTAGCAGAGCAGCCTCGGGGGTGTCGTCGTCAACGAGCACCCAGCAGCCGGGCCGCGCCGCGGCGGGGGCCAGGGCCAAGTCGGTCTCGACCCAGGGCTGTGCATATGTGGTGCCTTTGTTGCTGGGACGCTCGGTTGCGGGCCCAGCCTCAAGCCAATAGCGGCTGCGGTCAAACACGTACCCCGGCATCTGGGGGCGGTCGTGGCCGGGCCGACCGAGAAGGCCGGTCCAGTCGACGTCGATACCGCTGACCCATCCGACCGCTAGGGCGCGCACGACGTCGGCGAACTCGCCGTGGCCGCGGGTAAGCGTGGGCAGCACCGTGCCGGGGCCGCCGTCGACGAGCGCCGGCGCGAGCGTGGGGTGGGGTGCGACCTCGACGAAATGGGTGACGCTGTCGGCCCGCAGCCATTCTTGGGCACGGTCGAAGCGCACTGGCTGACGCAGATTGCGCTGCCAGTATTCGAGAGCCAGCTCGGGTCCGATGACCGGCTCGCCGGTGACGGCCGAGACCATCGGGATGTCGGGCGTGCCAGTCCGCAGCGAGCCGACGGCCTCGGCAAGACGTTCGACGGCGCAGTCGACGAGCGCGCAATGTGAAGCAACGGGAGCATCGAGGAGGCCGCAGGGCACGTCCTCGTCGTCAAGCTCGCAAAGCAGGTCCTCGACAGCGTCGACCTCTCCAGCCACGACGACCGCGCCCGGGTGGTTGACAACCGCCAACTCGAGGCGTCCACGGAACCGTCGGGTCCGCTCGACGACGACATCGAGCGGCAGGTCGACGAAGGCCATGGCACCGGCGCCCACGACGGCGTCAAGGGCACGGGCACGCTCGACAACGAGCCGGGCAGCCTCGGATATGGGGAGACCGCCGCTGACGACCGCCGCTGAGATCTCCCCTTGGCTGTGCCCGACGACCGCGTCGGGGCGCAGCCCGAGACTCTCCCAGACCCGGGTGAGGGCCAGGTGGGTGGTGAACGCTACGAGCTGTGCCACCTCAAGCGCGCCCACGTCGGGAGCCGTCCCACCATCGAGGACCGAACGCACCGACCATCCGGTGAGCGGGGCGATGACGGCGTCGCACTCGTCGACTGCCGCCGCGAACTCAGCACTCTCGGAGAGCAGGTCGGAACCCTGCCCGGTCCAGCTGCCACCTTGGCCAGGGTAGACGAAAGCGACCCGACCCACGGGACCGGAACGGCCGGTGACCAGCGCCGGGTGCGGTCCTCCCTCGGCGAGAGCGCGCAGCGCGTCGACGGCCTCGGAGATGTCGTCGGTGTCCACGACGGCACGCACGTCGTGCCGGGCGCGGGTGGCCGCGACGCGGGCGACGTCGGCGAGGTCGGCGGTGTCGGCACTGCGGACGAGTTCGTCGGCCCACGCGGTGGCCTGACCGCGGAGAGAGGCCTCGGTGCGCGCCGACAGGACGAGCGGGAAGCGGCTGAGCCGGGCAGCCGGGTCGGGCGGCGTGACCACCGAAGGTGCGGCCTCGACGACGACGTGCGCATTCGTTCCGCCGATGCCAAAGGAGGAGACGCCAGCCCGACGCGGTGATGCCGCGGGCCAGTCAATGGCCTCTCGGGTGACCTCGAAGAGCTGGTCGTCGAGCCCGAGGGAAGGGTTGACCTGATCGAGGTTGAGGCTCGGGACGAAGCGGCCGTGGTGGAGGCTGAGCAGCGCCTTGAGAAGTCCGGCGATGCCAGCCGTCGCGTCGGTGTGCCCGATGTTGGTCTTGACCGAACCGAGCGCACAGGGGCGCTGCCTATTGTGGCCGGCAAAGACGGTCTGCAGCGCCCGCACCTCGATGGCGTCCCCAAGTGGGGTCGCGGTGCCATGAGCCTCGAGGAGTCCAATGTCCGACGGCTGGAGCCCCGCGGAGGCGAGGGCACCAGAAATCGCGGCGACCTGACCCGATATGCCCGGAGCGGTGTAGCCGACCTTGTCACGACCGTCGTTGGTCACTGCGCTGCCGGCGAGCACGCCGTAGATCCGGTCACCGGCGGCCACAGCGTCCTCGAGACGGCGCAACACGAGGACACCGACACCGCTGCTAAAGACGGTCCCGTCGGCGGCAGCGTCGAATGCGCGACAACTCCCATCGGCCGACATCACCATGCCCTCCTGGTGGCGGAATGCCTGGACAGCCGGTGTCGTCACCGACGACGCTCCGACAAGCGCAACATCAGCGTCACCGGTCGTCAGGGCCCGGCTGGCCAGATGCGTCGCCACGAGGCCGGTCGAGCAGGCCGTCTGGACGGTGAGGGCGGGCCCCGTCAAGCCGAGGGCGTACGCCACCCGTGTCGCGAGGTAGTCGTCCTTGGTCCCGGTCATCGAGCGGTAGAAGGAGGAGAGGTCGTCTGCGGGCGCGATGGGGTAGCCCCCGAATCCAGCGCCGGCGTACACCGCGACGCGACCGTCAACCTCGCCCGGCACGAGGCCGGCATCCTCGAGCGCCTCCCACGAGCACTCCAGCAGCAGCCGATGTTGAGGGTCGGTCGCGACCGCTTCGGCCTCGCTCATCCCGAAGAAGGCCGGGTCGAAGAGGTCAACGTCGTCGAGCACGCCCCGACGGCGCACAAGGTCTGGTACGGCGAGGAGGTCGTAGGACACTCCGGCGGCGAGCAAGTCAGCGTCGGTGAAGGTGCGTAGCGTCTCGCGGCCGGCCTCAAGATTCCCCCAGAACTCCCCCACCGAGGCGGCTCCGGGGAAGCGGCAGGCTAGCCCGACAACCGCGACCTTGCTTGTGCTGAAGCGGGCGTGAGGGGCATGGGGCTCGAGCGGTGTTGGGCTGCAGTCCTGCTCGGCACCCAGGTGCATCGCGAGCCGACTCGGCGTCGGGTGCTGGAAGAGCGCCGCCAAGGGCAACTCCTCCCCCAGCCGGTCGGTGAGCCGCTCGTGGGCAATGACGAGCGTCTCCGACGTAGCCCCCTGGTCGAAAACGCCGACGTGCGGGTCCACCTCCGGTCGACCAAGCACCTCCGCCCAGACGTCGAGCACGACAGACAGCAATGCCTTCGGACGTTCCGCGGATGGGAGAGCCGAGGCCTGGGATACAGGGGACGATGACACGGCAGCAGACCGCAGCCACGCAGCCTCCCGCTCGGCCGTCGTGCGGTCGAGCTTGCCGTTCGGCGTCGTCGGCAACACCTCGAGGTGGACGAGGTGCGTCGGCACCATGACCTCGGGGAGCTCGGCCCGCAAGTGCCCGAGGAGGGTGTCATCGGCCGGTGCGGCTTCGGTGCCGGTCCAGAAGAGATGGAGAGCGTCCTCGGCGACGACCGCGACGCAGTCGGCGACGCCCGGGTGGGTCGTGGCCACGGCCTCGACTTCGCCGAGCTCGACTCTGTGCCCGCGCAGCTTGACCTGCGTGTCGGCGCGCCCGCAGAACTCGAGACTGCCGTCGGCACGGCGACGGCACGTGTCACCCGTGCGGTAGGCGCGGCCACCGGTCGCCGGGACGTCGATGAACCGCTCGGCCGTAAGCTCGGGACGCTCGTGGTAGCCGCGGACGACGCCCGCGCCACCGATGACGAGTTCGCCCCGGACCCCGTCGGGGACGGGACGGCCGTCGGCGTCCAGCACGTGGAGGGTGGTGTCACGCACCGGTTCCCCAAGCGAGATCTCGCCGTGGCTGACCTCCCAGGAGGTCGACCAGATAGTGGTCTCGGTCGGCCCGTACATGTTCGTGACGCGGCCCGGGCACAACTCGAGGAGTTGGGCTGCCTGAGGACGGCCCAAGGCTTCTCCTCCGACCAGCAGGTGCCGCAGGCCGGCGACGATCGCCCGGCCCTCCCGGTCAGCCAGGAGCATCCGGGCATGGGTCGGTGTGCACTGCAAATGCGTCGGGCGCTGCCGCAGAGCTTCGCCCCACTCGGCGCGGCTGAGGTCGGCGACAACGACCGTGTACCCGCGAGTGAGTGTCCACAACAGTTCGAGTACCGAGATGTCGAACGCTAGGCTTGACACGGCAAGCCACCTGTCGCCGGGACCGCCGCCGACGATGTCATCCATGGCAGAGCAGAAGTTCGCGAGCTGGGCCTGCTCAACGAGCACGCCCTTAGGGCGGCCTGTCGACCCCGAGGTGTAGATCGCGTAGCTCAGGGCGTCGGGGGCAGGGAACAGGTCGGCTGCGGGCGGCGCCCCGGTGGGACGGTCGACGCGCACCTGGTGCACCCCATGCAATGCACCTGTCGTCGCCTCGTGCGTGAGCACGACACGGAGGCCGCTGTCGGACAGGACGTGGTCGAGGCGAGCGGCCGGATATGCAGGGTCAAGCGGCAGGTAGGCGCATCCGGCGAGCCAGGTGCCCAGCACGGCTACGGGCAAGTCCACGACGCGCGGCAGGCAGACACCGACCACGTCGCCCGGACACACCCCAACCGCGGCCAACTCGGCGGCGACGCACCGCGCACGGCCGAGGAGCGACGTGTAGGTGAGTGGCCCGTCGACACCTTCGACAGCGACGGCGTCGGGCGTGCGGGCGACCTGGGCAAGCACCCGCTCCAATACGCAGGCAGGAGGCTCTGCGCCGTCGGGGACCGTGTTCGCCGAGGCCGTCGCCGGAACGGGTAGAGCGAGGACGTCTGCGGTGGGGTCGGCGGCAAGCGCATCCGCCGTCGCGACAAGATGCTCAGCGAAGCGGCTGGCGGCGTCGGCATCGAGCGTGCCTTCGCCGAACTCCACCTCGCCCCGCAGGGCGTCGCCGTCCGGCGCGAGGGTCACCCCGAGGCCAGCCTTTGTGGCCCCCGTGACCATACCTGACACGCTGCCGTCGTCATCGACGGACCATCCATCTCCAAGGTCGGGGTGGACGACGCCGCGGTAGTTGAAGAGTACTTCGAACGGGGCAGCGCTACCGCCGCCTCGGGCCACACGCAGCGCATCGACGATCGGGCCGAGCGGAGTGTCCTGACGGTCGGTGATCTCGCGGGTCCGCTCGGCAAGGGTCGCCAGCACATCCGTACCGCCGCGACCTCCGGTGAGGTCGCAGCGGTACGGCAGCGTCGCCGCGAGGAAGCCTACGCAGTCGTCCAGCTCGGCGTGCGACCGTCCGGTCCACACCGTGCCGAGACAGACATCGTGGACACCACTCCAGCGAGCGACGGTAGCGGCCGTAACGAGGGCCCATGCGGTGAATGGGCTCGTGCCACCCCGCTCGGCGAGGTCCTCGACTGCACGCCGGGTGCTCGGCGGGACCGCGAAGGTCACCCAGCCGGATTCCTCCCGGTCAGCTGCCTCGGGAAGCCTCGGTTCGGGCAGCCCGGCAAGGTCGTCGACGAACCATGCCACGGCCTCGTCGAACTCGTTGTCCGCGAGCCGCTCCCGCTCCCAAAGCGCCACGTCACCCACCTGGACAGTGGGGGCGGGCAGCATCGGGACCCGTCCGGCCTCCAGCTCAGCGACAGCGGCCCGCAGCTGCGGCAGGACGAGCGAGATCGACCAGCCGTCGACGACGGCGTGATGGACGAGCAGGCTGAGGACGCGATGGCTGCCGGTGGGCCCGGCGAGCACGGCCCGCACGAGCGGGCCACCATCGAACTCGAAAGCGACCTGCTCGGCAGTCTCCAGGTCCTCCGGCGCGACCTCTCGCCACTCCAACTCGGCAGCGCCGACCTTCTGCACAAGCTCGCCGTCGAGCATCCCCAGGCGCGTGCGTAGAGCTTCGTGGGTGTGGCAGACCGCGGTCAGCGCAGCCCGCAGGTGGGCCGGCTCGATGCCGACCGGCACCCGCAGTCGGGTGACCGTTGTGTACGCCGTGTCCCCCGGAGTGAGCCGGTCGAGGAACCACAGTCGGCGCTGGCCATCGGTGGCCGGGTAGGTCGAACGACCCTCATGGCGCACCGGCGCGCTCGCCCACGCCGTCGTTCCCGCGAGCCACTGCTCATCAAGCCAGCCGGCGATCGCGGCCGGGGTGGGGTAGTCCTGTCCGAGGTTAGCCGGCACGGTGACGCCGGTCAGAGCAGCGAGCCGGTTGCGCAGGCGCAGGGCCGTGATGGAGTCGAAACCGAGATCCGCCAGGCGGTGGTCCACCGGCACCGGGGTGCTCGCGCCGATGACCGCCGCCGCCGAACGGACGACGGCGTCGCGCAGCCATGCTGTGCGCTCGGCCGCAGGCAGGTGCCGGGCCACCGCTGCGGCGTCCTCGGGCTCGTCATCGGTGGCCTCGGATCTCGTCGCGGCGAGAACGGTTGGGGCGTCATACCAGAACCGGCGGCGGTCAAAGGCGTAGGTCGGGGGCACGGGGAGGGCGCGAAAGCCCGGCGCGTCGGCAAGCCTGTCCCACGCGACCTCGACCCCGTGGCACCAGAGCTCGGCCCGGGCCGCAAGGACGTCGCTGAGGTCGCCGTGCCCGCGGCGGAGGGTTCCGACGACGACACCGCCGGGGACCGCCTCGGTGATCGGCACGGCCAGAAGCGGGTTCGGGCTAACCTCGACGAAGGCGTCGTGGCCGGACATTCCGAGATCGGCGACCACCCGGTCGACACGTACCGGCTCACGCAGGTTGGCACACCAGTAGTCCCCGTCAAGCGCCGTGCCGTCGAGCACCTCACCGCGCACGGTCGAGTAGAACGGCACCGTGCCCGAGCCGGGCTGCAGATGCGCCAAGGCCGTACGCAGCGTCGGCAGAATGGGGTCCATCTGCGGCGAGTGGCCAGCCGCCGAAACGTCGACCTGCTTCGCGTATGCCCCGTCGGCGACGGCGTCGGCCATCACTGCCTCGACTGCCTCGGGGGCCCCGGCGATGACCGTCGAACCTGGGCTGTTGACGACAGCGACGGACAACGTCTCGCGGTGGGCGGCGACCATTTCTTCGACCTGTTCGACGGGCAGGCCGAGAACGGCCATGGCGCCCCGGCCGCGGCAATGCTCCTCAAGGCCGACGCTGCGCACGTGGACGACAGCCGCCGCGTCCTCAATGCTCAGAGCACCGCTCGCGACCGCAGCGGCGACCTCGCCCTGGCTGCTGCCGAACACAGCGGCAGGTGCCACGCCGAGGTGCCGCCAGAGGGCGGTGAGCGCCACAGACACCGTGAACAGTAGGGGCTGGACGACGTCCATCCGCTCGAAGTCGCCGCCGGGAATCCCTGTCCCGGCAAGGGCGTCGCGCACCGACCACCCGAGCCGCGAGGCGAAGGCATCATCGCAGCGGTCCACAGCCTGGGCGAAGACCGGACTGTCCGCGAGGAGGGCAGCACCCATCTTCCGCCACTGGCTGCCGTGGCCCGGGAAGACGAAAACGAGCCCGCCCCGCTCGCGAGCCTCGGCGGTGAGCAGGTGCGCGGCCGGCTCGCCCGCGGCGAGGGAGCGCAGGGCGGCAAGCGCTGCGTCGCGGTCGGCCGTGACGACCGCGGCGCGGTGGCGCAGGGCGCTCCGGCCTGTCGCGAGGACAGCCGCCATGTCGGCGAGCGCGACTTCGGGGTGCTGCTCAAGCCAGTCCGCCCAGCGGCCCGCCGCCGCGGCAAGCGACGCTGGCGTGGCCGCGGACAGGAGTAGCGGCAGGGGCAAGGCGACAGGGGCACGGGGCGACGGCTCAATCGCCGGCGCCTCCTCAAGGACGAGGTGCGCGTTGGTGCCGCTAATGCCGAACGAGGACACACCCGCGCGGCGCACCCTCTCGCCCCGGACCCATGGCGCCGGACGGTCGAGCAGCGCGAGCCCGGAGCGCTCCCAGTCCACCAGGGGGGACGGCGAGTCCACGTGTAAGGTCCGCGGGAGCAATTCGTGCTCCAGCGCGAGGACGAGCTTGATCACGCTGAGGACGCCGGCAGCGGCCTGGGTGTGTCCTACGTTGGACTTCAGCGAGCCGAGTCGAACCGGGGTGATGCGTGCGGGGTCGCCTCCGAAGACCTGAGCCAACGCCCCTGCCTCGATAGGGTCGCCGAGCCGGGTCCCCGTGCCGTGCGCGTCGACCGCGTCGATGTCGGCCGGGTCGAGACCGGCATCGGCCAGTGCAGCCCGGATGACCCGCGACTGGGACGGTCCGTGGGGCACGGTGAGCCCGGCGCTGCGGCCGTCCTGATTGACGGCTGTCCCACGCACCACGGCGAGGATCCGGTCGCCGTCGGCCTGTGCGTCGTTGAGCCGCTTAAGGAGCACGAGGCCACAGCCCTCGGCCCAGCCGCCGCCGTCGGCACCGGCGCCGAAGCTCTTGCAGCGGCCGTCGGGCGACATCGCCCCGAACCGGCTGCTCTCGACAAACATGCTGGGTCCGCACATGACGGTGACCCCGCCGGCGAGCGCAGCGTCGCACTCCCCCATGCGCAGCGCCCGCACGGCGTCGTGGATCGCTACGAGCGACGAAGAGCAAGCGGTGTCGACGGTGACCGCGGGACCTTCGAGGCCAAGGGCGTAGGCGATCCGTCCAGAGGCCACGCTGCCAGAGATGCCGGTGCCGTGATAGCCGTCCAGCGCCTCCACCGGCGCCATGCCCGAGGCATAGTCCGAGCGCATGGCCCCGACGTAGACACCGACGCGCCGACCGTTGGCCCCGATCGGCGCCAGGCCGGACCGCTCGAAAACCTCCCACGCGACTTCAAGGAGGAGGCGCTGCTGCGGCTCTACGGTGCGAGCCTCAAGTGGGCTGATGCCGAAGACTGCCGCGTCGAAGTCCTCGACGTGGTCGACGAAGCCGCCTTCCGTCGCGTAAGCCTTACCCACCGCGGACGGGTCCGCGTCGTAGAGGTCGAGCCCGTCCCACCGCTGCGGGAAGGGGCCGATGGCGTCCCGGCCCTGGTCGAGCAGCGTCCAGAGTTCCTCAGGGCTTGAGACGCCTCCGGGGAGGCGGCAGCCTGCAGCAATGACGGCGACGGGGACGTGTGCGCGCGACTCCAACTCGTGGATGCGATTACGGGCCTGGACAAGGGCCTTGACGGCTCGCTGCAGGCGGTCCTCGTCGGGACGTGCTGCTGCGGTGGTCATCCGACCTCCTGCGGCTGTTGGGCGTCTGCGGACAACTCCCAGGAGCTGTCTTGGCGAGAAAACCGTTCGGTCGGTTTATTAGACCGTACGGCCTTTTTGCAACCCCTGGATCAAAGCGCGAGTCGGTTGTGCACAGCTAAGGCATAGCAAGATAAACCGGTGAATGCCTCACCTGCCTCAGCAAGTAGGGTATCAAGTACTTCTGTGGGTTTGGCAAGTCCGAGGGTTTGTCGGGGGCGATTGTTGAATAGGAATGCGATATTGTCGAGGTCGAGTTGAGAATGGACCGACAGGTCGGTCAGGGTCATTGCGAAGTCGTGAGTGTTGTGGTGAGTAGCTTGGTTGCTTGGTCGCTGTGTCTGGCGTAGTGGCGTAGGGCGCGGGGCGGGTGAGCAATGATCAGAATTTGTGGATGGTCTTCGGCCGGGTGAGGTGAGCGGGCGTACCTTCCCGAGGAGGATCTGGATGACATCGCTGCTGTAATCAGGGCCGGTGTTGGAGCGCCGGCTCGGGAAGGTACGCCCGTGCTCGAGGTAGTCCCTGAGGAGCGTGAGACCAAGAAGCACGCCCTGGCAGCGGTCGGCGGGTCGCTGCTCGAGGAGCTGGCTCGCGGTGGTGCTCGCCAGCTGCTGGCGGCGGCGTGGTAGGCCGAAGTCGCCGCCGACATCGACGCTCATGCTCATCTAATCGATGAGGCAGGGCATCGATTGGTGGTGCGAAACGGTTTCCCCGATCCGCGTGAGGTCGCCACTGCGGCCGGGGCGGTGCCGGTGCGGACGCCGCGGGTCAACGACAAGCGGATCGGCGAGGTGATCGGGCAGCGGAAGCGGTTCTCCTCGGCGATCCTGCCCGGTTGGGCGCGGAAGTCCCCCGGGGGGTGTCCCTATGGGGGTTTGTCAAGCGGCTGGGGCCCGAGTGTGGACGGGTTGCTGGTGAAGGGGGTGCCGTTGCGGAGCATGGCATGCAGGACGTCGACGCGGCGTCGAGGCAGGCAGATCAGGGCGGCGTTGTGTTTCTTGCCTTGCGCTGTGTTTGCGGTCGTAGTAGGCCCGGGAGACGGGGTGGTCGTGCAGGGACGCGAACGCGGATAGGAACAGGGCGCGTTTGAGCTTCTTGTTCCCGCCCCTTGTTCGGGTGTTCGCCGCGTATCGATGAGCCGCAGCGGTGGGTTACC
>PDWJ01002559.1_pt1 | contig 25888 bp, 23 predicted proteins | sample 1430881 | NCBI WGS metagenome assembly PDWJ01 (sample SAMN01162460, study PRJNA174530) | Oral metagenome, whole genome shotgun sequencing project. | biome: Marine environment; feature: Marine mammal; material: Swab sample of the gingival sulcus; isolation source: swab sample of gingival sulcus...
GTGCATCCCGGCCTGGTCGACAACGCCTACCTGCGCATGGACTACGGGGTAGGGGCCGCCAAGGCCACCGTGCACGTCAGCTGGCTGAACCCGCGCAAGATCCGGCAGATCACCGTGGTCGGCAGCGCCAAGATGGCCGTGTACGACGACTTGGCCGACGAACACCGGCTGCAGGTCTACGACAAGGGGCTGGAAACCATTCCCGACCTCACCGAGAACCCGGTCGCGCCGATGTCCTACCGGTACGGCGACATCGTCTCCCCCTACATCGATTTCGTGGAGCCACTGCGGATGGAGGACGCGCACTTCGTGGAGTGCATCGGCACCGGCGCCACCCCGGTCAGTAATGGTCGCAAGGGCCTGGACGTCGTCCGTGTGCTCGAGGCTGCCGACCAGTCACTGGTCACCGGCCAGCCGGTGCCGCTCAGCGTCATCGACCTCCGTAGCCGGGTGGCCGCCCGATGAGCGTGCTGGTGGACGTCCCCTTCCTGGACCTGGCGGCGATGAACGCCGAGGTCTCTGAAGAGATTCTGCACGGCTGGCGAACGGCCGTGCAGACCTCAGGCCTCGTCGGCGGCCCCGCCGTGGCCGGCTTCGAGGCCGCCTGGGCCGACTACTGCGGAACCCAGCACGCGATCGGGGTGGGTAACGGCACCGATGCCATCGAACTGATCCTGCAAGGCCTGGGCATCGGCCAGGGTGCTGAGGTGATCGTGCCGGCCAACACCTTCATCGCCACCGTCGAAGCGATCCTGGCGGTGGGTGCGGTCCCGCACTTCGTCGACGTGCTCCCGGACACGCTCCTGATCGATCCGCAACGGGTGCGCACCGCGATCAACGAACGCACCGAGGCCGTCATCGCCGTGCACCTGTACGGTCAGGTGGCCGCCATGGACGAACTCGCCGACATCGCGGCCCGGGCCGGGATCGTGCTCATCGAGGATGCTGCCCAGGCGCACGGCGCGACCCGCGACGGGCGCCGGGCCGGTTCGTTCGGCCGGGCCGCCGCGTTCAGCTTCTACCCGGGCAAGAACCTGGGCGCGCTCGGCGACGGCGGGGCCGTGGTGACCGACGACCCGGCGCTGGCCGAAGCGGTCCGCAGCATCGCCGACCACGGTCGCGGCACCGAGAAGTACTCGCACGCGCGGCTCGGCCGCAACAGCAGGCTGGACGCCGTCCAGGCCATCGCCCTGTCGGCCAAGCTGCCCCGCCTCGACCACTGGAACGGGGCCCGCCGCCGGGCGCACGCCCAGTACTGCGACCGGCTGGCCGGCAGCGGGGTACGGCTGGTCGAACAGGACCCCAGGGGACAATCGGTGTTCCACCTCGAGGTGGTCCTGGTACCGGATCGCGAGCGGGTAGCGCAGCGGTTGCGGGATCGCGGTATCGGCGTCGGCTTCCACTACCCCACGGCCTGCCATCAGCACCCGGCGTACCGCAAGCTGGCCCTACCCAGTGGGCCGCTGGATGTGGTCGAGCAGAGCACGCCTCTGCTGCTGAGCCTGCCCATGTTCCCGCACCTGCGCGCAGACCAGATCGCTGCGGCCTGCGACTCGCTGATTGCGGCCTTGGATGAGTGAGCCGATGCCTGGCCCGCAGGCCCACAGCTGGGGGGAGACCGACCCAGGCGGTATCGATCCCGGCGTCATCCTGGACTACCCCAGTGCCAGAGGCCCCCGCGCGCCGCTGCGGCTGGGGGCGGGAGCACGCATCCGCACCGGCTCGGTGATCTACCGTGGCAGCACCATCGGCACCGGGTTCGCCACCGGTCACCATGTGATCGTGCGCGAGGACAACACCATCGGCGAGCGGGTCAGCATCTGGAGCAGCACCGTCGTGGACTACGGATGCGAAATCGGCGACGACGTAAAGATCCACAGCAACTGCTACGTTTCCCAGTTCACCCGGATCGAGAACGGCGCGTTCATCGCTCCAGGGGTCGTGCTGGCCAACGACCTGTACCCCGGTGACGAGGAATCCGCTGACCTGATGGCCGGTCCGACCATCGAGGCTGCTGCCCAGATCGGGGTGGGGTCCCGGTTGCTCCCATACGTGCGGATCGGTAAGGGCGCGATCATCGGTGCGGGTTCGGTGGTCACCCGCGACATCCCCGAAGGTGCCGTGGCCTACGGAGTTCCGGCGCGCCCGCATGGCACAGTTGACGACTTGACCGCCGTGCAACAACGTGTGTTCATAGACACAGAAGGTAGGCGGCGTTTCGGAGCGTCCCGGTAACACGGAAAGACAGGCACCATGACAGACGTCTCACCTCACGAAGTCGACATCAGGGAAGACCCCGAGTCCGATACGCAGGGGACCCTGTCCCGGCGGACCGCCCCGCGCGCTCCGGCGCATCCTCAAACCGAAGAGGCGGAACCGGAACCGGCGATCTGGGTCGAGCAGGGGGTGCGGCCCAGCGCTCCGTGGTGGGTCTGGGTGATCACCCCGCTGCTGGTGGTGCTGCCGGCCCTGGGCGCCTTCCTGTATTCCGCCGGGCAACCGGAGGTCTTCGGCGCGCGCACCGAAGTGTTATACAACCCGCCGTCGACCTACAGCAGGCAATCCGTAGAAGGGATGATGAACACCCAGATCGCGCGGATCGAGTCCAAGGAGATGCTCGGCCCGATCGCGGCGGCCTACGAGTTCGACCTCACCGAACTGGGTGAGGACCTGGAAGTCGAACAGGTGGGCGACAGCACCGTGCTACGGCTGACGCTGGCCAACGAGGACGAACAGTTGGCAGCCCAGGTGGTCGAACACATCGGCGGGCGGTATTCCGTGCTGGTCAACGACCGCGGCGAGCTCGCCCAGGAACGGGATTACCTGCGCGGCCAGATCGCCCCGCTGGAAACCCGCTACAACGAACTGCAAACCCAGTACGCCAGCGCAGTGGCCCGGGAACGATTAGCTGCCCAAGCCGCACTGTCCACCGAGATGGCCGAGGTGCGCAATCAGATCACCGACCTGCGTGGCCGGCTGACCGACGTCGAACTCAACCAGATGACCAACCAAGCCTCCGCACGCATCGTCTCCCACGCCACGGTATTGGACGATCCGTTGTCCCCCAAGCCATTGCGGGCCGTGGCTGCCGGGTTGCTGGCCGGGCTGTTCCTGGCCGTCGCGTTCGTGCTCGCCATGAAGTACCTGGGTGTCATCGGCGCGGCGGTCACTCCGGCCGGCCGGGAGGCAACCCGCTGGCCGCGCACGTAACCGCGGCCTGCCATGGGAGGGCGCACCACCGTGACGGCGGCTCCCACTGACCCGGCGGTGACCGGGACCGACGCCGCGCCGACCGGCGCTGCCCGGGATACCGGCGTGGTCGCGGTCTGGACCGCGGTCAGCCGGGTCAGTGGGCTGGCGCGATTAGTGGTCATCGCTGCGGTGTTGGGTGCCAGCCACTTCGGCAACTTGTACCAGGGCACCAATCTGTTGCCGAACATCCTGTTCGAGTTCCTCACCGGTCCGCTGATCGCCTCGTTGATCGTGCCCGCCATCGTCGGCTACATCGACACCGGCCGCCGCGACGACGTGCACCGGATCACCGGCGGGTTCCTGGGCAGCATCCTGGTGGCCTTCGCAGCGGTCGCGGTGGTGGTCATCGCGGCCGGCCCCCTGGTACTCGGGGCACTCACCCTGGGCGTACCGGACACTGCGGTGAGCCAGCAGTACACCGGCATCGGCTGGCTGTTGTTCGGGCTGCTGATCCCACAGGTGCTGTTGTACGCGGTGGTGGGCACCGCGGTGGCGGTCCAGAACGCCAGTGGCCGGTTCGCATTCCCGGCCGCCGCGCCATTGATCGAAAACGTCGGCATCATGGCGACCCTGGTGGCCTACGCGGTGGTCTTCGGTACCGGCACGCCGCTGGCCGAGGTGCACGCCGGGCATCTGTTGCTGCTGGGTGTGGGGACCACGTCCGCGGTGGGCCTGCACGCGGCGGCCCAATGGTGGGGAGCCAAGCGTGCCGGGGTGCGGCTCGTTCCCCGGATCGGGTGGCGGGACCCGCAGGTGCGCGGCGTGCTCGCGCTGGCCATCCCGTCACTGGGCTATGCCATGTCGAACGCGGCTCGGCAGTTCGGCGGGCTGATCGTCGGGTCCAGCATCCAGGGCGGCGTCGTGGCGTTCCAGCTGGCGATGAGCTTCTACAACCTGCCGGTTGCACTCGGCGGCCGCCCGGTCGCCCAGGCGACCCTGCCGCGGCTGGCCCGGGCCAACGCCCAGGACCAGGAAGAACTGGCCACGGCCAGCCGGCGCGCGGTGCGGCACAGCCGCAGGCTGGGCCGCCGGTACCGGCAGACACTGGCACAGGCACTGGCCATGTCGATGGTGCTGACCGTGCCCGCCGCGGTCGGGCTGGCCACCCTGGCCGAGCCGCTGTCGGTGGCCGTCAGCTACGGGCAGATGCGGGCCATGGGCGGCACCGCTCTGGTGGCTGGGGCGCTGTTCGGGCTGGCTGCCGGGGTGGTGGGAGAGACCGCATTCATCCTCGGCACGCAGGCCAGCTACGCCCGCCGCAACGCCAAGGTGCCGCTGCGGATCGCGATGCTGCGCACCGGGGTCACGGCCGCGATCATGGCCTACTGCCTGCTGGCCGCACTCCAGGGCAGCACTTTGATGGCCGTGCTCGGGCTGGCGATCACCGCAGGTGACTTGGTAGCCGCGGCCTGCATGTGGCTGTACCTGCGCGTTCGTGCCCGGCACCCGTTCGGGGTACGCACCGAACTGCTGTCCACGGTGGCCAGCGCCGGGTTGCTTGCCGCGACGGTGACTTTGCTGGTGGCGTTGCAGGACCCGCTCACCGGCACTGTGGGTAAGGTGCCGGCCGCCGTCCTCGTTCTCGCGCTGAGCACTGTGGGCGGTGCCGCCGGGTACACACTGACCCAGTATCTGCTCGGTTCCCAGCAGGTGCGAGACCTGATGCGGCTGGCGCGTCCAGCCCGCAACCGACCCAAGGGGGCACCACAATGAGCACAACGACAGCAGCTGTCATCGGCAGACACGTCAGCAGGCGAGGGCAGGCATGAGTGTGCAGACACCCGACTCCGGGCAACGACCGCCGGTGCCGTGGCAGAACCCGCGGTGGACCGTGGCGCATCGGCCGGTGCGGTCGGTTCTGCGGCTCGGGCGCCGGGAAGTCCCCGTCTCGGTCGTGGCGGCGGCGGCGCTGGCGCTGTGCGTTCCGGTGGCCGTCGGCGCGGCTCTTGCGCCGTGGCCGACCACGTTCGTCGTCGTCGTGGTGGCCACCATCGTCGCGGTCGTGCTCCGGCCGCGCCTGGCCACCTACATCTATCTGGGGCTGACGCCGTTGATCGTGGGTCTGGGCCGCGGCAGCGTCGTCCCCGGAATACGGCCGAACGAGTTGGTGTTGGCGGTGCTGCTGAGCGGGGTTGCCCTCGGCCCGGTGCTGCGGTGGGTGCGCGGAGAACGGGGCCGGCCGGTCCTGCATCCGGTGGACTGGGTGGCGATGTCGCTGGCCGTGACCAGTTCGGTGACCACCGTGCTGTGGATGTTCGCGCGTGGCGACAGCCCGGTCCGCGACGACGCCCTGCACGCCTTGACGATGTGGAAGATCTTGGCCCTGTACGTGCTGGTGCGGCTGACCATCCGCACCTCGGCCCAGGCACGTACCGCCGCGCTGATCGCCATGATTTCCGGATCGGTCGTGGCCGTCATCGGCATTGCCCAGGCCGTCGGCGTCGGCCCGGTCGTGGACGCGTTGAACACGGCCATGCCCGGTGAGAACCGAAAGGTGCTGACCAGCAACCGGGCCTCGTCCACCATCGCCACGCCGATCGGTTTCGCGGATCACATGATGCTGTGCGGAGCACTGGCACTGGGCTGGCTGTTGGTCTACCGCACCCGGCGGGCACTGGCCGCGGCCGCGGTCGCGCTGTTCGCCCTGGCTACGCTGGCCTCCGGCCAGATTTCGGCCGCCCTCGGCCTGGTCACGATGGTGGCGGTCTTCGGATTCATGCTGCGTCGCGCCGGCCTGGTGATCCTCCTGGGTGTACCAGGCGCAGCGGCCGCGCTGGTTGCGCTGCAACCGGTGGTCGCCGCCCGGATGGAGGCCCTGGACCCGGCCACCGGGCTGCCGGTGTCCTGGACCGGGCCGTACGGGCGGATCAGCAACCTGACCACGCACATCCTTCCCCGGCTGCAGGAACACGCGAACTGGATGCTCGGGGTGCAGCCCTGCGCTCGGGTGCCGGCACCGGAGTCGTGGCGCGAATACGTGTACATCGAAAGCGGTTATGCCTGGTTGCTGTGGTGCGGCGGCCTCCCGCTGCTGCTGGCTTTCGGCGTATTCGTCCTCCTGGTGTGGCGGGCCGGACACCAGGTGGGTGAAAGAGCCTCCGGGGGATGGCTGGTGCACGCGGTCGCGGCAACCGGCGGCATCCTCACCATTGCCGCGCTCATGGTGCTCGACCCGCACCTGAGCATCCGCGGCAGCTCCGACCTGTTGTTCCCGATCGTCGCGATCACCGTCACCGCCCATCAGCTGCACCCGCGGCCACCTCGTTCGCTCCCGCACCGCTACCCACGCCGGAGGCAGACCTAGACCATGTCCCTTCCTACCTCGTCGTCCCTTCCTACCTCGTCCGGAACCGCGAAACCCCGCGTCCTCATCCTGCTGGAGAATCTGCCGTTGGCCAGGGATGCCCGGGTGACCAAAGAGGCGCGCGCGCTGGCCGAGGCCGGTTTCGACGTCACCGTCGTCTGCCCGGCGGGCGCTACCGGCGACCCCGTTCCGGGGGTCACGGTCCGCTCCTACCCGGCGCCCCCGGAAGGCCGGTCGGCGGTAGCGTTCGTCCTCGAGTACGCCTGGAGCCTGGTCGCCGCGGGCTGGCTGAGCCTGCGCGAACGGTCGCGTGGGCGCATCGATGTGGTGCAGGCATGCAACCCGCCCGACCTGTACTGGCTGATCGGCGTCCCGCTGCGCTGGGCCGGCGCCACCTTCGTGTTCGATCACCACGATCTCTGCCCGGAGATGTTCGCCGCACGTCGCGGCAACGACGGTGGCCTGTTGCATCGCGCGCTGCTGGTCGCCGAACGAATCACCTTCGCGTGCGCGGACCATGTCATCTCCACCAACGAGTCCTTGCGTTCGATCGCGGTGCGGCGTGGTGGCTGCCACCCGCAAGACGTCACCGTGGTGCGCAACGGGCCCGAACTGGCCCGGCTGGACGCTCCGGCCGCCGACCCGGCACTGCGCGGCGGATCGCGGCACGTGGCCGTGTGGGTGGGCGTGATGGGGGTGGACGACGGTGTGCAAGAGGCCATCCGGGCGTGGGCGGAATTGGTGGCCGGTCAGGGCCGCTCGGACTGCTTGCTCGTGCTCATCGGCGAGGGGGAACGCGAACAGGAGTGCCGCGCGCTGGCCGAGGAACTCGGCATCCAGCGCAATGTCAGGTTCACCGGCTGGCTGGAGCAGGACGAGGTATACGCCTACTTGTCCAGCGCCGATGTGGCGCTGGCGCTGGACCCGCCCGGTCCGCGGGCGGACCACTCGACCATGATGAAGGTGATGGAGTACATGGCAGCCGGCCTGCCGGTGATTGCCCACCACATCCACGAAACGAAGGTTTCCGCCGGCCCGGCCGGCCGGTACGTCGAGCCCGACCCGCGGGCGCTGGCGGCGGCGCTCGGTGAACTGTTCGACGACGAGGCGGCGCGGCGCCGGATGGGCGCGCAGGGCCGCCGCCGGATCCGGGACGGGTTGAGTTGGGACCACCAGAAACAGGCCTACGTCGCCCTGTTCCGCCGGCTGGCCCGGGTGGCCGATAGCCCGCTCGTGGACCTCACCGGTCACCAGGGTGTGCCGGCCGGCTCGGTTTCCGGTCAGCGTGGGCGGGCCGAAGCATGAGTGGCCAGGAATCCGGGGCGCAAGCCCAGCCCCCGGCGGGCGACGAACCGTCCGGCCGGCACCCGCAGTCACCCGGGCCGGACGAAACCAGCCGGATCAGCAGGCTGCCGGTGGGACCACTGGCGGGCCTGGTCGCCGTGCTGGCGGTGGTAGTGGTGGGTGCGCTCATCCTGGTGCTGCGCCCAGATCCCGCAACCGGCCCGCGCCCGGTGCCTTCGGCGGCCGGCGAACAGCTCACCTGGGCCCCGCCGGACACCGACGGATACACCGAGAAGGTGGTCACCTCGGCTGGGACGATCAAGCTGGACGACGACACCGACTACGTGATCCGCACCCCGGAGACCCTGACCGGCCCGGTCACCCTCAAGGGTGGGCGCAACGTCGTGTGGATCGGTGGCCATATCAGCATCGCCGACCAGGGGGAGGCCGCTTCGTCCATCGGCCGCCGGGCATTGGTCGTGGTGGATGGGCCGCAAGCGGTCGAGGACCGCATCGTGCACATCGAGGGGATGCTCATCGACGGCGAGGACCTGTCCGAAGGAATCGACACCAACGCCCCCACCGCGATTCTGCAGCTGGCCAATATCCGTATCGGGAAGATCAGTTTCCGGTCGGCAGCAGACCGGGACGGGGACGCGCCGTTCTCCGGCGGCAACCACCCGGACCTGGTGCAGCTGTGGGGGTCAGTGGGCGAACTGCGGGTGGACCGGTTCACCGGAACGTCCAGCTACCAAGGATTCTTCTTCAAAGTGGATCAGAACGCGCCCTCCGGGCCCATCCGGATCCGGCGGACCAATATCATCGGGGTCGCGCACCGCGGCAGAGACGGTCAGACCTATGTGCCGGAGCGGCTGCTCTACTGGGAAAAGGACAGCACCGGCCCGATGTTCTTCGACGAAGGCACCTGCTGGATTCAGCCGGCCGCGCAGGACCCGGATGCAGCCGAACACGGCATCGGTAGCGAGGTCTACTACCCGCAGGATTACCGGGATTCCGACGGCGAGTCGCAGTTGGCTGCTCATGTGCAGCGCGACGACACGGGTACCTATGCCAGCTGGGCGCAGGCGGTCACCGAATCGCAGGGGCAGCCGGCGGTCCGCAACCTGGCCGGGGACGGGCCGGGAAAGGTCTATGAGGGTTTGCCGCCAGGAGGGGACTATGTTCCGGCGGGTTCGGTTGGCGCGGACTACGAGAATACGGTTGGCTATGCGGTAGACGTGGAAGGGAAAGACTCGTGACGGGGAGATCCGGGTACCTGCGTTTCAAGCGACTCGCAGATTGCACGGCCGGCGCGGCATTGCTGATCGCTTCCTTGCCGGTGCTGGTCGCCGCGGCCTTGGCCATCAAGGCCAGCTCTCCCGGCTCGGTGCTCTTCCGGCAGAAAAGGGTGGGATTGGACGGAGCCGAGTTCGAGGTGCTCAAGCTGCGGACCATGACGCATGAGGCCAGCGATGATCTGCATCGGCAATTCGTGCTGGACTTCCTGACAGACCAACCCGGCCGCCAGCGCCACCCCGCCGTCGTCCCGGACGTCAAGGCCCACACCGACCCGCCGCCGGCGGCGGGGGAGTCCGGGGTGCAGGACACCGGCTCGCGTACACCGTTCAAGATCGCGGCCGATCCGCGGATCACGCGGGTCGGCAAGGTGTTGCGACGCTGGAGTGTCGACGAGATCCCACAGCTGCTGAACGTCATCCGTGGCGACATGAGCCTGATCGGCCCCCGGCCCGACCTGCCGTACGTGGTGGAGAGTTACGAAGAGTGGCATCGGGGACGTCTATCCGTGAAGCCGGGACTCACCGGATTGTGGCAAGTGTCCGGCAGAGGAATGTTGTCACCCACCGATATGTTGCGCTTGGACGTGGAATACGCTGAGCAGCAGTCGTTTTGGCTGGACCTCAAGATTCTGGCGAAGACCATTCCGGCCATTCTGCACAAAGTCGGTGCAGAGTAGCAGATTACCGGGTATGTCCGGACATCTCGGTACTTCCTTCGACATGTCCATGCACCGGGTGAAACAAGACCGCACGGCGTGTTTGTCCTGGCGTGGCAGAACATGTGCCTGTCGCAGCGGCCGATCTTTCCTGCAGCAAGCGTGCAGGAAGGAACACCATGCGTCTTCGTCCCCCAACCGTCAAAGCCGCCAGCGTTCTCGCGCTGGCCGGGCTCATCGCGGGAGCGGCCGCAAGCACGGCCCCCCAGGCTGACGCGCAGCAGATCATCGGAACGCAGCTCACTTGGGCGCCACCGGAACTGACCGATCCGCAAGTGCTCACCATTACCGCCCCTGGAACCTACAACCTGGATTCCACCGTGGACTACGAGATCCGCGCTCCACAGGTCATCGACGGCCCGGTCCACTTGCGTGGCGGGCGCAACGTGGTGTGGATCGGCGGGCACATCAACATCTCCCGGCCACGCGAGGCCACCCCAAAGGCCAGTCAACGACGCGCTCTGGTGGTCAGCGATATCGATCCCGGTACTGGCCTGGCGCGTCGCCTCGGGCAGTCCCAGCCCGGCCGGGTAGTGCACATCGAGGGTCTGGAGCTCAACGGGAACGCACTGGCCGAGGGCATCAACACCAACGCCCCGAAGGCAGTCGTGCAGTTGCAGAACATCCACGTGGGAACGGTTGCCTTCCTCAGCAGTGACGACCGGGACGGTGTCGGCTGGCGGGGTGGCAATCACCCGGACGTGCTGCAGACCTGGGGATCGCAGCGGGAGCTGCGGATCGACGGGCTGAGCGGTACGTCGGCCTACCAAGGCCTTTTCCTCAAGGAGGATGCGAAGGACTCGGTCCACGGCGACACGTGGCTTCGCCGGGTGGACGTGCGTGCGGTGGAAAAGCAGGGTGAGGACGGCGTGGTTTACGCCGGGCACCGGATGCTGTCCTTCTACCGGGAGCGCACCGGCACCATTCATGTCGACAACGGGACGGTCAAGGTCGCCGCCCACACCAACTCCGGGTGGAACCGGGCCCGTACCAACCCGTCTCCTCGCACAGCGTTCTGGCGGGGGCGCTATTTCGACACCGCCAGCAAGCGGCACGTGCTGGAACCGCCCCCAGGTGGCGCGGTGTTCACCGATGCGCTGGGGAATACCACGCCGAAGACCGGGTCCGACTCGCTGGGCACCTATGCAACGTGGACCGGCGCGGACTTCCTGAACTGGTCCGGCACCGCGCCCGGCAAGGTGTACCAGGCGAAGGACGACGAGCCGCAATACGTGCCGTCCAGCTACGCCGGACTCGAGTACGTTTCGCCCGGATATGTGGGTGATGAGCCGACTCCGGCCAAGACGCCGGCCCCGTTCTCAACACCGACTCCGACGTCAACCGGGCCGTGGGCTCTGACTCCGGTCCCGACACCGACACCGGTCGAGATGGCGACGCCGACGCCGACTTCGACTCCAACGCCGGCGCCTACTCCAACGCCGGCGCTTACTCCAACGCCGACGCCGACTCCGGCGCCGTCGCCCTCCGAGTTCACCTGCCCAGCCGGTCAGGAGCCTCGTGGCGACACCTGTCGCACGGCTCTTGCCCCGAGGCAGCGCGCGATCCTCGAGGCGATCACGCGGTTGTTCTGCCTGCTGAACCTGGAACGGTCCTTCAGGTAGGCGCGACCCCGCCGTACCGCCCCCGGTGCACGACCTCTGAGCGGTCGCGCCGGGGGCGGCGCGCACTGCCCGTGGGCCCGGTGGAACCGCCGGCCGGCGGGTAGCCGACACTGATGACGCCGACCAGCCGTAGCCGGGCCGGTACGGCAAAGGCCTCCCGCACCGCATCGTGACGATCGGCCGGCACACCGAAGAAACACGCCCCCAGTCCACTGTTCACCGCGGCGAGCAGCATCGCCATGGCGGCCATCCCGGTGTCCACGTCCCAGTAGGGAACCGGCCATCGGCGCGGATCCCGGTCCGTCCACCCCTTGTCCGGTTCGGTGTACCGCTGCAGGTAGGCCTGCGGGTCGGACAGGCACACGATCAGCGCCGGCGCGCCCATCATCGAGCGCAGCCACGGGTCCGGCCGGTCGATCCCATCCGCCGTGACCGTCCAGTACGTGTGCCGGGCCGCCGCATCGTCGAGGATCAACAGCTCTGTGCCCTGGCTGAAGCCGGCGCTCGGAGCATGCAGCCCGGTATCGATCAGGTTTGCCAGCACATCGCCAGGTACTGGGCGGTTCGTGTCGTACCGGCGGACCATCCGGCGTCGCCGGACCACTTCGTCGAAGTCCATGCGCCCAGCCTGGCAGCACCACCCAGGTGGGCCGAATCACCTGTGATCGCCAGCACGATCTGCTCAGCCAGCGCTGTCTGAGGGGTCCGCGCACTCTACCCTTCTTCCATGGCAATCGCTGCGGACCGGGCGCGGGAAGACGCCTACCCCGAGCACTGGGAAGCAGATGTGGTCCTCCGTGACGGGGGCACGGCGCACCTGCGCCCTATTCACCCTGAGGACTCCGACCAACTCCAGGAGTTCCACCTGGCACAGTCCCCGGAGTCGGTGTACATGCGGTTTTTCGCTCCGGTGCCCCGGCTGTCCGTGCGCGACCTGCACCGGTTCACCCACGTCGACCACCGCGACCGGGTGGCCTTCGTGATCACCGTAGCTGGGCGAATCATCGGTATCGGCCGCTACGATCGGCTCAACGAGACCGAGGCGGAGGTCGCCTTCAACATCTCCGACGATCACCAGGGGCGCGGGGTAGGATCTGTGCTGTTGGAGCATCTTGCGGCGGCCGCCAGGGAGAACGGCATCAACCGCTTCGTCGCGGAGGTACTGCCACAGAACCGTAAGATGGTGTCGGTCTTCAAGGAGACCGGCTATGAGATTCGCAGGAGTTTCAAGGACGGCGTGATCGCGCTGGAGTTCGACATCGACCCGACGGAGAAATCGCTGGCAGTGGCTGTCGCCAGGGAGCACCGGTCCGAAGCCAACAGCCTGCGTGAGTTGCTGCATGCCGGATCGGTCGTCGTCATCGGTGCCGGTCAGGATGAAACCTCGGCCGGATCCCGGATTCTGCACAACGTGCTGGCGGGCGGCTTCACCGGGCAGGTGTACGCGATCCACCCAGAGTTGGACCAGGTGCAGGGAGTGCCCGCCTATCCCTCCCTGGCCGACCTGCCGCAACCGGTCCGTCTCGCCCTGGTCGCCGTTGACCCGGAGACGATCGAAGGTGACGTAGCTCAATGCGCCGCTGCAGGCGTGCGCGGGATCATTATCTTCACTTCCGGTCACGCTGAACTGGACGAGGAAGGCCAACGGCTGCAGAGCGAGCTGGTCACTGAGGCCCGGCGTGCCGGGTTGCGGCTCATCGGCCCCAACGCGATGGGCCTGGCCAGTCTTGCGTCGTCATCGCCCCTGAACGCGACCCTGTCCCCGCAGCTGCCGCCGCCGGGCGGGCTCGGCCTGTTCACCCAGTCCGCCGGTCTCGGTGTGGCGGCGTTGTCCAGCGCCACCCGGCGCGGCATCGGTGTTTCCAGTTTCCTGAACGCGGGAAATCGCGCCGATGTCTCCAGTAACGACATGATGCAGTACTGGCTGGAGGACGAGGCCACCACCGCCGCGGCGCTGAATCTGGAGAGCGTCGGCAATCCACGCAAGTTCTTCCGGATCGCGCGCCGGCTCGCCACCGCCAAGCCGACCGTCGTACTCAGCTCCCGCTCCCTGGTCAGAGACGACCGCGGCCAGGCGGACATGCACGCGCCCGCCGACACCTTCCACACCTTGCTGCAACAAGCCGGCCTCATTCACGTCTCGAACAGTCACCAGATGTTCGACGTGTCCCAGTTGGTCACCAGCCAGCCGATGCCCGCCGGTTCCCGGGTCGGCATCGTCGACAACGCCGAGGCCATCGGCCACCTCATCGCCAACGCGGCTCACAGCGCAGGCCTGCAGGTCATCGGGGAGCCGGTAACCGTGCTGTCGACCGCCTCGCCGCAGGAATTCGGGGCGACGCTGGCGCAGCAGGCGGAACGCACCGACATCGACTGTCTGGTGACGTGCTTCATCTCCGGGCCGATCGCCGACCCGGAGGAGATACGCACGGTGGTCGCTCAGGTCGCGGCCGGCAGCGACAAGACGTTCGCCGCCTGCCTGCTCAACGTGGGCATCGACACGATGCACTCCTGGGCGGCCTACGAAGACTCTCGCGTTCCGTGCTACCCGGCGCCGGAGGACGCTGTCTACGCGTTGGGCTACGTCTGCAAGTACGCGGCTTGGCGCCGGCGCTCGCATGCGGGCACGCTGGTCAATCCGCAGGGCATCGACGTGGACCAGGCCCGGGTGATCGTGGGGCGCGAACTCAAGCACATGGGCCAGGGGACCGAACCGATGCGGATGCCGGACCACGCCGCCCAGGAACTGCTGGCCACCTTCGGGATCGAGGTCATCCCGGCCGAGCGCGCCTACCGGCTGAGCGAGGTACAGGCTGCGGCCGACCGGTTCGGGTACCCGGTGATGGTCAAGTATGCCAGCCGCCTGGCGCGAAACCGTACCGGACAGGCCGGATACCGGATGAACATCGGCTCCGACGAGGAACTGGAGCGGGAGTACCGCGAACTGATGGCCCTGGCCACCAATTCGGAACGGGTTCAGGGTGTGATCGTGCAATCGATGGCCCAGTACGGGCCGTCGGTGGCGGTGACCGCCGTGGAGGACCCGGACTTCGGGCCGGTACTCAGCTTCGGCTTCCATGGCGAGCCGATCGAGGTCTACGACGACTTGGCGCTACGGGTGCCGCCGGTGACCGACCGCGAAATCCAAGAGATGATCGGAGAGGTCAAAGCCGGCGTGTGGTGGTTGCCCGGCGAACCCGCCCGCCCCGGGGCCGAGGCCGAACCCCGCCCCGACGTCCACGCGCTGCGCGACCTGCTGGCCCGGATGAGCCGGCTGGCCGATGAGCTGCCGCAGGTGCGCAAGTGCAGTCTTGACCCGGTTGTCGTGACTCCGCAGGGTGTCGAGGTTCTCACCGCCCGGGTGTGGCTGGCACCCTCGACACCGCGGACCGACAGCGGACCGCGGCGCATGAGCCGGCTGCTGTAGCCTGATAATGGGGGTATGAGCGTGACGCATCGTGAACACCCAGGGCTGCCGAGCCCGTTGCGGCGGGACATCGATCAAGCCGGCTACTACCCAGCCTTCGTCGGCGATCTGGTGGCGACCGGGCTCGGTGGGGAAGAAGTGCTCGGTCATCTGGTGCACCAAGAGACCGCCTTCGACGCTGAGGAGATCCGCCGGCACGTCACTGTGCTGGTGGTGACCCCGACCAGGTTGCTGGCCGCTCATGCAGACGATCACACCCCGGACGCCCACTCGGCCACGGTGTACGCCTCCGGCTCGACCGAGGCCGTCCCACTGGCACAAGTGCGGACCGTGGTCCTGCAGCACATGGTCGTCGATCCGGCGAAGTACCGGGCCGGGGACGGCCCACGGGAACTGACGCTGACGATCGGGTGGGGATCAGTGCAGCGGATCGACCTGGAACCGGCCGTGTGCGCGGATCCGCAATGCGAGGCCGATCACGGCTACACCGGGGCGATGTCCACCGACGACATCGTGATCCGGATCAGCGCCGAAGCCGAAGGCGGCGATGCCGTGGCTGCCGCCACCGAGTTCGCCCGGGTGCTTGCGGCGGCCACCGGTCAGCAGCTGCGGACCGCGGCATTGTGAATCGCGAGTGGACGGCGCACGATGAGCGGCAACCTGAGCGAGGTGTTGCCCTCCGCGGCGGCCTCGGTCGGGGCCGTCGGCTTCACGGACACGTTGGCTCTGCCCGCCGCCGACCGGGTAGTCGTGTTCCTCGTGGACGGGCTTGGCCGGCAGCTGCTGGAGCGCCGCGCCGCATACGCTCCGTTCCTGTGCTCACTGTCGCAGCCGCCAGCCCGTCTGCAGTGCAGCTTTCCGTCCACCACCGCCACCTCGATCGCGACTCTGGGCACCGGGCAGCTGCCTGGCGCGCATGGGATGTTCGGTTACACCGTCCTGGACCCGGACCGGGACACGGTTTTCAACGAACTGTCCTGGCAGGGCGGGCCGGACCCGAGACAGTGGCAGGACCGCACCACGGTCTTCGAGACCACCGCACAGGCCGGGATCCCGTGCTTCCAGATCGGTGACGCGCACTTTGCCGGCTCGGGGTTGACGCAAGCCGCGTTGCGCGGCGCCACGTTCGTCGGTGCCCGCACGCTGGACGACCGTATCGATGCCGCCGCTCGAATCCTCCGCAGCGCACCCCGGGCGCTGGTGTACCTGTACTGGGGCGATGTCGACAAGGTCGGGCACGGCCTGGGCTGGCAATCCGAGCAGTGGTCGCACGAACTGGCCGCAGTGGATCTGGCCGCCCGGCAGTTGGCTGCCCGGGTACCGGCCGACACCAGCATCGTGATCACGGCCGACCACGGCATGGTCGATGTGCCCCCCGAAGCCCGGTTCGACCTGGGCCAGCCCACCGGGTTGGGGGCGCAATTGGCGCTCGGAATCAGGCACCTGACCGGTGACCCCCGGGCCCCGATGCTGTTCTGTCAGGAGGGCCAGGCCGATGCGGTGCTGCGGCGGTGGCGCACGGAGCTGGGGCCGGGGTTCGACATCAAGACCCGCGACGAGGCCATCCGAGCCGGCTGGTTCGGCCCGGTGCGGCCACAGCTGCGCTCCAGGGTCGGTGACATCGTCGTCACCGCGACCGGTCCCGGCATGATCTGGGACAGCCGCAACCCCACCACCAGCGCGGGCCGGCTGATCGGCATGCACGGCGGGCTCACCAGCCAGGAGATGGACATCCCGCTGCTGGTCCTCCCACCGCGCCGGCCCAGGTGACGCCCGGCGGGGGAGCGGAACGCTACTCCTTCTTGCTGCCGAACAGGATGTCGTCCCAGCTGGGCACTGACGGCCGGTTCCGGCGTGCGGACGAACCGCCGCTCTTGGTCTGCCGCCGCGACGTCTTCGCCACCCCCAGGTCGATCTCGGCCTGCCCGTCGACCTGCCCGTCGTCCCGGTGCGTGTCGTCCCGGGGGCTGGCCTCAGCCGGCTGCTGCGGGGCGGGCCGTTCTTGGGTAGGCCGTTTTTGGGTAGGCCGTTCTTGGATGAATTCCTCGTGGACGAGTTGTTCCTGGACAGGTTGCTCGGAGTCCGTGACCACGGGTTCACTGCCGGGTCGCTCGCGGTCGTCGCCGGGGAATTCGCCGTCGTCGCCGGGGGATTCGTCGCCGGGCGCCTGCTCCGGTGGGCCGGCGGCGGAATCCGCATCGTCCGCACCGGGCAGCGGCGCATCGCCGGAAGCTTCTTCGCCCGGGTCCAACGGCCCGTCCAGCACTGTGGCGTCCGGCCAGTCCTCCGGGTGCGAATCGGCCGGGTGCGCCGGCGGAGGGTCGCCGGAGAATCCCCGGGGCTCGCTGACCTGCACAGCGTCCTCGGCCACGACGTTGGCCGGGAAGTGAGCCGCTCTGGAGCCGTCCCGCGGGCGCGGCTGCGACTGGTGGGTAGGCCAGTCCCGGTGGCCGGGCCCATCGTCCCGCTCGTCCGGGAGCTGCTGCTGAGGTGGCTCGTCATCGGGTGGCCGCTGGCCGGCGGCGGGTTGCTGGTCGTTGCGGCGCAATACTCGTTCCAGCGTCATCCGTGAGGAAGCCGGGGAGTCCTCACGATGTTGCGGTTCGTCGCTGAGCCACTCGGCCTGGTCGTTGCCAGGGGTCAGGTGTACGGCCGCCATGTCATAGCGCCACAGCGCGACCCGGCGAGTCGGCCCGTCGGCGAACTGCAGCTGAACGGTCCAGGTACCGTCCTCGTTGCGCCAGGCGTCCCAGGCCGTGCCGTCCTCCAGATCCACCCCGGCCCTGGCCAGCCGGGTGTCACACGTCTGCCCCAGGGTGGCACTGACCCCGTCGCGGCGGCGCAACCCGACCCCCCGGGCGCGCAGCACCACGTGCTCTCGTTCGGCCAGCACCGGTCCCTCGTACTTGCGCACGTAGTCCACCGGGAGCCCGGAGGAGGAGGCGATCTCCGCTGTGGTGTAGCCCGCCCGGATCCGGTGTTGAATATCACGTGGACGCAGCGTGTCCTCGGCACCGTGGGCCTGGGCCAATCGCCCGTGCGCGCTGCGGACCGCGCCACGCAATGCCTCGTCGAGAGGGACCCGGTACTGCCTGTCCTGCGCATCGGCGAGCACGACGTGCTCACCGTCTTGGTGAACGCCGACCAGGTGTAGATCCCGCATAGACGCCTCCGTCGCTGTGCTTGCGCTCAACTGTAGGCCAGGCGCGCCGCTGGGCCCAGCAGGAACCTGGAATGATAGGCCCATGAGTACCGGCCTTCGTGATCTCGACCCCTACGACGCCGTCGTTCTGTTGTCCTTCGGTGGGCCGCAGGGCCCGGAGGATGTTATTCCGTTCTTGGAGAACGTGACCGCAGGCAGAGGGATTCCGCGGGAGCGATTGGCCGAGGTAGGCGAGCATTATCACCTGTTCAACGGGGTCAGCCCCATCAACGCACAGAACTCCGCCCTGACGACCGCGCTTCGCACAGAGTTGGCGCGGCGGGGGATCGCCACGCCGGTGTATCTGGGCAACCGGAACTGGCGGCCGTCCCTGGTGGACGCCCTGCGGCAGGCCGGCGCCGACGGAGCCCGGCGGATCCTCGCCGTGACCACCAGCGCCTACTCCTCCTATTCGGGGTGCCGGCAGTACCGGGAGGACGTCGCCACCGCGATCGCCGAGTTGGCCACGGAAGGCACCGTGGTCCAGGTGGACCAGGTGCGTAGGTACTTCAACATCCCCGGTTTCGTGCAGGCCAACGTGGACGCGGCCACGCGGGCCTGGTACGAGGTGCTGGACGACCCGGCGGACCTGCTCGACATCGCGGGTGAGGACTGGCCGCGGCTGGTATTCGTGACCCATTCGATCCCCATCGGGATGCAGGAGACCTCCGGCCCCGGCGGCGGGCAGTACGTGCGCCAGCACTTGTCCTTGGCCGACCGGATCGCCGACCTGCTGGCCGAACACTTCGGGCGTCCCATCGACTACGACCTGGTGTTCTGTTCGCGATCCGGCCCGCCGCAGGTTCCGTGGCTGGAACCCGATGTGAACGACCACCTGCAGGATCTGGCCCAGCAGGGGCAACGCCGGGTGGTGCTGGCGCCCATCGGGTTCATCAGCGATCACATGGAAGTGGCCTACGACCTGGATGTGGAGGCCAGGGCTACCGCTGCCGAGCACGGCGTGCGGATCGCCAGGGCGAGCACCGCCGGCACCGACTGCGTGTGGTCACCCGGACGAGATGCCGTTGGACACCGTCAGCCCGACGGGCTGATGCAGCGTCGCCGCAGTCAGGACCGCCGGATTGGGCCGGGCCGGCCGGGCAACGACCGGGATCACCCTTGGGCGGCCCTAGAATGGTGACGATTTAGCCACACTCGGCCCGGTTGGGGGTCTCAGCGGTGGGATGCGGGGCTCAGGTAGGGCACAATGCCGGGCGCACGGGCATGAAAAGCACTCCTGAGTTGTTGGGACTGCCGCCCACACGAGTGTCAGACGGAGAGTGACGAACGCAACCGATGACGAACTCAGCGAGGACTCCCTGGAGGAATTGAAGGCTCGTCGCAGTGAAAAGGTTTCCTCGGTTGTCGACGAGGACGAGACCGAGGCTGCGGAGGGTTTCGAGCTACCCGGGGCGGACCTGTCCAACGAGGAACTGTCGGTGCGGGTGCTGCCTCGCCAGGCGGACGAGTTCACCTGCTCGCAGTGTTTCCTGGTACACCATCGCAGCCAACTGGCCAGCGCCGAAGGCGGCGTCCTGGTGTGCAAGGAGTGCGCCAGCTGACGCGGTAGCGGCGTGGCCGGGCCTGCGGCGCGCGGTTGCCCGGTTCACCCGCGATTATCCGGTTCAACCGTGGCTGTCCGGTTCATCGCCGGGCAGCCACCGCTTCGTTCACCGCCGCCGCCAGTGCTTGCGGGTTGCGTGAGGACACCAGCCAGTACGGGGTCGGATCGGACGGGTCGTCCAAGCCGATGCGCACCACCCCGCTCAGCCAGCCCCGCATCGCCAGGTAGGCCCGGGCGTCCAGTCCGGGCCCTTTGGCGTACCGTGCCTGTTCCTCGTCGAAAGACTCGGCCCCGCTGAGCAACGACGTGTCGATGTGGGCCTTGCCTACGCGCAGTTCGTCCGCATCGACACGGATCGTGATCGCGAAATGCGTCAACGCCGCGGCGACCGGAATGAAGACCGCCACCGCGACCACGGCCACCAGCGGTTTTCCCAATGGGTTCAGCGCGATGCCGGCTCCGGCGGCCATCACGGCGGCGATCACCCAGATTCCCGGGGTCGGCCACAGTCTCTCCTCGTACAACACGGACCAAGCCTGTCATAGGCTCAGCGAATGCTTGACGTCACGTTGCACCGGTTGGATCCCGGTCTTGAGCCACCCGGCTACGCCCGGGCCGGGGACGCCGGTGCCGACCTGCGATCCCGGATCGACGTCGTGGTGCCCGCCGGGCAGCGACGCAGCGTCCCGACCGGCATGGCCATCGCACTGCCGCCGGGGTATGTGGGGCTGGTCCAGCCGCGCAGTGGCCTCGCGGCCGAACACGGCATTACAGTGCTCAACTCCCCCGGAACCATCGATGCCGGATACCGTGGAGAGATCGTGGTCACGCTGCTCAACACCGATGCTACGACCGACGTGCGCGTGCATCGCGGGCAACGCATCGCCCAGCTCCTCGTGCAGCGGGTGGAACAGGTCCGTTGGGTCGAGGTGGCGCGGCTGCCGGACAGCCAACGGGGAGTTGACGGGCACGGATCCACCGGCCGGTAGAGGAAGGAAGACATCTGTGAAGTTGTTCGGACGAGGCAAATCTGAGCTTCCCGACCCGCGGCCGGTGCCCCGCGAGACCACCCGGGAACCGGCCAAGCAGGCCCCGACCCGCGGGCCGTTCGACCTGGCCGATGCGCCGGAACAGCCCCGGGTGGACCTTGGCGGCCTGCATTTGCCCGTCGTCGAGGACATCGAATACCGGCTCGAGGTGAACCAGCAGAACAACCAGGTCCGGTCGGTGACGGCAGTGCACGGCGCATCGTCGATGCAGATCCATGTCTACGCCGCGCCACGCAGTGGCGGTGAATGGCGCAAGGTGGCGGCGGAGATCGAGGAGAACGTCACCAGCTCCGGTGGCAGCGCCGAACTCAGCCTGGATGGGCCGATGGGACGCCAGCTGACGATCACCCAACCGAACGGGCAGGTCATGCGGCTGCTGGGGCACGACGGATCCCGGTGGTTTCTGAGAGCTGCCCTGATCGGCCCGGCGGCCCACGAAGACCAAGCGGCCGAGCCGTTGCTGGACGTCCTGCGTGCCACCGCGGTGGTACGCGGCGAGGGCGCCATGGCCCCCCGGGATCCGCTGCCGCTGACCATGCCCGTGCAGCCCCAATCGGGCGAACAGGCCCAGTCGGCGACACCGAAGGTGCCGCAAATGCCGCAACGAGGACCGGAGATCACCGAGATAGGCTGAATGAGGGAAATCACACCGGTCAGGTGTCCGTGGCAGGAATCGCGGCCGCGGGCTGCTCGTTGGCCGACGGGGTGAGATGCCATGAACAAAGCCCATAGGCTGTGGCGGCACTGGACCGCCAGCACCGAGGGGGAACTGGCCAGGCGCAAGGAGTCCCGGTCCCGGGAACTGGGTGGGTCCCGGTGCTGTGACGTCCAACCGCGGCAGCGGGCGGTAGTTGCCGGCCCGTTGCGCAGCGTTACGTTACGCCCGAAAGCGGGCGCACCCGCACTGGAAGCCGAACTCGGCGACGGTTCCGGCATCGTGACTCTGATTTGGTTAGGCCGCCGGCAGATCGCCGGGGTGCACGCCGGCACCTGGATGCGGGCCGCGGGTATGGTCTGCGAACAGGACGGGCGGCGCGTCATCTACAACCCCCGGTATGAAATACGCCCAGGGGCGCCGCAAACCGTCGAGCAGGCCTAACCCGGCACCGGCCACCCAGGTGCCGCCTGGTGCGGGCTGTGCCTCAGACCCCCTCCGGGTGCAGATCCTGGCTGTCGATGTCCGGATGCCCGGCGGTCTTGCGGTCCTTCGCCGCACCCTGGTCAGCCTGCGGTGCAGCCGCCTCGGGCACATCCGCATCGGCGGTGCGCAGCTTGAGGGCCGCGGCCAGCCCGGCCTCCTCCTGCCGGGCGGTCAGGAAGAGCAACTCGTCGCCGGGTTCCACGGTGTCGTCCACGCTGGGTGGGATCGGGCGCTCGTCACGGATGATGGCCACCAACACCGTGTCGGTGGGGAACTCCAGATCGCCCACCCGGGTGCCGCCGACCTCGGTGTCCGCAGCCAGGGTGATTTCCACCAGCTCGGCCAGCCCCTGCTGGAACGTGAACATGTGAACCACCTCACCGATGGCCACCGCCTCCTCCACCAGGGCGGTCATCAGCCGTGGCGTGGACACCGAGACGTCCACTCCCCACGACTCGTCGAACATCCACTCGTTCTTGGGGTTGTTCACCCGGGCCACCGTGCGCGGGACCGCGAACTCCGTCTTGGCCAGCAACGACGTGACCAGATTGGCTTTGTCGTCGCCGGTCGCTGCAACGAGCGCGTCCGCATCGGCCAGACCGATCTCCTCCAGGGTGGAGATCTCACACCCATCGGCCAGCAACCAGTCCGCATCGGGCACGGTCTCGTACTGCATCGCCTTGGTCTCCCGGTCGATGAGCACGACCTGATGCCCGTTGGTGATCAATTCCTGGGCGATGGACCGGCCCACCGATCCGGCGCCGACGACAACCACCTTGATCCGGCGGGCGGCGAGCGTTTTCTCGGTCACGATTTCTCCTGCGGCGGGTTGAGCAGCATCTTCTCCACCTTCGGAATGTCGGGTGTGGCAATGATGAAATGCACCCGGTCCCCCTCCTGGAACACGGTGTCCTTGACCGGGATCAAGCCTTCACCCAGACGGGTGACCAAAGCCACCCTGGCACCGGTCTTTATTTGCATGTTCCGTACGGATACTCCGACCCAGGTGGCCGCCACCTGGATCTCCGCCAGCTGGAACTGCCCCGTCGGGTCGGTCCAGGCCGTCGACGCACCGGCCGGCAGCAGCCGGCGAAGAATCTGGTCGGTGGCCCAGCTCACGGTGGCCACCGTGGGAATGCCGAGCCGCTGATACACCTCGGCGCGCTGGGCGTCGTAGATGCGGGCGACCACATGCTGCAGCCCGAACGTCTCCCTGGCCACGCGGGCGGCCAGGATGTTGGAGTTGTCGCCGCTGCTGACGGCGGCGAACGCGTACGCCCGTTCGATGCCGGCCAGTGCCATGATCTCCCGGTCGAACCCGACGCCGACCACGGTGCTGCCCTCGAATGTCGGGCGCAATCGCCGGAACGCCGCGGAGTCCCGGTCGACGACGGCCACCGTGTGACCGCGGTCCTCCAATCGATGCGCCAGCGATGAACCGACCCGCCCGCAACCCATCACCACGAAATGCACGTGAGCTCCTCCATCGGGTGGTGAATGCCCGCCGAAGCGACATTATGCCTACGATGGGCGGTCGTGAGCATCAGTGACGCGGCCAAGCGTCTTCTGGTTGGGCGCCCGGTCAGTTCCGAGCAGCTTTCCGAGACGCTGCTGCCCAAGCGCATCGCTCTTCCGGTGTTTGCCTCCGACGCCCTCAGCTCGGTGGCCTATGCGCCCAATGAGATCTTCCTCATGTTGTCCCTGGCTGGGGTGGCCGCCTACGCCTTCAGCATCCCGGTCGCCTTGGCCGTGGCGGTGCTGCTGGCCGTCGTCATCGCCTCCTACCGGCAGAACGTGCACGCCTACCCCTCCGGTGGCGGCGACTACGAGGTGGCCACGGTCAACCTGGGGCGCACCGCCGGGCTGGTGGTGGCCAGCGCACTGCTGGTGGACTACGTGCTGACCGTGGCCGTGTCCATCGCCTCCGCAGCCCAGTACGCAGCCGGCGGCATCGACGTGTTGCGTGGGCACGAGGCCGCGGCCGCCGTGGTAGCCATCGCCCTGCTGATGACCATGAACCTGCGCGGGGTACGCGAGTCCGGAACCGCGTTCGCCGTCCCGACCTACTTTTTCATCATCACGATGCTGGCGCTCATCGGGACCGGCCTGTTCCGGTGGGCCGACGGGTCGTTGCCACTGGCTGAAAGCGCACAGTTCGGCATCGAGCTGGAAGGCGGGCCGACCGAGGGCAGCCTGGCCCAGCTGGCCTTGGCCTTCGTGGTGCTGCGGGCGTTCTCCTCCGGCTGCGCGGCGTTGACCGGTGTGGAGGCGATCTCCAACGGGGTGCCGGCGTTCCGGCCGCCGAAGAGTGCCAACGCTGCGGCGACGCTGGCGATGCTGGGCGGCCTGGCGGTCGCCATGATGGTCAGCGTGGTCTTCCTGGCGGGCAGGATGCACGTGCGGTACGTCGACGAAGCGCGGCCGTGGGACCAGCTGACGCTCAACGGTCAGCTCGGTGTGCCCGGTGACGGTGCCACGGTGGTCTTCCCGGACGGCACCGAGTACCACCAGGTACCGCTGATCGGCCAGCTGGCGCACGGCATTTTCGATTTCGCCCCGTTCATGTTCTTCCTGGTCTCCGCCGCCACCGGGCTGATCCTGGTGCTGGCCGCCAACACCGCCTTCAACGGGTTCCCGGTGCTGGCCTCGGTCTTGGCCAAGGACGGGTTCCTGCCCAAGCAGCTGCACTCCCGTGGCGATCGGCTGGCCTTCAGCAACGGCATCCTGGTGCTGGCCGGGCTGGCCGCGCTGTTGGTGGTCGCGTTCGACGCGCAGGTCACCAGGCTGATCCAGCTGTACATCGTGGGTGTGTTCATTTCCTTCACGCTGTCCCAGGCCGGCATGATCCGGCACTGGACCAGGGCGCTGTCGGCGGCCAAGGGCCGCCAGACCCGGGCGAAGATGCAGCGGTCCCGGGCGATCAACACCCTGGGGCTGGTGTTCACCGTTCTGGTCCTGGCGATCGTGCTGGCCACCAAGTTCCTGGCCGGCGCGTGGATCGCCATCCTGGCCATGACGCTGGTGTTCGGCATCATGAAGGGCATCAAGACCCACTACCTGCACGTAGCCCAGGAATTGAACCCGGAGAACTATTCCGGCAACGCGCGCACCCTGCCGTCGCGCGTGCATGCCATCGTGCTGATCTCCTCCGTGCTGGCGCCCACGCTGCGCGCGCTGGCCTATGCCAAGGCTTCCCGCCCGGCCACCCTGGAAGCGATCACCGTGGATGCCGATCCCCGGTCCACCGCCAACCTGATGAAGCAATGGGAGGAGATGGAGCTGCCGGTTTCGTTGAAGGTGCTGGAATCTCCCTACCGGGAAGTCAGCCGCCCGATCATCACCTACATCAGGTCGATTCGCCGGCAGTCCCCGCGTGAGCTGGTCGCGGTCTACATCCCGGAGTACGTGGTCGGCCGCTGGTGGGAACAGATGCTGCACAACCAGACCGCGTTGCGGCTGAAGTCGCGGTTGCACTACATGACCGGGGTCGTGGTCGTCTCGGTGCCCTGGCAGCTGTCCTCCGCCGAAGGCGACGCGGACCGGTTCGACCGCACCGGTGGCGGAGCCAACCGGGGCCTGCTGCGGTACGGGGTCGACACCACGGCCGCCGCCAAGACGACCACGGGGCGTGGGCACCGGCCCGGGTACGAAGTGCCCGGTGGGGACTCCTAGGTGCCCGACCCGTCAGCACTGCTGAGCCTGCACATTGGCCCGGCGGCGCACGGCGGCCATTGCGTGGCCCGCCATGAGGACCGGGTCGTGTTCGTGCGGCACACGTTGCCGGGTGAGCGGGTGCTGGCGGCGGTGACCGCCCGCAACCGGCGATACTGGCGGGCCGACGCGGTGCAGGTACTCCACGCGTCGCCGGACCGGGTGCCGAGCGCATGGCCGGCGGCCGGGCCCGGTGGGGTCGGCGGCGGCGAACTGGCGCATGTGGCGTTGCCGGCGCAACGGGCGTGGAAGGCGGCCGTGATCGGCGAGCAGCTGGCCAGGATCGCCCGGCTGCCCGGGGCCGAGGTGGCGGTCCAG
>PDWJ01002002.1_pt1 | contig 25886 bp, 20 predicted proteins | sample 1430881 | NCBI WGS metagenome assembly PDWJ01 (sample SAMN01162460, study PRJNA174530) | Oral metagenome, whole genome shotgun sequencing project. | biome: Marine environment; feature: Marine mammal; material: Swab sample of the gingival sulcus; isolation source: swab sample of gingival sulcus...
TTTGTGCCAGTTCTACTTCCTTTGTGCCTTTCAGGATACCAACAAATTCGATCTGGCGAAACGCATTGGAATCGGTGACCATGGCAGCAGTTGGAGCCTCGTCAAGGGGCTTTTCTGCATAGTAGACTGCTGCTGGCGGGCTTGATGCATAACTGACAACGATAGGTCGGTCACCTTTTGACGCGGCAGTAAAATGACCGTAGTAAGCATCTTCCCAGCCACTTGCAACCACCACATCATTTTTTTTCAGGTCTTTCCAGTACTGGAGATAACCGTCCTCACCGAAACGACCGATGGTTGCCAGCAGAAAGGCCATACCCGGAGAAGAGGTTGCCGGATTTTCCACCACGGTGAGCCCCTTATACTCAGGTTTAATCAGATCGGAAAGATCGGTGGGCATTGCCAGTTTATGTGCTTTAAACCAGGCCTTATCGAAGTTGAGACAGACATCACCGTAATCAACCGGCAACAGTCTGTTTTTTTTGTCTAGTTTCAGTGAATCAGGTATGGTGGAGAGCATTGGTGAGGTATAGGGAATAAAAATATCTGCGTCAATGGCCCTGGAAAAAAAGGTGTTATCGACGCCATAGAACACATCCGCCAGCGGGTTTTCTTTGGACAGTATCGCCTGAATCAGCGCTGCTCCCGCATCTCCTGACTTCAAGAAACGTAATTTCACCCCCTGCTCTTTTTCAAACTGCGCCACCACCTCTTTTGCAACATTAAAGCTGTCATGGGTCATTACCGTAATTGTTTTCTCAGCCTGGGCTGAGACAGCAAAAAAAACCGATAACAGAATACATGCTATTGCTGCTGTTATTTTATTTTTCATGATTTTCTCCCGGTTAGTAATAAGTATAAGCAAAAAAAAAGCCGCTCCCGAACAACGGGGGCGGCTGAAACTCGTTTATTTCTTGAAGTTTTCCCTCCGCCGGCATTATCCGGATCAGGTCAACGGTCGGGTCAGTTGCGCCCCTCTCAGCCGGTACATCGGCTCCCGTATTTCAATATGAAAGATAGGCTATCTTGCCAATCTTTGCAACTTATAAATAGTATGAAAATGTAGATACTCAAACCGGGCGAATTTCTTTGTGTACAGTGACAATCTTTACCAGTTTTTCTGATTACCTTTCCGGGCTGCAATTCTCATTCTGGTCATTTTTCCCGCATACCACCATCTTTCAAAAAAGCGGCTTCCAAAGATTTTAATTGCCTGAACAGTAGATAGTCCGCCTGCTTAATCAAGACTATTGCCATATTGGCAATGGTTTCCGGGGGACGGGTTTGACCATTTGCATGAAAAAAGCTGTTTCGTTATGCTCCCGTCCCAACGTACGCATGGCCTTCAATTCCACAAAATCTTCCCCCATTGACGATGCTCGCGTGTCCGTAAATAATCTTCATAGTCAATCGTTCGATCACCTCTATGAAGATATTTGTTGCAAAAATAATATGTTATAATCATAAATTATCTCTGCTTTCTTATAGCTGATCAATTTGCGGTAATTGCCTCTACAGGGAATGAGTTCTTCAGTCATGTCGAAAACCTCTCTATTGTAGATAAAAGCCTATAAAGGGGCATTCATAAAACCTGTAAAGCTCTCATAACGTCTTTATGGACGCTAACAACTTTAAGGTCTTTAACTTTAAGGTCCTTACTTATCAAGTTTCCTGATCACTCCATTGATAATAAAGACGATACGTTTCTCTTCCAGCTTTTCTCTATAATTATCTATCCAAGCTACAAAAATAAATACTATCGGTAATACCATATAGTTTTTGCTTGATAAAACACTTGAAAGCAAACATCATTGTTTGATATAATGCAAATTCACTTTACAAATCACAGAAAAAGAGGCCCTCACATGAATTTTCTCGTAAAAAGTCTTATCCTTTTATCTTTGTTGTTTGTCGTTCCGCAAACGGTTATAGCCAAGACACCCAGGAATACGATTGTCATCGCTGATGCATTAGATGATATTAAAACACTTGACCCCGGTCAAGTCAGTGAGGTTGTTGGTGTATTGGTAACGCAGCAGATGTATCAACCATTGGTTACATTTGATGTGAAAGACCCTGCAAAAATTACCGGGGTACTGGCCAGTAGCTGGAAAGTCTCAGAAGATGGCAAGACCTTTACTTTTACGATGAATCCTGAAGCAAAATTTCATTCAGGTAATGATGTAACAGCCTATGATGCCGAGTTCTCTTTACGAAGAGTCGTCTTAATGGAAGCCCCCGCTTCATTTATTATGACACAATTTGGTTGGAACAAAGAGAATGTTAACGACATGGTTAAAGCCATTGATGAAGCAACATTGGTTCTCAAAACTTCCGAGCCGTATGCACCAAGTTTTCTGCTCTATTGCCTGTCATCATTCAGTGGTGGTATTGTGGATAGTAAATTAGTGAAATCTCACGAAGTTGATGGAGATTTCGGTAACGCCTGGTTAAAACAGGGACATTCAGCCGGTTCCGGTGCCTTTGCCCTGCAAAAATGGGAACCGAAAAAATCCATCCTGCTGATAAAAAACAAGAACTTCTGGCAGAAAAACAACGCAACGGTAAAGCGTTTGTATTTTCAGCACGTTCCTGAAAGTGCGACACAAAGATTATTGCTGGAAAAAGGTGATATCGATATTGCCAATAATCTGGCAGCCACTGATTTTGCCGCGATTGCTGGTAATAAAGATATTAAAGTGCTGGAAGGTGTTTCTGCCACCATTTACTACTTTGGTCTGAATGTGCGTAATACATACCTTGCCAACCCAAAAGTGATCGAGGCAATGAAATACCTCGTTGACTATCAGAGTATTGCCGAAAACATTGGTAAAGGTACACTTGAGGTACATCAAACATTGATTCCAAAAGGCTTTTTGGGTGCGATTGACTATACCCCCTATCACCTGGATATAGAAAAAGCCAAACAATTATTAAAAGAAGCCGGTGTTGGTGAATTTAGTTTAGATACGGTTGTATGGAATAATTCACCCTATACGGAATTTGCCCAGGCTGTGCAAGCAACGATGGGACAGGCAGGTATTAAACTGAATTTGGAAGTTGTTGATGGCGGCCAATGGTTAGATCGCTACCGTTCGCACAAGCTAGATATCTGGGTCGGTTTATGGGGACCTGATTATCCCGATCCACATTCAAATGCCAAAGCGTTTGTTGTTAATAAAGAGGATGCACCTGACGGATCTGATAGTCTGGCTGATCGATTTGGCTGGGATGCTGGCGAAATTTCTGAAAAGACAATGAATGCGCTCAGGGAATCAGATACAGAGAAGAGAAAGACAATGTATGAAGAAATTCAAAAGGTTCATACTCATTCTTCCCCGTTCTTGTATATGTTCCAGCAAAACCGCAAGGTTGCCATGCGTAGTAATGTTGACGGTGTTGTCTTAGGTATTTTGTTGGGCGATGACAGCTATGAAAAAATAACTAAAAAATAAAGATGAATCCTGTCCATGACTCCTCATACCGAAAAAACACGAAAAGTAAAAACTTTTATTTTCGGTAATTCAGGATGTCCTGCGGGCAGGGAGCATGGCATGATTTTCAGGCAATAAATCAATTTGCTGTAATCAGCCACAATCATTGCAGCGATGTAATGTATTGTAGAATCTCCAGTTTCCTTATCTTTTTTATGATGAAAATAGAATCGGCTGTAATTCTGCCGATTCTATTTTCATATTCCATGTAATGGCATACTATTGATGAGCAATTCCACCGTTAAAGCTTACCTGCCAAAAATCAGTGCCTGGCTACTCACCGTTTTTATCACCCTGCTGGGACTGGTAGCAGTTACTTTTTTTATTGGCCGGATTGTCCCAATTGATCCTGTGATTAAAATTGTCGGCGACAAGGCCAGCGATGCAACCTATCAAAAAGTCTTTTTGGAACTGGGGCTGGACAAACCACTGTACGAACAGTTTTTTATCTATATCAAAAGTGTTTTACGTGGGGATTTTGGTATCTCTTTTACCACAACCAGGCCTGTACTCGACGATCTGCTGCACTTTTTTCCTGCAACGCTGGAGCTTTCAACAATTGGCTTGTTTTTTGGTATTTTGTTGGGTGTACCTATGGGCATTGCCTCGGCCTACTGGCACGAACGAATTATAGATAATATCATTCGTATCATCGGCTTGATCGGCTATTCCGTACCTATTTTCTGGTTGGGCCTGGTGGGCCTGTTTGTCTTTTACTATCGATTGGACTGGGTCTCAGGCCCCGGACAGCTGGATATCTTTTATGAAGGTATCGCTCCCTCTGTTACAGGCTTTATCCTTATCGACAGCCTGCTGGCGGAAGAATATGAAGTCTTTCAGAATGCATTGAGCCATATGGTTCTCCCCGTTGTATTACTGGCCTATTACAGCTTAGCCTATATCAGTCGTATGACGCGTTCTTTGATGCTGGAACAACTGCACCAGGAATATATTCTCACCGCTCGATTAAAGGGTGCTTCCGAGTGGAAAGTGGTGATGAGGCACGCTTTGCCCAATGTGGCCATCCCCCTTATCACCATCATTGCCTTGTCATATGGAGGACTGCTGGAAGGTTCGGTGTTAATTGAAACCATATTTGCCTGGCCCGGCATAGGTAATTATGTATTTACCTCGCTCTTTGCAGCAGATATGAATGCGGTTTTAGGAGGAACTTTATTGATCGGTATCATTTTTGTTACACTCAATTTATTGTCCGATGCGGCCTATAAACTGTTAGATCCGAGAGCCAGGGAGGTTGGGCAATGAACCAAAATACCTCAATAGAGGTAATAGCACAAAACAGTTGGCAGCAATTCAGCAAAAGATTCTTTAGAAATCCGCTTGGTGTGCTGGGCTTTTCTATCATTGCAGCATTGTTGATTTGTGCTGCCTTTGCGCCCTGGTTGGCAACACATAATCCCTATCAGCAGGATTTAGCCATCCGTCTGGCAGCACCCAGCGCTGACCATTGGCTGGGAGTTGATGAGATGGGTAGGGATATTTACTCTCGTATTATCTATGGTTCTCGCCTGACACTGCTTATTGTTGGCTTGGTCGTTGTAACATCTGCGCCTATTGGTCTGTTGATTGGCGTTGTTGCCGGCAATTACGGCGGTTTAATCGACCGGGTACTTATGCGTATCACCGATGTTTTCTTAGCAATCCCCAAATTGATGCTGGCTTTGGCATTCGTTGCCGCATTAGGATCGGGCATTGTGAATGCCGCCCTGGCCATTACCTTAACAGCCTGGCCGCCTTATGCCAGGCTGGCAAGGGCTGAAACCTTAGTCATCAGAAATTCCGATTATGTTAATGCAGCAAGACTGGCAGGGGCATCTGAATACCGTATTATGCTGCTGTATATAATTCCGATGTGCCTGTCTTCTGTTATTGTTCGCGTCACATTTGACATGGCAGGTATTATCCTGATCGCGGCAGGCTTAGGTTTTATAGGTCTGGGCGCCCAGCCACCGCTCCCCGAATGGGGGGCAATGATTTCCACCGGTCGGCAATTTATTTATGATCAATGGTGGGTGGCAACCGTGCCAGGTTTTGCTATTTTTATCGTTAGTCTGGGATTTAATTTATTGGGCGATGTCCTTCGAGATTTATTAGATCCACATCTAAGGCATAGAAGATGAAAGAGCAGAGAGACTCCTTCGAACAGGCACTGATAGAAATAGACAACCTGTGCATAGGCTTTCAAAGTGAATATGGTGTACACACAGTTGTGCATAACGTCTCCTGGCAGTTATCACGTCGGGAAAAACTAGGCATTGTCGGTGAAAGCGGTTCCGGGAAAAGTTTATCCTGCCGGGCGTTAATGGGGGTATTACCGCAACAGGCTGTGGTAGAGGCTGATACGTTATCTTTTGATGGTATTGACTTGTTATCTGCAACAAAACGGCAATACCGTACCTTGCGCGGCAATCGTATGGGGATGATATTACAGGACCCCAAATATTCACTTAACCCTGTCTTGTCTGTTGGCCAGCAGATTATAGAAGCCATCAAGATCAATAACCCGAAACTGAGCAAAAAGGAAGCCAGAAAAAAGGCTATATCGGCATTGGATGAGGTTAAAATACGTGATACTGAACGAGTGCTGAAATTATACCCGCACGAATTGTCCGGAGGAATGGGGCAGCGCGTGATGATTGCAATGATGGTCGTATGTGAACCGGATATTCTCATTGCCGATGAGCCGACTTCAGCATTGGATGTAACCGTGAGAAATCAGGTGATTGATATTCTGGATGAAGAGGTCTGTCAACGGGGGATGAGTCTGGTATTGATCAGTCACGATTTACGCTTAATCAGTCGGGTCTGCGATCGGATTATTGTTATGCAGGCTGGTCGAATTGTTGAAACACTTGAAACGGGCAGGATAAACAATGCCCAACATCCTTATACTCGAGGATTACTGGCATGCTTGCCCGATCTAAACCATCAACAATCACGCTTGACCACTATTATAAGAAATGATGCCTGAAAGTGACAAGCAATTGCCGAGAAAATAAATGATTACAGTCAATAATCTGTCGGTTTATTATAACGCTGTACCCGCTGTTGATCGAATAACGTTCAACGTGGCACAGGGCGAAAGTTTTGGTCTCGTTGGAGAGAGCGGTTCTGGAAAATCAACCATTCTCAGAGCCATGGTAGGCCTGACACCCGCTCCAACAGGAAAGCTGTTGTTACAGGGAAAACCATTTCACTCAATTCCTAAAAAAATACTGGCGAAGCACGTACAAATGGTATTCCAGGACCCGTACAGTTCGCTGCATCCCCGCTTTACCATTGGCCGTTCGATTGCAGAACCGATGAAAATACACAAGGAAAAGAACATACAGGATCGCGTTGTTGATCTATTGGAAAAAATAGGTCTCGATGCCTCTTTTGTTCAGCGTTATCCGCACGAGCTGTCCGGAGGACAGAGACAGCGGGTTGCCATTGCCAGGGCATTGGCGTTACAGCCACAAATCTTGCTGCTCGATGAACCAACCTCGGCTCTTGATGTATCAGTACAAGCTGAGATTTTAAACCTACTCTCTGATTTACGTGACGAAATGGGGTTGACCTTTCTTATCGTCAGTCACGATATTGCTGTTATTGCCCATATGTGTGACAGGCTTTTAGTAATGAAAAATTCCAAGCAATTGGAAATATTGACCAAGCAGCAACTACTACAAAGAGAGTTTCAAAGCGAGTACAGCCAGCAACTGGTACAGGCATCAACTGCATAGTAAACAGCTGCTGGCCAACTTGACCTCTCCGCGCCTTATTTGTCTTATTTCTATAAAAAAAGATAATAAAATTGATAAAAATCAATCTTTTTATTATGTTTATTGGAGAAAAATGTGAACGATCAAATATTCCATAAGTACCAACAGGTGAAAAATTTTTGGATCGTTTCCAAACAATACTGGCGCAGCTGGTAAAATATTCCCCCCTGCATGGAGGCTTTATTATGGCTCAACCTGAAGAAATGTATCAATGTCAAATGACAAATTGTGGATATATCTATAATCCTGACAAAGGTGATAGAAAAAGTAAAACCCCCAAAGGAACACGTTTTGAGGATCTTCCCGATGATTGGAAATGTCCAGTCTGCGGTGCCAGTAAAAAAGCTTTCAAACCGTTGGCAGGTCCAGGCTCTGTAGCAGAAGGGGGCTGATCTTTAGAAGCTGTTCAGACAGGGAAGACAACCTGAGCCTGAGGGGTATCTTCCTTGTGTCTTGAGCAGTTTTACTAAAAATCGCCCAGTTTTTAAAAGGAAAACGCAATGAATTCTGTAGATGGCTCCTGTGAGTTGAACAGGCTGGAAAAGCGGGCAATCGAAGCCTCAGCCATTGCTCCTGTAATTGAAGCGGTAGCTCAACGAATAGGAGAGGAAGAAGCCCTCGCCATACTACAAGAAGTAAATGAGAAAGAAGCTTTCCAGCGTGGCCTGTATATAAGGAATAAATCTGAACGTACGGGAATCCCCGAACTGGTTGAAGATGTAACAACCTGGGGAATAGGAGGAAATATGGAAATGGAGGTGTTAGAACAAACAGCTACCACCTATCATTTTAATGTAACCCGTTGCCCTTATTATGAAAAATATCGAGAATTGGGGCTTGCAGATTTTGGTGTCGCCCTGTCCTGCTGCCGTGACAAACCCTTTGCCCGGGGCTTTCATCCTCGATTAAAACTTGAACGCTCACAAACCATCATGGAAGGAGCCGATCACTGTGATTTTCGCTATTCGCTGGACGCAGACATGTAAGAAAAACAATCAATCTAAAAAACTACTCAAAATCAATTCGCATAAGTTGCAGCTGCAACTTATGCGAATTTAGCCCAGATTTTCCATAAACAGCCAACAGAAAAGAACCAGGCGAAAATATCTCTCTTAAAATGTATAGGTTAGAGCCGTTGATAGCATCTTCAGCTCTTGATCCATACCGGATCCTTCCTCGAAAACGAAACTCCTCCCCTCGTCATTGAAGTGATACGTCGAGTCATCCTGCATCGTATCGTATTTCTGATAGCTGAAAGAAAAATTCCAACTGAGATGACGAGTAAAAAACCAGGCAAGAGAGAGATCGAAACCATACAATTTCCCATCGTTACCTCCCTCATCTTCGGTCACGAGATTACGCAGATGATGGTGATCAGTGGCTTCACCTTGGACAAATGGTGAGTAGGTGAACCGGCCGGACAGTTCCAGGTTGTTGGAAAATATTGTAGAAAAACCGAGTCCCAGATAGCCGGAAGTAAGAGTCTGATCATAACTTACGCCAACACCAGGGGGCAGACTACCTCTTAGATCTCGGTATCCATAGTAAGAAGAATAGATAAAGGTACCGCCCTTGGCATCAAATTCAAAATTATCCTGTTTGAAGCCGATGATTCCTGAGAGAGTGGTGCTCATATAGCGAAAAAATACGGCATTGGCATTTATATCAATAATACTCGCAGAGGTTACCTCTACATCACTTTTGGAGTAGTGCGTCCAGTCCAACCCTTGTATCAGCCAATCATAATCTTCCATTTCCCCTCCTGCTCCGTCTGTCAGACCAAACCAGAAATCAGCATTGACTGTGAACCATTTCTCATACTCCGCACTGAAACCCAGATTTCCCATAACGACATTATTGATATCCCAGATGAGTTGACTTACTTTATGGTTATTGAGTCGGGGTTCAAAAACATATTCGTTGACCTCTCCATTTGCCAGTCCCAGACCAACACGGGTAGAAAGGATAAGAGGGGCGTCGGGGTTGCTTCCCTTTTCAATCTCCGCCAGATTGTAGACTGTCGACGGGGTGGATACGTTTTCTCGTGCATTCAACGTACCCGGAGCTGCGAAAACGACAGTTACAGGTAGCAGGCTTAGAGCAATCATTACAGCAATAGTTTTTGTGTTCATTTTCTCTCCCTGTTTTCTTTTGAAAGGTTTGTTGGGTTGCTTTCCCAATGTGGTAAATGACCCAGGATAAAACATCTGTTCCCGCCACTTTAATCGTCAATTTATGATAAAGAAAGTAAAAAAACGCTGAAAGAAATCTCATCCCGCTCTTCTTCAAGATGTTCTCAAATAACGATCTTCTCTCCAAAGAACCGATGCCAAAGCAAATTACAAAATACCATAATATGCCAATTTTTACCAGGGAAGTTCATTGTTGCAGAACACTAAACGGTTATATATATTGCAAAGACGAATGAATAACTGGCAAAATCAGGAGTGTTTGAGTGAAAATTTTTGGTAACACCATCAGGGAATTGCGGACAGCCCAGAATCTCGGCTTGCGGGAAACTGCAGGCAAGATCGGTATTTCTCCCGCATATCTCAGCCGGATAGAACGTAACAAGGAGAAACCACCGAGGCCGGGAATAATAAAAGCCCTTGCAAAAGAACTGGCAGCTGATCTGGATGTTCTATTCCGTTTATCGTCTTCCACAAACCCTGAAGTCTCAGATTTTTAAACGACCAGCCTGAGGTTATGGAGCTTTTACGATTCATTAGGGGTTCTGAATTCACCTCAAAGCAACTCGAAGAGCTGCTCGAGGCAGCAAAATCGATTCACACAGATTCAAAATAACCATAATTAAGCTAAAAATCATGAATGCAATATGATCATTGTAATAAAACGAACGATTAAATATATCCTTATTAAATTGGGCCTTTTTCATCTGCTTTTTCCGCCGCCCAAAAAGCTAAATAGATTTGATATCCTGTATGAAGAAGACAAGAGACTTTCCAGATGCCCTTTATCCCCAATAGACATAATTGAACGCCGTCTGTGGATACGAATACATTCTATCGAAAAACAGCTGGTTCTAAACAGGTTGCCAACACGTAAGCTGCCAGATTTGATCCTGGAAGACCTTCGTATTTTGCTGGAGCAAACAGAACCTTTTGACCGGGATGTAGTTCGTGAGGGTTTATCTGCTATTCAGGAATGGGCACGTCATGTTGTCTCAGAGAAACCAGAAATAGTTGAAAATGTAGCAAAAGAAGTTGCCTTACTGGCAGAGAAATACTGTATAAATCTGCAGGAATGCAATGTTATGTCCATTAAAGAAGTTAAGGCTAGCGGTTATTTTTCTGACCTTGATTACGAAAAATTTATCGTTTCCCGTCACAGTGTGCGGGAGTTTAAGGAAGATATCGTGGAAGAGGACGTTATCCTTGATATCATCAGGCTGGCAACCTACTGCCCTTCCGCCTGTAACAGGCAGCCCTGGCGGGTCTATTATAGCGTTGATCCACATATGCTTTCTGAAATGCGTTCATTATGTGTGGACAAGTTTGTTGCATCCAACATCCATAACTTCATGGTTATCACAGTCAATAAGATATTTTTTTCCGAGATTGGGGAAATATTCCAGTCCTGGGTTAATGGTGGAATATTTGCACAGAGCCTGATAACAGCCATTCATGCCAGACAGCTAGGCAGTTGTTTGTTCCAGACAGCAAAATCCAATGCCAAGTACAACAAGATTAAAGCGTTGCTTAATATTCAGGAACAAGAAGATATTATCTGCATGGTCGGATTTGGATATATCAAGGACAGGTATCGGTATATCCAAACGCATCGGAAGCCTGTTGCAAGTATTGCGATAAAAAAATAGACGCTCTGTTCTTGTCCGACAGGGCAGAAAACAGTTTGAGATTAGCGTTTCCCAAAAAGGAGCCGGTGTCCGGTTTCCAGGGCTTTGATCCGGCCAGCATACTGTTTTTTTCTGGAACCGGAAAAGAACTTGTGAAAAATTTTGCACCGCAGGTATTCTATACGAAAAGCCATGCGCAAAATGAAAGAACCTGCCAGATGCTGTGAACCGGGAAGACCTGAGAGCTTTTGCGGTATATTCTCAAAATGGACAACGGGAAGAAATTTCTTTTGCAGTTTTTCATATCTCTTTTGCAGATCTTCATATTCCTGCTGTTGCACTGCTATCTCATTTGTCAAATATCCTGTAATGCTTTCAAGCTCTGTTGGTAATTCCGTGTGTTTCTTTTGCCGTAATGCTTTTTTCAGCCAATCGCTGCATTTTTTCTGTTCATTGTAGATAATACCGTTTACCCTGCTATAATCTACGCGACGTTCTAGCAGTTTGACAAAAGGAATATCATCATCATTGTAGAAAAGCCGGTCCTCCAGCCCCAGCATGGTCAAAAGAGTTTCAAACCGGGTTCTTTGCGGTACGTTGCGAACTGTAAAGGCAACGAAGTTGGTATTGAGGATAATGGAAAAGCAGGTGGCGTGGAAGGAGGTGGTCACAACAATACTGGCGTTATCGATACCCTGCAGCCAGTTTTCTATCGATTCGTTTGTCACAAAATCCAGATCAATTTGGGCACGCCATTCTTTTTTCATGTTAAGGTTGGCAAAAGTATAGGTGGGAATTGCCAGTTCAGCTTTGGCTTTATGGCAGACTGCAATATTTTTTGGGTGATGATCAAGGGGGTGGATAAAGGCATATTGTTCCGGTAAATCCAGAGAACCTTTGCTGCTCAGTTGATGATACTCTTCTGAAGGAAGCAAGAAAACAGGATCAAGTACCCGAGTTACTTTACGGCCAAATTCAGTCTCCATTATTGAGACACCCGACTCTTCCCTGACTGATATTGCATCCAGTCTGCTGGCTGCGTATTTCACATATGCTTTTAATTCTGGATCAGGTACCGTAAATTTTGGCACGCCAAAAGAACTGGCATAGGTGATTTTCTTTTTTTCCTGTTTTACAAAATCCAGAAAGAAAAAGGGCAGGTGTTTTTGGGTTGTATTATAGTTCCAGATTGTATCTGATCCCAGCAAGAAGATATCGCATTTTTCATTAATTGTTTTGTAATCAAGGTCTTCTTCGAGGACGTTGCATTTACCCCGAATAAATCGATTTGCTATGGTATCGGGATTGTCAAAATGGAAATCCCACATTCTTTTTGGTCTGTTCAGGTGCACAGCCCTGTATCCCAGGGATTCAACCACACGATAGATTGCATAGGAAGTAAGAATGGAACCATAGTTCTGGCCATACCAGAATCCAACAATACCAACGTCATACCTACTATCTCGGTCAGCCAAGTTTATTTTTTCTGGTGTAGCTTTCAGGTTGGACATAAACGCTCCTCTTTTCCCTGGATGTGGCAGTAAAATTTCTGTAAAATGTTGAAGAATTTCTAATATTACTCGATTCTTTCAGGTTGTTATAGCATTTTCGCAATGTTTACTATTTTATTGAAAGAGTCAAATAAGGAAAAGTGTCCAAATTACTACATAGCTCATTGAGTTTCATCTTGCTTTAAGGCTAACTGAAAGAAATACAGTTTTTATTTCTTATGCATATTTTTTTTGTTTTTTAGTGGTATTGCATAGTATGCTGAAACATCGGGAAATGGTTGGTGTAGAGAAAATAGCGTAAACAGCGCAGGAGGCAGGATGATACTTGGAATTGATGTGGGAGGAACCCATGCTGACGGAGTACTTTTACAAAACAATCAGGTTGTGGCCAGGAAAAAGGTTGTTATAGACAAAGACAACCTCACCGACTCGATCATTTCACTTTTAGCGTTCCTTATTCCTCCAGAAAAATCAGAAATTGTGCGTATCCATTTGAGTACAACCTTGTGTACAAACGCTCTGGTCAATGGAAAACTGGGCTCCGTGGGGATGTTTATCCAAGCTGGTCCTGGAATGAACCCTGAATTTTTACAATGCGGTGATGAGAATTGTTTTCTCGACGGGGTCATCGATCATCGCGGACAGGTGATAAAAAATCCGACAGATGGGCTTGTGAAGAAAACCATGAAAGTCTGGCAGGCGAAGGGGATAGATTCTGTTGGAATTGTCACCAAGTTTTCTCAAAGAAACAACACCCATGAACTTCTGGTAAAAAAACAGGTTGAAGGTTTCTGTAAGCATGTGAGCGTTGGTCATATACTGTCTGGTATGCCCAACTTCCCTCGCAGGGTCTATACCACCTGGTTGAATGCTGCACTCGTTGATGAGTTTTCGCTGTTTAGAGATGCGATAGAAAAAGGTTTACGCGTCTTTGGGGTAAGCTGTCCGCTTCATGTGTTGAAGGCCGATGGTGGTACCATGCCATTTCAGGCTGGCTGTAATTTTCCCTGCCAGTCTATTCACTCAGGCCCATCAGCAAGTGTCATGGGTGCACTGGCATTGATCGAGGACATCGGGAAAGATTCTCTTCTCCTTGATATTGGCGGAACAACAACTGATATTGCTCTATTTGTTGATGGTTCGCCTCTGCTTGAACCTTACGGTGCCACTGTTGCGGGAAGACCCACGCTGATAAGATCCCTGATGACAAAAAGTGTTGGACTGGGGGGGGACAGTGTGGTGAGCTGTAAAGATGGGCAATATTCCATTGGCCCGCACAGAGAGGGGGCTCCCATGGCCTTTGGCGGGCTGTGCCCCACCCCCACGGATGCCTTGATCGTATTAGGGAAAATATCTGCAGGATCCTATGAAAAGGCCGCTGAAGCCATGATGATACTGGATAATCGAAATGACAGCAAAGAAACGGCCAGGGCGGTGATAGATCAGTTTTCAACTGATATTTCAGGCCATATCAGTGAGATGATAGAAGAAGTTTTTTCAAGACCTGTGTATACCGTTTCAGCTTTCCTGCAAAGAAGAAAGATCGAACCGAAGCAGATTATCCTGATAGGTGGTCCAGCGGCAGCTCTTGCCGAAAGCATCCAGGAAAAATCAAAGGTTGCCTGTCTGGTACCGGAACATTCTGACGTGGCAAATGCCATTGGTGCTGCCCGAGCCAGAGTAACACTTGAGGCAAGTCTGTATGCAGATACTTCAACCGGAAAACTTTCAATTCCAGAAATTTCACTGTTTGCCAAAACAGGCCGCATGTTCACAATGACTGATGCGGAAGAGCACCTTGAAAAGGCCATAGGCATACTGGGCGAAAGCATCGGACTTCAGGAAATCCCGGATCTGGATTTTATTGAACGTCTTGAAATGAATACAGTCAAGGGATTTTCATCGACAGGAAAAATTATTGCTTTAAAGGCGCAGATCAGGCCAGGGCTTGAACCTCTGGAGGGCTAATATGGAGAAAAAAAGACAACAGTATATGCCACAGGCATCTCACGCAACAGGGTTGATTCTTTTCCCTGCATTTGACTGGTGTATCAGCCCCTCTCATCCGGAGCGGGAAGAGAGATTGCTCTATACAAAGGATCAGCTTATTGAAGAAGGCCTTGAAGATGTTGCCGGTATTGCATTTTTTAATCCGGAAATGGCTGAGGATATTGACATTGACAGGGTACATCTCTGCGTTCCGTCAACGGCCAAACTGCTCACACCTTCACATTATATTTCAGCGGGCGGGGCAATACGTGCTGCCAGGTCTGTGATGGAAGGGGAAGTGGAAAAGGCCTTTGCCGTGGTTCGTCCCCCCGGGCATCATGCCATGCAGACAGTATATGGTGACAGAGGGTTTTGCGTTGTGAACATTGAGGCGATCATGGTGGAGTATATTCGCCGCCATTACGGGATCCGCAAAATTGCCATAGTCGATACCGACTGTCATCATGGTGATGGAACCCAGGATATTTTTTATAACGATCCTGATACATTGTTCATATCCATGCATCAGGATGGCAGCACACTCTATCCCGGAACAGGCTTTCTTCAGGAGATGGGCGGCCCTTCAGCGCCTGGATATACCATCAATATACCTCTGCCGCCGCATACCTCAGAACAGGGGTTTGACCAGGTCATGCAGCAGGTAATTCTGCCGATCCTTGATCAATTTGCACCCGAGCTCATTATTAACTCTGCCGGTCAGGATAATCATTATACTGATCCCATCACCAATATGAACTTTACAGCTCAAGGGTACGCCAAACTTAACAGGGATCTCAACCCTGATATTTGTGTGTTGGAAGGAGGGTATTCGATAGAAGGTGCGCTGCCCTATACCAATCTGGGAATCATCCTGGCAATGGCTGGCATGGATACTTCCTGTGTCAAGGAACCTGATTATGACCCTGCCTGTTTCATACAAAGCAGTGCTGTAAACCGTGAGATCGATCAGGCATGCAAGGGGGCGCTCAATCTCTTCCAGGACAGGGAAAACATACGATCATCCTTTACCGATAAGAAATATATTGTCGAGAGAAAACAGATTTTCTACGATACTACAGGATTTTCTGTCTCACAAACACGGGTCTATCATCTCTGTAAGCACTGCCCTGGCTATTCGGAGGTGGTGGGTGAAGGGCTGAATCAGCATATTCATGGTGTCTGCATACCGTTTAACAGCTGTCCCCGTTGTCAACAGAAGGCACGGGATGGATTTACAAAATGTAAAAAATCATCGGATACACTTACGGTGCTGCAGGATCGGATTCGGGATGTTTTTGAAACGAAATAAGTTTTTCTTATCCTGGAGTAATATCACCAATTCGTGTCGGTTAACACTCTCCAGGCCGATAGTTTTTCAGAAAAATTCATTCTGGCATTGGCAGGGCTGGTTGAAGGGAGCCTGCAATAGTTTTTTTCCAGGAGGTGTGGATATTTTTTCAGCACCTGCTGGTGGTAGATTTGTTCGGCCTTGAGTCCATTGAAAAAAATTCTGGATATTCCAGGGTGTTTTTCGAAAAACAGGGGAAAATCGTTGACTCCTATCGAGTCATTTTCGATTGCCGAGTCAAGTGAAGATCCCCTTCTACATGAACCGATTACATCCCATAACGCAAAGCCATGCTTGATGAGGTGTTCTACTTTCACTTCATAGTCATGGGTTGCAGGGATATTTAGAAGTTTTTCAATAATTGGCCAGAACACATTTCTGGGATGGGCATAATATCTCTTTGCCGCAAGTGATAATTTACCTGGTATGGAGCCAAGGATAAGGGTGTGGGCATTATCCCTGGCTAAGGGGGGAAAACTGGCTATACAACGTTTGCGTTTTTCCATGTATAGCAAAAGAAGATACTTATCTGTTGGGGACGACAAGAACAGGTTTTTTCGAGTATCTGGTCACGCGCCTGGAAGCTGAACCCATTACTTTATTTCCCCTGATCTTATGTGATGATTTCCCCATTATGATGAGATCAAAATCTTTTTCTTCAGCTACCCTGAGGATTTCTTCGCTGGGTTTGCCGGATACAACCTTAATCTCTTCAATAGGTTCATTTTCAAGCGTTCTTCCTGTTTCCTGACGCAAGAAGGTGTCAATACGCTTTTTCATATAGTTAAAAACCTTTGTCATGCCGTCTCTTTTAACCTTTTTCAGATCGGCATCAGACAGGTAAGTGGAAATCATGGTTTGGGCCGTTTCGCTCATGGGTTCAACGACATGAAGTATTGTGATGAGGGCATCCCTGCATTTAGCCTGGCCTAGCGCATGCATAAAGACCGGGGCAGTATGTTCACCTAAATCTGTACAGTAAAGGATTTTTTTGACTTCTGGAGTTTTTTGCATGGAGCCCCCCTTTGTATAGTTAGTAGTTTTTATATATCTTCGTCTGTTTATACTCATTATAACCAAGTGATGAAACTGTAAACATTTTTTTCCAAGGTGCGGCGACTTTTATACTCACAGTTGTAACAAGGTCAGCAAATGGAGAGACAGCAAGACCTTCATGGAAAGACTCGCTCAATATTATTAAAGGATGTGAAATCAATGCTATATTATTTTTTTTGGATGAAAAGTCTGGAAAAATATCCAAAAAGCAGATACATTTTGCAAAGACTATAGTGAAAATATTTTTCCTGAAAGACAGTGAACCTTTTTCTGATTCAATGGCTGGTGATGCCACAGCATATGGAGATGAAAAGATGAAAAAACAATTTCGGGGATTTGCAAAAAAATATCTGGAGACATTGCTGCACCGGGCGGATATCACAATCAATGGTACCAATAGATGGGATATCAAGGTTGTAGAACCCAGATTCTATGAAACAGTGCTGATGGGGGGCTCCCTGGCCTTAGGTGAAACATATATGAAAGGCTGGTGGGAGTGTGAACAGCTTGATGAGTTTTTCTACAGGCTGCTCCAGCTTGATCTGAGCCGGAGCTTCATTAAAAACATCCCTGAATTCTTCACGAAAAAAATCAAACCCGTCATCCTGAACCGGCAGAGTCGAAAGCGGGCCTTTGAAGTAGGCAAACATCATTATAATGCCGGCAATGATCTTTTTGAACAGATGCTCGATCCATATATGGTCTATAGCTGCGGCTACTTCAAGGATACAGATACCCTGGAAGAGGCACAAAGAGCAAAACTGGAACTTATCTGCCGGAAACTAAATCTTAAACCTGGTATGCGTATACTGGATATTGGCTGTGGCTGGGGCAGTCTGGCTTTATATGCTGCCAGATATTACAATGTGGAAGTCGTAGGTCTTACAGTTTCGGAGGAGCAGGCGTACCTTGCAAGAAAAAGGTGCAGAGACTATCCTGTAGAAATAGAATTGGCAGATTACAGGAGTCATACCGGTAGGTATGATGCCGTTGTCTCTGTGGGCATGTTTGAGCATGTTGGATATAAAAATTATACTATTTTCATGGAAACCGTAAAAAACGTATTAGTAGATGACGGATTATTTCTGCTCCATACCATCGGTGCCAATCAGACAGTTTTTGCCTGTGACCGCTGGTTCGATAAATATATCTTTCCCAATGGGATGCTGCCTTCCGTAAAACAGATAGGAGCAGCTATTGAAGATACATTTATTCTGGAGGACTGGCAGAATCTCGGGCCGGACTATTGCAAGACACTTCTATGCTGGTATAATAATTTCAAAAAGAGCTGGAAGAAAATTGAATCGAGATACAGCAGGTCTTTTTACAGAATGTGGAAATACTATCTGCTCTCATGTGCAGGCGCGTTTCGGGCAAGAGAGATGCAGCTTTGGCAGATGGTGTTCAGCACGTGCAGGCGTAGTAAGAGGTATGATGCTGCAAGATAAAGTCCCGACTTTCAATCAAAAACCATGATGCATTTCACTAAATGTATCTTTATGATATTATTTAAAATATGAATTATCCCTCCTTGGTGTATGTGATGAGCTCCCTGCTGCTTGTAACAGGGACATCAATGCTGCTGCCCGCTGTCTGCGCATTGATTTATCAAGAAGATGATCTGTTCGCATTACTGATTTCGGCACTTATCACCATCTGTGTTGGCGCTCCTCTTCGATATTTTTTCCGTAAGTATGATGAACTCAATATCCGTGACGGTATCTCTATAGCTGTTTTTGGCTGGGTGCTTATCTCTGCAATTTCCGCCCTGCCCTATATAATCCATGGCTCTATCCCGTCATTTACTGATGCCTTTTTCGAGATGATGTCGGGCTATACCACAACTGGAGCTACAATCCTTGAAGATATAGAGGCCCTTCCTCATGGTCTTCTTTTCTGGAGAAGCCAGACCCATTTGCTTGGCGGTATGGGGTTTTTGACCCTTACCATTATTTTTCTACCGCATGGAATGGGCGGAGTGAGGCTTTTCAGAGCGGAATCCAGCCCTGGCCAGGTTATTACAAAGGATAAATTTCTGCCGAGAAATAGAGATGCAATACTGTGGCTCTGGGGGATATATCTCTTTTTAAATCTGGCACAGACCCTTCTTCTATTACAGGGGAATATGGATCTCTTTGACGCGTTATGCACCGCCTTTGGTACGGTTTCAACGTCCGGCTATTCTCCTAAAAACAGCTCCATTGCTTATTATGACAGTGCCTATATTGACTGGATTACCACGCTGTTTATGTTTCTTGGCGGGGTAACCTTTGTTTTGTTTTATCAAATGGTCAAAGGAAATTTTAAGGAGATTGTAAAATATACCGAATTGAGATGGTATGTAGGTTTTGTCTTGTTTTTCTGTCTTGCCACATCGCTTATACTCTTTGAAAACGGAACATATACAGGTTTTTCTGACGCGCTTCGTTATGGTAGTTTCCAGGTGGTATCCATCTTGACCACAACCGGTTATACGACAGCTGATTATACACTATGGCCGCAAACAGCTCAGATGTTTCTTTTTGTCGTCTGTTTTATAGGGGCCTGTGCCGGCTCCACAACAAGTGGAATCAAGGTGGTACATTATGTGATTATTTTCAAATATATGTATGTTGCGATAAAGAAAATATTCCTGCAGCCCATGTCTGTGATGTCCGTTCGTTTAAACGGTAAGCATATTGATTCCTCTGTTATCGATCTTGCGGTGTGCTACTTCATTGTAAATATTCTTCTGGTGCTGGTTGGCGGCTGTATTCTCACTGTGTTTGAGGACGTCGATATCGTAACCGCTATCAGTACGATTATTTCAACATTGATGAATATAGGACCGGGATATGGAGATATTGGCCCCTCTGAAAATTTTGCATTTTTTTCAGATGTCAGCAAATGGTTTTTATCCTGGAATATGCTGGTGGGCAGGCTTGAGATGTTCTCTGCCCTGGTGATTTTTTTCCCTGCCTTCTGGAAAAGATAAGCAGGGAAGGTAAGGGCTACACGTTTTTATACGGGTTTTCCTGCTGTTTCTATGACTGATTGAGTAATTTGGACTATCCTTGAAAAAGCTTACGTACATCCTTCAAAGAAGATGACAGGCAGATAACGATAACCTTCTCATTTTCCTGGATATGGGTATTTCCAACAGCGACTCTCCATTCACCTTGACGATGGACACTGCCAATGAGAATAGTACCATGCTTCAATGCTGCGGTTTTGGCAAGCGGTTTTTTGGTGATCGGTGAGTCGGGCGCTGCTCTGATTTCCACCGCCTCGGCATCAAACCCGTGCATATGGGCAACAGAGATAAGCTCATTTCTCCTGATAAATTTGACAATTTCATCCCCCGCCATGATCTTTTTATTTAACGCCAGATCTGCGCCAATTGTCGTGGCAAGTACGATATAGTCTTCCTTGTTGACCAAGGCGATGGTCTTTTTCTGGTTTTTTAACGCTGCTGACTTTTTTGAACCCTCCATCAGCTTTTTGGCAAGCACACAACTTAGGATATTGGTTTCGTTTTCACCCGTGGCCGTGATAAAGGTATCCATCTCTGCAATTCCTGCGGAGTTGAGGACTTCCGTTGTCGAGCCATCTCCATGGAGGATTTCTGTGTGCAGTAATTTCTCCACAAGCTCTAATGCATGATCCTTTTCCTTTTCAATAAGTGTGACTTCCACTGATTTTTGTAAAAGCTCGGCAACCCGTGTACCAATAAGGCCACCACCAAGGATCATGACACGCTGCCGATGTTCTTGCTCCACACCGGTAATTTCCATAAGATGTGGCAGGGTTTCACGACCAGCCATAATAAAGATTTGATCCTGGGGTAGAATCGTCTCTTCACCGTCAGGAATAATAGTGGAGATCCCTCGTGCGACAGCAACAACACGAAAAACATATTCACTATGTTCCTGAGCTATCTCTTTAAGTTTCTTGTTGGCAAAAGGAGAGGATTCATGAATTCTTGTTGCCATGAGCTGAACCTGACCTTCCGCTATATCAATGACTTCATTGGCGGCTCGTAGTTTAATGAGACGAACCAGCTCTTGAGCCGCCAGCTCTTCGGGATGGATAAAGAGATCAATCTTTAGATCTGAAGCACTGAGAATCGAGTCGTCATTACCGAAATGAGGAGAACGAACCCTGGCTATTTTCAATTTGATACCAAACTTGTCAGCGATGCTGCCTGCCATCATGTTGACGGCATCGTTATCGGTTACCGCAATGAGACAGTCGATATCTTTCGCATCTGCCTTCTTCCAGCAGTTGATATCCATGGCGTTGCCCTGGATGAGTCGTGCATCAATGCTTTCATCGGCATACCGCAGCCGCTCAGGGTCAGGTTCTATAATGGTTATCGCATATTCTTCATGCAACAAACGTTTTGCAAGATAATAACCAACTCCGCCAAGCCCCAAAATCAGAATGTGTGCAGTTGAATTCTTTTTTTTCCCAAACATAACAGCGTTGAGGGGGCGTGACCCCCAGGAATAATTACTCTATTTCAAGACTGGATATTTTTCCAATTTGTCATCTATGATCGTTGTGCCCATTTTAAGCACGGAGATAAGGAATTGTCAAGTTGTGAGATTATTATGTATTTTAAATAGTTATGAAATAAACATTGAAATTTGTAAACGGGATCGAACAGCAGTTTACTTTTATGTAAAATACTTGTAGTTTATGAAGCAGCGGCGTAGATATATTTACAATATAGTATTCGTACGAATACACTTGATTTACAATTCAATATTTTAAAATTTTCTGGAGAATAGAAAAATGTCAAAAGAAATCATCGCATTGTTGACAATTCTACTTGCACCGATACTGGTGCAAGCAGAGGATAAAACTCCCTGGGATACAAAACTTTCATTCAAACATGCAACCATAACCTATACAATCAGCGGTATGCAAAAGGGAACGCAAACTCTCTATATCACAGACCATGGCAGGAAGACCGCTACTTATAATAACAGTTCCATGACGATAATGGGTATGACGCAGAGAACGGAAACCATAGATTTTGAAGATCCCGACTGGGTTTTTCATTACGATCTCGTCGAAAAGACCGGTTCAAAACAGACCAACCCACAAAAATACATAAAGGAAGAGTATAACAAGCTCTCCCAAAAAGAGAAAGAGCAGGTACTCAAAAACAGTAAGGATACTTCTCCAGGTTCACTCCTTGCTGGTTTAAATACAAAGGTTGAAAAGGATGCTCGAGAAATTCTCGGCTTTTCCTGTGATAAGGTCTCTATGATGGGAACTTCGATGTACAGTATCCACGACAGTGCTATTGCTTTGCTTACTGACAGTAATATGATGGGAGTGAAAATGAGAGTAGAAGCGACCGGTATCGATAAAGGCAAACCTTCTGAAAAATATTTTGAACATCCAAAAGGAATTACTGCAGTTTATGACCCCGAAGCTGATGAAATGTCACGGTCAATGGCTGCACAGGTTATGGAGATGCTTAAAAACCCTGAAGGGCTGAAGATGCCTGAGGTCGTAAATCCTGTAATGCAACAAGGAACGGAAAATGAAGAGATGCCTTCGGAAGAAAATAGAGAGATGGAACAGGCCATGCAGCTGCTGAAAGGAATTTTGGGCGATCAGTAGATTGCATTCGTTCAAACCTGATCGTGTACTTTGATTGTAAAAGAGAGGGTTTTCGGTTTTGGTAGTAATAAAAAGAACGGCCCAGCTGATTCGGAATTGATCCAAAGTGCGGTTTGTCCGCCCCGACTGGTTCGGCCCTTCTTTTTTTCTCTAAAAAACATGAAATAAAAAAAGCACCGTTCCAAAAGATAAATCTTTAGAAATCAGTGCTTTTGCTGTATGGCGGAAGTGCATGGGAATCGAACCCACCTGGCAGGCTGTTAACCCGCCACACCGGATTTGAAGTCCGGGAGAGCCACCAGTGCCCTATCCACAGGAAAGGCAATATACATATTCAGCTTTTCCTATATATTCAATGAGAGCGAATCTCAAAAGTCAGGTAGAACATTACCGAAACCGCTTTGAGTTCTTTTGCGTTGATTTTTTAGTGATTTGTGATGATTGCAATATAATCCGACAAACAGGACCCTCCAAGGTATTTACCCATTTATTTTAAACATTTTATTGTATAATATAACGAATCTCGAAAGTTGAGTATACTTACCACAAGCCCGGATTCTCAAGGTTGATAAAAGAAGGCCAGACAACAGATCAAGGTTACTGTATAAAGAAACGTTGCTCCCAGTCCCACCCGCATATAATCTTTTGTTTTATAGCCACCAGGCCGCATAATAAGCGCATTCACCTGATGGGTTGGCAGAACGAAGGTATTGGAAGCTGATATTGCCACAACCATCGCAGCTACAACCGGATTTACCTTGGCGGTAAGCGCCATATTCATGGCAAGCGGCACCATCAACACCACAGCTCCGACATTAGAGGCAACCAGAGAAAAAAATGATGATAACAACGAGATAATAAACAAAAACACAAGAGGAGACGGCTCACCCACCAATGATAGAATATGACCCGCAAGATAAGCCGCGGCACCCGTTTTTTCAAATGCAGTACCAAGTGGTATCAAGCCTGAGAGAAGAAAAACTGTCCGCCAGTCGACGGCCTCATAGGCCCTGTCTGCCGGGATCACATTGGTTACAACCATCCCGAGTGCTCCCGTTAACAGAGCAATCGAGAGACGTACATCAAAACCTAAAGCCAACACCAATGAAAGTGTCAGGAAGATAAAGGCACAGGGAATGCGCTCAGGCTTAAAATCCTCTCCGTAGATCTCTTCAATAAAGGCCAGCCCCATCTTTTTCGCAATCAACCGGAACTGTTTCCAGCGCCCCTGTAACAATAGGGTGTCCCCCTGTTTAAGCTTGGTAATACTTATGTTTTCCATGATAATCTCATCGCCACGTACAATAGCGAGGGGATTAACCATGTACGTCTCTCTGAAATGTAGATCATCGAGAGAATGGCCGCTCAAATTGGAGTGCGGTATAACAACCCCCTCAACAACCCCGCAAACCTCGGGGTAATTGAGGTCATGGAATATATCCAGCTCCTTTTTGATCTCCCATCCATAATCAGAGCTTACCTTTTTTATATTGTCATCTGAACTCATGACCCACAGCACATCACCCGGTTCAATGGTTGTGTCTTTCAATGGTGACAGATTTTTTCTATACGACCTTCCCCGGGCGATTCCGATAACCGTCACATGGTAACGATGCCGCAGCCCCAACTCAAACAGAGTCTGAGGCGAAAAAGAAAAAGGAACTCTTACCTCAATGCTGTGTCCAACACTGGTCCCGTAAATTTCCTGAAGCCTCCTGTCAGCTGATTCTTCATCTGTTTCACAGAATTTTCCAGGCAGCAGTCTTCTTCCTATAAAGGCGAAGTAAAGAAGGATAGCCACCAACAGCGAGATCCCGATGGGGGTAACACTGAACAGGGACAGCGGTATAAACGCTGCTCCCGCAACATCATCACCATGAAAATCCCACCAGGAAGCCATAAGATCATTGAGCATAATAAGAGGACTTGAACCAATTAAAGTCAAACATCCGCCTGTAATTGCACAAAACCCCATCGGCATCAGAATACGTGCAGCAGAAATATGTATCTGTCGACAGATCCGTATTGTCGCTGGCATAAACAGAGCTGCCGCACCAATATTTTGCATAAAACTTGAAATAACAGCCACGGTAGATGCAATTATCACCATAATGCGTACTTCACTTTTCCCTGCAATATGGACAATTTTTGCAGCAACCAGATTCATGATACCGGTAACATTCAAGCCCTTGCTCAGTATCATGATGGCTATTATTGAGACCACTGCATTTGAGCTCAACCCGGCCACGGCCTCATCAGGGCTGACCACACCACAGAGGGGCAGCAGCACCATCATCAACAGCCCCACAAGATCGACCCGGAGCAGGTCAAAGACAAAAAGCACAACTGTAAGAAGCAGCAGCGCAAAGACGGTGATCATAGGAACAGTCAGAACAAGCTCATTCATAGGTGAACACCATATAAAAATCTATCACCGAAGGAAAAGGTATTGTAAAATACAAGATGTTTCAACACTGTTTCCTTGAAAACTCAGACAAACCAGGATCGCGGTATTATTTATCTGCAGACTCTGTTTCTTGTTCCAGAGGCAGAATCAGATTGAGTATGAGACCTAAAATTCCAGCCAGGCCAATTTTTTCTATAACAAAGCTTCCAGCAGTAAATTTCATTCCACCAAGTCCGGCCACTAAAATAACAGCAACAATAACCAGGTTTCTCGGTGTGGTAAGGTCTTTTCCTGATTTCACCAGGGTATTAATACCCACAACAGTGATCATCCCGAATAGCAGGATCATTATCCCCCCCATGACCGGAGTGGGAATTGTGGTCAACAATGCCCCAAGTTTTCCCACAAATGATAAAAGAATGGCAAAAATAGCAGCCCATGTCATAATTGCCGGATTATAGGATTTAGTCAATGCAACTGCACCTGTTACTTCAGAGTATGTGGTATTGGGGGGACCACCCAGAAATGAAGCTAACGAGGTGGCAAGACCATCACCCAACAGGGTATTTTGAATACCCGGATCTTTTATGTAATTTTTTCCGGTAATACCACCAATTGCAATCACGTCGCCAAAATGCTCGATGGCTGGAGCCATCGCCACCGGTACAATAAACAAAACAGCCTCCCAGTTCCACGTGGGGAAAACAAAATCAGGAATGGCAAACCATGCTCTCTCCAGAACAGGGGTCATCGAGATCAAGGTAGGCTATGGATTTTCAGAAATTCTGGATGCAGAATTTTATGGATCTTGTGCAGGAAGGAAATATTGGTCTGATGAAGGCAGTGAAAAAATTTGACCCTTA
>PDWJ01001702.1_pt1 | contig 25881 bp, 18 predicted proteins | sample 1430881 | NCBI WGS metagenome assembly PDWJ01 (sample SAMN01162460, study PRJNA174530) | Oral metagenome, whole genome shotgun sequencing project. | biome: Marine environment; feature: Marine mammal; material: Swab sample of the gingival sulcus; isolation source: swab sample of gingival sulcus...
TCATTGTTATAAAATTTTTAAATCTCTGTCTCTTGGATATATCAAAGTTCTTGTAAATTTATTGACAAGGTTATTTTCTTGTATTTACCTAACTTTTTTTTCGTTTTCAATATTTTCAAAGAACGTAAAAACATTTTTTTACGTTGCTGTTTTATCAACTTTTTTTTTCGTTCTCAAAATCTCTTTCGAAAAGCGGGTGCAAAGGTAATTCATTTTATTTTTAATCTCCAAATATTTTTGAAAGTTTTTTTAAAACTTTTTTTTCGAAGATATTTTCAAAAATTTATTAATCTTTTTAACGCCTCCCTCGTTTGAAAAGCGGGTGCAAAGATAAATCTTTTTATTTTTATCTTCCAAATGTTTTTGAAAGTTTTTTTTCAAAAAAAATTACCATTTCAAAAGACTGATTTTTTTTCCATAAAAAAACACCCCGTTGGGTGATATACAGCTCTCTTGTTTTGCGTTGCAAAGATAAACTATTTTATCCTTATCAAACAAACTTTTTTATGGTTTTTATTGATATTTTTTTTCACCCAAAATAGCAACAAATTTGAAATGAATTGGTTAGGGGGATTCAAATAACAATGTGCAATTAATAATTAGTAATTTTTAATTCCGTTTTGATATAATTACTACATAAGTTTTAAACACAAAGAATACACAAAATTCGCAAAAGAGGGCTTCCAACTTCCGTCTTCGGTCTTCCGGTTAATTGTCTAATTGCAAAATTAGGAGTCGCTCCTATAGAGCTAAAATTCTCTTAATATTCTTAAAAATTACAAACAGAACACTCCTACGGAGTTTTTCTTCGATCTTCCAGCCAATTTGCACATTGTCAAATTATCTTAACCGCAAAGGACACAAAGAATACACAAAGATTGACTTCCAGCTTATTATCACATTAACCTTGGGTTAGGGATTGCAGCGGTTACCCCACAGCCAATGTAACGATAGTGGAATTGGTGAGGAGTAGTAGCGGAAAGCCCGACCGACCAACGGGAGGGAACCCCCAAAATCAATTAGAAATTAAAAATAAAGAATTAGTAATACTTTAGCGGACAATCTATTTCAGGGACGTACACTTTACAGATACTATATTTTCTCGACTAAATAATTTCAGAATAACAGATTATAGCATTAAGCTTTTGTAAAAATCGACTGAATTTATAACTTTATGCCGTTAATTATTCAAACATTAAAAATAAACGCAATGAGATTATTATTAATAAGCAACTCTACCAATGCGGGCGAGGAGTATTTAGACTATCCAAAGCATAATATTAAAGAATTTTTGGGAGATAAGCCTGTGAAGGCTCTTTTTATTCCTTATGCGGGAGTAACCGTATCGTTTGACGACTACGAAGCAAAGGTAAAGGCTCGTTTTAATGAAGTAGGACACGATGTGGTTTCTATTCATCATTTCGATGATCCGGTAAAGGCTGTTGAAGAAGCGGAGGCAATTGTTGTGGGCGGAGGAAGCACATGGAATTTGCTACATTTAGTCCATAAATATAAACTGACTGAACCTATCCGCAATAAGGTGATTAACGAAAAAGCTCCTTATATCGGCTGGAGTGCCGGTTCTAATTTAACCTGCCCAACCATTAAAACTACCAACGATATGCCTATTATCGACCCAATGGGATTCGATGCGCTTCATTTGATTCCTTTCCAAATTAATCCTCACTATTTGGATAAAAATCCGGAAGGACACGGAGGCGAAACACGCGAAGACAGAATTAACGAATTTTTAGTGGTTAATCCTGATATGTATGTGGCAGGACTGCGCGAAGGAACCATGTTTTTAGTGGAAGACAACAATATTAAATTAGTGGGCGAACGCAACTGTCGTATTTTTAAAAACGGCGTAGATGCTTACGAGCTGAATTCTAAAGATGATTTTAATTTCTTATTGAAATAATAAGATTACAAACAATACAATTCCACCTGATATTACTGAAAATATCAGGCGGAATTCTTTATAAAAACTATATCTTTTTTCTATTTCTCTTCCGCTGCCTTTTTCTTATCCCGCTCTATCTGCCAGGGGAAATTATTTCCGTGAGGCTGACCAAAAGCTTTGGCGGTAAGTTCAATTGGTTTTACACGATATACTGCGACATTTTTTACTGCGGGCGGACTGTATTTAAATTGATGCGTAGTGTAATTAGCCATTAAAGTATTCAGAGCTGCTGTTTTTGCATCAAAATCGGTAATAAATTCCACTGTGCCGCGAGCCACCACACTACGTCCTTTCATACGATAACTACATGCTACCTGTTCATTCTGATATACCAATTCGCAAGGTGTGCAAAAAGTAATACAAACCTGAGGATTTTTTCGCATACTATCTATCAATTTACCAAAATCTGCTCCATGCAAATAAACATAATCATTATGATAGCCGAAGTTCATAGGCACTGCATAAACTTCTCCATTTACATCAATTACACTTAAAGTGCAAATATCACAGCTGTTGATAATTTCGTCTATCTCTTTTTTATCGGTTATGGCTATGGTTTTCATTTTTTACTGAACAATAAATTGCAGAATAATCCATTTTATGGAAAGTGTATTGAAGAAACGTAATGCGTTACGTTTCTCCTCCAATGTAAATCATTAATTCATTTCTCTGAAATATATTAACTATTTACGTCTCCTATTTTATCTTTAATGGCCTTAACCTTGCTTTTAATGCGGTTGCTTTTCCCTTTTTGCGAATCGATATTTATGGTGGTATAAATCCGGCTGCAGTTTTCGGCTAATACCTCGTGCGCTTGATTAATAATATTCAATGCCTCGGGCATTGTATCGGTTTCTACCAAAGTTCCCATTGCTGTAAGCTGATAAGCCGCTCCCGATTGACGGACAACATCGATTACTTTACTAACATGTTGACTTACGCTATCTCCCTTATCGGTTGGAAACATTGCAAATTCTAATAATACTGACATTGTTTTTATGTTTTATTAAATTTTAAATTTCGTTATTTATTTAAATATACAATAATTCCACCTAAAATAATAAAAACTATTTATAGATGGAATTATTTCGTTGTTTTTTAAGAAAAAATAACAAGTATTATCCCAACACTTAAAAATAGTTGAGCAATATAAGTACTAAAAAAGAACTGCTTTTTTTTCTGTATATAAATGTATTCTAAAAAGTAAAACAATAAACCGGCCACAGTAAAGGCTATTCCTATTTTCTCTCTGGTAAATGAAAAATCTCTCACCAATAAAACAACTAGAAATACCAATAAAATAACAGCAGGATAACAAATAAATTTGCTAAAAATAATCTTTCTTTTATTCATTTCAATTAACGTAAATCAACACAATCAGGATAACTTCTCTCTAAATCTTGCATAGCCTGAGAAAAATCAACAGCTACAATAGCAACACAAACAACTCCACCTATCATTCCTCACAATCAGTGCTTCTACACAAAGAGTTCATTTAAACTTAGAATTCCTTGTTATATCTCTCCTTTTCACTGAAAATTTATCACAACCACCACTTGTTATTCTATATTTATGAATCGAAAATAGTTTATTTAATTCGTCTTCATACATAGATACAACATCAAATCTCTCATTAAATAAAATAACCGGATTTGCATAATTATCATACCCCTAAAAAAAGAGAGACTAACAAACAAAATTGTTTTTTTACAATATATTACCTCTAAAATTAAAAATTTCAATATATATGTACAAACCTCGATATATATCGACCACAAGATAGTACTTTATTCGACATAATCAATTATCATCTTTATCACCTGATAGAAATAATTCGGTGTTTATCTAAATTCTTGTCCTCCGGAAAGTCCCCGACTTCTTCCGATGCCCCGGGTACTTCTTTGTTTACCTTTTTTATCCTTGCTTTTTTCTATTTTATGCTTTGGTTTATGGTCTTCGTTATAATCAAAAGTTGGCCTTGACGGAATTTGTACCGCCTCTACTTGTTCCCAATTGGAACGCAATTCAATCTCTTTTCTGAAATAATAAACACATTCGGACAGCAGCTTTTTTTCATAATTTCCGGTATCCCAACGCCCGTTTTTATTAGAATCTTCAATTACCTTAACGATATAGGTTTCGGGAGCCAGAAATTTAAAATAATAAGTCCCGTTTTCGGTTATCGTTTTTTGCTGATATATCTTCTCTTTATCACCCAAACCGATAATTTGTACAATACTGTTGGTTTTTACGCCTGAAATTTCTAAAGCAATCGTCCCGTAATATTCCATACTGCGAGTTGCTATATCAACAGTATTCTTTTTACTGTATAATCCATAAATATTTTCAAAAGCAGTAGAATCGAACACTAATTGATACTCTGTTTCCGACAGCCATTTACATTTCAAATGATATTTCAATATACTTATGGAATCTTTTACCAGCTTAAAGTCTTCTGGAACAGGAATAGTATCCTTCATTCTGTAAAAATGAATACTGTCTTTATTGATTCGTTTTAACGGCTCAGGAAAAACAATCGTTATGTCTTTATTCAAATCCTGACTCCCCCCACCACTATTCACTTCAAATTTATAAAGTGGAGGTTTTATTTTTAATTTTTTCTTTTTGGATACTTTGGCTTTTTTAGGTGTTTTAAAGTTCATTTTAACTGTATCCTTAAACCCGACCAGTTTACCTAATGTATCTGTTTTCAGATATTGTAAAGCAACTAAAAGAGTATCTCTATTGTAAATATCCTTATCAGCAATCCAATACGACAGCGTATCGTTTGTAGGATTTTTATCCAGCAGAAACCATCTAGGATTTTCTTTAAATCCTACAAAATCAATTCGTAAACTATCGGAACGTTTGGTATTAAATGTAAATTCCAATTTTTCGCGGCGGGGACGTTTATATCCGGTTAAATATTGCTGCGTAATTTCTTCATTAAACATTCTGATATAAATATTGTTTGGTTCCAAAGCTGTTTTTTTACGTATCACAACAGAATCGGGTTTAATGGAATCGCCTCTTACGGTATCAATCACTTCAACCTGATGAGAAGCAGGCACAACCAACGAATCGATAAAACCAATTGTTTCGCCCGTTTTATTGTACTTGTAATCTCTGTTGTTATCAACGAGGGCAAAAAGTTTGTAAGTACCGGGGCTTAAATTTTTCAACCGAAAGTAGCCCACAGAATCAGTCAGTGCAATATAATCGGGAATAGTTGTTAAGGGTACAGAATCGTGCGTATTTTTATACGCCATAACCATCACCTTATCTACTTTTTTACCGTTAAAAGCATCGGCTGTTTTACCGCTTATTCCCAGCGAATCGATACTGCTTCCGGTAGAGAAAACAAATTGATAATTTCCCAGTTTATTTCCCTCGTTATTATCCACTATTCCGGTTCCAAAATCGAGAGTATAAGTGGTGTTGGGATGCAGTTTTTCCTCTAATTTCACAAATACTGATTTTCCGCGAAGTTTCACCATCGGCTTCTTTTTCATTGGCGGAGATATAGAGAACTGCTCATTCATTCTTTCCAACTTTACAAACTCGTTGAAAAAGATTTCAATTTTTCCTCCCTTAAAATTTTTGCTATAGTTTTCCGGCTTGGTTTCTACTACTTTGGGAGGAGTAACATCCTTTGGTCCTCCGGTGGGTTGTCCGATGTTAGCACAAGAATAAAGGGAGAATAGAGCTACTGCTGCTACAAATATATTTCTTATTAAATTTCTCAAAACTGGTAATTTTAGTGATTAACCGATTTCTAAAAATGAAAATATCTGTCCAAATATTATCATTCTTGGAGATCTCTGAATACATCTGTGCAAAGCTACAAAATATTTAGGGAACTTTTGAATACCATTTATTATCTGAATTTACGTCATTAAAATACAAAATTCTTATTTTTTTTTCAATTTCAAAATAGTATTCCAACAGTCTCAAGATACAAGAGATTATTTTCACAAAACATTTATAAACTACAAATTCACTATTACTCCGTTAACTTCATAATCTATTACAAAAATGGTATCTTACTCCTACTTACTATTCGAATATTGTTACCATAAAGTCTCTCTTTTCCTTCCAATAACTTCAATAATCACAATTATTATACTTAATAAAGTATTTAACAGAAAAAAATACCTATATCTGGTGATTGTTTTATAATAATAACAGCCCTATCTTTGTCTTCTAAATAAAAAGTATGGAGTTCTTCAAAAAACAGAAATTAGTTGTTATAGGAATACTGTTACCCGCACTCTTAATATTAATGGGAAACAGTATTGTGAATTTACACACGCACTATCTTGATAATGGTGTGGTTGTTTCTCATGCACATCCATACAAAAAGCTACCCGATAACAAACAGCACAGCCATAGCAATAAGGAATTCTTTTTTTTACAGCAATTAACGGCTTTTTTCTTTTGCTTGTCTACGACAATGGCAGTGATTATATTGGCAACAAAAAAGATTTCAACTATTTCCCGATTAAAAATACTTAAATACAGGGAAATACTCTGTCATTTACGCCCCAATAGAGCTCCTCCTGCTCACTTTCTATATATTTAATTTTGTCAAAACTTTTATTCTCTGTAAGAACACTTTTTACTTTTACAGAAAAATTATCAGTATGGGAAATTTACGCATCAATGACAATAAAATATCTCCCAATTTTTATAGTGCAATTGCATACCAAACAATATTTATAAAAAATACATCATGAAAAAATCGACACTTATACTATTGACTTTCACACTTTTACTCATAAACCACAACCTCTGTCTTGCTCAAGATTCCTTAAAGAAAGTAGTTTTAACAGGAACTATAATCAATAAAGAAACCAAAGAGCCTATACCTTATGCCACAGTAACCATAAACGGCACTCAGTTAGGCGTAATAACTGATCTTAAGGGATACTATAAATTAAAATGCCCAGTGGGTACTTTTACAGTAACAGCTTCTTCTTTAGGCTATAAAGCCGAAGAAAAAAATATTACCACAAAGTCTGATAAAACTTACAAAATTAATTTTGCAATGCAAGATGATATTTTCAATGTAGATGAAGTTGTGGTAACAGGAGATAGAGAAGCACGCAGACGTAAAGAATCGCCTACCATTGTAAATGTTATTTCACCAAAACTTATGGGAGCTACACAAGCTGTAACTCTAAGCGAAGGATTAAATTTCAGTACAGGAGTACGAATGGAAACCGATTGCCAAAACTGTGGTTTCTCACAGGTACGTATGAATGGTATGGAAGGGCAATACTCTCAGATATTAATTAACAGCCGCCCTATTTTCAGTGGTTTAGCCGGAGTTTATGGTCTAGAACTTATTCCTTCTTCTATGCTAGAAAAAGTAGAAGTCGTACGTGGCGGCGGTTCGGCTATTTACGGCAGCAATGCTATTGCCGGTACAATTAACTTAATTTTGAAAGATCCTTTAATTAACTCGTACGAATTAGGAGTAAATACCGGACTCGTTGGTATTGGCATAGATGGCAGTGGAGATATGGCAAAAGATAACAGCATTAACTTTAATGCTTCTGTTGTTTCTGAAGATGGTAAAAACGGTTTATCGGTTTTTGGATTCCAAAGAACAAGCGAACACTTTGATGTTGACGGCGATGATTTCTCTGAATTGACAGACATCGACAATACAACAGCAGGGGCACGTATGTTTAACCGGTTTGGAGATAGAGCAAAATTAACTTTCAACTATTTCCATATCAGCGAAACCCGCAGAGGCGGCAGTGATTTTGAAAAACCAGAACACGAAGCCGGAATTGCAGAATCATTAAAACACAAAATAAATACAGCTGCTTTAGTTTTCGATAAATTCTATAGAGAAACAGATAAATTATCTATCTATGCATCGGGACAATATGTGAAAAGAAATGCTTATTACGGTGCAGAAAGAGATTTATCAGCTTATGGTCATACCAATAATTTTTCATATAACGTTGGTGCAACCTACAATGCTAAATTTGGAGGGTTATCATCACTTCTTGTTGGTCTTGAAAATACAGGAAGTTTCTTAGAAGATATAAAAGAAGGCTACCCTGAAGCATCAGTAAATCAAAATGGAGAGATTGAAATCAATCACACCGATAATATTACGATAGCAGACCAAAAATCTGTTACAACCGGTGTATTTGCTCAGTATACTTTAAAGCTGAACAAATTTACAGCCACTATCGGCGCCCGCTTAGATGCTTACAAAGTAACTAACGAAGCTAAAAAAGCTGATGATAAAAATGCCGACCAGGACGGTGTTGCATTTGTTCCAAGAGTAAGCTTACTTTATGATGCAACTCCAGAATTGCAGTTACGAGGAAGTTTCTCTCAAGGTTATCGTGCTCCTCAAATATTCGACGAAGATTTACATATTGAAATTGCCGGAGCAAAGCAGGTACGTACTGTAAATGCTGATGATTTAAAGAAAGAAACCAGCAACAGCTTTATGCTGTCAGCTGATTTCAACAAGCAGATTGGCAATACTTCTATAGGTATTTTGGTAGAAGGGTTTTACACTAAATTAAACGATGCATTTACTTCAACTCTCGAAATTAATGACGCAGGAGTAATGGTACACACCCGCGAAAATGCAGAAGATGGAGCTATAATATCAGGAGTAAATACTGAAATTAAAATCAGCCCTGTTAAAGAATTAACCTTTATCAGCGGTTTTACTATTCAGAAAAGTGAATTTTCCAGCGCTCAAGATATCGACGACTATGGTGTAACTAAAGAAAAAAATTTCCTGCGTACTCCTGATGTATATGGGTTTGCGACTCTTGACTGGGATTTTGCTCCAAATTTCGAACTGGCTTTGTCTGCTAACTTCACAGGAAAAATGCTTACTCCTTACGAAGGAACTAACTTTAATGCTGACGAATTGGGCTTAAAAGACAAGTTAGACGCAGCAGCTAAAGCCGCAGGCGACGAAGAAACAGCATATATTATTGTAAGAGAAACCCCTTCGTTTGTTGATATGGGTGCAAAAATATCGTATAATGTACCACTTCGAAATATGGATTTAAAAATATTTACCGGCATTAAAAATATTTTCCAATCTTATCAAGATGATTTTGATACCGGAGAAGCCAGAGATGCAGGATATATTTATGGTCCAAGAAATCCAAGAACTATCTATTTTGGAATTAAAATAGGAAATCTATTATAAGAGATTTTACCCGCATTATTCATCACACTTTTTAATTGTAATGTATAAATTGATAATATGCAGATAAAACAGGAATGAAATATACTACCCGCGTTGGAGTATTGTTTATCATTATCTCAGCACATCTGTTTCGTTACTAAACCTTTGAAATAGATAACTATACCTATAGGTTTAGATGCCTTACATCTGCACTAAGCTAATAACATGAATAATGCGGGTTTATCAAACAAAACTCAACTATAAAAAAGGCTGGCCGAAAAATATCGGACAGCCTTTGCTTATTTATTAAATCTTTAAGAATTTACTTTAGAGCTTTATTATTTCTTCAAAGCTATCTATGTCATCAACTAACTGTCGAACGGTTTTAGTACTAAAAAAATCATTTAATTGGCTTTTTACTTCAGCTAATTGTTTATGCACCGGACAAGGGGTTTCGTTTTCTTCATGCAGTATACACGACTTCATCCCCACTACGCAGGTATTGAAAAGAGAAGTACCATCAATAACTTCAACAATATCCATCAACGATGTGTCATAAGTATTTTCGTTGATTGCAAAACCTCCATTAGGTCCTTTGGTTGATACCAATATCTTTTTTCGAACTAAACTTTGTAGTATTTTACCTAAAAAAGGAGAAGGAATCTCTAAATCTTCAGCTATTTTTTTTATTCCTATTTTTTTTTCTTTATCATTATTCAGCGCCAAATAAATGACGGAACGTATTGCATATTTACATGTATTCGATAGCATATTACAGTATTAAAATCACCACAAAAGACCATATTAGTTACTTATTTAGTATTAAAACCAGTAACCAACAATATGCAATTAGCAGTTTTTATGAAATATTTGGAAATTGGCAGTTATTTTTCTACCTTTAATTCAATAATTAACGAATTATCTCATTCACTATTGGAATTTTATCAATTCTTCGCTGATGTCTTCCCCCTTCGAATTCGCTGTTTAAAAAGGCAGTAACTATTGCTTTTGCCTCTTCATAACTAACAAAACGAGCAGGAATACCACACACATTAGCATCGTTATGTTGACGTGCTAAAGCTGCTATTTCGGGATTCCAGCATAAAGCAGCACGAATCCCCTGGTGTTTATTAGCAGTCATTGTAATTCCATTACCACTGCCACAAATTGTAAACCCCAAATCAAATATTCCTTGTGCTACAGCATCAGCTAAAGGGTGAGCTGCATCAGGATAATCCATACTTTCCTCTGAATTAGTTCCAAAATCAGCTACCTCATACCCCTCTGACTTAAAAAAAGCTACCAACTTATTTTTGTATTCAAAACCTGCATGATCAGCAGCAAACGCAATACGTTCTTTTTTCATTTGTTTATTATTTAAATATTAAATTTGAAACGACTTTCTATTTCGGTTTTGCATACTCCCAATAAATTCTCTTGACTATTCATTAAAAATAAACTATGCCTGTGTTTTCGCAACATTAGTTTTCAACTTCGTATTTTTCGTCATTTCTTATTCAATTATAGCTCTGCAAAGTTACGAAATAATGAGTAAAATACAAACCACTATGAACCTAGTACGAAATATAGCACAAATTGTTTCTTTTAGAGTAATAAAAATACTCAAAAAAGTATCCCCCTCACGGTTTTCACAAACACCTTTTATTTCCCTCTATTCATATAAGAGATCTATTATGCCATGAAAGCCCTTCAATATCAATATTTCAACTATTTTCCTGCACTCTTTTATGACGGGAACTATGCATCGTAACAAAAAGAATTTATTTTCAATGCTCATTACAAAATCCTAACACATAATTGAAAAAATCTCCCATAAAAAAAGGATTCTACAATATTGAAAAATCCTTTTTTTTTCGTTTTAAACCTACTCTTTCCAAGCCTTATCTTTTTTATCTCCAAATATGTATTTCACCAATTCGGGGTGGTCGATAAATGGATTTCGATTATTCTGATAACCATAAATAACATTGTTTCTTCGGATTTCATAAGGGTCAACAGGATCTAATTCATTCCATTTTAACAAATCTTCTAATTTCCCAATACGAGCTTCTTTTCCATTTGAACCAGAATTATCTACTTTAAATCCATAACGAACAGCCATATAAAAAATAGCACGTGCAACATCTCCTTTAGCACTTTTGGGAGGCTCATAAAAAGAGCCGTTTTTTGTTCTTGGCCCATTTACATCTGCAAAATTAAGATTTGCTCTATTCCCATTTTCTTTGGCATCAGAAGCTCTTAGATGATGTCCATCGGTTCCGGGTCCCGGAGATTTTCCAAAGTCTCCATGCGATTTAGCCCAAACGTGTTCTCTATTCCAACCAGAACTACCACTTACATGAGCAGTTTTACTAATTCCCTTTTCAACATAAATTTGCCAAACCTGGGTTGCATCAGCAGGGTTTTGATCGCCGTCTTCACACATTGTCCATACCATTTTATAGCTTAATTTTTTAGCATCTTTAGAGATAATTTCCTGCATTTTATCACGCAACTCCTGTCCCGAAAGACTGGAAGCAGAGGAGTAATAGTTTTTAGGTATACGTACCGACATCATATGCTGTCCTTTTTTTACGTTAGTTACATACTCTTTAGGCGTGTATTTTACGATAATTTTCCCCTCACTATCAACTTCCGGTTCTAAATAGTCTGCCCTATCGGGATTATCTTCTGGTTCTTCTATTAATTTATCCGGCTTAATATCATCTCTTCCAAAATCGCAGGCATAAAATACTAAATTAAATGCCAGCAGTAATAATAATATCTTTTTCATAATAGTAATATTTAACAATCAGGGCATTGTAAAAATCAATGCCCTGAAATATGCTTAATTAAATGTTATTATTTGTTCATTTTATGTGAACCAATATTTGAAACATCATTTTTATCCTTTACTTCCCATTCACTTCCATTCCAGGTAGTAGAAGGATCTTTCACAGTAGCCACACGTATCAAAGTATGATCCTTTGTTGCTCCTTTCACGCCATTTACGTCCCATGCTTTCCCCGGATCTTCTCCCTCTACTCCAAAAACATCAATTAGTTTATTTTCTTTAAATAATCCAATTGCATCATCGCCGTTAAAGTAAGTTGCTTTTTCTGGTTTATCGACTGCAGTTTTTCCTTCAGGCAGCTCCAATTTTGCATTTTTATTCTTTATAACAAGCACAGCTCCATTGGGCAATTTTCCTGTAAGCGGCATAAATTCCACTTTTTCATTATCAAATTTCTTACCATTACCTCCAATTTTCAGAGCATATTTCGATAAGTCTACTTCTTTACCTGTACCATTGAATATTTCTAGATATTTATTGTTTGAGCTGCCTTCTACATATTCTGAAATAAACAGATCGGAAGCACCTGAAACAGAATCATCGCCAAGGTTGATACCTTCCGAAGTAGTTTCACCACCACCTCCGGTGTCAAATCTTTCATTAGTCATATCTACATCGGCAGTAGAACGGATATTCAACTGGAATTTTTGCTTATAGATATTTAAAACCGAAACGATAGAACCACTACCCTGAGGTAGTTTTTCATTGATAAATTTCGCATAACCGCTGGTACTCATTACAGCAATATTTTTATCCTTATCGGTTATTTCGCGTGTTGCATAACTGCCTTTTTTACCATAAGTTTTATCTTTATCGGCATCGGTAAATTGTACTTCTTCAAATTTAATTAAACAAGACAGTAAGTCATTGGTAAGTTCGGTAATTTTCACCACTTTAGGAGTCACCTCCATTGGAGTACCATCTTTAATGATAGTAGTAGCTAAAACTCCTTCTTCAATTCCACCTAATTTTTTCTTGCCTTCTTTTTCATAGGTGCTTCCACCTAATTTTGCTACGCCGTAATTATCAGCAACTAACAATCCTTTACACTTGATAAAGACTTTCTGCCCTACCGGATATGTTTGGTATAAATTTTTCACATCTACAGCTATCTGAATACCTCTAAGTGCAGCACCTTCTTTAGTTTCCTGAATAACTAAAGTCTTATAAAAATTGCCTTGCTCATCTGAAGAAATTACAACACCTTCTATTATTTTGTCTTCCTCAATTTTCACAAACTCCTTATCTTTACGCATTGCCTGAATATCTTCAATGGTAGCATTCGATTGTACATCACCACTACCGCCACCGCCGACATCAAATCTTGCATTGTTCATATCCACATCGGCAGTAGAACGGATATTCAATTGGAATTTTTGCTTATAGATATTTAAAACCGAAACGATAGAACCGCTTCCCTGAGGTAGTTTTTCGTTAATAAATTTAGCATACTTACTGGTACTCAAATCTACTGTATTTTTTTCTGTATCGGTAATTGTACGAGTAGTATGATATTGGTCTTCTGTAGCATAAGTCTTATCTTTATCGGCATCGGTAAATTGTACTTCTTCCAATTTCACCAAACAAGACAATAAATCTTTATTCAGTTCGGTAATCTTCACCACTTTAGGAGTAACCTCTATCGGCGAGCCGTTTTTAATGATAGTTGAAGCCAAAACATTTTCAGCAATACCGCCTAATTTTATTTTATCTTTTTTATCCTTATAAGTGCTGCCTCCTAATTTTGCCACGCCGTAATTATCGGCAACAATTAAATCTTTACATTTAATTACCACTTTCTGTCCTACCGGATATTTTTTGTATAGATTTTTTGCGTTTACAGCAACTTCAATACCTCTAAGAGCAGCACCTTCTTTGGTTTCCTGAATAACTAATGTTTTATAGAAGTTACCCTGCTCGTCAGAAGAAATTACCACACCTTCAATCACTTTATCTTCGGTAATGGTTACAAACTCTCTGTCTTTGCGCATTGCCTGAATCTCCTCAATAGAAGCATTTGTTTCAGGCACTTCAATCGTGTTGCCTTTAAATCTCTCTCCGTTCATATCCACATCTTCAGTAGAACGGATAGTTGCTTGTTTGGTATCTCCATATTGCCCCAAAACAGCAATTAACGAACCCGACCCCTGCGGTAGCGGCTCATCGTAAAATTTGCTGTAACCGCTATTGCGAACAATTAAAATATTACCTTTTTCATCTTCAATAATTCTATTGGTTGCAAAATCTTTTTTACCTGTAGGTTTTTTTGCATAAGTTAAACCCTCTGGATTTTGAAATTGTACGTTCTTTATTTTTACTAAAGTAGAAACCAAATAATTAGCATTTAACTCTTCTAAAGTTACTTCTTTAGGAGTTACCTCTACCGGAAGATCATTGATAAAAATATGTTCTGAAATTAAAGCGGAAGCTATTCCCGATAGGTTAGTGTAACCATTCTTTTGGTAGGTTCCACCTCCCAATTGAACTAATCCTCTGTAGTCCCCAAGATACAATCCTTTCAGCTTGATAAATACCTGCTGTCCCACGGGATACATTGCAGATAAACCTTTTTCATCTATTTTTACTTCGATACCTGAAGTTGGATTCTCTGGTGAATCTTGAATAACAATTGATTTGTAGAAATTTCCCTGCTCATCAGAAGAAACCACATATCCCATTACAACATCATCAGAGGTAATTTGCTCAAATTTTCCCAATTCATGCATTTCCCGAACTTCAGCAATGGTTTTGGTTGCTTTACCATTAAATTTGTCCACTTTTATTTCCGGCTGATCAAAGTCCTGATCAACACAACCGGTAAAAGTCATTGCAGCTATGGCAATAAAACATATCGCCGCAAATATTTTTTGTATATTTTTCATCTGTTTTAATTTTTAGTTACTGCTTTAAAGACAGCAGCTGTTTCTTTATTTGACTTATTTCTATTGATTGAGTAAATTTAAATTTACTCATTTTATAACTATTTATCGTTAAAATCTTACACTTAGGTTAATAAAGTAGGTACGTCCGTAATAGTAATATAATTTATCCCCAAAATTACGGGTTCCTCTGTAATCGGTACGACTCTGTTCATATCCACCGGTAATAATATCGGTAGAATCTAACAGGTTGTTTACACTTGCATTTAAAGTAATATAGTATTCATTAAATTTCCACGATTTACCAATATTCATATCCAAAGTAAATGCATTATCTAATTTACGTTGATCGATAATACCATGCCATGCTTTGGTATCGGGTTGTATCCCTAAATCTTTAACGGCCGAGCTTGTTCTTCGTCCGGCAAAGAAATCCAAATAAGCATCGTCGTAATAGTTGGCATTAATACCTGCCCACCAATATTTAGGAGAACGGTATTTTAATCCTAAAGTAGCTGCTGTCTGCGGAGTTCCGGCAACATAAAAGTTTTTAGCATATACTTTTTCTTCAGCATATACTTTTCCTGTATTTTCCTCTACCAATTTTAAGTTAGGACGAGAATCCCAAATATACTGTCCTTTAGATGCCGCAGCTACAACTGTTAAAGTCGAAGTTAACTGAGCCTCAACTCCCAACTCAACACCAAAATGCTCTTTATCTATTCCGGTCATAATAGCATTAACAAAAGCACTTCCCTTTTGCGATGTTCCATCCATAAAGTAATTACGAACTTCGGTTTGATCGGCAAAACGGGTATAGAAACCGTTAACACTTGCTTTTACCAAAGGTGTACGTAAGCGATATCCGGCATCGAATGCCATAATCTGTTCGTTTTTAAGATTCTGCACCCAAACATTACGGGTACGTGCCGATTCGAAGCAATTTCGTAAAAATGGAGCACGTGTTTTATAAGTACCGTTCACCAGAAAATAGTTTCTTCCGTCTAATTTATACACTAATCCGGCTTTAACCCCATAATTTCCGGCATCTTTCTTTTTACTGCTGCCGTAAGAATTTTCAGCAAAAACGGCTTTTTTCATTTTACCTTCGCGCCATGCTTTCAGGTAATTTACTTCTGCCCCAATGTAACCGTCCCACTGCTTGTAAGAAAAATCAGCTTGTGCAAAAGCGTTGTATTTTTGTAAATGAACATCATAATCATATCCGAAACGATCGCCTTTGTACACTTTACGATCGGGGCGGTTTAAGTCATTATCGCGGGTAGAAGCCGGAGCAAATTTATCGTAATCGATAAAATATTGAGCCCCCAGAAGGTCGTTCATTACATTAAAACGGCTGCCGATATAGTTGGTAAAATCAACTCCGGCAGTTAATTTCCAGTGCTTATTTAATTCTTTATCTAAAATAGAACTTACCATTAACTGCTTGGCATCGTAGCGGTTTTCTTCCACAAAATAGTTAGCATTAGGGCTGTTGGCATTAATGCGATACATTCTATCCCAATCGATATGACGAATGTTATTGGTATTGTTTTTCCAATATCCGGCCAGCAGCTCTTTATCATACGAATTGCTCGGTAGCTTGCTGTAATAATCGGGACGAGGATCAGGAGCATTAAACCAGCTTAAGCGGGTGCTTCCATTGTGTCCAAAAGTATAAGAAACAGCTGTATTTAGCTGTGTTTTATCATTGAATTTCCATTTATGGTTCAACATAAAAATAGGCTGATGCGATCTGCTTACACGAGAATTTCTTTTTTCTCCATTTTGGTATCCCCAATATGGATTATAGTAGTTGCTTCCTACCAAATCGTAAACCTCTTGTGTTGATGCTCCGCCTTTTCCTCTTTTTGACGGAGCTCCGAAAGCAGTCAGGTTTAAGCTGTGCTTTTCACCCAATTGTTTGTAAACCGAAAGGAAATATCCGTAAGCATCGTAAAAAGTTGCATCCACATAACCTTCATCGCCCCAACGTCTAGAAACCGACATGGTAAGCGCCCAGCCGTCGTTCATCAATCCGGTTGAATGGGTTGCCATTACACGATTGGTATAACTTTTATTGGAATAGGAATACACCAATTTGTTTCCGGGACGATAGTTTGCGGCAATGGTATTGATGTTGGTTGTTCCTCCAACTTCGCCAAAACCATAACTGCTTTCACCCAAACCATAAACGGTTTCTTTGTTACGGGTAACATCATTTAACCCGCCCCACTTGTACCAATAACCTCTTCCGTTTTCCATATCGTTCATTAGCAGACCATTCATACGGATAGCGGTGTTGTCGGAACTGTATCCGCGTGAGCGAAACCGCAATTGACTGAAAACATATCCTGCGTTAGAAACAAACACATCTCTTGAACCAGCAAGCAATCCTGATATGCTGTTGTCGGTAGAACCCTCATCATCCAACTCTTCATTATTCAAGGAGCTGATATCAAAATTACTTAACTGTCCAATGTTATTGTACGGCACTAATTGCACCTCTTTAACATTGGTGGTTTGATTAGCAACTACCTTTACGGTTATTGCAGAGGTCTGATAGTTCTTCATTGACAATTCAATTAAATATTTACCCTGAGGAACATCACTAATCAGGAACTTACCATTGGCATCGGTATAAACAGTAAAGTCTACACCAAGTATTTCTACTTTTACCTTCTCCAGAAAATTCCCACTCTCTGAATCTTTTACCTTACCGCTGATGCTACCATTTTGAGCATAAAGCGAAAAGGAACTAAAGATTCCCAGAAATAGAATCAAAAGAATTTTTCTCATACTTTTAGATTTTTGTTTTACAATCGGCGAAAATACCGATTTGCTTTAAATTTAAATTTACGGGACTTCTAAAGATACATTTTTTTTGTTGCTGCACAATTTAATTTCATCAGAAACGAAATGTATTTACATCTGCAGCATCTCGAAAATTTGAAGTATTTAAAAATCCTCTTTAATGTTTTTTTGTGGTTAATCGATTAATTTCCAGAGGAATAAATCACAGATATATAAAATGGTTTCTAATAAGTATTGCAAAATTACTAAAATTTAATGAAAACAACGGTATCTTTATTCAATTAATAATGTAATACAGTTTAACACCAATCTGTGCTAATACAACAACAATATTATTATGTTGACAACGAATAGCTTTTCCTGATAATCCGTTTGTATTACTTTATTTTCTGGTTGCTTGGTTAGCTATTAATTGATACTGTAAAATATTTACAGCATATTATGACTATAGTTATTAAAACGTGATTTCTTCAGGCAGAAAAGCAAAAAAAAACAGTTGATAGCCAATACAGCAGAATTTTAAGACAAAAAAACACAGCATTTTATTAATAAAGAATTTAAATGAATTCTTTGTATTGATGATACGCCTTAAATTCCCCTTTTCTATTCTAAGCAAAAGAAAGATCCTGCACATACAGTAGAGTGAAGAATAGATACAAGAAAAATAGTTTTAGTAATTTGCCAAAAGATAGTTTTAGCACAAATTAATTTACTTCTAAATAAAAAAAGGGTAAAATTTTATAATATCAATTGTTTCAATTACTTTTGCGGCTTGACAAAGAGGATAATTTCTTCTTTTAGATTAAAATAATTATAAAAAGAGAATAATATGGCAACTACTGCAGATTTTAAAAATGGATTATGCATCCATTACAAAGGTGATTTATATACAATCGTACAGTTTCAGCATGTAAAGCCGGGTAAAGGACCTGCTTTTGTGCGTACAAAATTAAAAAATGTAAAAACCGGTAAGATTATAGATAATACATTTAACTCAGGAGTAAAAGTTGATGTGGCAAGAATTGAGCGTCGCCCACACCAGTTTTTATATAAAGATGATATGGGTTACAATTTAATGCACACCGAAACTTACGAACAGGTGGCGTTACCTGAGGAGTTATTTAATGCTCCCGATTTATTAAAAGAGGGTGATATGGTAGAGGCTGTTTTCCATGCTGAAACTGAAACGCCACTATATGTCGAATTACCGGCTCACGTAACCATGGAAATTACCTATACTGAACCTGGTTTACGTGGCGACACATCATCTACCAACTCATTAAAACCAGCTACCATTGAAACAGGAGCAACCATTATGGTGCCTTTATTTATTAATACCGGTGATGTAATTAAGATTGATACCCGTGATCATAGCTATGTAGAAAGAGTAAAGCAATAGATTTCTCAGAGAGTAAACGAGTCATTTCTTTTTTAAGTTTTTATCGTTTACTCAAGAAAATTATTACAGGAATAAGAAAAGATCACTTCTTTAGTTTTTTCTTGTTTTTTTAATGCTGCTCTTTAGCTCTACTTTATTCTGATATAGAAAAGAGGAAAGAACAAACACATAAGATAAAAAAAGAGAGGGGATTAATTCCTCTCTTTTGGCTTATGATGCGCAAGTATACTTTATTTTCACTAAAAACAGAAGGTGTTTGTCTGGCGGAAGCATCAATTTAAAACAACTCATTCCGAACAACTGTTAATTTTTGTATTTTAATTTTGTTATTCGTTAATATTTTATACTTTTATAATTCGAAATCAATCAACGCAAATTACAATTAACGTGCAACAAAAAAGAATCAATAATAAATTTAAACTCGAGCTGATACTCAGAATAACTCAGGCTATCAATCAAAATTTATCTGTAGAAAGCCTTCTATACAGATATAAGAAATTGCTTTTTAATGAATTGCAGATAGGTAAGGTTGTTGTATTTCAAAAAATAGAAAACTGGGAAAATTTACTGGTATCAGGAGTCTCAGAAAATATTCTCAATTCCATAAATGTGGCATCGGATTTAGCTCCGGTAAAAGATATTACCTATATTTCCACCGACTCTCTTACTCATCTTCAGATTTTTGATTTTATCATCCCTGTTTTTCAAGAAGACACTATTTTAGCTTATGTCCTTATTGGCGATTTTGATGAAGAGGGCGTAGGAATGAGTCCGGCAATAAAACACCTACGATTTATTCAAACCATATCGAATATTATACTTGTTGCCATTAAAAACAAGTACTTACATGAGCAGCTTTTAAAGCAAGAAGCCATAAAAAAAGAGATAGAGTTAGCATCAAAAATTCAAAGTCTGCTTATTCCTCACGACAATCTGCTGCCGCAAAATAAGTTTATTGCAACAAAAGGTTTTTACCAACCCCATCTCGACATAGGAGGGGACTACTACGACTTTATCGAACTTGACAATAACGAATTAGTTTTTTGTGTAGGCGATGTTGCAGGTAAAGGTATTCCTGCCGCATTAATAATGGCAAATTTTCAGGCACAGGTAAGAGCGTTATATAACAGTAATCTTCCTTTAAAAGAGCTTATCACTACATTAAATAAGAAAATATCCGCAAATTCCATTGCCGAAAAATTTATTACTTTTTTTATTGGTATTTACAACTACAAAAGCCGAAATTTACAATATATCAATGCCAGCCACCATCCTCCGGTCCTATTCGACATGGAAACCAGTTCAGTTAAACGGCTAACCGATGGATGTATTGGCTTGGGAATGCTTGATGAAATACCTTTTATCAATGTTGGGAAAGTAAAAATCAAGAACCACTCTAAAATAGTTTGTTTTACCGATGGATTGGTCGAATTAAAAAAAGGCAACGAAGTTGTACTCGAAATAAATGACGTGATTGATATGATATCGAATACAGATAATATAGAGTGTAATTTCAATAACCTGGTCAACTACGCGAAAAAATGTATCGCTGAAGACAGAGTTTCCGATGATATTGCAATGATAGGAATTGAGCTTTTCAACTAGCAAAATATTATTGATTCCTACTTGTTTTTATCAATTAATCCTCTATCCAAAAAAAATCTGACATAACATCATTAGAAACAAAAACCCCTTTATCGGTTAAAATAAGCGTATCGTTCTCTTTTCTGATGTTTTCACTTTTTATATGTTTGGACGCTATTTTTTTGCAATGATTATATATTTTTTCACCAAACTCCAGTTTTACTTGTTTTAAATTCAAGCCGAAAGATGTTCTTAAAGCAGTCAAAACCAAATCATTAAATTTATCGGCAATACTTAATTCTTCCTTTTCAGAAAAGCATCCACCGTTGATTACAGCTTTCATATACTTGTTATTGTTACTTATATTCCACTCTCTTTCGTACAGATTATAGGAATGTGCCGATGGTCCTATGCCCAAATAGGCTTTTTGCTGCCAATAGGCAAGATTATGTTGCGAATGCATTCCTTTCTTACAGAAGTTAGATATTTCGTAATGTTCAAAACCATTCTCTTTGGCTTTTTCTATCAGTAATTTAAACTGCTGAATACTCAATTCTTCTTCCACTTCGCTAAGTTTTCCCCGAGCCACCCTTTTGGCAAATACCGTTCCTTGCTCAATCATTAAATGATATGCCGATATATGTTGAATATTTAAACTGTAAATTTGGTTTAGGTTCTCTTTCCATTTTTGCATGGTTAACCCCGGAACACCATATATTAAATCCACAGAAATATTACTGAAACCATATTTTTGTGCATTTCTTACTGCTGTAATTGCCTCTTTATCGGAATGGCGACGGTTCATCAACTTTAAATCATCGGCGTGCAGCGACTGAATCCCCATACTTAAACGATTGACTGCAGTTTTCTGTAATTCTTGTAAATAGCCTGGCGTTAAATCATCCGGATTAGCCTCCATAGTTATTTCCATATTATCGGCAAAACTAAAATATTTAGCTGTAGTATCTATTAATTCCTGAATTTGCTGTGGCAGATATACCGATGGCGTCCCTCCCCCAAAATAAATGGTAGAAATATTACGATTCGTCAGATAATTATTACGTTGTTCTAACTCTTTTTTCAGGCATTCTAACATATCTTCTTTAGCCGATAACGATATGTTTTTATGAAAATCGCAATAATTACACAACTGTTTACAAAAAGGAATATGAAAATAGATACCACTCATATATTCTAAATTTTTCGCAAGGTAGTAATTATAAATTTGGAAATTGCAATTAATAAACGAGTCAATACCCATTTCTTTTGAGCAACCAATAATTAGTGGCCTGGCAAAGCAATACATTAAATCTGGCAAAATAGGTCAAAACAACCAAATGTATTTTTGAGTTCTTCTTATAAATTAGGCTGTTGTTAGATTTATAGAAACTTAAAAATATAAAATGCAACGTTTACAAGAAAAACAAGGTCTTTAGCACACAAAAATTAAATTTATAATAACGATGAAAAAGATAGCAGGAATTTTATTGATTGGTATTCTATTGTTGAATATTGGAAAGGCTGAAGCCTATGATATAAAAGGAAATGGTAAAATAAAAACCGAGATTAGAACACTGGAACCTTTCAATAGAGTGGAAATAAACGGGGCTTTTAAAGTGTTTCTGTCGCAGGGTAACGAATCGGAATTACGAATAGTCGCCGACGACAATCTACTTGAAATCATTGGAAGCAAGGTGATTAATGGTAAATTAATTATACGTACCAAAGAAAATATAAAAAAATACAATAAAATGGAGCTTTATATCACCTTAAAAAATCTTATCGATTTAACGGCAAACGGGGCTATCTTTTTAAAAACCCAAAAACAATTAAAACTCGACGACTTTAATTTAGTAGTGAATGGAGCATCATCGGCAGATTTAGATATATGGGCAAATAGGATGAAAATTAGAAACGCCGGAGCATCATCTATTCGTTTAAAAGGAAAGACCAAGGATATGGATATTGACATATCAGGAGCAGGAAGTGCCAATACTCTTGATTTAGAAGCCAATAATGTATCCATAAAAATTAGCGGAGTAGGAACAGGAAAAGTATATGCAAAAGATAAATTAATGGTTAGTATATCAGGAATAGGCTCGGTAAAATATAAAGGCAACCCTTCTGTTCAAAGTGATGTTTCGCTGTTAGGAACCTTGCAAAAATATTAATCCTCTAATAATACAGACTCAAAAAAACTCCTTTAAGACAGGAAAGATATTTTAATTCCTCCTTTTACAGACTTGGTAAAGGCTTTGGTTTTAAAATCGAATTTTGTTCTGAATATTGTCCCAGCAAAACAAATCTATTACATCGTAGGTTAAGAAAAACCGACTGCACTACTATTTCAAAACGGTTTTCTAAATGAACTGTTGATTTTTTTTACCAACATTAATTTTTTTCTTGTGCTTAATTAAGCCAGATACACAATAGTAGAATTGTTAGCATTACTCTATGCTGTTAAAGAAAAATTTCTTAGACCTCACAAGATTTTAAAACCTGTGAGGTCTTTATTTATTTGGAGAATATCAACACTATCCCTCATAAATAATAAATTAGAACCCTCTCTGTTTTTCTTCCAGCTTTTTCATCTCTTTTTCAAATTTTTTTCTAAACTTTTCGTAATCGTAATCTACTTTTAATTTATCATCTTGCGATAGTTTTTTGTTTAAAGCTTCTTGCAAATCTTTTACATTCATCTCTATTGCTAAATAGGTCTTGTATCTCTTTTCGGTGGTACGAGTCTGTTTTTCGCAAATTATTTTAATATTACTTAACTGTTGATTAATTACTTCTCGACTTAAGCCCTCATAACGTTCTTCTACCTGTTCCACATTATTTACTTCTGTAGAATTCACGTAGTTATCTATAGTCCCTTTTACCACCGATGTAATTAAAGTAGCCAATTCGGCACGAGCATTTACGCCCGCTTTCTTTTTAGCAACCATTTGATCTAAACTTTCGCCAATAGCCGATGCTCGAAAATGATTTTTATCACTTTGATATTTCGAACCAGTACAGAAAACCTCCAATAATTCTTCGCCTTGCGATTTTGGAGTTACTGCTTTTTCCGATGAACCACAAGAAGTTATTCCAGCGGTTAAAATCATCCCTAATGATAGGATAAACAGGTAATTTAATTCTCTAATTTTCATCTTTATTCAATTTTAAATTAATAATTCTTTTAATTTATTCAATGGGAGTTTCCCCACTTAATTTTCTAAATTTAATCCATTTAGTTTAGGTATAATCACATTATGTATTTCATTTACTGCTTCGTCGTAAGCTTCTTGTACCGCATAATCATAACTGATAGGTTTCATGCCTCTTATTTGATAAATGGCATCGTTAAAAATTTCCACGCCTGTTTTATTATCGGTTAATGCAATGGTACAGTCTAAATAGGCAATATATACTTTATAATTACGTCCCGATTTAATTTCACCTTTGGTTATATTGGTTTTGATATTCAAAATTACCTTTGCCTCTTCTTTATTCGTTGTAAACGAGAAAAAATTCTCCGAGAGTTCTTTTTTTAGATTATTTTTTAATACACTTCGAGAGGATAATCTCCCAAAAACATTCTCTTCGTAAATTAAGTAGGCTTTCAGACGTTTCACTTTTAAAAGAACTTTACACTTAGGGGCTAAATCCAGCGTAAAAAATAATTGATTCAATTTATAGTTTACGTTATCTTTGTTCCATATAGTACCCAGATTAAGTCCCACCTCAATCTCCTGCAAGCGTTGATGCGATGTAATTTTAGACAATTGAGATACAGCTGTCCCCTGCATATTGGTACTTACCTTGTTATTTAAAACACCATCACCTTTTACAAATGAAAATTGCAGCGGAAGATTTACAAGATTACTATTACCGTTATCGCCTGTCCAAACAGCTGTGATTGTAATCGGCTCTTTGGCAGCTGTAGATATTTCCAGACTTATATTTTTTCGTTGTGCAGTCAATTGCGTACGTTTAAATATATTCTGAATAGCATTATAAATAGCCGTTCCTAAGTTGATTTTACCATTTAAGGTCATCACCATCAGATCTTCCTGCAAATATTTTTTAATGACATCTACAGCCTTAGCATAGTAATTTAAGGCTTGATGTAGTTCCAGTCGTTTTTCACACAGTTTTGCTTGTTCGTAGTAGTTATAGGCCGTTTTTTTCGCTTTATTTAATTTTATGCGTTTTAAAAGCAGGTATTTATTTTTTGATAACCGGTAATAGACCCAATATTCATTTCCTTTTTTATTGTCCCAGGATGCCACCATTTCATACCCCTCTATCTCATTAATCAGAGACGTTCGTATTCTGGTCTCAAAATTTTCATTGAACGACTTATTATTTTCGAATTGGTGCAAAATAGAGTTTGCCGATATGTTTACAGATATCTCAGAACATAAATCATGCAGAGCCTGATTTTTTGCCATCTGAATATAATTAGCCCCTTGGTTTTTCTTCACTACAGCAATGCCAACATAAAAATCGGGAGTTATAGGGCGTTGTCTAACCCATTTGGGCGGACGTTTTCTTGCTAAACCACTTTGTGCCGAACATCCCATTAATAATATTATTACAAGTATGTACGTTATTGATTTCAGAAAATACTTATTCATCGTGGAAAGTTTATTATCTTTTTAAATTTGGATTAAAAATACTCTATTTTCAGCAATAAATTTGTCAAAAAATAAAAAAATAAAAGATTATTTTTGAAATAAGTAGTTTACAGTTTAGAATTAAAACCGGTAAAAAAACTCTTTTTTATTAGAGTCCAAACTATTCATTAGACACAAAAATATGATAGGATGTAATAAAAATCAAAAAAAAATAGAAAAAGTATTGTGTATTTAAATAATTATATCTTCCTTTGCATCGCAAAAGAAAAAGGGAGCGTAGAGCTCCTAATTTTTTCCTTACTCGTTTAAGATGTTGTTGTAACTATTTTTTTATCCTATAAAATAATGTATCTTTGCAACGCTTAAGCAAATTTGGTCCGTTCGTCTAGGGGTTAGGACGCCAGATTTTCATTCTGGTAACACGGGTTCGATTCCCGTACGGACTACAATTGTTATGAAAATCTCATAATAATATATTAGTGATTACTTGGTCCGTTCGTCTAGGGGTTAGGACGCCAGATTTTCATTCTGGTAACACGGGTTCGATTCCCGTACGGACTACAAAAGATAACAAAGATAATAATTT
>PDWJ01001703.1_pt1 | contig 25850 bp, 32 predicted proteins | sample 1430881 | NCBI WGS metagenome assembly PDWJ01 (sample SAMN01162460, study PRJNA174530) | Oral metagenome, whole genome shotgun sequencing project. | biome: Marine environment; feature: Marine mammal; material: Swab sample of the gingival sulcus; isolation source: swab sample of gingival sulcus...
GGCAAGGCAGCAGGCAAATCTGTTTCATACCCCGCCTTGCCGCGCAGCTCAGGCAGCACAGCAGGAGTAGGCAAAATCGCCTCGTATCCGGCCTGACCGTGTAGTTCAACCGGAGCAGGGCCAGAAACAGGAGTTGCAGCAGCAGTATTCAACCCGCCAAAAACCAAGGAAGACCCGATACCAAAGGCTCCCAGGGCCTTACGAGCGAAACCAAGCACTTTGGTTAAAGGAGCGGCAAGCAGATCCGGATTGGCGGACTGCATGCCCTGGCCAATTGTTTTCGGGATCGAGGCCCCGGAGACTGTCAAGTCAGACAGTGGGCCGCGCCGAGCATCGGAAAACGGCAGATATTCGCGCACCGCAGCAAAAACCGAAGATGCCTTTTCCGCTATAGTATTTTTAGCAGAGGCGATTCCATCGCCAACAGTCTGGATCATTTTTTGGCCGGAAGAAAAAAAATTGGTCACGGGCTCAAATTTTTTCTTGATACCGTCTATCAATCCACCAATACGTTCAATCCATCTTTTTGCCGCCGCGAATCCCTTAATCAGCCAGCCAATCGGGGTAAAATCCATAAAGATTGTCTTCACCTTTTCCCAGGCCCCGGAAAGCGAACCGGCCCAGTCAACAGAGGCCAGCCATTTTCTGGCAGCAGAAAAACCTTTGATCAGCCAGCCAATCGGGGTGTAGTCCATAAAAACTTTTTTCACTGTTGCCCAGGCGTTAACCGCTGATGTGGTTATATTCTCCCAGACTCCGGCAAAAAATGTCTTGATTGGTTTCCAGAATTTGTACAACAAGATTCCGGCAACAATGATACCGCCAACAACCCAGGTAATAGGATTAGCGAGCAGGGCAAGGGTTGTAGCCTTTATTCCGGCAAGTACGCCGCTAAACCCTGCTGTTACTGCGGGCAGCGCAGCCCCCAGGGAAGCAAGACCGGCGCGGGCGTAGCCAAGGCCGCCGACAAGGACTGCCTTCAGACTGCTCCCCACGGCCAAAGCCATTATTCGCATTCGCGCAAAACCCGCAGACAAAAACGAGGTTGCAGTTGCCGTGGACAGTGACGAAACAGCTACTCCCATTTGCGAGGCTTTGAGCATTACCATACCGGCCCGCAAGCCCGCAGCGGCGATTTTGAGATTGATCCATCCAGCCTTGACGATTGTTGCCGCATATCCTGCGGCATAGGCCCCAACAGTAATAGCGGTAAATCCAATAACCGCGCCAAAAAGAACCGTTGTCAACAAGGGGCAGGCATCAGCAAGATCGGCAATGCCTGCAAACAGACAGCCAATCGGGGCAATAACGGCATTCACCGCCGGGAGCATAACAGAGCCAATAGTTATAGCCATTTCCTTGGTTTTGTTTTTCAGAAGCAGCCAGGCATTAGCGGTGGTGGCCGAACGATTGGCAAATTCCTTATGCATTGCTCCCATATATGCCTGTTCATCTCCGGCAGTGCGCAGATTTTTTTCCACCAGTTCGATATTGCTGGTTAAAGCCGCAATGGGAGCAATCGACTCCTTGCCAAAAAGCTGGGTCATTACAGATGATTGCTCGTGCGCTTCCAGTTTTCTGATTGCCTTGAGCACATCGCCAATAGCCGCCGGAGCGTCTTTTTGCATCCGTTTTGCCATCTCAACAGTATCAAATCCAAGCTGCCCCAATGCCCTGGATTGCTTCGGCGTAGCGGCTGCCCCGCGCGTGAGCGCAAGCATCAAATTTTTTATTCCGGTTGCTGCTATCTGCGGGGGGACTTTCATCGCCGTGAGCGTGGCTCCAAGAGCGGTGAGCGGCTTGTAGGAGATACCGGAGACTTCCCCCAGGGCTCCGACCCGGCTGACAACTTCAGCAATGTCCTTTTCTGTTGCCGAGGTCGTGTTCGCGAACTGATTCATTAAATCAAGCATGCCGCGTGTTTCCGGCATTGTGAGACCAAGCGCGCTCCGGTATCCGCCGATTGCTTCAGCGGCAGCTCCCGACCCCATATCAAAAGCCACAGCCATTTCGGCCGCAAGCGTTGAAAACTCTTTAAGTTCTTCAATATTGCCCATGCCCTGCTGACCACCGGCGGCAAACAAGGACGCGATTTCTTCCGTAGCCAGGGGCATTTCCCGGGACATTTCGCGCACAGCCTTGCCCATATCATAAAATTTTTGAGTCAGTTTGCCGTCTTCTGTCCGGGTGCCGTCAACTGTTTTAGCCACGTCAGCCATTGCAGACTCAAAATCGATGGCAAACTTTATTGGAGCGACAACAGTCGCGCCCATGACTGCGGTCTCCATAAATTTACCGCGCATGTCCGCTCTTTTCGCGTCCAGACCGGCTTTCTGACCGCGCAATGAAGCCATATGTTCGTGTGTGGGCCGCAGCACATTCCCGACCCGGGCAGCCCTGGACTGATTGGCAGCAAAGTCGCGGGTGCTTAAACCGGCGGCCGCGAAATCCTTCTTCAGCCCATGCAGCGCCTGACTTTGCTCTTTGAGCTTGGCACGCAGGGCCTCGGCCTTTGCCGTGGCCCTGGCCATTTCAGCGCCGATTTTCGCGCCGCCAACCCCGGAGTTGGCCCTGGCAGACAGAGCAGCCATCTGCTGCCGCACAGCCTTGTATTGCGCGGCAGTCGCCCCCAGCTTTGTACGCAGGCCCTGAGCCTTAACCGCCTTTTTTTCCAAAGAATCAAGATCTTTGATCGACTGCCCAAGACGATTAAAGTTTTTTTCGGCCGAAGAAAAAGCAGCAGCAAAACCTGCGCCCAATGTCGCGGTAAGGCCTATTGAATATTCAACTCCGTTCATTTTGCGCTGTCTCTTTCTTTATTTATCGCATCCATTTGCTCTATCAGCTCCCAAAACTCCATGTCCGTAAAATCAAGGATTTCCGCCCGGCTCCAGCCTGTGAACTCCGCCAGAAACAAAATCTGGCGGAGCAGCAGGCTTCTTTCTACGAACCAGCCTTGCCCAAAAAATAGCTCAAGGCCTCCTGTACCCGGCTCCAATCGGCAAAATCGACTTCGTTCAGGTCTTCCGGATTGATACCCGACAAACGGGCAACCAGGGCCACTTCGTTTGCCGCGTCACTGCCGACCTGCGAGGCCAGTATGTCGCCGACTTTTACCCGGCGCAGTTCAATTGACTTGATCTCATCTTCCGCAGTTTTTACCGGGAGCTGCAAATCTATTGTTTTTTTAACAAGGAGTTTTCCCCCGGTCTTTTTTTCCTCAATCATTTATCCCTCCAGCCCCAGATGCGATCTGGTTTCTGCTAAATAGTCCGTACCGTTCACCTTGTAGATGTAGTTCAGTTTATCGATTTCAATCGCCTCCTGCCCCTCAAGCCAGAGCTTTAAATACAGGCATTCAAATTCGGACTCGTTATCCTGCTGCTTGGCTGTTTCCATTTTTCCCAGGCCCTGCTTGATACTCAGCCCTTTAACCACCAGTTTGATCGGATAGTCGGCGTATTCGCCCGCCCCGGCGTCATAACGCTGGGCTGACCCCCGGCAATCCAGATGATGAGCCTTGTGAGCCATGAGTTTTACCTGATTTTTCGTCAGCACACGCCATTTACACTTAATCGTCAGACTGTCGAAATGCCCCACAGTCGGAGATTTATACTTACCGGCAATACCGGCGCCAGAGACATCGTCTCCCATCCATTCCATAGACGGCAGTTCAATATCGGCAATGCCGAGCAAATCTACGCCGTCCAGATACATTCGAAATGATTTCAATTTTTCTGGTATTTGATTGGGCATTCTTTTCTCCTTATCTGAACAAAGCCTGCAGATACTGCGGGTCATATTCGAGCATAAACCAAAATTCCCGGCCCGGAGATGCCGGAGTCAAATAAACACGAAAACGGAGCACTGCATCCATGATGTCGGATATCGGGTTATCCTCCGCGCGGAATTCAACCCGGCCGCCAAGAATCTTTTCAGCGGCAGTCAGCCCGTTGAGCCAAAGATTAAAAGAGTCACAGACCATATCCACAAACCGTTTGCTGATATTGTCATCCAGCTTCTGCCAGGCAGACAAAATCAGGGTATTGCCGACCCAGTTAAACATGCGTCTTATCGGGATAATAGAGTCTTTCACATCTGTGACCGCCGGATACGCACTAGTACGGTTGCCCCAGGCTTTCCATCCGCCAATAAAATTGAGCATAGTCACAATACCCTGGCCGTTCAGATAATTCGCCTCTTCAGGCCCCAGCCAAACCTCTTTGCCGTCTTCCAGACAACAGCCGGTACCAATAATGCGCTTGTTTGACGGTGAGTCACAAGGGACATCCTCGTTTTGCGAATCCTGCTGCGCCATAACACCGCACAGATGCGCGCTCAGCCATTCAGGCCCTGAAACGCCCTGGGCCTTTGGCCAGGAGCAGATCAGATCTTTTGTAATCAGGTTTTTGCGGTTCTTGTATTCCGGAAGCTTCTGGTAGGCTTCGAACTCGCCGGAACAAGGCAGATCAGCAACGGCCATAGCCTTAAAATGCCCGTTAATGTTTGAGGCCTTGGCAGCCATCAAAAGTGCTATCTCCGGTTCTCGCGACCAGCCCGGAGCAAGAATATTGCCTGGAACAAGGCGGAAGCGCGGGAAAATTTCGCTGACAAGCTCCAGCCCGGTTCTGGCTCCGGTTTCTGCTATAATACCGCCGATGATATCTTCCTTGGTTACCTTTCCCGGGTCGGCGTATGTACAGCTCAGCCGGCATTCAGCCTCGGCGGGGATCGTTCCGGACGGCAGACGTAATACAGTGCCCAGATGCGGCGTAACCCTGTAATCTGTTTCCGGGGTGTATGTCGTGTTTCCGTCCGCAGATGTCAGAGTCAACTCTGTTAATCCGTACTTTCCCAGCGATACAATGTCGTTTTTGTCAAACTGCACAGTCTGATCAGAAATTGTTGACTTATGACGCAATGGATCAAAAACATTGACTAAAACGAACGGGGCGGCCTGATAAACTCCGGCATACAAACGGGCAAATTCACACAACGTGTATTCCTTGCCATCATCGGTATTGAAATTGTGCACAGAGACGGGCAATGAGTGACAAAGCACCGGTATATTTACCGGCTGACCCTTGGTCGGGGGCTGTTTATGCACCGGAGCAACGCCAAAAACCACCGGCAAGGTCACTTCCGCGTGGGCCGGGGGGAAAAGAGCTGTTGGATTTTCAGCAACATAGACTCCATGTCTATACGCCATGTTTCACCTCCTTATTATTACGGGCATCAAAAACCGACTGATACGCAGATGCCAGCGGGGTGCCCGGTTCTTCGAGCTGTTTCAACGCATTTCCCAAATCCTCAACCGGGACAAATAACAATCCAAGATCCGGCATCGTTGTAATTGCCGCCTGGACATGAGCCGGGATACCGCAAAGTATTGTCATCTTCGCAAGCAAAGGATCGACAAGGTTGGGGCCGACATAGACCACCGCCTTTTTCTCTGCTTCATTTCTGGGCGAAGAGCCTTTTGTTTTCTTCATATTTCCTCCTGGTTACAGTGGCCGTCGCTGCAGCATGTACTTCCACTGCGTTTCAATGGTCACAAAATGGTAGTCGTTCCATTCCCGCCCCGGTTCCGGAGCGGTAAACGAGATGGGCAGGATAATTTCAAACTTTTTACCGATAATCCGGTCGCGCATCAGCCCGGCCCGGATGGTGTCCAGTACGCGGGCCGTGAGCAGTCCGGCCAGGCGCTGATTGTCCGGAGCGTACACGCCGATACCAAGCACCACGGATTCATCCGCCTGCTCCTCCTGCGTGTTCCCGGCTGCAAGCCGGGCAACAACAAACGGCCAGCTCTTGTCATCACCAAGGCCACGCTCAGGCAGCGAATGAAGATGCACCTCCGGCCCGGTCGTGCACGTAGAGTCAGGATCGGGCAGTTCCAGTCCGGCCAGTTCAGACGTTAGCCAGTTTTCCAGTGCCAGCAACAGTTGTTCTGATTTCACCTGCTCTTCCCTCCAAGCAAGATGCGGTCGAGTTCATGGCGCAGCCGCCGGGCATAGGTCTCTTTAGCCATGCGACCGAGCCGGTCGCGAGCTTCAGAATTGGACAGGGCATGCAAAGACGAGGGGCCGTACAAAAATTCTTTTTTGGCGACCTGCCTTGTTCTCATTTTGCCGGTTTTCCTGTCCCGCACTGCCCGGATCTCTGTTTCCCCGGTACGCCGAAACAGATATTCCTTGCCGTTCGCAGGAGCCCAAAACGGCTTAAAGTCGCCTGATTTAGCTACAAAACGCCGCCCGTTCCTTCGAATTTTGCTAGAAACTCCGCCGCGAGGTTTGCGTCGGCCGGGGGAGACTCCACTCCAATCAGGCCGACGGCGGGGGGTAGGAGCAAAAAAACTGAGCGGCAAACCTTTGGGGCCATGCAGTTTCAAATAGGCAGAGGTCGCTCCGGGATTGACAACAATTTTTGAGCTTTCCTGGATATCCCTGGTTGACGCGGTATAATTTTCCCGCACAATGCGCAGGGCTTCTGTGCGCAGGCTGCGCAGTGTCCGCCGGGCAGCTCTTTCGGCAGCCTTGCCAACTTCTGTATGCAGGCCGCGCAGATTCCGGGTCATGGCGGTTGTGATGTCAGCAATGCCATCAATATCTATTTGCATCAGACTCATACGGACTCCCTGTACAGATCCAGCTCAACAACTCCCTGGTGCTCCTTTACGTCCAGCACATGCCAGCGGCGGCCGTTGTAGTGTACCCGCTGTTCCTGGCTGTATTTTCCAGCCAGGTCGTCGCGGCAGATAAACAGCCGCACGGTTTCCAGACCAAGGCCAGGACGCGGATCACTACCGGCAAGAGGATCGGTATCCAGACAATCGACAACTGCGGTTATTTCTTTCCGGTCAAGCGAAATGGACTCGCCAAATTCTGCCGGATTTAAAAACACCGTGTCTATTTCGTCCCGCAAGACCTGATTAAATTCATTCATTGTTGCCTCAACAACTTTTTAAGATCGGCTTTAATTTCGCACAGCCCTTCTTTCATCAGCCGCAATGTTTCTTCATTGCGCAAAAGTCTGGCCTCATGCCCCGCGTTCAGCCGCCGCAAAGAGCTAAGCTCCTGATCATGTTCGCGCACAGTGCTTTCGATATATTCCACCCGTTGCTCAACCTTGGCGTTTACTGCCAGGGTTGAGTAGGTTATCGGCACCAGGGCGCCCAGAAAAGCACCGGCGATGACGAGCAGCAACTGACTGACCGGCTTCATATTTTCTCCTTTGCCAAAACAATTGTACGCTTCAGCCATCCGCGCAAAAACCGCCGCTGGTCAAAAACGTCGTCAGCATACGCGATGTAATTCCCTGCTTGCAGGGCATTGAGCATCCGCACGATCAACAGTCCTGAATTGCGGGCCGTAACGGCCCGCAAAGCCGCGCGAGTTTTTGGGCCGAACGATCCATCAACAACAAGATCTTTAAAAATGGGCCGTCCGGCTATTGTGCCGTCAGACTCCCAGTTAAGCGCGTTGCAGCAACGCTGCACATGCTCACACATCTGTCCGTCGCCCAGATTCACGGCCTGCTCAAACAGCTCATTGCCCAACTCTTGATCATAAACATCAAGGCCCAGCGCGTCCCACCAGACATGGCGGTACCAGTCACGGACGCATTCGCGCAGGCCGGGGATCTGGCGCAAGTGAGCACTAAAAACCTTTGCCGACTGAGCAAATGAAGAGTGCTTTTTGGCCGCATCGACAATCCGCCAGCCTGCCCAGTCCGGCCACCATTTGCGGCTGATTCCGGCGTATGTTTCACCGCCCCGGTCGGCGGGGTCATTGGCCCAGCCGCCTTCAAAACGGCGCAAGCGGTCGTAGGCGACAGCAAAATCAGCCATTGTCCCCACCTGTTTCCTGATCGGGGTCTGTTCCCTGATCGTCTTCCACAATTGCGGGTTCCTTTGCCGGAGCCGCAAGCAAAGAAGCATAGCCGCGATCCAGCAGATACTCTCCAAGTTTCTTTCCAACTTTCACTGTTTCTTCGGGCAAATAAACCTGTTTTCCATCGTCAAGCGTGACATGCATTTTCAGTTTCATACTCTCTCCTTAGTCAACAGCCTTGACCAGCACTGCCCAGCCGGGTTCCTTTGTCCACGGCAGCGGGCGGGATTCGGCAATTGTGTACACGCCGGACGGGTCTTCCTGCGTGAACTGTTTGGCAAAATACCGGGCAGGGCCGGTACATTCGATATCCATTGGCTGGCCGTATTCAATTACGTTCTGCGCTCCGGCCGCCACAAAAAGTGCCATTTCAGGATCAAGATAGTGTTTTACTTCTCCGGCCAGATCGACATACGTGCCGCCCACCTGCCAGATACGCAGGCCATTCCAGATGCCCTTGTACTTATCCTGAACCCGCAGGGTGAGTGAGCCAAAATCCATGCGCCGGACATCAAGCGCGTCTTTCACATCCGGGTGCTTGCGAAACGCGGCAAACGCCTTGGAGCCCATATACACGTCTGTGAGAGAGCGGTTGGTTTCCTGCTGCACCATGTCGTCGTACACAACGCAGGCATCGTTGAGATCGGAATTGGGGCTTGTCCACAGAGCGTCGCCGGACAGAATAATGGTGTGTGAGGCGGGGCGTCTGAAATCAACGCGAAAGGTTGGCACTGCCCTGCCTTCAACAACATCGTAAAGGTCTATTTTGCCGTGGACTGCGGCCTGGGCGCACATAATCTCCAGCGTGTAGTCGATATCCTGATGATGAGCGTCCATGTCTTCAGCAATAGCCCGTTCAACCGGGTTTTCATTCAAGTCATAAGGCGTCTGTCCGGCCTGATGTTTGAGTATGTCTGCCGCCCGAAAAACACGCTTGGGGCGGAAGCGGGGAGCCTTGACCACAGCCACTTCGGTCTGCTTGCCGCTGCGCATGGTGCCGGGAGCCACATTGGTAATGGATGGGAGCATAGACACACCACGACTGGTGATATGCAACTCAAACAGTTCAGCGGCAGACGGCGGGCGCGGCGTGAACATGCTCGCAAAAATATCGTACTTCACGGGGCGTTTATTGATAACGCCGGTCAGTATCCGGGAGTCAAAGTAATCAAGTTCTGCCATTTTATTCTCCTGCAAAAATTCCGATTTTGCGCAGTTCCTCAAGAGCTGCTTTTTTGTCTTCAACAGACACGCCGTCCGGCCAGACAAGTTCGCTGGCAATGACTTCGGCGTGGACGTAGATATTGGCGTAGGCATCTCCGGTGGCCGGGATTGTTACATCTTCGGCCAGAATGCCGATAACGCCGCCGGTTTCTCCCTCGCCGGGCATGGCAAATTCACCGGTTGTCACAACCTGAGTCGAGGTATTTGTGTTGCGGGTGATGACATTCCCGGCAATCAGTACTTTTTCTTCCCCGGTCGAGGTCAAAACAAGCTGTTTCATTACCGGCGGATGATCTTTCAAAAAATTGTGTTGATTTTCTTGAGCGATAATCTTCATAGCTTCTCCTTACAGCGCGCTGATGCGCTCGATGGCCGCCTGGGCTGCCTGTTCTAGTGTCGGGTCTGCCTGCGCAGACGCACTGCCCGGAAGCGGCGCGGGAGTCGCGGATTGCAGCGCAGCCAGGATTTGCGCCCGGGCGTCACTGCCCGCTGCGGACTGCGCCGAAGCGGATTGGCCCTGAGCTGACTGGGCAGCGGCGACATCAACCCCAACCGCCTTGAGCGCTTCAATTTGCGCGGCGCCAATTCCGGCCTTGGCCAGTCCTTCAACCTTTGCGGCCAGTTCTTCGCCGCCAAGCAAGGCAAATATCTTGCGCTGTTCAGCAAGCGCGGCTGCCAGATCTGTTTTATGCGCAACCTCTTTTTGCTCCACCTCAGCCCGGACTTTCTCCTCGGCTTCAGCGGCTAGTTCTGCCAGCAAGTCAGGATGTCTGGCTTCCAAATCCTTTTTGTTCATGTTCTCCTCCAGATACGTGTTCACTGCGGCCAAAAAGTCCGCAAAATCTTCTACGACAGCGCAAATAAGTCCGTTTTTTTGCGCGGCGTCAGCCAAAAAAATCTGTCCATCGCCCCAGGCGGCGGGATTGTGCGGGTCAACAGGCATACGCGCGGCAACATCCGCGCGAAAAAGAGCGTGCACTTCAGCAACATGGGCCTGATAATAGTCTCGCACCTTTTCACTGAGCGGCTCTTCCTGATTGCCGGCTGCTTTCCAGGTACCGCCGGTGATATAGGTTATGTTCAGCCCCCAGCTTTCAAGCATTTTGGACGCGTCTGTGTGCCGCCAGATCACCCCGATACTGCCGAGGCTGGCTGTTGACGGGGCGTAAATCCTGCCTGTAGCCGAGGCCAGCCAATACGCGGCTGAGGCGCACAGGCCGTCGGCATAGGCAAAAACAGGCTTGGGGCAGGACGCAAGAAAACCGGACAGTTCACGCACGCCGGACACAACGCCGCCGGGTGAGTTGATGCGCAGGGCCATAGCCGACACACTGTTGTCGTCTATGGCCGCCTGCACCTGATTGCGGATTTCGCTTTGCGCCGTGTGTTCGGGCACGAAAAAACCGCTGATTGGATTTCTGGTAATAACCCCGGCAATATCAATAACCGCGACACTGCCCATTTTTGTAAGCTGGCCAGACGCAGACACGGGAGCAGACGCCCGCGTCTGGCCGGAAACCTCTTTACCTGATGAGACGTGCCCAGCACCAAAACCGGCGGGCAGTAAAGAGGTTTCAAATTCCAAAAGCTGGTCTGGCATAATTGCCCAGTACTGTTCACTTAGCATTGTTCTGTCCTTGCGGGGCCTGGCCTGCTGCCTGCGCATCAAGGCCAAGGCGGTTTTCCAGTTCGCGTTCCTCGGCTATTTCATCATAGACTGATTCAATGTCCCGGCCCCGTTCCGCAATGGCTTCCGAACGGGTCTTCAGGTGATAGTCTAATTCCTTACATACGCTGACCACTTCTTTCACGGGGTCAACATAGCCGCGTGCCGGGCCAATCCAGAGAGCACGGGTATAGAGCTGAGGGGCGTCATAAAAATCAGGCGCACCGGCAGGCAGGGTAATAAGACCGCGCAGCCAGGCTTCTTCAATAACCATGGCAAACAGCGGCTGGCAGTAATGGGTCTGCAGCCAGTTGCGATAGAGCGTAAAAACCTTCCAGGCTTCCAGCAGAGCGGCCCGGGCGGAAGAGTAATTTGTCTGCGAGTAATCTTTGGCCAGCACTTCATAGGGCATATCCACACTGGCCGCCATTGCCCGCAGCACAAAACGGCAGAATTTTTCAAAATTGGCTGATGGACGGGCGGTTTCCAGCATGTGCGGCTTTTCATTGCGGTTGCCGTACATCACTGTTCCCGGATCAATGGTCTGATAATAACGGTCTTCACCGTCTTCCTGTGTTGTCTGCACGTAGCCGGGCAGTTCCGGCCCGGACGTGTCGCGCTCAATAAACACGGCCAGGGAAGAAGTAACAACCTGCGCCAGCAGTTCGTTATCAAGCGAATCTGACAGATGCCGGAACAGGTTCATGCCCGGCCCGAACACGCTTGTCCCCCGGTATTGCTCTTCTGTGAGATGGCGAAACAAATGAAAACAGCCGGGACGATGCCCGACACGGGCAGGCACGCGGGCAAAAGACGACGACGGCAGGGAGTGCAGGTCGAAAAAATCAGAGTCTGCCGCCCGACCGGGGCAGGCAATCCAGTAGGCAACCGGTGCGCCGATGGATGAGCACTCAACGCCGTCAATGATGTTCGAGTCCATCTGTTTGTCTTGCGGAGTGAGCAGCCGGGAAGGAGAAAGGGGCTGTACCGCCAGCGAAAGCGGCGAAAAAAGAGTTTTGTCAGCGCGGGCAACCGGCAGATGCAGCAGTTCTCCTTGCCTTAACAGGGTACGCAGACCCAGAAACTGCAGGTCTTCAAAATGAAGCAGATTGCGGGCATCGGCCTGGGCTGTCCATGCCTGCCAGACCTCTTCGATGTTTGTTTGGAGTTCAGATGCCGCTTCCGGGCTGACCCCCAGGCGGCGGTGGTTGATTTTTGATTGTGGTCGCAGACCGGAGCCAACAGCGTTAGTTGTAATGGCATTGATTGCGGAACTGGCTGCCCAGTCGTTTGTTGCCAGATCGTCAGCGCGTACCTGTTCGGTTTTACGCTCCATCTCAGCGGATAAGCGGGATACCACCTGCTGCACGCGGTAACTGGCCAGAGACCCGCGCCAGGCTCCGGCGTTTCGGCTGGGGCGGGGCAGGCCACGGCGGGCAGGGACAGGGCGCAGGGCAAAGGATCTCATCTGCGCATCCTTGCCTGGACAAGTGTTGGCCCGACATTTTTTCCGGCTGCAAGGCAATCAACAATGCCGGCAAAAAAATCAATCTCGCGGTTGATTGCAGGCAGGTCGTAGCGCGTGAGCCGGCGCGAACCAATCTGGTATTCCTTGCCGGTCGCGGCGGCAATTTTCGCGTTTTTCCAGCGTGTTAGCTCTGTGCGTGCTTCTTCAAGCGTGTAGCCCTTGTAGGTTTTCATGGTTCCCACATAGCACGCTCAAAAATCTTTGTCGTGGAGCTCATGGAGCTCATGGAATAAAAATCAAATTTTTTGCAAAAAAATGAAAAAATTTGCGGGGCAGGGGGAAAAGAAAGCAAAAAAGCCCTCTGAGTGAGGGCTGTTGGGTCTTTAATTTTGAGCGCGGTACACGGCGTACCGCATGTCTACTCAAGCAGTTCAGCTCTCCGCCTGGCATTCATTTATAACATCCTGTGTTATTTTTATGGTACTTGTGCAGACATTGCCCACACCATAGCATCTTGCCCCTTGGGGCATGATTAAAAAAATCTTTTTCCCACGGCTAATCGACAGGTTGATTGCGGGGATCATATCCGAATCACAAGTGGCAATATAAGCGACATCCCATTTATCCTCGACCGCCCCGGTTGTCAGCCATATTGCGAACTGGACATCCACAGACTTTTCTATTTTAAACCTTGGCGTTTCTCCGCAACACGGACATTGTTTCCTGTTTTCGACCAGCCGTCCCAGATGCAATTTCACTCCGGAGCCTTCAATAGCCGCAAAAAAACGCTGCTGATTTGCATAGTTCACGCTGTCTGAAAGTCTGTCGACAGGGGATACAAAAAAATCCACGCTCACGATACGACGTCTCTGTGCAAGTCGTTGTGCGAGTTTTATATAGTCAAGATGCCCCTTTTCAATTCCGGAAGATCTCAAATTTTTGTAAAAATTCGGGCCATCGAACAAAAAGGCAGCACGCTCAAGCATGGAAAGTCTCCTTATAAAAAAAGAGCCACACGTTGTTATGTCCCCGAAAGGCGCATCCCAATGTGTGGCGGTTAATTGCAATAAGAATACAATGTTTCCCTGAAAAGTCAACTCTTTTTTTTTACACCGGGCATGAACCTGAAGAGTCAACAACCGCGTCCTGCACAAACGGGCGCAGGCTTTCCATACTGGCCAGCACTTCCTGTATCATTGCCGACACAAGGGCCGGATCGTAATCCGGAAAACGGTCTGCTCCGGCATGATACGCGTCAACAAGTCGCAATTTTGACAAACACAGGTCAAACGCGCAAGAGGCGGGGAGTTGTTTTACCTCAGACATAGCGCACCTCCAAGGTTTCACCCATCGCGACCCAGCGCACACGGCTGTTGAGATGGGCCGGAATCCGGCAAAGCGCGGACAGGGCCGCGTTTTCGCCATAACGGGCCAGTTTTGTGAGCAGTGTTGCCAGCGTGCAAAGTCCGCCAGCACCCCAGGACAGGGTTAAGGGGATGTGTACCATGGTGCCTCCAGGTAGTTTTCTAGTTGGCCCTTTTCAACATAAAAAAGGCCGGGAGCTAGAACCGCACCTAGCACGGCTGGGTAGTTTAGGCATCAGCCCTGGACATTTCCCCACTCCCGGACAAACAAAAACCTGGCATATACAGAAAAAAAGGCACAAAAAAGCCGCGTCTGACGGGATAGCGGTGTCCGCTAGGTAAGGAGTTTCTAGGCTCCGTAACAGACACATTGGCAAAAAGACAGAGTGGTGTCAAGGAAAAAAGCTATTTCACAAGCTCAGGCTTGTATTTTTGTTCACACGTCCAGATGCCGATTAAAAATGGATGGAGTGAGTTTGGCTCCACGCCCAATTTTTGCTCAACAGCAGAGGTAAGTCTATCTTCATCTGTTTGCCCATATTGATCTTTGTACTGTGGAGCCAGTTCATGCCAAAGCCGTAAGTAGTCCAGTTCCTGGCTGGTCGGAAGACGGTTATAAGCAGCAAGCTGATCCCAGACTTGTGTTTTCTGCTTGCCGTTATAACCCTCCTCATCAGGAATATAGATTGCAAAAGCCAGTTGGGGGCAATATGATACATCTTTGCAGGCCAGCAAATTCACCCTGATAATATCGCCTGCAATTTCCTTCTTTTTACGAGCAACGTCCATAACAGTTTCAATTAAATCGCCTTGGGTTGCAGCCTTTACGCTTGGAGCAAGTATAATATCCAGATCTATCTGTCGGCGGAGTCCCGTCTTATGGTCTTCCTTTAATACCACTGTCGGTAAAACCTTTCCTTTTTCAACAACATATTGCTTGGCTGCAAGGCATTTCTCTTTTGTTTTAACTGGTTGCTGGCTGGATACGGCAGGCTGGTCTTTTTCCGCAGCGGGCGGAGTTCCCATCTGGCCCAATGTCGCCCCCATGAAGCCCAGAGATAAGGCACCCATAAGCAAATAAAACGACGCTGCCTTCAGGCGGGTCGGCTGCTTCATAAAAAATGCCGTCTTTCCCGGCACAAAAAAAGAAAGGAAAAAAACTGCCACTGCCCCAAAAAATACAAGACCAAAAAGGCCGGCAACAATATCCAACATAACGCCCCCATAATCAAAAAATTAACTAATGATTACCGTATCCCGTCCATCAGCCAGGTGTCAATTGGCAGGTCAAAATGCTGGATGACCGTGTTCAGCCGGACTCTGCCCTGCAAACATCTTTCCAAACACATCCATTTAGCTTCCTGTTTCAACCTCTTTTTTCTCTTTAATAAAAAGTGCCGCAACAGCAAGATAATTGATCGCGCCATAGATTTCTCTTAAAGCCCTTTCATATCCATTATCCATCTCCAGCAGCCGCACTGTCTCAGCGGTTTTTTTCCAGGACTGAAAGAGCAGCGCGGACGGCCCAAAGATTTGCGCGCCGGTATAAATGGGCTGCTCTGTGATCGGCTGATTATTGCCATGCCGCTCTGCCCCCTTACCAGATGCTACCTGCTCTTTACAAGCGGCAAAAATCTCATCAAGCGGAGCTGTGATAGTGTCGTTTTTCTGACTCATTTATGCACCCGCGTAGCAAGCCGGTTCAGCTTTCTTCTTTTCAAATCCATCATATCCTTTTTAATGTCGCAAGGTTCACAATCACAATCAACAAAAATATACGGCAACTGTTCCAGCATGATCATCACGTCTGCTGCTTCCTTCCAACACTTCATTTTCATGAGCTCTTGACCTGCGAAAATGCTGTATCGCCACAATCAGTTCTCCCATTTCTTCAATCAGCATATCAAGCTGCGCGTCCGGCCCCCATTGCTCAACAGCAGCGGCAAATATTTTTTCATTATCCATTTCAAACCACCTCTCTTCATTTGTTCAAAAGGGAGAATTGCCGCTTCAAGCATTTACCCCATTCCCTGTGCAGCTCAAGCCATTCTGTCGATCCTTTCCCAACCTGCTTTATGCGCTCATCGATGTTGTCCATTTTTTTGCGAAGACGCCGCATTTCAATTTGCAGGCTGCATGACTCCAGCCTGCCGCGAAGATATTCGGCCTCGTACATGCAGTCCTGTTCAAGATATGTCGCAAGCACTTCCTTGGAGTACGACCTGACATTCCATTGTTTATTCTTTTTTTCATTATCCATCTTCCAGCACTCCCATTATTGTCTCCAGTTTTTCGGCCAACGCTGACAAGTTTTTCGATAACTCCAATCCCTCCTGTTCAAACTTCCCGAGACTGTCTATCGCCTTTTGCACGGCATTTATTTTGGCCCGCAGCCACTTCTTTTTATATCCATCTCATAATTTTCAATGCGGGAAACCGCATAAGGGATATTGAGATAATCCTCCCTGATAAAGCGGACAATCGCCGCTTTCGGGAAGGTTTCGAGATTGCGCAGCTTCCGGTCGCCGTATACCCGTTTTACGCAAGCAGGGAGTTTTTCATACCGCATGTCTTATATCCCTTAACAACGGCCCAAAAAAGTCTCTTCTTTTTTGGGCCGCAGGAGAAAGAAATATTTGCTCTACTCGCGCTCTTGCGCCATCCGCAAAAGTATTTATTTCCACTTTTTCCCAGCCAGAATAAAGTGTCTCGTAAAGTTCGCAAGGGTAAGAGCTTACAATTACCGCTCCTTTCAATTTTTTCAAAAAAGCCGCAAGGACTCTATGGTCTTCTTCATTCATTTCGTAGCGATATCTATGTCCGCTTCTTGTGCTATGAGGATAGGGCGGGTCTACGTAATGCAAGGCGTATGGCGAGTCATGTTGCAACATAACCTCTTTTGCGTCTCTGTTCTCAATTATCACCCCTTGTAACCTCTTGATTATTCTCTCCAAATGAACAGGATAGGTCGCCCAGCTTTTTGCCGGGACATTTCCCAAAGACGAACAACTACGAAAGCCAGAAATAGCAAAAATGCCGTCTGTGCCGAAGCCCATGAACGATTTGACCACAGTCCGCCGCGCTCGTTCGACTTCGTCTTCGCAAAGTTCATAGCTTTTCAAGTATTCATCGCGAGAGTATGGGGTTAACTTTAAAGCCCGCACAAGCTCTGCCCCGCAGTCACGAACTACCCGAAACAGATTTACAATTTCTCCGTCCAGATCGTTATACACTTCTCCTCCGCTACGAGCTTTCTTGAGCAGCACACTCCCCCCCCCACCAAAAGGTTCTACGTAAACCTGATGTGCCGGGAAATATTGGATAATTTTTTCTGCGAGCTTCCATTTGCCGCCGAAATATCTTAACAATGTCCTGTTCATATATTTCGCTCCTTTTTTTTCAATTTTTCCAAATACGCGCGGGTATATCCGTTTGCCCGCCACCGCAGGTACTCTGCCCGGCACTCAAAACCACCGCACAGCACCTGATTATACTGGCGGGGGCGAAACTTTACATTGCAGATCAGGCAACGACAACGGTGGTCTTTTGACATTCCAACTCTTCGGTTTTTCCGAATAGTTCACACGTCTTGTGGTTGGCCTTAAAAACAGCATCTGCAAATCCTGCTGGAGTCTTCGCCCTTAATTTGCTCCGCTCTTTGCCTGCCGGCAACCTGTGCATCATGCTTCCTTGTGTTGGTACGACTGGATTTGTGGGCGGCATGACGAAGCCCCCCCCGCCCACAAACAAGTTTTTTTTGTGTACGGGTCTCCGTAATCGCACGGATTGAACGTATAGTCTGGTTTTCTCCAATATGTAGAGATTGTTGAAACAGGATTTTCTATAAAGTACGGGCACCCAAGCCAATCGGCAATCTTGACAGACACTTCAAACAGTTTGAGAGCGTTGATGAGTGAACCCAAACCTTTATCCCTGAACCACCGCGCCCCGGAAACGGCAACATCAGTACACGGTGGGTAAAATGCAGCAAATTTTATATCTACCCTTGGAGGCCACCACTCCAGCATGTCAGCCCCGACTTTTACGATATTGCCTTGTCGTGTCTCGCCCTGTTCATGGGCCAAATCCACACAGTAGCAAAGATACCCAGCATCCGCCCAAGGTTTCGCGCCTATTGTAGATTCATCAAAACAGCTAATCATTACAGGTTGCATATTCTTCCTCTTTTCAAGCCCCTGTTTCGTGGGGCTAGTCCGGCTGACTCACTATTCCGGCACAAAAGCCCAAAAAGGTCACCGCTCTGCCTTCTTCCGCAAGTATTCACGGCAGTCACTGGCCAGCACCCGCACCCCGCGCACAGCGCCGCAACGCTGGCTGGGGAGAACGCCGGTATTCACCAGATTGTAAAAATGGCTTTTCTTGCATCCCAAAAGAGCGCAGGCCCCTTGCCAGTCCAGTTTTTCTTCTTGCATCTTATCTCCTCCTGAGCCGCGCAAGCCGATCTGCTGCGCTGGCAGACCGGGCAGGACACTGCGGCCTGGTTTGTTCTTTTTTCTTTTCCGCAGGGACTTGCCAATTGCGCACGCCAAGTTCCCAGGCACAAACAAGCGACATGACTTCGCAGTCCCAAAAATGATTCGGGCGCTGATGCGGGTTGTCCCAGGCCAGAGTTTCCGGATTAAAGACTTCAGCGCACATTTCCCGCGCGTATTCAGTAAGAGATCCCGCGTTTTTTAACGCTGCTACAGCTTGTTCATGCCCTTTTTCCGCCAGTTTTGTGCTTAACCAATTTTCCGTGTGGTTTGCGTGCAGCCAAAATGTGCCTGGATCGCCCGGAGCGATGCGCAGTTTTTCGGCCAAATCCCCCTTAAAAAAAGTGGTATCTACCCGGCGCAAAAGCACGCCGCCGGGAATGCGGATTTTTGTTCCCTTAGCATCCGGAAAAAATTCCTGCGGCGAGTAAGATACAGGAGTTGAGAGCGTGCGTTCGCCCTTGTACGCCATAGCGCGGGGGCCGTTTTTCGCGCACCAGGCATATACCTGCCGCGTGCGGCCCGGCGCACCCATGGCGTCAATCACGCAGGCCCGCACCCTGTGCTTTTCTCCTGCGCCATCGATGTATGTATTGCGCCATAAAAGCTGATCCAGAGCTTCAAAGTTTGGCACAGACCCGCACTGTACCAGCCAACTTTCTTCCTGCGGGCCAAATCCCCAGGCCCGAATGACATACCGAAAATAGCTGGCCTGGGTATCAACTCCGGCAACAAGCGCGGCAACACGTGGGGCTCCATCCACGGGGCCGGGAACAATCCCGCGCGGGCGGTTATCGCAAAGAGCCAGGATAGAATCTTCTTCCCGTACAGCGTATTGTTCGCGCCACGGTTCTGCCTTGTATTGATTCATAAAATTTTTCAGATCTTCAAGGCGCTTGCTTTTCTCGTAACGCAAAAACGCGTGCGCGACTTCAGAAAGCGAGACGAAATACGAAATCCAGGACGGAATATGAAAACCAATTTTTACCGGATGGTTCGATTCCAGGTAGGCAAACAGCTCACGGCCGGACTCCTCTTCAACCCAGTTTCCGGCCCGAACAGCCCTATCCCTGTCCGCGTCTATCCAGTGCGCCGCGCAATGCGGGCATTCGTACCACGCCAGCGTCCCGCCCAGCACCTTTTCCGGGTCACGCTCATCTTCCGGCCACCGGATCTGATCAAAAATCATACGCTGTGCCGTGCCGCAAATCGGGCAAACAACCTGATATGCGAATCTGGCATGAGCCTCCTGCGTGTACGCCTTCCAGATCGGGCCGGTTTCCGTTGTAGGAGTGGATATTTTCAGGATCATCTTGCGCCGCTTCCACGTTGTCGTCCGCTTTTCAGCCAGATCTTCGGAAGAGGCTTCTTTTTTGGGATTTTGATACTTGTCGAGCTCATCAAGTATCAGCGTGCGGATCGGCTTGTTGCCAAGCCGGGCAACAGACCCAGACCAGCCTACATAGATTGGCATGTGCTGCAGGTTGATGCGGGTGTTTGAGGAGTCTTCCGGCAACCGGCCCATGCGGGCTCGCAAGCGGGGAGAATCCTCAAGCATCGGCAGCAGGCGGTCGCGCACATTTTCCCGCGCCGTAAGCTCGTCCGGAAAAACAATCATGGCCGGGCCGGGAGCCAGATCAATCATGTGCGCCAATATGTTCATGCCCGCTTCTGAGCCGCCGGTCTGCGGAGTCTTGCACAAGATAACTGTTTCAACGCCCGGATAACGGGCCGCGTCCATGATGCCCACAAGATACGGGGTAAAAATATTGCGCCAGCGGCCAGGCATTGATGACATGCGCACATAGCGGTTAGCCTCAACCCACTGCGATGGGCGCATCCATTTGCGGCGACGAAGGACAGAGCGTTCAGCCCGCGACAAATCAAATACAAACCGCTGGCCAGCGGGCAAAGCTGACTTCAATGGCTCCGGCAGCCAGGCCGGAACTTCATGCAAGCGGATCGTGCTTTTAGCCTTCGGCATTTTCAACCTCTTCAGCAAGTTCAATCTCAAATGTTATTGGCGCTGCGTAGCGGTTGCTCATGTCGTCAATGATAGATTCTATCTGCCGCATGAGTTCAGCGGCCTTTCCTGTGTCGCCGGACACGGAATCAATCAGGTCAAGGGCCTGGGACTCAAAAAATGACTTCAAGCCAAAATTAAAGGCAATAGCCCGGGCCGCCAGCTCCTGTTCAACAACATCGCGCGGGATATACTTTCCTTCCGCGACATCGGCGGCCAGCTCCTTGCGCCGGGCATCGGCCTCCTTGATGCGGATTTCGGCCACGTCCTTGCGCCGCATACGGTCTTCCACCTGTCTGGCCATGTCCGCCGGGGTTTCGCTCATCGGCAATGTGCTGGCGTATTTATCCACACTGGCCAGAGCAAAGGTTAAATCTTTATCCCGGCGCAAACGGCCATCGCGGATGTCCTGATACAACTTGCTCTTGCCAATTTTACGCCCAATTTCCTGCAGGTATTCAAGCACTTCGCCCACGTCTTTAAGCTGAGTTGCCGAGCTTGGTTCAGCAGTATTTTTTTGCGCGTCCGCAAGCATTTTTGATGCCCGCTCAAACATGCGTAGAGTTTCCGGGTCGTTCGGGCGTTCGGTCAGCACCCGTTTGGCCGCTTCCTTGGCCTGCAGCAGTACAATAATGTCTGTACCCTGGCTTTTTTCCAGAGCTGCTTCAATCTGGGCGTGAGTTTCTTTTTTACCAGCGGCATCAACAGACATGCGCCGACTCCTGCGGTTCAAGGTCTGTCAGACGTGCGCCGTCAACGTCCCGCGTTGCAGTCTGGCCGGTCACTCCCTGCCAGCGGCTGATAATGACTTCGGCAAAGCGGGGATCAAGCTCCAGAGTACGGCACGCGCGGCTGCTTTTTTCGCAAGCCATGAGAGTTGAGCCGGATCCGCCAAAGGGATCCAGAACAACGCCGCCGCGCGGAGACGAATTAACAAGCATGCGCTCAATCAACCGCACCGGCTTTGTTGTGGGATGCAGGTCGGATCTTGATGGCCGAGGCTCAGAGATCACGGTTGTCGGGATTTCTTCAAGTTCAATCCCTTGTCCACGCAGGGCGTACAGCCGTCCGCCGATAAACAACTGGTAGCTGCCATCCGGCATGGCTGTTACGGATTCACCAAAGTCCAGCACAGACTTTTGTTTGCGGTTGCCGTACCAGCGATGCCCCCCAGACCCCGATGGGGCAGGTTTCCAGCCGTACAAAATAGGCTCATGCTGGTAGTGATAGTCACCGCGACTGAGCACCGCGCTTTGTTTCCGCCAGACCAGACAGGACGCAAGCCGGAAACCGGCAGCAGTAAATACGCGCCGGAAAACAGTAGCGTCTCCTGTTTCGGCGTGGGCGACATAAATGCCGCCACCCGGCGTAAGCGCGGAGTACATTGCTGCGTGAGCGGCCGACAAAAAAGTCTCAAACTGCTGCGCGCCCATCTTGTCATTTTTGATTTTCCCGGCCTTGCCACTGTAGTTCACGTTGTACGGCGGATCCGTCCAGATCATATCTGCCTGCTCTTCCTGCATCAGCCGTGACATTGATTCCGCAGAGGTAGAGTCCGCGCATAACAGCCGGTGCTGACCAAGATGCCAGAGGTCTCCGCTCCGGACACGAGACGCGTCCGGAGCGTCGGGCACATCGTCAACATCTACTTTGTTCGCGCCATCGAGCTGCAAAAGCAGTTCATCAAGATCGTTGTCCAAAAATCCGATTGACGACAGATCGTAATCAACAGCAACCAGCTTTTTTATTTCCTCCAGCAGTTCCTGTTCGTTCCATTTCACCCAGCGGGCGGATTCGTTAATCAACAGCCGCAGAGCGCGGATCTGATCCGGCTCAAGATCACGGACAACAAGCACCGGCACAGTCTCCATTCCCAGAGCAACAGCGGCTTTCAGGCGCAGGTGTCCATCGATGATTTCCCCCTCTTCATCAACTAGCAACACACCGCGCAAGCCGTATTCTCTGATTGCCGCGATCATGCGATCAACATGCGGCCCGGACGGACGCAAAGTTTCAGAGTAAGGCGTCAGACGACGCACGGGCCAGTATTCAATGCGTAATTCTTCCATTGTTCACCTCTTTCCCCGGGTACAAAAAATTACGGGACGTGATGTGTCCGGGCTCGTGCAAATCAAGCCAATCCCAGACTTCAGGAGCGTCAGCCGCAGCCATAAACTGTTCCCACTCTTTTCGGTGAGCGGACATCCAGCTGCTGTCAAAATCCCAGCTGTAGCCGCCGCCTGCTTCCGCAACAAACTCAATCGGTAAAGAGTGCCAAAGCTCTGCCAGATGCCGGACGGCTTCGGGGATTTCGCGGACAGGAGGCGCAGGGGCAGGAGGCAGATCTGATTTTTCAAACTGCTGCGGGCAAGGCGTGCCTGCAGGCAGCCCCGCCAGTATCCATTTTGCCAGATCTACGCCGTGAGAGACCGCTTCACCCGGGTCTTTCCCGGCAGGCACAGGCCAGAGCCGAACCTGATTGTAGTGATCACGCCACCAGCCCCACGCGGCTGCCGAAGCCCGCTTGTCGGCGTCGTAGTCAAGCGCAACAAGAATCCGGGCCGACGGCTCCAGCACTGCATGAGCAACAGCATCGGGGCGGCCTGACACTGACAGGATTGCAACGACTCCGACACGGCCGCCGCTGGCGTAGTGGACGGCCATCGCGTCCAGCTCTGACTCAACAACGACCCATGTCGTCAGTTCTGGCATAATTCCAGTAGGGGGGAGCAGCATCGGCGACGAGTAAGCAGGCGCGGGCTGCGGGATGAGCAGATATTTACTGTCTTTTGGGCGCAAATCCGCAGACCGACGGCGGATGCGGACGCGCAATACCTGACCATTTTCGCCATAACAGGGGATTGTTATGCCGCGCGGGATCCACAGTGTTTTCTGTTCGCGCCCGTTTTTCATTTTCGGCGGCAGTCCGAAGGCAGACCGAGCGCGGTACAAGCACTTTTTGTACTTGTCTTCCCCAGCCAAGTAGCCCAGGCCGTACTGTTTTATAGCTTCAACCGGCAGACCGCGCGAGGCCAGCCAGCGCAAAGACACCTCGTGGGCAAGCAACTGTTCACGCGCCATCCCCATGATCTTCCCTGCGTACTCCTGCCAAACGGCAGACGGTGATGCATACTTCTTGGGAGTCCAATCGGGTTGAGCTGTCGAGGCAGACAATGGCCGATAAGCTCTGCGCCACTTTTGGCCATCGGACAAAACTATCCCAACCCGCTCACACGCATCGCGAAAAGACATGCCGAGCATTTCGATACAAAAAGAAATGACATCGCCCCCTTTATGGCAGTGTCGCGGGCAACTCCAAGTCCCTTTCACTCCGTTCTCCTGAGCGATAGGCCCACCTGACTGTTCAGGAAAAAGAAAAAATCTATCAATCCCGCCACATACGGGACACGGTGAATGGTACTCACCTCCATGCTTAGAGCCGGCCAGCTTTATTTTTTCAGCCCCGACAGCCTCGGATAATAAATCAAAAAGCAAACCTGACATGATTATCCTCCCAACCTCCCAAACCAGAGCAACAACTTACGAAATGTAACTTCCCATCTTCCTTCCCTTTTTCTTTTTTTAGGGATCATGGGAATATAAAACCGTGCGCCCGCGCACGGACAGATTTCTCCTGTTCGCGCCCGCATAGGATTAACCAGCGATCCTCCCAGCCTCCCCGTGGTTAATAATCCTATAGGGTTAAGGGTAAAAAATGGCTTTTGGGCGCGGGAGGTTGGGAGGATGAATACGGATTTCATCTATTGTCCACCGCCACTTTGGTCATCATCTTCGTATTCATGGAGTATTTCCGGTTTTATTGATACGCCCATATAGTACATGATGCTTGATTTTCGTGTTGGGATGCCTTTCTTTTCTAAGGCGGGAGTGAATTTTTTGGGCGTGAATGGGTATGAGTTCCCCAGTGTTTTGCGGCACCACCAATTACATATCGCCAGCAAGGAGCTGGCCGCATAGCGGGTTGTGTAGTCACGGCCGCCAGTTGGGGGTTCCTCAATTTCGCAACACTCGCGAAGGAACCTGCCGATATCGTCTTGCAGGTCGATTTGATCCCGCGTGTATTGCAGCACTTTTTCCGGAATCCGCAAGCCATTTGCCAGTACATCCATGCAGCCTTTTACAAGTAGAGCCAGTATCCCAGAGGCTTCTTTCTCCAGCGTCTTCGCCATGTCATAATCAATTTGTCGTTCCCAGGGCTTTGTCGGATGAGGAACAAATTTGACTGGCCATTCAATGCACACCGTTCGAGCCCGGAATCCATCGTCATCGGTTTCCAGCCGGGGGAGATAGTTTGTGAGTAGGAAAATGAGGGCAGATTGTCGCCACTCGGTCATGTACTTGTCGTTGAGACCGCGAGCCGTAATGTAACCACCTCCGGTCAAATCCTTTATTTTTGCTTGGTCGAGATGATGCCTAGAGTTGGCTTCCGAGGCGTAAGCTATCTTCGCCCCCCGAAGAGCCATCAAATCCGGCTCTGGCCGGGAAGAATCTTTCAAAAATTTCTGCTCCAGGAGTAGCGAAACGCCGATGCGGGTATGCAGATCGCTCCCCAGGATTTTCTTGATTACTGACATGAGCGTGTCTTTGCCGTTTCGGGAAAGCGGGCCGTACATGATTGCCCAGATGTGCAAGTGCTTTTCTCCCAGCAGTCCGTACCCCAGCAAGCGGACAAGGAAGTCCGCCATCTCTTGATCATCGCCCATACATGTCAACAAAAAATTTGCAAAATTCGGACACGGGGCATCAAGCCCTTCCCATGGAGTGGGGCAGGCATTGAGTAAGTAATGCTCCTGCTTACCCGGGTGGCATTCACCTGTTCGCAAGTCCACTTCGCCGGTCGGGGTCGCAAGCAAGTAATGTTGCTGATCAAGGTTTTCAGAGGAGACTGTCATCGGGTAGTCCGAAGTTGTGGCACAAGCCAACACATCATCCCGGCCCTTCGGCGTCCTGAGCTGATTGAGCCGACTATTAACTGTTTTCTTGAGGTAGTTGTAATCAACATAATCTGGAATCTTATCTTCACTTTCCAGTAAATTATGATACAATGCGCAGACCCTTTCGACGTCAGCCAGCGCACTTTTTTTGCGCTTGTCCCACTCCCAGTGATGGCCTTTCCAGACCAGCCAGCGTTCCCATTCTTCGACAAACACATACTTTTCTCGAAACATTTCAGCGTAGAGATGTGCATCTCCGACACGATTCCTTTGTAGTGCCGTGTAGATCTCATCAAACTTCTTTTTGCCCTTTTCGGTTTTCTTTGTTTCGTCTGCTGACTGCTCAATCTCGGCAGCTCGCTCCTCGATCTGTTGTTTCATATCATCCATAACAGCCTTCCATTTTTCCATTGATTTTTTCCATTTTTCGCGACCACGGTTTGGGGGCAGACCACCCGTCCGGGATGCAGAACGCCAGAAGGACCCGCACCCCAGACGGAGCGTGGGAACTTTGGATAAATTCTAGAGAGAGGGTAAAAGGGAGAGGTGCGCCGTCTTTTTTAGATGCAAACCAAGAAAAGCTCCCTAGCCGTCGCATCTTGTAGGGGAAATGTAGGGGAAAGCGTACAAAAGCGCACAAAAAAAGCGAGCCAGTGCAGTTTGTACGCTGCTCTAACTCGCTGTTTTTATTATGGTGCCGAAGGGGAGACTCGAACTCCCACCGGGAAACCCCGACTAGACCCTGAACCTAGCGCGTCTACCAAT
>PDWJ01001761.1_pt1 | contig 25850 bp, 18 predicted proteins | sample 1430881 | NCBI WGS metagenome assembly PDWJ01 (sample SAMN01162460, study PRJNA174530) | Oral metagenome, whole genome shotgun sequencing project. | biome: Marine environment; feature: Marine mammal; material: Swab sample of the gingival sulcus; isolation source: swab sample of gingival sulcus...
AACCGTAGCTACTGCTACGCTTTTCATGATGTTTGAACAACCTTCTTTGTCCTTTTGTCCGAAAATTCCATTTACTGGTGAAATATCCGGGTTAAAAAGTTGTGAATATCTCGCAATATCGCCGAAAAGTACAAATCGTGACAGGCACGCATAACGACCGTGCCAGTAATTTGCTAACATGCGCTCTTCAGTAACAATCATCGGCCACACAACATGACGTATCAACGAGGCTTTGCTTACCGCACTCTTATCCTGTTCTTGATCGTTGCCGCTGTACTTCTTATCGGCATTCGCTACCAGCTAGGCACGTTTATTAAACACACCCCGGGCACAGCTAACGGTCTATCTGCGAAATTACTGTGTTCTGGTTTCTTTGTTTCAAACCGCAAAGAACAGGATATCATTGAGCAGGACATCAAGGCTGCCAACCTGCTCGCGCCGTTCAGCGAATACAACATCGATACCGAAAAACAGGAAGCAAGCGCCTCACTGTTTGGTTTTGCCACACAGACGGCGCGCTACACGCCCGGCTACGGCTGTACACTTTACCAAAACACGGCGCCGCAGTTTAAAGAGAAGGAACTTGTCGACCAGCCCGGCTTTGAATGGGAGCGCAGCGAACAAAACCTCGCCATTCAAACACTGCTTGAACGCATTCTGGCTGAGAACAAAGACAACCCGAAAATCGACACCCGCGCGCTGATTGTGGTCAAAGACGGTCATATTATCGGTGAGGTTTACGCGCGCGGCTATGACGCCGAGACACGATTTTTATCCTGGTCCATGGCCAAAAGCGTCACTGGCACCCTGATGGGCATTTATTTGCATCAACAACGCATCCCCGTCGACACCTCACTGGATTACCGGGAATGGCAATTTGACGAGCGCCGCACCATCACCTTGCACCATCTGCTCACCATGACCAGCGGCCTAAGCTCGATAGAGACTTACAGACCCGGCGACAACGCCACGCAAATGCTGTTTTTTGAAAATGACATGGCCGCCTACGCTCGCTCTGCCCGCAGTGCGGCAGAACCGGGCACCACATTTAATTACTCCTCGGCCAGCACCAACATTTTATCCGGCTGGTTGAAGGAGGAATTAGGCGGTGCTGAAGCCTTCCAGGAGTTTGCCTGGAACAAGCTGTTTGACCCCGCGGGCATGGACTCAGCCGTCTTTGAACCCGATGCCAGCGGCACACCCGTGGGCAGTTCCTACCTGTATATGAGCGCTCCAGACTGGGCAAAATTTGGTGAATTGTATTTAGAGCGCGGTATGTTGAACGGCAAACAAATCGTACCCAAAGACTGGATAGAATACGCCACCACCCCCGTCGAGGCTGCGCCGATGAGGGAATACGGCGCGCATTTCTGGCTCAACGTGGGCCGAGATGGCGCCCACCTGTTGCCCGATGGCTCCAGCGACACCGTGGTCGCCTCCGGTCACAATGGCCAATACCTGGTAATTGTGCCCTCGCAGGGTTTGGTTTTTGTGCGTCTTGGCTGGACCAACACCAAAGATGGCTTTGATCTTAACCGGCATTTAGCGAATATTGTGGCAACGCTTAAAGCAACGTATTGAGTACCCACAAAAAAGGCGCCATTGGCGCCTTTTTTGGGTGAAGTGTCAGCCTTGGCTTACTCTTCGTCGTCAGCCTCTTCCGCAGCGGGTTCCGGTGCGGGTTTTTCGATCAGCTCTTTGATGGAGAGCTTGATACGGCCGCGCTGGTCTACGTCCAATACTTTAACGTCGACCTCCTGACCTTCGCTCAAGTAGTCAGACACATTTTCCACACGCTCATGGGCGATTTGTGAGATATGCACCAGACCATCTTTACCGGGCAGGATGGTGACGAAGGCGCCAAAATCAACGATACGCGCTACCTTACCGGTGTATACCGCACCCACTTCCGCTTCCGCGGTGATGGTTTCGATCATGTTCACCGCCTTATCGCGGGCGTCTTGATCCTGGCCGAACACGCGCACAGTGCCGTCGTCGTCGATATCCACTGTCGCACCTGACTCTTCGGTGATCTGACGAATCGTGGCACCGCCTTTACCGATGATGTCACGAATCTTGTCGGAATCAACTTTCAAGGTCACCATGCTCGGTGCATTTTTGGAGGTTACCTCACGCGCTTTTGGCAGCACCTGGTTCATCTGACCGAGGATATGTAAACGCGCCTGCATGGCCTGTTCCAGGGCAATCTCCATGATCTGCTCATTGATACCTTCGATCTTGATATCCATTTGCAGTGCGGTAATACCTTCGGCGGTACCGGCCACTTTAAAGTCCATGTCGCCCAGGTGATCCTCATCACCCAGAATGTCAGTCAACACCGCAAACTGGTTGCCGTCTTTCACCAGACCCATTGCGATACCCGCTACGGGAGCGCGCAGCGGCACACCCGCGGCCATCATCGCCATGGAGCCAACACACACGGAAGCCATTGAGCTGGAACCATTGGATTCGGTGATTTCAGACACCACGCGAATGGTGTAGGGGAACTCCTCTTCGGTCGGCAGTACCGCCGCCAGGCCGCGACGCGCCAAACGACCGTGACCAATTTCACGCCGACCAGTAAAGCCCACGCGACCGGCCTCGCCCACTGAATAGGGCGGGAAGTTGTAGTGCAACATGAAGGGATCGCGGCGCTCACCTTCCAGGGCATCGATGATCTGCGCATCGCGGGTGGAGCCCAGGGTCACCGCGCCGATAGCCTGAGTTTCACCGCGGGTAAACAGCGCCGAACCGTGTACTTTGGCAAGCACGTCCACTTCACAGGCAATAGGACGCACCGTGCGACCATCGCGGCCATCGATACGCGCTTCACCAGAGAGAATGCGCTTGCGCACGAGGTTTTTCTCAATGTTTTTGAAAACGGCTTTGACTTCATCGGCTGAAGGGCCATCTTCTTTCACCAGTGCTGCCACCGCAGCATCGCGCACTTCGCCAACGCGGGTGTAGCGAGCGGCTTTTTCGGTAATGCGGTAGGCTTCGCCCAGATCGTCTTTAACCTGGTTTTCAACAGCTTCTAACAGCTCGGTATTGACAGGCTCTGGCTGCCAATCCCAACGGGGTTTGCCCACTTCGCCAGCGAGTTCCTTGATTACCTGAATCACCGCCTGCATTTCCTGATGGGCGTACAACACCGCGCCGAGCATTTGATCTTCCGACAATTCCTGCGCTTCCGACTCCACCATCAACACGGCGTCCTGGGTGCCGGCAACTACCATGTCCAACTTGCTGTTTTTCAGTTGCTCGTAGTCGGGGTTCAGGAGGTAGCCGTCTTGCTCGTTGAAACCGACCCGCGCCGCGCCCACAGGGCCGCCAAACGGCACACCGGAAATTGCCAATGCCGCAGAGGTGCCAATCAGCGCAGGAATGTCGGGATCGATATGCTTGTCTGCTGACATCACCGTACAGATGACCTGCACTTCATTCATAAAGCCATTTGGAAACAGCGGGCGAATAGGACGGTCAATCAAACGGGAGGTTAAGGTTTCCTTCTCGCTGGGACGGCCTTCACGCTTAAAGAAACCGCCGGGGATTTTACCCACTGCGTAGGATTTTTCCTGATAATGTACCGCCAGGGGAAAGAAGTCGCGGTCTTCTCTAGCCTGCTTTTCTGCCACCACAGTACACAGCACTGAGGTGTTTTCGACAGTGACCAATACGGCACCGGTTGCCTGGCGGGCGATGCGGCCAGTTTCCAATGTGACGGTCTGGCCACCGTATTGAAAGGTTTTTCTTACTGGATTCACAATTCTTCTCCAATTCTTCCTTATAAAAACATACCGGGGCCATTGGGCCCCGGTATTCCTGCTGGGTTAGCGACGTAAACCCAGACGTTTAATCAAAGCAGAGTAGCGTGAGGAATCTTTACGCTTTAGGTAATCCAGCAATTTACGACGCTGGTTTACCATTCTAATCAAGCCGCGACGTGAGTGGTGGTCGTGCTTGTGGGATGAAAAGTGACCTTGCAATTGCTGAATGTTCGCGGTGAGCAATGCCACCTGAACTTCCGGTGAACCGGTGTCGCCTTCGCTTTGCTGGTACTCTTTTACGATTTCTGCTTTCTCTTCTGCGCTTAACGCCATGTTACTTTCCTCTTTTGAATCTGCCCCGAACACGCACTGCGTGCCTCGTTAATAAAAGAGCCCGACCGTGCAGATTAACAGAAGGGTTCTCGCTTCCCTCTTAGGAAGCTATCAGGCGACGTGGCGCCAGGCGCCCGTCATCCAGAATTTCTCCAAGCCCTAAAAAGTCTCCACTTTCAAGGCCGATGCGCACCATACCACTATGTGCGAGTTTTGGCACCTGTACAGGGTTACCTTGGCGCAAATAAAATGCACTGATTTCCGCCAGCTCCACCTTCGGCAAATGTGCCAGCGCGCTGTCGGTGGGCAGAAGCGCGGCGTCCATTTCCGCCAATGCCCCGGTTTGTTGCATGGCCTCAAGTTGGGACAGACTCAGCGCCTGCGTCAATTCATAAGGCCCCGCCTTAATGCGCCGCAGCGCAGTCAGATAGGCACCACAGCCAAGCGCTTCGCCTAAATCCTGCGCCAAAGAGCGAATATACGTGCCCTTGCTGCAATGAATAAGCATATCTGCCTCGGGATTGCGACCGGGGCGAAATGCCGTCATTTCATAGCGGTAAACACGCACCGCGCGCGCTTTGCGCGCTACGGTTTTACCTTCTCTGGCGAGCTTATACAACGGCTGACCGTTTTGCTTAAGCGCCGAAAACATCGATGGCACCTGCTCAATAGCACCGCGAAAATTCACCAGCGCAGCCTCTACCGCCGCTTCCCCAAGATCACTGGCGTCCACATCGCTAAGTAACTCACCATCGGCATCGCCGCTGGCTGTGGTTTGGCCAAACACAAAGGTGCTGGTGTAGGTCTTGTCCGCATCCAGCACATACTGGGAAAATTTGGTCGCTTCACCAAAACACAGGGGCAGGACACCACTTGCCAATGGATCTAAAGCACCCGTGTGGCCGGCCTTGGCCGCACCGTACAGACGCCTGGCCTTCTGCAACGCTTGATTGGAACTTAAACCCAGGGGTTTATCAAGCACCAGCACGCCATTGACGGGCCTGCCCTTGCGGCGTCGTGCCATCGCTTATTCGTCCTCTGGCGCGTGATCATCCGCCTTGATCGCGCGCTGAATCAGCGCTTCCATATCGCGGCCACGGCCCACACTCGCATCGAAATAAAACCGCAGACGCGGCACACTGCGCATGGTGCTCGAACGCGACAGGGTGCTGCGTAAATAACCCGCAGCATGGTTTAACGCCTCCGCGGGCTCTTTCGCTTGCTCAGCATTGTCCACGCCGAGCATGGTAAAAAACACTTTGGCGTAAGCCAGATCACGGCTGACATCAACGCTGGTAATACTCACCATACCCACCCTTGGGTCGCGGATCTCGCGTTGAATGATGCTTGCCAAATCCCGTTGCAGATACTCCGCAACGCGCTGGGTACGACTGAATTCTCTGGCCATAATACTGCCTGCTTACAAAGAGCGGGCGATTTCCTTCACATCGTAAACTTCGATCTGGTCGCCCACTTTCACATCGGTGTAATTTTTGACACCAATACCGCATTCCATGCCGTGACGTACTTCCGCCGCATCGTCTTTAAAACGGCGCAGGGATTCCAGTTCGCCCTCGTAAATCACCACATTGTCGCGCAATACACGAATCGGCTTGGAGCGATAAACCGTACCCTCGGTCACCATACAGCCTGCAATCAGGCCAAACTTCGGTGAGCGGAAGGTGTCGCGCACTTCGGCAATGCCCACGATTTCCTCGCGCACCTCCGGAGCAAGCATACCGCTGAGCGCCTGCTTCACATCGTCGATCAGATCGTAAATAACATTGTAGTAGCGCAAGTCCACGTTTTCTTCTTCCACCAGCTTACGAGCGGAAACATCGGCGCGCACATTGAAGCCAAATATCACCGCATTGGTGGTCATCGCCAGGGTCACATCAGTTTCGGCAATACCGCCGACGCCACCGGAGACGATGTTAACCTTCACCTCTTCGTTGCCAAGGTCAAGCAGCGCCGATTGAATCGCTTCCAGCGAACCGCGTACATCGGCTTTGACCACTACATTCAAGGTCTTGCGCTCGCCGGCGGCCATGCTCTCGAACATATTGTCGAGCTTGGCGGCCTGTTGACGCTGCAACTTGCTGCTCCGTGTTTTTTCCTGGCGGAACAAAGCCACTTCTCGGGCTTGCTTTTCGCTCTCTACAACAGCGAACAAATCACCGGCGTCCGGTGTGCCGTCGAGGCCGAGAATTTCCACCGGAATACTGGGGCCGGCTTCACGAATCTTTTTGCCATTTTCGTTGAGCATGGCGCGCACACGGCCATATTGCAGACCCGCCAGCACAATCTCACCCTGGCGCAGCGTACCGCGCTGTACCAGCAGCGACGCCACTGGGCCACGTCCCTTGTCGAGGCGCGACTCGATAACAATACCCTGCGCGGGCACGTCGCGTGCGGCGGTCAATTCCAGAATCTCCGCTTGCAGCAGCACCGCATCAAGCAGCTCGTCGATGCCCTGACCGGTATGCGCGGAGACTTCCACAAACTGGGTATCGCCGCCCCAGTCTTCAGGGATAACATCTTTCGCCGCAAGCTCGTTTTTCACCCGATCCGGGTCTGCGCCTTCTTTGTCGATTTTGTTGATCGCGACAATTAAAGGCACTTCCGCAGCGCGGGCGTGCTGAATCGCCTCTTCAGTCTGCGGCATTACACCATCATCGGCGGCCACAACCAAAATGACAATATCGGTACTCTTCGCACCGCGTGCACGCATAGCGGTAAACGCGGCGTGACCGGGAGTATCCAGGAACGACACCATACCGTTGTCGGTCTTAACGCTGTAAGCGCCAATATGCTGGGTAATACCGCCCGCTTCGCCAGAGGCCACGCGGGATTTCCGAATGTAATCCAGCAGCGAGGTTTTACCGTGGTCAACGTGACCCATCACTGTCACCACCGGTGCGCGCGGCTCCTCCGTGCCCTCTTGCTGAGACAGAGATTCCTCGAACTGCTCTTCCACCTCATCGGCGCTGACCAGTTTCACCTTGTGACCCAATTCCTCCACCACCAGGGTTGCCGTGTCCCGATCAAGCACCTGATTGATGGTGGCCATCACCCCCATTTTCATCAGCTCTTTAATCACCACACCGGCCTTCACTGACATCTGCTGTGCCAGCTCGCCCACGGAAATGTTTTCGCCCAGGTTTACTTCGTAGACAATATCAACTGTTGGCATTTCAAAACCGTGACGCGAGTGCTCCTCGTGAGTTTTATTTAACCTGCGCTTGCCGCCGCGACGGCGTCCGCCCATTTCCTCGGCGTCCAGCGCACTTAAGGCCATATGGCCGCGCTGCCTGCCGCGACCGGGCGCCGCGTGGCGATCGCCGCGACCGCGAGGACCTTTGGAACGGCGATTCTTTTCCTCATCGCCGGTATTTGCCTGGGGTGCTTCGTGCAGGCGATGCGGTTTACGCACCTTAGGCGTTTCCTCGGTTTTGGCCTTGGCTTTGTTTTGTTCGGCAGCAGCCGCTTCTGAACGACGCTTCCTGGCCTCGGCTTCGGCCTGGCGTTTCGCCTCCAGCGCCGCCTTGCGTTTTTCCGCCTCTTCCGTCTCGCGTTGCTTACGACGCAGCGCCGCACGCTGACGCAACACCTCGGGGTCTAAATCCAGGGGGTCGCTGGGCTCAGCTTCAGCCACCTGCGGCTCTTCCTCCACAGGGGGTTCTGGCGCTTGTGCAGGCTCTTCGGGCTCTGGCTCGGGTTCCGCCTCTGGCTCTTCGAGTGCTGGCTCGGGCTCTGCCGGCTCAGGCACGACGACATCGGGCTCAGCTGTCTGTTGCTCGGCCACGGGCGTTTCCGTCAGTGTTTCGGCGGGGCTATCAACGACGGCTTCTTCCTCCACAACCTCAGGTGTTGAAGGTTCTTCTTCAACTGGCAGCAACGGCTCTTCGCGCTTGACATAGGTACGTTTTTTCCGCACCTCGACACTCACGGTTTTCTTACCCTGCGACCCGGTGGTACGCAACGTCCCTGTGGTTTTACGCTTTAGGGTGATGCGTTTTGGCTTCGCGCCCGATTCACCGTGACTGCGCCGCAAGTGGCTGAGCAGGGTCTGCTTGTCTTTTTCAGACACTGTCTGCTCTGCATTCTCGTGGGGCAGCCCCGCTTCTTTCATTTGCGCTAACAAACGATCAACCGGGGTTTTTACCACCTTCGCAAGTTGTTCTACTGTGACCTGCGCCATCTAATTCGTCTCCTTCACTGCTCCGGGTTTGTGCCAGTTAGCCTTGCTTTACTCAAACCACGGCGCACGTGCCGTCATAATCAATTCACCGGCTCGCTCTTCGGTCATATCGGGGATGTCTATCAGTTCATCAACGCCCAATTCGGCCAAATCTTCCATCGTAATCACACCGCGACTGGCGAGCACAAACGCGAGGTGACGATCCATTCCTTCCATATCCAGCAGGTCTTGCGCAGGCTCCTGCGCGCCCAACAATTCCTCAGACGCAATCGCCTGAGTGAGCAGTGCGTCCTTCGCGCGGGCGCGTAACTCTTCCGCGATCTCCTCGTCAAAGCCTTCGATATCCGTCATCTCTTCGATGGGCACGTAGGCAACTTCTTCTAAGGAGGTAAAACCTTCTTCTGCCAGAATCTCGGCCACTTCCTGGTCGACATCTAACTGCTCGACAAATACGCTAATGATCTGACCGGCTTCAGCCTCGTGTTTTTCGGCGGCTTCTTCAACGCTCATCACGTTGATGGTCCAGCCCGTCAACTCACTGGCGAGACGCACATTCTGACCATTGCGACCAATGGCCTGCGCCAGGTTGTCCTCTGATACCGCGACGTCCATGGTATTGCTGTCTTCATCGACCACGATAGACTCAACATCCGCCGGCGCCATGGCGTTAATCACCAATTGAGCGGGGTTGTCATCCCACAAAACGATATCCACGCGTTCGTTATCGAGCTCTCCAGATACCGCCTGCACCCGCGAACCGCGCATGCCCACGCAGGCACCCACGGGATCGATGCGCTGATCGTTGGTTTTAACTGCGATCTTGGCGCGTGAACCGGGGTCGCGCGCGGCGGCGCGAATCTGGATGACTTCTTCATAGATCTCTGGCACTTCAATTTTAAACAACTCAATCAGCATTTCCGGGCATGAGCGGCTCAAAATCAACTGTGGACCACGTGTTTCAGCGCTGATTTCCGTCAACACCGCGCGCACTCTATCATTGACCCGGAATGCTTCGCGACCGATTAAGCGATCGCGCGGCAGCAGGCCTTCCGCATTGTTGCCAAGGTCGACAATGACGTTGTCGCGGGTAACTTTTTTCACCGTACCGGCGACCAGCTCGCCCACGCGTGAGCGGTATTCATCCACCACCTGCGCGCGTTCGGCATCGCGCACCCGCTGCACAATCACCTGCTTCGCGGTTTGCGCGGCAATGCGGCCAAAGCCTACGTTTTCAACCACCTCGGTGTGTACATCACCCGGGCGCAGCTCGGGATCGACCTCCGCGGCTTCCTCTGTGGTGAACTGTGTGCCCAGCAGTGCCATTTCATCATCGGGCACCACCAACCAGCGACGCGTGGTGACGTAATCGCCGGTTTTGCGGTCAATCGTCACTTCGATATCGGAGTCTTCGTCGTAGCGCTTTTTCGTCGCTGTCGCCAGCGCAAGCTCAATCGCCTCGAAGATAATATCTTCAGAAACACCTTTTTCATTCGATACCGCTTCGGCAACCAGCAGAATTTCTTTGGTCATGTTACGCCTCACCTCTATACGCTATGGGCATTAAAACTGTGGAACCACGTTGGCTTTTTCAACGGACTCAAGTGGCAGTAAATACTCGTGACCATCCATTTGCACCACGACATCTTCACCTTCAAGCCCTGCAAGCAAACCTTTAAACTTGCGTCGCCCCTCAAAAGGTCTGCGCAAGCGCACCTCAATCACACTGCCGACATAGGCTCGGTAGTGCTCAGCTTGAAACAGCAGCCTGTCGGCACCGGGTGATGACACCTCCAGCGTGTATTCGGTGCTGATAGGGTCTTCTACGTCGAGCAGCGCACTGACGTGCTCTGACACCAGCGCACAATCTTCGACGCCGATGCCGTCTTCCCTCTCAATAAAAACACGCAAGATGGAGTGTTTACCTTGACCGATAAACTCTACACCCCAAAGTTCGAACCCCAATTCACTAACCGTCGCTGCCAACAGGCTGTGGATCTGTTTCGCTTTTGCTGACATGCCGCTCCTGTGCCTGTTTAACTTCCACACACAACTAATTTATAGATCCAACTTTCTACATACAACAACGAAAAAGCCCCTGATAACAGGGGCTTTTTCGTCATCAGGCAAAAGCGTAACACCCCTGCCAAATTTATACGCAAAACGCCGCCACGTGGACTAACAATCGCTTTGCTGCAAGCGCGCCCAGCCCCTCAATCGCCCCTGTTTTACGACACAGTGACCAAGGTTCTATTCAAGGCAAGCCAGTAAAGGCGGCGAATTATAGCAGCCGCTGGCGCGTTGGGCAAACGCTATTATCAGTAAAAAAAAGCGCGCAGCAAGTGAGCTGGTATCCTTCAGGGTATACGTTTCACCGCGAAACAACACCGCCACCGCGCGCATCGGAACAACGCCAACCAAGGTGTCGCGCGCCATGCCTGGCGCACGAAAAAAAAGGCGAACAGGATGCCTGTTCGCCTTAATGTTGGTGGAGCTAAGCGGGATCGAACCGCTGACCTCAACACTGCCAGTGTTGCGCTCTCCCAGCTGAGCTATAGCCCCGAAACTGCTAAGCTGTTGATAGTTATGCGCTTTCACGCAATTTCGCGCCTCTGGTGGCAGCGCGGGAATCAACAGAAGGCGAGCATTCTAATGAGACCAGCTTTGACTGTCAAGCAACGAGACTAACAGTTGCCGAAAAATAAGCACCGAGTTTTGTTTTTTGGCCATTGGCCAAACTGTTCAATCGGTCTCACTTGGCAATGCCCCGACATCAACGATCACCGGGGTTACTTATTGCATCATCCCGTTCCTGGATGGCTTCAAAAACATCCGTGTCAACGTCCTGATCGTGTTCAACGCCTGGCTGGGTCACCAGATCCGAACCAGAGCTATTGCCCGGGGGCTGCCATACCCCGGATGGGTCGGGCGTATTGCTGCTGCGCTCAGCTGTTTGAGGCGTACCAATACCGGGGTCACAGTCCTGCCCGTCGCCCGCGCCGGGTTGTCCCGTCGGATCGGTACCACCATTTTGCGCTTCACCGCAGTCACACGGAGCACTGTGTTAACAGCGCTACGGCAACTCGCGGTACTCGCGTTCCAGTCGCTTAGCCGCTTTTTTGGACACACCACCGAGCACATGGATCGCCTCGCGCAAACGTGCACGGGTCATATCAGGGCCGAGTAAATCCATGCCGTCGACGACGGAAAATGAGGCCGATGTGCCCGCCACGGCGATAAAAAACGGCGCCAGGAAATCCCGAATTTTAACTTCCAGATGATCGGCAATGCCCTTGAGCGCGTCCCAGATAACATCGCGTTGCCAATTGCGTTCAGCCTCTAAACGCCACAACGCAAATTGCAAATACTTAAGCCAGTCTTCCCGCTCACCGCGCAGACCATTAAAACTCGCCTCGGTAATGGGCAAACTGCCGCTGACTAAAAACGCCGTCAGCGGTGCAAAATCGCTCAGGGTTTCCAAACGTTTTTGCGCGTGCGGCAGCACTTTCATTAAATTCTCTTTGTTATACGCCCAGGCGATTAAACGCTCGGCGAGTTGCGCTTCGCTTAAATCCTCGCGCAGCCAAAGACCATTTAACCAGCGCAGTTTTTCCACATCAAAAATCGGCCCGCCGAGGGAAACGCGCTGAATATCAAATGCGCCGACCATATCCGCAAGGGTGAATTTCTCGCGTTCGTCAGGCATGGACCAACCCATACGCCCCAGGTAATTCAGCAGTGCTTCGGGTAAAAAACCCATGCGCTGATAATATAAAATGCTGGTGGGGTTTTTACGCTTACTGAGTTTGGATTTATCGGGATTTCTCAGCAGCGGCAAATGACACAGCACCGGCATATCCCAGCCAAAATAGTCGTACAGCAATTTGTGCTTGGGCGCGGAGTTAATCCACTCCTCACCGCGCAGCACATGAGTGATCCCCATTAAATGATCGTCCACCACATTAGCCAAATGATAGGTGGGCATACCGTCTGACTTTAACAGTATTTGCGCATCCACCATGCTCCAATCGAGTTCGATGCACCCGCGCAGCAAATCGTCAATTTCACAAACGCCCTGCTCCTCGGGCACCATCATGCGAATCACACTGGGTGCACCCGCCGCCTCACGCCTGGCCTGTTCCTCTTCAGGCAACTGTAAATCAGAGGGTTTTAAGGCGGTGCTGGTGCCCGCTGCGCGCCGTTCACTGCGCATTGCCTCAAGTTCTTCTGGCGTGCGATAACACACAAAGGCCTCGCCCTGTTCCACCAGTTGTCTGGCGTATTGACCGTAGATAGCCATGCGCTCGCTCTGGCGATAGGGACCGTGCTCACCGCCCACATCGGGGCCTTCGTCCCATTCCAGCCCCAACCAGCGCAGGGAATCCAAAATCGCCTGTTCCGATGCCGCATCCGAGCGCGTCTGATCAGTATCTTCGATGCGCAATACAAACTTGCCAGCGTGAACGCGGGCAAAACACAGGTTAAACAGGGCGATGTAGGCTGTGCCAACATGGGGATCGCCAGTGGGCGAAGGGGCAATACGGGTGCGAACGGTCATAACAGGTCACCACAAAGACTTAAGCGATTGAAAGAAGGGCGCAAATTATACGGCCAGACGCGCGCAACTAAAAGCCCGCGCGCATGCCCAGCAATACCCGATCGCCTTCAGAGAACTGGCCAAACAGACCGTTTTGTGTACCTGAGAACACATCCGCACCCACAAAGACTTCTAAATTGCTGTCCAGCCAGTACTTCAAACGCAGTTGCAGCAGGCTGTCTTTATAATCCAGCGAATACAAAGCCAGCGCACGCAGCTCCCAGAGCTCGTTCATAAAACTCTGCTGCACCAGTGCACTCACCGTTTGCTCATGGCGCTCGCGGTAAAAATCGCGCCGGTAATCTTCCAGGGTGTTACCGAACCACTGCACCGAAAGCAGCCCCTCACCCACCCGCCAGTCAAGCCCGATAACCGCGCTTAACTCGGGAGACGCCGCCACACCGCCGCCTGCTATATCGCGCGACAGATACCACCGCTCGCTCTCTCTGGCGATCTCGGCGCGCAAAGTGAAATCGGCAAAGGCAGTTGAGGCCGACGCACCCACCAAATGCGAGCGTGCAAAACTCGGATTCAAGCGTCCCAGCCATCGATTGTTGGTATATTCCACCGCTTGATGCGGCACGGGAAAATCATCGTAGTGATACAAATAGTTCAGGCTGACATCCCAACCCGCCAGAAAATGACGGAATCTGAGCCCCGTATCGCCGTCTTTCAAACCGCCATCAAGCTGATCTGGCTCGTTGATTTCTGTCGCCAAGCCTTCGGGCACCTGCGGCACCCAGCGCGGCGCGCTTACCGCAAAGGGTGTTTGCGGGTCGGCCAATTCATGGGTGCTGCTGTCGGGTATCAACAACCACTGCAAATCGCCCCCTAAAAAGGGATGTTCGATGTTGACCATCCACAGGGGAATGCGTGAGCGGTCAAAATCGTCCAAAATGAATTCTCGAAACGACTGCGGGTTCACCACGTCCAATACTTTAATACCGTCGGCCTGCCCCCAAACGACTTGTTGTTTACCAAGGCGAAGCACGGCCCTGCCCCAATCCATATCCAAATAGAATTCACGCAGCGAGGCATGAATATGTTCGCTGTTGTAAAACGGGCTGTTGCTCGCACTGTAATTTGCGGGCTTTTGTGCATAGGGCCCCAACTTACCGGCTAGGTCGATACGCAACCGGCCAATGGCAACCAGGCGCGCAAAGGATAAATCCATATCCCAGCGCGGCTCCACCTGCATCGTAATTTGCTGCACGTCGTCCGCCTTACTGCTGGCGGCCAGCAACTCTGTCGTGCCCGACAGGGACAGGCGATCACGCCATGTGGGCTCGGGCTCGGATTTGCGCTTTGATTCAGGCACAGGCGTTCTGCCTTCAGTGCGTTTTGTTTTTGGGGGCGTCTTTGCAACTGTTTGTGTCTCAGGACCACCCACAAACCACTGCGGCGCAGGAGTCTCTCGCAGTGTTTGTACTGTTGTGAGCGACGCTGGCGCAGCGCGCAGATCAAGCACCGTGCGATAGCCGTAGTTATCGTCCGCTGAAACCGGAAATAAATCGTAGCTTACGGGTTTTGCAAGCGTCACCAGCAAACCAGAATCATCTGTCGCTGTTGATAAATTCGCTATCAAACCACCACTTAAGGACTCAAGATCAAGCCCGTCGGCAAGAACACTGCCGGGCAGACTGATTTGCAGTTTTTCGCCGTCTTGCAGAAGCTTCGCCGTTGCGGCAATAGGTGCCGCCGCTTCCAACACCAATCGGGTACGACCATCGCTTTGCAACCCCGTACGCGCCTCATCGATCACCAGGGTTTGGGTAAAGGCTGTAGAGCATACGCCCAGCGCGGCAAGTGCCGCAAAACACATTATTGCTGAGCGCATTTTACAAGCCTCGTTCCAGGGCGGACTTGGTAAACAGGCGTTCGTCAATTTCTGAATCGTAATCCACTTCGGTAAACTGCAATACCGTGCTATGGCCGGTCTTACGATTGCCCATAGATAATTTCATACGTGTTGGAATGCCCTGCACCTCGGCCACTTCCAACACTTCCAGGGTTCTTAAGGGTCGGTTTTTCACATCCCAAAACTCCCCGTGCATTACCATCCAATTACTGGGGTTAATCAACATATCGACCTTGCGATAGCCCAGTTCTTTGGCGATCTTATCGCTCTTGGCGACAGCTTCTAAACAGTAAAATGCCTTGCCGTTGCGCTCAACCTGCGCGCAGGTACTGAAGTTAAAATCCTGTTCCTCTAACTTGCCGTCCAGCTTTATATCGTCGTAGCTGAAATCCGTACCAAGAAAATAATCACCGCGATCAGCAGCGGAAATACGGCGCACCTTGCGCGCGGCGGGCAGATACAACCACTGGTCATCATCGCCCTGATCTTTCGCGTAATCCCACACCAAAAACGCGGTGCCGCGCACGTTTGCAGGTGAGGTGAAAAACAACACGCTGCGCTGATTCTCACCGTCGTTTTTGCGATAAACCACGGTTTCGCGCACACGCTGTTTGCCGCGTTTGTTAGTCAGGGTCATACGCAATTTACGCGACACCTGTTCACCGCTGGCCACGGCGTTGACATTGGTCACCAAGGCCTGTGCCTCAAGCACGGGTAATTGGGCCTCACTCTCAGCGGCGTTGGCATGATTGACACCCAATACCGCTGCGCCAATCACCAGGCTCACCACCAGCGGCACACGCCAGGCAGCCCTGCTGCCCGCGCTGTCTTGAGCGTAAACGAAGGCCGGGCGCCGCCAAATCACCAAGGCGGGCAACACCGTAACGCTTGCAATAAAACTGGTCAGAATGGATAGCATAACAATCGCCCCAAAATTATTCAGCGATGAAATCTTGCTCACCATCAGCACCGCAAAACCCGCCGTAATGGCCAGACAGTTATACAACAATGCCCGCCCACAGCTGGGGTAAAACGCCGACAACACCGCCACATCATTTTTACCATGACGGCGGGCAAGCACGCGTAACTTCTCCAGCGAGTGAATGGCAAAGTCAATTCCAAGGCCAATCGCAATCGCCGCAAACATAGACGTACCCATGCCCAAGGTGATGTCCAGCGCCACCATGGCAACGTATACCCCTAATACTGTCGCAGCTACAGGCAAAAGGGTATAAAAACCTGCAGATTCCGACCGAAATAATAAGGCTGATACACTCCACACCAGCACCAGGGCTACCGCCAGCCCCAAAAAGTGGCTTTTGGCCAAATCGTCAATCCAGTGGTAGTTAAGGTTTGCGCGCCCGCTTACGGTAGCGCGCATATCTTCGCGGTTGAACTCGGTCTCGATATAGAACTCCAAGGGCTCCACAATCCGGCGCAAGGCCTGATAGCCACCGTCTTTTATCTGCACGCGCAGGTTCGCGACCTGGTAATCCTGGTCGATATCATCTTCGAAGTCCGTGGGACCAGAAAGTGCCTCGTACAGCAAAAAATACTGGGCCGCCAACTCTGCATCATCTGGCAGCGCGTAAAAATCTCGATCACCACCATTCATGGCGCGGTGCATTTGTTTTAAGTAATCCACCACCGATAGCGAGCCGCCCACTGCCGGCAGGGACTCAGCGTAACTTTGCAAGGCAGCGACACGCGCAAGGCGCTCAGGGTCTAACAGGTCACCGGGATTTTCAGTTTCGATCACAATATCCAACGTACTGGTGCCGCGCGTATGGGCGTTAATCAGTCTATCAGCCACCGCTACCGGTTCATCGGGATGAAACACATCCACCGGGTTCTCATCCACCTGCAAATGGGTAACCGCATACCCCCCTGCCACTATCACCAGCGCCACGACGCCCAGCAAAGGCTTGTACCAGTTCAGGGTAAAACGCCCGAGCAAGCCCATAAATCTTGCGAACACTGATGGCTTATCCCCACTACCCGTATACCAGCGCCCAGGCACGGGCCTGGTCAGAATCATCAATGCTGGCAGCAGCAGCAAAGTGTATACCCAGGCGACCACCACACCGATGGCGGCGTAGAGCCCAAAGTACTGAAAGGGCGGCATGTAGGCGGCATAGTACAGACCTAAAAAGCCTGCCATCGTGGTCAACGTCGTTAAGGTTACCGGGCGCCACATCACCAGCATGGTCTCAATCAGCAGCTCTCGCGGCGACCCATCGCGCTCCATCTGCATATCGAAATACGTGCTATAAATATGAATACCATCGGCCACGGAAATACCGATTAGAATCACCGGCAATGCGTTGGTGATAAGATAAAACGGAACGCCCTGAGCGGCCATTAAGCCCACGGTAATAGCCACAGCGCAAAACATAATAAGGTTACACGCCAGCGCGGGGCCAAAGCGACCGTAGGCAAAAATAAGTACCAGAGTAATAATTACCCCCGCAAGTGGCACCAGCTGCCTCGCATCGATGTCCACATACTTGGCGATGTAGCCAAAAATAGCACCTTCTCCCGCCACGTGTAATTCAACGCCCTCCGGCACAGGGATGGTTCGCAAGCGTGTCAACAACGCCTGATAGACCTGCTCGGCTTCGTTGTCATCTTCAAGCTCGGCGATTATCAGCGCAACGCGGGCATCTTCTGACACCAACAGCCCGCGGAATAAGGGAAAATCTTCCAGCTGTGCCCTTAGTTTAGCCAGCCCCTCTGGCGTATCTGGAATGTCCTCCAGAAAAGGAACCACATCCATGCCCTCATCGCTGTAGACAATGTTGTTTTGAGTGGCGAGGCTGAGCACACGCTCGGGGTTAATGCCGGGCAAGTCAATCAGTGCATCGCTCAGGGTTTGCAGTAAAGCGAGGGTCGAGGTTTGATACACGCCCTGCGCATGGGAACTTTCCAGCGCAACCACCAGAGGGTCGGTCAGGCCAAAGCGCTCGCGCACCACGTCGCGGTATAACAGGGCGGGACTATCCTTCGCCAAAAAGGCATCTGCGCGGATATCTTTTTGCAGTGTCGGCAGAAAAATGGCGAAACCCAAGGCGAACAAAAGCCCCAAGCACACAATGCGCTTGGGGCGGTCTATAATCCACTCAAACAAACGCCTCATAGGAAGGCGCCGCGCCAAGGCTTAAAGCTTAGGCAGCGAATCAAGCAACTGCTGCGCCGCCTCGCGTTCAGGGAATTTCTCGTACTTCCGCAAAATACGACGCAAGGTAATCGCAGCATCTTTGCTGTCACCTTTCATCGCCTGAATCTGCGCATAGTGAAACTCCATCGCGGGAATACCGGGGTTTAAACGCAGGGCCTCGCGAATGGTCACCAAGGCTTGATCGTACTGGCGATTTTCCGCCTGCACCAAGGCCAGGGTGTCCATCAACGGCGGTGAGTTTTTCACCAGATCCGTTGCCGTTAAAGCGTACTCCAGCGCCTGTTCAGGGTTGTCTTCACGTAAAAACCAAGCCAGATTGTTGAGCGCAACAATATTTTCGCCGTTGTATTTCAGTACTTTCTGGTATTCCTCTACGGCGGCTTTATCGCGACCACCACGCAAATAGGACTCGGCTAAACTCAAACGCACCGGGACATCGTCCTCGTGCTTTTTTAACCACTGTTGCAGGGTGTTTATGGAAACCGCCGCGCGACCCATGGAGCGCTGCTGACGCGCCACATTGAGCACACTCATGCTGTTGGGGTTTGACTTGTGCAGCTCTTGCAGCAGTGCCAGTGCCTTTTCCGGGTCGCCCTTCAACAGCGCCTGCGCAGCGTGTAACTGACGCACTGCATCAACCTCCGGAGCGATTTTATCCAGCACTTTAAGCTGCTCAGAAAGCAATGCACTGTCGCCGTCTTGCAGAGCGCGCAACGCCATTTCGTAGCGAACATTTGGCTGATTCGGTGAAAACTTAACAGCCTTGGCCAAATGCTCGCGCTGTTTTTCGTCGTCGCCCAGCGCCAAATACGCTTTTGCAATCAAAGCGTGGTCTTGGCCACTGTTAGGTATTTGCTCTAACAACTGCACCAACAGGCTGTGTGCATCGCGGGGGTTGCCCAAAGCCAGTTGGAGGCGAGCGCGCAAACGCAAGGTCAACGGAGAATTGTTTTCCTCCTCAGTCAATGTTGAAAGCTTTGTCAAAGCCTGTGCAGGGCGCTTTTTCTCCAACAGGTATTGCGCCAAAAGCAACTTGGGTTGCGGTGCTTTGGGGTGCGCGATATTGGCTTTTTCGATGTAATCGAGCATGGCCTTCTCATTGCCAAGGTACGCCTCGATACCAGCCAGCGCAAGCGTTGCCTGCAGCGAATCCGGATGGTTTGCCAACACGTCGTTATAATACTCACGCGCTTTATCGTAATCGCCTTCCTGCACCGCCATCGCCGCCAAAGCATTGTTGGCCGCCGGGCTGCCGGGCTCTAATTGAGCTGCTTTGTTATACGCCTCAATAGCCTTTTTCCGCTCACCACGCGCCAGGTACACGCGCCCCAGCAGCAACTGCGGCCCGGCCTCAACCGGCTTTTTACGACGGAATTCTTCAGCACCCGCAAGCGCCTCATCGAGATTCCCCGCACGTATTTGCGCCAGCACCTTTATCATATCCGCCAGGGCAAACTGTGGATTCATTTCAATGGCAGCTTCTGCCTGAGCGATGGCTTCGTTAGTCTTACCAGCGGTGGCCAGCCCAGCGCTCAGACGCACCTGCGCCACCTCCGAACTCGGATCAATCTCCACGACACGGTTTAGATAATCCAGCGCCTCATCGGTGCGCTGCTGCGCCACCAGAGCATTGGCCATCAGATTGAGCGCGCCGACATCGTTGGGATTGCGCTCCAGCAAGCGCTTCATCAGCTTTTCTGTCTCGGCGGGTTTGCCGCGATTGAGCAACAGCGACGCGTAGAGCTTATTGCCCATGCTGTGCTTAGGTGCAGCAGCATTAAAATCGCCCGCATAGGCCAGCGCCCGATCCATATTACCAAGGCGCAGATGCGACAGAGCCAAATACAACATGACATCGGGATAGCGGAATTTTTCCGACTCGGCGACGACCAGGGCACCCACCGCGTCTTCGTATTTCTTATTGTAAAAATGCACCAGCCCCTGGGCGTAGTTGACCGTGGGATTTTGCGGCGCAAACTTGGTCAGATATTCCACATCGCGCTGTGCAGCGTCCAGATCATTTAAACGAATATAATTAACCGCGCGCTTAAAACGATCCTCGGCGAGGTTTTTGTTGAGCTTTAACGCTTTGCTGTAGAATTCCACCGCCTCTTCGGGACGGTTTGTCGCACGGTAAATATCTGCCTTAAACGACAGTGCAGGAACGAAGTTCGGCTCCAGCTCAAGAACTCGCTCAAGCAAAATCAATGCCGCATCAAACTCATTATCCATCGCCTGCACTTTCGCCGATGCGTATAGTGCGTAGGGCATGTCCGGCGCTTCAGCCAAAGCCTGCGCGATACGCTGTTTGGCTTTGGGCAGATCGCCTTCGGTCAGATACGCCAAAGCCTGAGCACCAAGCAGAGTGGCAAGATTCTCACCCTCAAGATTATCCAGTGGAATGTCGGCGATATCGCTGAAGCGGTTCATACCCAACTGGGTGCGCGCAAGCAACGGGCGCAGGTCATCAAACTGATCCGCCTGGTCGGATTCGTAAACCCGCAGCAGCTCTTTTTCTGCCGCTAGCAGATTACCATTCTCAAAATACAACTCACCAAGTGCCTTGCGCGCGCCATAATTCTTCGGGTTGACCTGCAGGGCGTTTTTCAACTCAATTTCCGCTGCCTTTATCTCGCCTTCTGTTACAAAGGCCTGAGCACGAGCCAAGAACGCCTCATCGGAAGTATCCTGTCCACACCCGACAGCAGCTGCTCCCAACGCTAACGCCAGCGTCACAGCACGAAGTTTGGTTCTCAACATATTGTTAATTCCACCTTTTTCAGTATAACGAAATGCACTATTCTCTAAGACTCAAAACACCAGCAATAAGTCCCAAAAGTTCACATTGTACACCGAGTCAAGTGAAATAATGCAAGAAAATCATAAAACAAGCAAATCGTGCTTGCACCTTATGCCGATAACAACTAGCGTGCATCCGTCACACTAACCCCGAAAGGATATGAGTATGACCTCAGTCAGCGCCCATACCGTCAGCGCTCTGGCCAGCGCCGCTCAGCTTGCACCCTCCGCAGATAACTCGCAACCCTGGCATCTGCATTGGGATGGCGCCAAGCTGCACCTGCAATACGATGCGAAACGTGTCGCGGGAAAAACTTTCCCCGCCGACAGTCCCAGCACCCTGCTAAGTATTGGCTCGGTCATTGAGATCATTCTCACATGCGCGATGCAATGGGGTGTCACGGCACGGTTTTCTCCTAGTGACACGCCCGGCGCTGACAATGACTACGGCTATTTCGAGCTTTGCAATGAGGCGCCATCTCCCGCTGTACCTCCTCCAGCTGTCGGCGAACGCCACTGCAATCGCCTAAGCTATAAAAGCGCCGCCGTCAATGCGGCGCTTATCGACAAATACAGCGCTGCAACACAGGGTAAGGCACGCTGCGTAAGCTACACCAATACCACCGCGTTGAAAAGCCTCGCGCAATTGGCCAAACAGGCGTCACAGATACGCTTTCAAACCGAGGAAGTACACAAATGGCTGGGGCGCAGTCTGCGCTTTGATCGAGAATCCATCGCACAAGGCGATGGACTGGACGTCAACACCCTCGACCTGCCCCCGGGGGGCGGTCTTTTCTTACGCATGATCAGCGACTGGAACACAATGCGACGACTCAATCGTGTGGGCGCATACCGATTGCTGTCACACATCGATGCCGCACCGCTGGCAAAGGGCCCCGCCATCGCCTGCATCGTCGCACCGGCAACATTGTCAGCTGCGCTTGACGCGGGACGTCTTTTGCAAAGGGTTTGGGGTCTTATCAATGCCGATGGTCTCGCTGCACACCCCTACTATGTGATTGCCGATCAGCTGGCTCGACTCGACGCCGGGTTAATTGGTGAGCAACATCTCGGCCTTGCGCAGAGCATTAAGCGGGACACCGAGGCGGCCCTGGGCCTGACGCAAGGGGAAACCCTGCACATGATGCTTCGTCTGGGCGAAGCGAAAAAAACCGCGGTTCGCTCCAAACGCGTACCCCTGGACAAAATACTGAGTGGCGTATGAGCGCCCCATTTCACAGAAGGGTCAGGCCGAAGCCGTCATCTGCTTGAGTTTGCGCCTGACCACCATCATGCCGAGACGCGTCAAAGGGTTGCGATAACCGCCGGGGCGCCATGTTTTCACCAGGCGATTGCGATAGGCGTCAAAATGCAGACCGTGCGGCGCCGCGATCACATCGCCGCGTCCAAGCAGAATTTTTAGGGCCTGAGTACCTGCCATGCCCGCACACAGGTCGCAGGCCATGCCGGTAGAAGGACCTTTTTTTGCGGCAAAATCAACTCGGCTGGAGTCGGCCAAATAAGGCACTTGTAACATAGCGGGTGACAAGCCCATCAAAAAGCGCACCGATTTTTCAAGCGCGCTTTGCCCCGCCAAACCAAAATAATCTTCAAAACTCGTTTTACCCGGCATAAAAGCTAAAAAGGCCACACCCATTCCTAAAGGCGCAGCGGTAATAGCGGGAATACCGCGCTCGGCACAGGCGTTAAACACAGCCTCGCGCAGATCCAGGACAAAAAAGTCCAGCGAGTCTACGTACAGATCGACACCGTCTAAAAAAGTATCGAGATTGTCAAAGCTGACACCCTTGGCAAAGGTTTTAAGATCCAGCTCCGGGTTAACATCTTTGGCCATACCAGCCATAACATCGAGCTTGGGCTGACCAATATGCGGAACCGTTGCACCGGCCTGTCGATTAAAATTCGCCAACTCGAACTCGTCCAGATCAGCGATATTAAACGCACCGACACCAAGCCGCGCCAGAGTCATCAGATGGCTGCCGCCAACACCTCCCAGGCCCGCTATCGCCACTCGGCTTTGACGCAGGCGTTGTTGCTCGGCCTCGGTAACCCAGCCTATATTTCGATCAAACGCCGCTAAATAGTCAAACATACAACACCTCTTTGCTAACCAACGTCCAGCATCGTTTGCTTTCTCGCATCGGTCAACAAAGAAAACTGGTTTTCGCAAAACCCTTGCACTGCCTCCACCGCATCGGTGTTCAAAGTACAGCAAAAATCCTTGTACATACGGTTACACCACTGGCGAAGATCAGGTGATATGGCATTTAACACAGCATCACCATCAGCCGTATAGGGTGCACGAATACCATGGTACTCCAAATCCTCTCCCGCCCGCTCAAAATGAACTCCCGAGCGGCGCAGCAAACGCGGCAGAAAAGGCTCCATCACCGCATAGGACTGGTTGCGCCCGCACATGCGCGACAACACCAGCGCTGCGACATAGCACGCACAGGCAATCAGCGGCAGACAGGCCCGTTCAGCTTTGCTGAAACGCTTAGAAGCTTTCGTGCCGGGAGAAAACCGTCGAAATTCGGGAGCTACCGCCAGGCGCGATACTTCATTGACGACCTCGCGGTTTTTAGGAATAGCCGCACGGTGAGAAGAAAACAGCGCGCTGCTGCAGTATCGCTCCACCGGTAACACTGACTGCCCCTGACTTGCGACGATGCGCACACAGCCAGCACTACGCTTGGTGCTTCGATGCAGGATCAAACAGTGGATTGCCTGGGCGTCAAACTCATCCACTTCCAGCTGATGGGGAAACTCCTCGGCACACTCGTACTTGAACTCCTCACAGTACACTGCGTAACGCATGCGCATCAGTTCCCGCATTTGCTCAGGGGTTTGTACTACCTGAACCGCAAAATGCTGCTCAAAAGCGTCAATCAGCTTACTTCGTGCCCTAGTACTTAGCTCAGTAAACGAACCAGAAGTCGCCCCCAACTGACTGTTTAAAGAGCGAAATCGCTGTAGAATTGAGACAACGTCATCCGCTCCACCACCGTTTTGCGAATCCTCGACAAGTAACAAACTCTCGGAAAAATCAAACACGTCTGACTACCTCAATATTCTCGCCACAAAGATCGCATGACTGTGACCTGCGTCGCAGCAGCATACTCATCCACACCTCTTACAAACTAAAGACTTACCACGCCCTTCTACCATACCAGCGGTGCACCATGTTGTTTCGTTCGACATTATCAACGCAACATGTCCACCACATACCGACGCCCTGGCAAATTCGCTCATGGCCCTGACCCACCCTCAAACCGCCCCTGTGCCAGCGCGCGAAACTGAGGGGATGTGCGAATCTGCTCATACAAGCCACGCAAATCGGGCGTCATGCCGTCAAGCACTCGCGCGACATCTGTCATGTAGGGCGCACGCATGCCGTGATAATCCATCGGCTCACCGATAGATGTAAAAGCTATCCCCGAACGGCGCAGCAACCGCGGCAGAAATGGTTCCATCATGGCATAACCACGTTTGCGCCCGGTCAATTCCCCTACGGCACAAGCAGCCATATACGCGGCGACTGCAATGAGTGGAAACACCCGCGTTTCGTTACGGGCAAACTCCGAACCCAAACGCCCACCCAGTGGCGTTTTCGTCTCGCCGTGGCGCCTGCGAAACGCCTTTCGTACCGCCAGGCGCGATAACTCAGAGGACTCGTGCCGATGTACCTGCAAATCAGCCAGATGAGCTGAGTCCACGGCTTTCGCGCAGTGAGCTTCGATGGGTAAGAGATGTTCAGGCGAACCGTTGACTAATCTGACACAACCCGCCGCGACGCCACTTTGTCGATGTACTATCAGACAATGGGTCGAATACTCATCAAACACATCTCGTTCTAGCTTATCGGGGAAGGCTTCCTTGGGTTCGTAGGCAAATTCTTCGCAGTAAACTTCGTAACGAATACCGTAAACCTGCTCTTTCAAAGAATCTGTATCAGCGACTAACACATCAAAGTAGTCGGCAAATAAGCTAACAGGTTCTGCGCTCCTATCGATCACGCGACCCCCTCACCAACCCCAACGAAGGGAAATAAAACAAAATGTGCGATAAATATCATATAAATTCTCTACTACCTTGAAATGCCTTGCCTGTTTGGCTGCAGCACACCATCCACAAAGCCCTGCAAAGCCTTTTCCAACATGTTTGCCACGACCTCAAAGCCCGCTTCGTTGCCAAAATAAGGATCGGGCACATCCAGACCAGTATCAGTACTGGCATAGTCCATAATCTTCACCAGGCGCGTTGCAGATTCAGGCGGCAAACGCTGTTCAAGCTCAGTCAAAATGTCACCATCCATGGCCAAAATATAATCGCATTGTAAAAAATCCCCGGTATTTATACCTCGACTTTTAATGCCTTTAGCGCCAATACCGCGTTCCCCAAGCACATTCAAAGTACGCGCATCCGGCTTTCTGCCGGTAACCGTCACCTGTGTTCCCGCAGAATCAACACGGTAGTCCCCCGCCAGCCCGCGCTGCTTCAACATCGCTTTCAACATGGCTTCGGCCATCGTTGAACGGCATAACATCGTTGAACGGCATAAGTTGGCTTTACACACAAACAAAATGCGAGGTCTTGCCCACCACCAACGCAAAATAACTCCTCCGCTACCGCGCAACCATCATCAACAATGCAAGCACACTCATCAATGCCTCGCTCAACACCACCAATTCCTCATCCAACACTACCGTAAGACCGCCCTTTCGTAAGAATTATCACGAACAGCGCGAGGCAAAGCAGCCCAATACGACTTATTTACGCGAATTTTGGCAAGTTTTCCACAAAGCCGCAGTGACAAAGCAAACTTTTACACATAAAAAAACCCAGTTTTATATAAAACTGGGGGTTGCGGTTTATTTACCGAGCGGTGCATGCCAAGCGATACATTGTCACGAACAATACGCAGCAACGCAGCTCCGCGCGACCTTATTTACGCGAATTCTGGCAGGTTTTCCACCTAGTTGCAGCGACAAAGCAAACTTTTAATCGGGTAGGTGGCAGCATTACTGCTGCCACCTCCCACACCACCGTACGTACGGATCCGTATACGGCGGTTCATTGAGATAATTGCAGCTTAGCAT
>PDWJ01002879.1_pt1 | contig 25850 bp, 24 predicted proteins | sample 1430881 | NCBI WGS metagenome assembly PDWJ01 (sample SAMN01162460, study PRJNA174530) | Oral metagenome, whole genome shotgun sequencing project. | biome: Marine environment; feature: Marine mammal; material: Swab sample of the gingival sulcus; isolation source: swab sample of gingival sulcus...
GGCGCCCTCACCGCACGGGCCGTATTGGGAAGAAGGCATGAAACTGGGTTATCAGGATTGCGGTTCCTGGACATTGATGAAAAGCACACCACTGGAACGCCGCAAGGCTGCATGGCTGTTTGCGCAGTTCTGCGTGGCCAAAACAACATCTCTGAAAAAGGCACATGTCGGCTTGACGCCGGTTCGTGACAGTGACATCAGGGACGAATCATTCACCAAACGCGCACCAGAGCTTGGTGGATTAGTAGAGTTCTATCGCAGCCCGGCGCGTGTTGCCTGGACGCCAACCGGAACCAATGTGCCGGATTATCCGAAATTGGCCCAATTGTGGTGGCAGAATATCGGCGAGGCGATCTCCGGTGAAGTGACCCCACAGGTAGCGATGAACAATCTCGCCCGTGAGATGGACCGGGTTCTGCAGCGTATCGAACGTTCAAAAACCCAGACTGAATGCGGGCCAGCACTGAACGAAAAAAAGGACGAAGCGTACTGGCTGAATCAACCGGGTTCTCCAAAAGCCAAACTTGAGAATGAGAAACCGCAGGGAGAAACTGTGGATTATGACAGTCTGCTTCAGGCATGGCGCGAAGGCCGCGTGAAATAAGCACGACAGAACGTGCTCTGTGACGACTGCGCGGATATTGAGCTCATGGACTGCATAGCACAGCGACTCAGTCAAGCAAAAACGTGACTTTGTTCGAACACCTCCCGGCAAAAGCTTTCCGGGGGGTGTTCTTTTTATAAAGGAGTATTTTACTCATGACCCAAGTCAATTTAACCCTTGATAATCTCAACGAAATTTTTGCCGAACAGCTTGATCAAGAACAAACAGCAAAGGCCAAAACCTTGTTTCTCAAACGCCTGGCAGAACACGCGCACAAGTTTTACGGCGGAAAAATGCAAACCGTTCCTAAAGCCGGGGTTTTCGGATTTAACTGGTTTAACATCTGGTATACACCGGGAGTATCAAAAATTTCCACCTCCATTCGGGAGCATAACGATAGCTCATACGACCTTTCGAACCGTGGCAACTATGTTGCGGTCGTCAGCGACTCCACCCGTGTGCTGGGTGACGGAAACTGTACACCGCCCGGCGGACTGGGCGTGATGGAGGGCAAAGCCTTTTTGATGAAATATCTGGGCGGCATCGACGCGACGGCTCTTTGTGTTGACAGCCGTAACGCCAGAGGAGAGCATGACCCGGATAAAATCATTGAATTCGTCAAGATGGCACAGCCCACGTTTGGGGCGGTCAACCTGGAAGATATTTCTCAGCCCAATTGTTATAAAGTCCTGGATACGCTGCGGGAAGAGTGCGATATTCCAGTCTGGCACGACGATGCACAGGGCACAGCCTGTGTGACGCTGGCCGGCTTGATTAACGCCTTGAAGCTGGTCGACAAAGCGCTCGATCAGGCCAGAATTGTCATGTTGGGAGCCGGGGCCTCAAATGCGACCATTGCCCGGATTATTCTGGCTGCCGGCGGGAATCCGGAGAAGATGATTATTTTCGACTCAAAAGGCTCCTTGCGGAGCGATCGCGACGACATTAAAGCTGATCCCCGTTTTTACCGCAAGTGGGAACTGTGCGAGCAGACAAATCCGGAAAAACTCAACGACTTTGACGAAGCCATGAAGGGCGCGGATGTCTTGATCGCTCTGTCAAAACCAGGACCGGATACGGTCAAGCCGCAGTCCATCAGCCTCATGGCCGACAAATCGATTGTCTTTGCCTGTGCCAATCCAGTGCCGGAAATTTATCCCTATGCTGCCAAAGACGCTGGCGCGTATATTGTTGCCACCGGGCGTGGCGATTTTGCCAATCAGGTCAACAACTCGGTCGGTTTTCCGGGCATTTTAAAAGGCGCTCTGCTGGTGCGTGCCCGCAAAGTGTCGGACGGCATGGCAATTGCGGCCGCGAAATCCCTGGCACGCTTTGCAGAAAAACGCGGCATCAGCCCCGACAATATTATCGCCACGATGGATGAAACCGGGGTCTTTCCGAATGAAGCCGCAGACGTCGCGATGCAGGCGGTTCAGGAAGGGCTGGCTCGCGTGAACATGACTCATGAAGAGGCATTTGCCAAAGCTGATGCTGATATTACATATGCCCGCTCCACAGTCAACACATTATTACATGAAGGATTCATCAAACAGCCGCCTCAGGACATGCTGCAGGAAGCATTGGAATGGGCGCTCAAACAAGTCTGATAAACGCTAAAGCTGAAGCAGTGTCCGGGAACGGGCTTCATGCAGCCGGTGACGGCCACTGTTTAGCTCTGTCGTAGAGAACTATGGCCTATCAAGACGCATATAAAGAATGCATTTGGATGGATTTCGAGACCCTGGAACTTTTCATGAGAGACGCTCTGGTCTGCTTCGGCGTGCCCAAAGAAGACGCAGATATTGTCGCAGAGGTGCTGATCAGCTCGGACAAACGCGGTATCGACTCACATGGGATCGGCCGCCTTAAACCGATTTATCTCGATCGCATCGACTGGGGCATTCTGAATCCCACCACTCGGGTCGATACGATAAAGGAAAGCGAGACAACCGCCGTGCTGGACGGGAACAACGGCATGGGACATGTTGTGTCGAAAAAGGCGATGCAGATGGCGATCGACAAGGCCAGAGCTCACGGTATGGGCATGGTGGCCGTGCGCAATTCGACGCATTACGGAATTGCGGGCTATTATGCCTTAATGGCTGCCGAGGCCGGAATGATCGGTATCACCGGAACCAATGCCCGCCCGTCGATCGCACCGACCTTTGGCGTCGAGAATATGCTGGGAACCAACCCGCTGACGATCGGTTTTCCGACGGATGAAGACTTTCCGTTCGTGCTGGATTGCGCCACGTCAGTCACGCAGCGGGGCAAAATCGAATCCTACTCCCGTGCTGGAAAAGAGCTGCCCCGGGGCTGGGTCATCGATGAAAACGGCACAACGCGTAGCGATACCGATCAGGTCTTGATCGACTTGACCAGAGGCAAAGCTGCGCTGACCCCCTTAGGAGGCCTGGGTGAAGAAACCGGAGGCTATAAAGGCTACGGCTACGCAACAGTGGTGGAAGTCTTGTCTGCGGCACTGCAGGACGGCGCATTTCTGAAAGCCCTGAACGGCTTCGATCAAGACGGAAAACGGATTCCGTATCCCCTGGGCCATTTCTTTATGGCGATCAATCTTGACGCTTTTATGGGAGTGGACGTCTTCAAGCGGATCGCCGGAGCCATTATGCGGGACTTGCGTACTTCCAGAAAAGCCCCGGGAGAGGAACGCATCTATACTGCTGGCGAAAAAGAATGGATCGCCTGGCAGTACCGCAAAGAGCACGGCTGTCCGGTTCCGGTTGTGCTGCAAAAACAGATGAACGAAATCCGCGAACGCTTTAACATGGCCTACAGCTTCCCCTGGGATAACTAAGCGCTATCGCCGCAGTGACGCTTACGCCCTGAACAGCTTTCATATGAGGGCTCTTCAGGGCGTTTTGCGCCAGCCGTCTTTTCTTGTACAATGCCTGTGCCCGCTTCCGGCCTCGCTATATTTCTCTTGACAAAGACGCCTCTGCTCCTGTGAATGATCCGAAACACCACGTGAGCGCACTCTGAGCTGATTGAAGTTCAGGCAGGATGGCGGCAGAGCAGTTAACATGACTTTGACTCAGTCTGGGCTGCGCTTTCTATCAGGCATGTTTCAAACGATTGACTGTGCGCGGCTCGATTTTGACGATACCACCTTTTTGATGTCCTATCCGCTTGAGGCCCCGAGTGTCACCCAATCAGCAGCGGCGATCGGGGTTGTGCACCCGATTGTGGTGGCTGGTTGCCCCTGTCACGGGAAATACCAGATCATTGCAGGCTTCCGCCGCGCTCATGCCTTCCGTCGCCTGGGGATCAAGATGATTCACGCGAATATCCAGGAGCGACAAGCTGCCTTGCAGCCGATGGCCTTTGATCTTGCCCTGCGCGAAAACCTCTCGCACCGACGCTTCAATCATGTCGAAAAAGCCCTGATTCTCTCGAAATTATCCACACGCTTCGCATGGCCGCAGGAGGTCGTCATACGCGACTATCTGCCGTTGCTGGATCTTGCGCCCAACGAAAAGGTCCTGAACGTCTATCTCAAACTATGGAATTTTGACGAGGAACTCAAGGGATATATCGCCTGCCACGATCTTCCTCTGACGCTGATCGAGCTGCTGGCCGGATTCTCGAGCAACGATCGCCGCTCCATCTTTCTGCTGATCTCCGAACTCAAAGTCGGGGTGAATAAATTAAAGGAGTTGTTGAATTATCTGGAAGAAATTTCACTGCGGGACGAACGCACGATCAGCACAATTCTCGCCAGCCAGGAGATTCGGGCAATACTCACAGACCAGAAACATCGCGGGCCCCAGCGGATCGATGCGCTGCGGGCTGCCCTCAGAACACAACGTTTCCCCAGGCTCTCACGCCTCGAGTCCCAATATCAGGAGACATTACAAAGGCTTAAACCCTCTTGCGGCATCAGACTCACAACTGATCGTATCTTTGAAGACGACAGCATGAACGCCGCCTTCCGCTTTTCCAGCCCTGAAGAACTGAAAACAGCAGCCACAGAGTTGCTGCGACTCTCTGAAACACCGGAATTAGACACAATCCTGCGCCTTATCCGGGGAGAAGTCACGCAACCGCTTTCGCAGTGACCGTCTATGGAATACTATTCACCGGAGATCATCTTTCTTGACCCTGCGGCCGAAGCCTATCCCAAGACCCGGGAGATCCTCGAAAAGCTGCCGAACGTGCCTGTACGCCGCGTGCACGGCAAAAGCGACGCACTCGCCATCCTGAAGCAGAGCGGCAGACCGCTTGAGCAGGGAAAAGAGATTTTCTTTCTGACAACCCAGCGGGGACGATTTTTCAAAAAATGCCCCGGAACCAAGGCACAGGTCTGCTGCAATTATTATGTGGTCAACTTTGCGACGAACTGTCATCTCGACTGCTCCTATTGCATCCTGCAAGGCTATCTGGAAAACAATCCCTTTCTCACGTTTTTCGTGAATACCGATGATCTGCTTGAGGAACTGCGCCGTGAATTTACCGATGAACAGCGCGTATTCCGCGTTGGAACCGGAGAATTTACCGACAGTCTGGCCATGGATGAGATCACGGAATTTTCGAAAATCCTGGTACCCTTTTTCGCCACACAGCCGAACGCCACCCTAGAGCTGAAAACCAAATCCGATACGATCGAGAACTTACTGAGCCTTGATCATCAGGGCCGGACTTCAGTCGCCTGGTCAGTCAATACACCCGAGCATATCGCCGCTGAAGAGCCGAAAACCGCGACACTCGACGAACGCCTGTGCGCCGCAGCGCACTGTCAGGAAGCCGGCTACCGGATCGGCTTTCATTTTGACCCAATTTTTTATACGCCCGGCTGGGAAAGAGCATATCATCAGGTCGTTGATCGGCTCTTTGACACCGTCGATCCGGACAATATCAACTGGATCAGTCTCGGAGGCTTTCGCTTTTCCCCGGATTTGAAAGCGATTATCCGCCGCCGCTTTCCAGACAGCAAAATTCTCTTTGGCGAGTTCGTGCGCTGCAACGATAATAAAATGCGCTATTTCAAAGCGCAGCGCCTGGAAATCTACCGCTCCATGCTGAAAAGAATTAAGCAATATGGACAGCGCATTCCGGTCTACCTCTGCATGGACAGCCCACAGGTCTGGAAGCAGGTCTACGGCTGGACTCCCCACTGCGACCGCGATCTCGCTCATATTTTCGACCGACGTTTACACAATTGAACGATCGGATGTGTCGGACAAGCTCGTCTAACAACAGCGGCCTGGTGTCTTTTTCCGGCAAACGTCATCGCAGCAGTGATAGTAGATTTCCTTGCTCAGAGATGTAACGTTTTTTTTGAAGCATTGTGCTACTGGTATGAGACATCTCTTTCTTAGGGGCCACTCCTTTCGGAATGTACATCTACATGGAGAAAGAATTTCTTATAGAAGAGTGTTTTATCTATTAGTAGACATATTTTTAGTCTCGCTCAATGACAAAGATTGAATCCAAATATAGACATTTTACTAGACGTCAGCAACTGCTTAGTATTAGACATGCTAAGCAGAGCTATTTTTAAAAACATTTTTCTAGAATCAGATGTTTTCTGTCTGCTACTAGAAATGTGAACAGATACTGACTTTCTCGGTAATAAATAGATAGGTCAGACCGCTACGCGCTCCGACCTATCGTCCATCAATTTTATCAAATATGACTCGTCATTCAGGATATTTCGGAGAAAAATGTCACATCAGCCAGAATTTTCTGGACAGAAACAGGATCAGACTTCAGATTTATGATAGAATAATAGTTCGCCATTATTATCAACACCATGAAGGAGGTAGCTCAAAATGAACACAATAACGTGCTCTTTTCAATTTATGACTTCACATACTATTGAAAATATTTGATTCCAGGGATCAAAAAGCCTTGATTGGGAAGTTCCAATAACCTTTAATGATAAAACCTTGTTTGACCTAAATATAAGGCAATTAAAAATTGATAAAGATGAAAATGGATTATATATGATAGAGCTAAATTTGGATGACCTGCCCCGCGATGAGGATTTAGTGGCTTTTCTAAATCGGTTTTCTAAAACTCTTTCGTTCTTGATCAATAGGGAAAATTATGATCCGCATTATGGAACAATTTATGTTGATATTGATTTGTTCCAATTAACCATAGCGACGAATGATGATAGGTGGAGTGTAAAAGATAAGCTTAAAGCCAAAATGAGAGAAATGGTAAGTACTATGCTTGAACAAATTGACGCCTGTGATAATTCTCTATTGCTTGATTTTTATTATGAAGGTTTAAGGACTGAACTTGAAAAATCGAAATTTTTTCATTGGTTTCATGTTTTAGAATTCCTTGAAGAAAGCGAACTATATAAACGGAAATTTAATTCAGAGAGACTTTTTTCTCCAGAAGAGGTGACACAAATAAAAACTTTAGCCAAATCAATGGATAGTGATAGAAAACGGGGTATTATTACTGGTGTATTAAGACACACCGCTAAAAATCGAGAAGAGAAAATTTTTGAATTATTGACAGACATGGGAATCACCTCATAATATAGCACATTACAGGCTCCTAATATACAGCCTCCACAAAATTTTACTACTGATTTGACTAAGGATAAAATAAAGGAAATTATCGGAGCGAGGAATAAGATTTTTCATCAAGGTCCTGCCTTTGAGGTGAATTTACTCTGGTTTGATCTTTTCCCCATAGCTCGGAAAATTGTTGAAAAAATAGTTGTTGAAAAATTTTCGTTAAGCTAATCTGTCTATAGTCGAAAAGCTGTAACACTACCTATACGCGCAATGGCTAACAAAGCGTTGGTAGTGACTTTTGGGACGCGCCGCAATTTTAGCATAATTGCCCACCATAAAAGTTTGGTGGCTTATCTGGCTTCGTGCTGCCGGTCACGGCGTCCCAAAAGCCCCGCAACGCAGGCGTTAGCGCACTGGTTGAAACGGGTGCATCCCGGTGTCTAACTGCAACCATAGCCAATATTAACGAAGTGTTGACATTCTTCTTCGTCAAGTTTATACTTGTTCATGAAAACTTGAGTATAAATTTATGTACAGGAGGAAATTAATATGGAAGCAACAGCCAAAGATTTACGATTGCATTCTAAAAAACTCATTGAATCTGTCAAGAGGGGTGAAGAAGTTGTTATCACTTACAGGGGGAAACCTTGCGCCAGACTTGTGCCCTATCAAAATCACATCTCCAAAGAGGAAAAACATCAGCTTTTTGGAATATGGAGAGACAGACAAATGACCGATAACGTCGAAGACTATGTGAGGGCTATTCGCAAAGGAAGGTTTAAATGTTGATAGATACGGATGTTCTCATTTGGTATTTGCGTGGAAATGAAAACTCTTATCTTGCTATCAAAAAAGCAGGAAGTCTTCAAATTTCTGTAATAACTTACATGGAGTTTGTTCAAGGCATGAGAAGCAAACAAGAATTAGCTGAATGACAAAAAGCCTTGAAATTATGGAATACAAAAATTTTATATATCTCTGAAAATATATCAACAAAGGCAATGTTTTATATTGAACAATATTATTTAAGCCACTCAATGCAACTTGCAGATGCTCTTATTGGTGCAACAGCGGTGACCTATGCAACTCCTATTATGACCGGAAATGATAAACATTATAAAGCTATAAAAGATATTGAAATAAAAATATTTAGGCCATAAAAAATTAACAAGTCGTTTCACCGGACAGCTACCGCCGCCGGTGAATTTTGCGTTATGGAGCGTTTCCCCGTGGACGAAAGAATAGGGGAAGACGATCGCGAGACAGCATGAACGCCAGCGCCGGAAGGGCATGGCCACCCCGCGCGTTCCTGGGACACATCTCCCTAACAAGTGCGTGCTCGTTAATACCACAACGTGTGATATCTAAAACACTAGATAGCGATTGCCAAGTTTCCCGGTCGTTCGATACGTACTTGTCTGTATGAGATGATACCATAAAAGTATTGACAATTTTCATGGGCTCCCTTATAAATGAAATGATGAATGTAGATACAAACAGTGAAAGAACCTAACAGAAAGAGGGAAGATATGGCAGCCCGTGATATTTTTCATGAGATGGTAAAAAACGCATTCATTCAAGATGGCTGGCGTATCACCGACGATCCACTCCGTATTCGATACGGAGGTGTCGATACATACATCGATCTCGGCGCTGAAAAGCTTATTGCCGCTGAAAAAGCCGAACACAAGATCGCAGTTGAAATCAAAAGTTTTCTAGGGGATTCGACAACCTATGAATTCCATCTGGCCATCGGGCAATATATCGATTATCGTATTTTGCTGGCTAAAACCGAACCTGAACGTTATCTCTACATGGCCGTTCCTTCGGATGTGTATCATGGTTTCTTTGAAGGCGTCTTTGCTCAATTGATTCTTCAGGAAACCAGGGTAGATATTGTGGTGTATGATACTGACACTGAGGAAATCGAACAATGGATAAACTCATAAGCTATCGTAATTGTATTCAGCAGATTCTTCAGCAATATCAAAACTATGGCGTATCCCAGGATGGAATTGAGACAGAAGTGATAAGTGATACAGAGCATGATCACTATCAGCTTGTTCATGTTGGTTGGCACAACAAGCGCCGTGTCTATGGATGTGCATTTCATCTTGATATTAAAGATGGAAAAATCTGGGTTCAATATAACGGCACAGAACTTCATATTGCCGAAGAATTGGTTCAGCTAGGCGTGTCAAAGGATGATATTGTACTAGGATTTCATAGTCCTTCACGCCGCAAGTTTACAGAGTATGCTGCAAACTGATCGAACACTATTGAAGAGATTGAAAAGTAAATGTTTAGATGGGGAATTATACGCTAACAATGCTGTTGCAGCCGACCTCGAAAGCGCGGTGTATTTTTCAGCATACGTTTCCGCTGTTATGGTTTCGTGCCAGTTCAGCTTTCCTTACTCCTAGTGAAGGCGCTTTCGGTCGGCTGAGCAGCGTCGTTGTCAGAATATTCCTTTCAATAAATGTTGGATAACTTCCTACAAGAGCAGCTCCCCCTGTATAAAGAGAGTATTGAATAAATTTTCTTCTGTTCATCATGAAAGACCTAACGCTGGCATTGTATGGTAAAATTGCGGCGCGTCCCAAAAGTCCGTACGAATGCTTTGTTCGGTATCTCTTGCGGGAATACCGCCTTTCACGTTGAAAAATCGACAAGAACACACCCCAGAAACCTATGATTTCTGAAGAGCGGCAACCTCTTCTTGGCTCAGTCCAGTTTTTTGACAAATCGTTCCAATATCCAACACATCAAGGAAATTTTTGGCTATTTCACGACGTTCTTCACGGAGCTTTTCCTCGTAGAGATCCGAATGTTGGTTCATCTGATCCTCAAAAATGATGCGCCGAATCTCCTCTTCCGACAATTCTGACAAATCAAGATCGTCAAAGGCTTCCTTGACTTCTTCAGTTTGCAACAGCTGCCGGATCTGCTGTGCTGACGCAATATCTTCAATGACGTCTAACAAAAGCCATTCTTCTAACGAGTCAATCGTGTGCTGTTCAAGATGTTCCGGGGTGATATTTCGTGGATATAACGCGACGATTTCCCAGGCAAACACCCAATCAGTGGGGTCACAATCAGACCGCAATGTCACGGTTTCTTTCACCTGCGTATGAGACGGTTGTAAATCAAAGAACCAACAAATACTATAGCACGGCATGACGTGGGCATAATCAGATCCCCTCGGAAATTGATTGGAATAGTTCCGGCATTGGTAATCTAAAAACCGTGCCAGTACTCGCTTACTCGTGCCTTTTTGCAGTTCAACCAGAATACGCTGCTCTTGAGCTGTCAGGCAGAACACATCAATCACATCGTGTTTCGTTTCCTGAATGAGTTTCGATTTTCCCGCAATCACAAAATCGGTCGGTTCGTACGAAAGATCGGTGATAGGCGCTGACAGTTCAGGTGCGAGTACCGTATTTAAAAAGGCTTTGAGGAGATGTTTTTTATGGAACACCTTTTTAAACAACACGTCATAGCGTAACCGACCAACATGCTTCGAATCTTGAGCCGATTGAGTCATAATATTCATCCCCATACAGAAACTCACAATACGACATGTTTTGTCAAATACTTTATCTCATGCTTACCAAAGGACTGTTAAAAGAGTGCCGAACAGCTTGTTTTACCAATAATGATCTTGATGAAAAGTTTCAAGATCTAACATTGGTCCAGTATATCGTCCGCCGGATGAGCCGCGAGGATGGCTGAGGGGCCGCAAAGCGGAGCATAGCGGAGTTTGCGGTCACCTGCCACCGCAGTCGGCTCATCCGGCGGACGTTCCAAGTATTTCCCGTGAGGGTTTACGCGAACTATATATTGATGATGAAATTTTTCTTGACGAAAATTCCCACAAGTTTGTATATAAAATCGAGACGATTATTTCAGTGTAATGCTTTAGTGTTTCTGTGTGGTTAGTTGAATGTGGTTATAACAATATTTAGCAGTTCATGGTTTGAAGATGTTGTCTTGTGATAGCATTATCAAACTCATGATGGATACAAGGATGAATAGCAAGTTATTGAAAATGTTACTGTTAGTTTTGATGTCTATCGTTGTTACGTCATGTTCGCAGTTTTGTCCATATTACTGCTCTCTATTCTCTGAAACATCCAATGAAACTGAAATTGAAATACATACTGGAGGAAGTTCTGGGACATATTACCAATTTGGTAATGACTTGAAGGAGTTGTATAGAAAATATGGAATAAACCTTACTGTAAATGAAACAAAAGGATCTATAGATAACCTTGAACGCGTCTATGCTTCTTGTAATTTACCCACTTTGCAATTAGGGATAGTACAAGAGGATATTTTGGAATGGGGAATAAACATTCCTCTCGAAAATGAAGTGGATGACGCTGTAAAAGAAGGCGTAAAACAAAATATAAAAGTTGTTTTTCCGCTATATAAAGAAGAGGTTCACATACTCGCTCGACGTAATGATAATATCATAAATTTCGATGATCTACAGGGAAGAAGGGTTGCCATTGGAAGCAAAGGAAGTGGCACTAACATAACAGCCAATCTGCTATTTTATCATTCTGGAGTTGCTCCTTCAGAAAAGTTTGAAATAAGCTATGGAGAAGCTCTTGATAAGTTGAAAAATGGATGAATTGATGCTTTTTTTTATGTGATTGGTTATCCTTCAAATTTTTTTAAAGAATATGTCAAGGAGGATGATCACTTGATGCTGGTAGCTTTGGATAACGAACACTTAGAGTTTACGGGAGTCTATAAACAGAGTGAAATTTTGGGTAGTGATAACGGAGGAGCGTACGGATGGCAAAAAGCAGATGTTCCGACCTATGCTGTTAGTTCTGTTATGATCACATGCAATTATGAAACTTCTTCGTCAGCATGTCAAGAGGTCGGCAGATTCGAGAGTATGGTTAAGAAAAATTTGAGTTACCTTCAAACGAGATGGGGACACCCAAAATGGAATCAAGTAGATCTTCTATTTTCTGAAAAGATTTGGTCGCAGTCAGAGTGTGTTAAAAATGCCCCTGATGTACAAAGCAAAGAATGCTTTTCTTTTTAACAGGTTGTGACTATTTATGAAGCTGATATTATAGAGTAGTATCTTAGTACATTCAGGTGATTATGTGTGTCTCCACGAAAATTATCGAATGTGTAATTTATATTAAGTAAGGGATATTGAAATATGAGAAGGATATATTGTCATTTAGGTTTATTTATCCTCATTCTATCATTATCTGGAATGATACAAAGAAACGTCTTTGCTGCCAATCTTTATGCGATTGTAGTTGGCGATATGCATGATAATATGATTGGTGAAACAGTCAAACAAGACCTAAAGAATGTCAATGGCTTACTGACAGATATTTGTTTTTACACAGATTTGGAACAAGTGAATTATGAGATTTCCGACGGTGAGGAAGTGTTGAATAGGGCGAATATTCTCCAAATAGCAGAAAGTATCGATTCGACTCCTGATGATGTCATCTTTTTTTATTTTGCAGGACATGGAATCCATGAGAGCACGAAAAAGGATAAATGGCCAGATATGATTATGAGTAAAACATCATTGGGAGAAAAGGAAGTTTTTGATGTCCTTTCACAAAAAGAATCCCGAATTTTGTTTGTTATAGTTGATGCATGCAATCGCATTCTTGAAACAGAAACTGTAGCAGAAACATTCACTCGAGAAGTGTCGGGGGAATCTTCACTTCAAGCAGCTAAAGGTCCTAACAATCAACTGGAAAAGAATTTTACAGAACTTTTTATAAGATACTCGGGAAAAATGATTGTGTCTTCTGCCACAGTTGACGAAAAAGCTGGGGGGCGGAAGGATATTGGGGGGCTCTTCACTCATCGGTTAGTACACGACATAATTTATCATACTGTAACTACGAGTTCTTTTCCCAATTGGGAGAATATACAGACCGCAGCGAGAGAGACTATTGATGCAGGCAATTTTACGCAGAATCCTCAATTTGAGATAGATCCTCATAAGCCTAGCCAATGTTCAGATGATGTTAAAAATGAAATTGTTACTAAGGAAAATGATGCTTGGTCATGGTGCCAACAGAACGAAGGAGAGAAAGCTATCATTGCTTTAAAAGAAATTATGAAACTCTGCTTAGAAAAATGTGGTGATACTGAATGGGGACAAAAAAAAAGAGAGAATTTACAGAAGAAGTATAGAAATTGTAGCTATCCAAAGTTTTAAATAAAAGTCATTTTGTTTTCATGAATATTATATATTGTGTATTAGACGAATAATGATGTTATTAATATTATGAGAATAAAGATTCTTATAGCCTTGTTAAGTTTAGGTGGGCTTTTGCTTCAAAGTTGTATCAATGTCCCGTCGTCTTTAACCCTAGAAGCAGGAAATGTACTTAATACAAAGGCTTCTGAGATAATCTTAGATGTTGAAGCCATAGAAAGTTTTCGTATCTTTCCGGAAAAAGATAATAGTAGCTCAACTAATATCCGAGCATATCCTATTATTGAACAAGGGGAAAATCTTGATGATGATCAAAAAAAGATCATACAAAGTATATTATTAGATAAAGATATTTATAGTTCAGAAAGCATAAAGCGATGTCCTTTTCTTCCAGAATATGCGTTTATTCTATACCAGAAAGATGAGCAAGTCGTTTTGCTTTTGTCGCCAGTCTGTGAAGAATTGAATATTGTGTATATAGCAAAGAACAATTTGGTAACTTTGATAAATCGGCTACTATACTACAGCAGTTGATACATGATGTTTTTAATGATAAGGCTTCAGAAGAAGAAGTCGTTCTTCGTTTCCCGCCAGCTATTCATGTTGCTTTTTTTGAATTAGAGTGTGATGAAATCGTTGTGCAGACAATGCCGCATCACAATGTTTATTGAGAACTATTATGCCCAGAAAGGGGCGAAGGTTGTAAAATGCGGGCAGCATTATATAGAATTTTATGTTACGAACTTTCACAGCGAGATTGTAAAAGATAGCAGCTATTGGGAGGCCGTTTATATTGTGGTAAGTATTGAAAGAAAAGCATCTTCATTTATAGTAAATTGCTTTCTAGATGGAAGTTATTCTCCAGGATTTAATCCTCCTCCGGAGGATGCTTATAGTCGAATCGAACACCAACGTTTGGATAGTTACGTTAAAGAATTAACATTTAAAATAGAGGATGATTTGAGAAAAAAAGTAAAGGATTTTGAGGCCAATAGATAGTTTGATCTTGAGTGAATAGGGAGAAACCAAATGACAGAACGGCAACTTAGAAGAAGAATTGGAATTGCTCTTGTAATATCTCATTTCTCGTTGATTATTTTAGTTTTGTTTCTATATTTCCTTGATGGATTTCTTTTTGAAGAAATGACAACAACAATAGCCCTTATAATTCCAATGTTTGGCGTTTACACTTCTGCGGTTACTAAAACGTTCCTTGCCAACAAGACTAAGAAACGCATAATAATTGCTGAAGAACCTATAACGATAGAGTATACTTTTATAAACATTTTTCCTCCTGCTTTGTTTATTTTAGCATTGACAGCTATCATCATTCTAAAGGTCTTCAATGTTGGTCTTAATTCTTTTGAAGAATTTAAGATTACCCTTGCAGTGATAGAAGGTGCTTTTGGTGCTTATTCTGGCCGGGCATTGAAGAATCATTGGTGTTGTATAAAACAGGTAGAACCAACGCCAATGATGGCGGTATTGATTTTGTCATGAAACCATTAGGTCGCTTTTTTCAGGTAACAGAAACCGTTGATGCAGGAAAGTATTTTCTGGATATTGACAAGGTTCAAAGGTATCCAATTACATTCGTAGTAAAGACAAATGAAACCAGTGAAGAGATTATCAATAAAATTAAAAACCAAGCCAAGGCTAAATACCAAATCAAGGCATAGTCAAAAAGTATATCGAATCGGTTGAGGAAATAATAAACATACCTAGGCTTATGGAAATATTTGAGCAAGTGCTAGAAGCCGAAAAGGGTGCTAAAGTAATCGAAGAGATTGTTCTCCAAAGCCGAGTTGAGTTTAATGTCGAAGCTGAAGAGCAAGATGTCGTTACTTTTGAAAAAGAAAAATCCTAACAACCGCATACACGCGGGGCGTTCGGCAGGGGGGGTTGACAAAAGGATGTGATGGTTGAGGAAAAAATATCTTGACAATTTGTGAATGATAAATTAAAATAACAAAAATTTGTAGCATTTATTAAGAGTGATTAACAATTGGAAACTAACAATAAAAGGGAGGCATTATGGACCAATTTTTGAACAAAATAGTGAAAGGGGCTTTCTTTTTTCTCCTTATCGTTACAATTTCTTCTACAAGTTGGGGGACGGAATTTGTAAAAGTACCAGGAACAAAAGTTTTTATGAAAGTTGTTGGGAAAACGGATAATGTTTCTGCAACAGAGGATAAAGGCGGTGGGGGAGAAGCCTTTAAATTGGATATACTTAAACCATATTTTGTCTTGTCTGATGAAGGTGATTATTATAAGATTACAGATCGACAAGCTGATAGTGGAAGAATCGGATATATTCATAAAGAGCAAGTTATTCAATGGAATACAAGGGAAGGATTATATTTTGCCCCTAATATGTTGGTAAGAGAAGATAGACCTATAATACAAGTATGGGGAGAGTTCGCTACTATTAAAAAATATGCACAAACTGGAGATAAAAAGACTAATCCTCCTGCGTATGAAGAAGATGATCTTCGTAGCAGGATTTTAAGTAGTAAATCTCTTCGTCCATATCCTGTACTTCGTGAAGAAAGGGTTGATATAAGTGGGATGGAGAGGAAAATTTATAATGTGATGGTTCCTGCCTCAATTCCTGAAGCGACGGTAAAAATCAAGGCTTCGGCTGAACAGGTGAAAAAGGCTATCGGTTCAGTCGTGTTTTGTATCGCATTTGATGCAACAGGCTCAATGGAACCGTATGCCGTTGATATGGCTCGTACTATTGAAGATATTCTCAAAACGGTTGGCACAGAGCAGGAAAATTCAAGTGCCGGCTTTATCTTTTATCGTGATATTAGTGATGCTAAACCCTATTGGATTGAAGAGCCTATGCCCTTGAATCTTGCGGCAGAAGTATTGGAAAGAGTGGATATAGGGGGTGGGGGAGATGCACCTGAACCAGTTCTGGATGCAGTATATTTGGCTGTGAATGAATTTGAGTGGGGAAGTGGAACTGCTCAAACTGGTGCCAAAAAAATTCTCATTGTAGTTTTGAATACTGATGCGAAACCTAGAACAATTGGTTTATCCCCCTCGGTAGCAAAGGATTTAGACGTGGGCGATATTGCGAATGTAGTTCTAAATAAAGACATTGCAGTATTTTCCCTTCAGGCTGGTTCAGATGAAGGTGATTTGATAAAAGGAACACTTGGAACATTAGCTAATAATACGGGCGGAGAGTTTTATGGTGTTGACGCGGCTGATGTAAAAGGACATTTTGTCAGTTCTGTGAAGAACTTAATTGAAGGAACTGTTGAGAAAGCTACTAAAGAATCTATAGAAATTGATAGAGAAACGATTGAGGGAAGTGATGGGTATTCTGTAATTCCTTTACGGGTGCTAGATGAAGCAAAGCTTGCTCGATTAAAGGAAATAGCTTCTTCTGTAGATGTAAGTCGTGGGAGTCTCAGTATTGAGGAAGGATGGATGTTTGAGAGCGAAAATATTTATCAAAAACAGATCCTGATTGATAAAGTAACTTTGGAAGGATTGGCGAGATTCTTTAACTTAGTGGGCAATGTTACCGCAGATGTTGACACCTTAACTAAAAGTGCAAAGGAAAATCTTGAGGCGATGCTTGGAGAAAAAATTCCTGATGATGCTGAAATACAAGAACTGATTGAAAAGAAGTTGGGAATTCATTTCAATAGAAATTTGCTTGCCTTCAATTTTGAAGATTTCGCCGGACTTGTACCAGTCGAAAGGGTTTCTTTGCAAAAGCGCATACAATCCGCAGGTGATAAGCTTACCAGTTTTGTTGAGGCTTCAACTGTCGAATTTAATAAAGAACCCCTTTTATGGATGAGAATTTCATATCTTCCTTAGAAATGGAAATTCCTTTTGGTTGGTTTCTTCTCTACTACAATTTCGATGTAACTTATACTCAGAGATTTTGTAAATCACAAAATCTCTGAGTGGACAATTTATGCAACATCCCATAATAGAATTAAAAGGCATCCAAAAAATATATCAAAACGAAGATAAAGAAGAGTATCTAGCTCATCAGAACTTAATCCGGTTAATCTGGAAAAAACTTATTCATGTAACGAGTTTTGCTGACATCAGATTAGAATCCCCTACAAAAAATAGAACCGAAACAGGCATTAAGGAGTCAGAAGAAATTTCTATTCTAAATCAGCTTGAATTACAAGTAAGACAAGGAGAATTTGTTGCTATTCAAGGTGAGAGTGGTAGTGGAAAAACGACCTTACTTCGAATTCTTGGATTAATGGATAATAAATATCAAGGGGATTATTTTTTCGAAGGTCGTTTGTTAAGATCTGGACAAAAAAATATCGTGTCGTGGAGTCTTCAGGAAGAAATTCGAGCAACCAATATCGGTTTTATTTTTCAAGAGGATCGACTATTAGAACATATTAAAGCAGAAACAAATATAGAATTACCACTGCTTATTCATAACTGGTCAAAGAAGGAACGTAGTGACTGTCTCAAAGCAATGATGAAGACAGGAAAAATTTTTTCAAAAAAAGAGATTGATGCTCGAATATTAAGAAAGAAGCGACGCCAATTAAGCGGAGGACAACGACAACGAGTAGCTGTAAGTCGGGCTATGACTCTTTCTCCTGCACTTATTTTAGCTGATGAGCCAACAGCTAATCTCGATCCAAGTCGAAAAGAAAAAATTGTAGAAATTTTGAGAAATCATTGTCATAATGGGCATACAGTCATTGTTGTTTCTCATGATAAAGTTTTTGAAAAAGCTGATACTGTTTACGAATTACAGAATGGACGGCTTGTGGTTAAACATAAGAGGGAGAATTCTATCGAACAAATAGAACATACGGTTGTAAATAGTCAGATAGAGAACTCTAAAGAAGATGCCAATGTTTCCAATGATAATTTACAAAACATACAAACTGTAATTAGCCATAAAAAAGGTAAACAGGCAGATCAAACATCTGTAAATATTCAAGGAGAAGACTTTGAAGAAAAAGATGGTGATTTCTCTTCTCTGGTTGGGTCAAAACCAATTGCTTTTTTCTTTCAAGATGGGGGTAAAAAAAATCAATCATTTCAACCCAAAACTCTTCATAAAGACAAAAATATTTGGGGAGGATTAAAGCCTAGAACCCCCTTTTGGCTACACATCAATTTGGCTCTTAAAGATCTTCTTTTCCGAAGTAGAATGTTTACATTTTTGATTGTAGGAGCTTTGGCAATAGGAGCATTTCAGGCCACTATCTTTCTTTCATTGCATACAGGGACAAATGAATTGTTAGATGAATTGATTCGAGCGGGTTCAAGATTAACAAGAATCACTATCAGTACAAAAGATATTACTGCGGCAGATCGTTTTCCTGATAGTGAACAAATAAAAAACATATCGGGAGTAAAAGAAGTCATCTTTCGTAGAGAAGGCGTTTATCGAGTCAAAGATGTTCGAGGACGATATCGAGGAGAAATTTTTTTTGGATTACACTCAAATGACCCTGAAATTAAGCTTTTAAAATTTACAGCAGGCCATTCGTTTACCTCTGAAGAAGCGTTAGAAGTCATTATGGCTGAACGCAATATCAGAAGGCTTTTCAAAGTACCGGGAGAAACGATTACTGATGAATTTCGAGAATCTCTGCTTGGTCAACAAATCACGTTTGTTATTACACGACCTCAAATTCCGGGTGATTCTCCTCAAAACTATAACGACCCGGAAGATATGCCGAGAGAAGAGGTGCAATTTAAATGTCGTTTGATAGGAATTGTTGCTCAAGCTGAGTCTAGTCGAAACTTTTATTTTCCTATCCATTTCCAATTAATTCTGGAAAAATGGCGTTTAGATGAATCTCGAAAGTTCACGATTCCATTTAATAGTGCGGCTGACGGTTGGACAGTAAAACAAAATAAAATTAAAGATATGTTAGATTTTCAATGGGCTGAACGTGCTCATATTTATCTTAAAACGATTAATGAGGTTGTTCCTGCTCATGTGCGTTTAACAGGAATGGGATATGAACCACGATCTGATATTCTTAAAAATTTTTGGATTATTGATGCTCGCCGTCTATCACGGTATTTTCTCGCCGGTCTTGTCGGGTTAGCAGTAATTATAGGAATGATCAATATTGCCAATAATATTTCCACTAGTGTTCAACTCCGACGCAAAGAGATTGTCTTGTTCAAACTTTTAGGAATGAGGGTTGGAGATATTTCGATCATTTATATTTGGAATGCGATTATTGCATCTTTAATAGGAACCTTACTAGGATTTGTGGTTGGTTCTTTAACTGTTTCAGGACTTTCTAATTTTTTGGAAGACAGGTATAAAGATGCCATTTTTGCACAACTATTTGCACCAACATGGCAGTTCCTATGGATGATAGTGATCTTGGGAGGAATTATTGCCCTTATTGCTTCACTTTTACCTGCTTACCGTGCTGGAAAACTTAATCTTGTGGAGGGTTTTGAATCATGAATACTCTGTATAGATGTTTAAAAGGAATATTTATCTGCTTTTTCATTATTGGAATAATTCTAACAGTAACTTCATGTAGTCTTGCTCAACTATCAAGAGAGACTACTCAATACATATCATATATTGGAAAAGATAATTTTGTTAGGGTATATGAAAGTTGTGAAGACGAAATATCTGCTACAGCATTTTCAGATCGATTACCAAAAGAACTTTCTGTTCCTATCACAAAGAAAAGATTGACCCCTAGTAAAAAAAGAGAGTGCTTTCATGTAGAATTAAAGGAATATAAAATTGTTGGATGGGTGATGGGGAAAATAGAAGGAAAAGTTGATAAAAAAACCGAATTCGAACTATCTGAACCCACGCGAAAACCTAGACCTAGTGGTATATGTCATAAATTTATAAATAGTAAACGAAGTACAAATTTTGATGTGAAAGGACCATCCTGGGGATTCTATGACAATATTTATCCTCGGTTCTTAGCTCAATGTAACGAAAAGGGTCGAGCAGTCGAGTGCTTTTATACATGCGACAATTATAAGTGGGGGAATGTTGGAGATACGTATAAAATGACCTATAACACTAATGCACTATTTGTTAAAGCAATGTTTGATAAAAGTACTAGAAAAAGTCACCCTTTTGAATGCTATAAAGACTATATGGCTCCTATATCAGTTGGCAAAAAAGAACTAAGTCTCAAAGATTTGACGATAAATGATGAAAACATATTAGCAAGAGGAATTCCCATTGCCGTAAAAAAATCTATTGGCGGAATACTTGAGCTTTCACTCCCCCCTATTATCAAAGTTGCCTCCACAGTAGAAGCCTCCTCTTCAGAAAAATTGTTTACCGCTCGCATTGTTGTGATAGGAAGTAGGCATGCTCTTAGCCTTGCCAACCTCGGTCAATGGGACGGTGATTGGGGAGGGAATGCTCTTGATAAATGGTTAGAAAAAGAAATTTATTGGATTGAGGTTAAGAAAAACTCTCTTTTAGCATCAGGCCCAAAATTTTTGTCATTTCAGACCTTATCAAGGTATGCCAAAAGAGACGCATCAATAGTCTCTTCATTGCAAGGGAGTACATTTTTTCAAGCGTTATCTGATTTTTTCCCTCAATTTTTATCAGACAATTCGCTAACAACAGTTGATTATCTTGTCATATTGAAAGATAATTGGGATATTGGAAAACCAGAAGGGATCGAAGATCTCATTACTCAACTAAAGACTTTAAATATACAAAATAGATTCGATATTCTCTCAACTAAAACCCGCACTGATGCAGAAGTCTGGTTTAAAGCATTAACAAATGGTGTTGATGGCCGATATTTTGAATCTGAAGATAGCGATAATCTGAATAACATTAGGAATATTACAAGCATAGCAGATCGGATTAATGGTAAAGTTAGAGTGACATACCGTCCAAGACTCGGAGATAAGGGAGTAACTTCTACTATTTCAGGAACACCTAGTGATGGCATATTTATCAAAGAGAATGATCCTACGTTTAAGATTTTTAACTTAACCCCCTTAAATTTTGCTGAAACGATGTTAGATTTTGTCAGAATATTAAAATGCCTCGCTCAAAATCCTACTGTTAATTCAGAGCAAGCTTTGGAGCAATATTTAGTTGATTTAAATCTACGTTATGATTCTTCTGAATTTGATACAGTGCCATTAAGTCAATTTTTTGAAAGTTGGTTTGTAGGGTTTAAAATTCCCTCTTCAAGTCCACTTGCTAACAAGAGCTTAATGGAGATAATTATAACTGCTCGGGAAGAGGAAGGAGAGGTTCAGTCAACGTTAGATAAAATTGAAGATTCTTTAATAAGGCTGATTGAGCATGCAAAGAAACATCATGAACGATGGTGCCAAATCTATGAGGTACCTGTAGATATTTTTATTCTGCCTTAATTGCTAAGTTTTGGTGACATTTATGAAAAAGATAAGACGATATATTTTAATAGTCTTGGTAAGTACCTTTTGTTCGCCTCTTTCGATAAGTTGGGGACGTGAATTTATCAATGTCTCTGGGACATCTGTCATAAAGAAGGCTATTGCTATTTCTGACGAGATCTTTGCAACTCGTGATAAAAAAGCTACAGGAGAAAAGTTGTTCAAATTAGAGATACTCCGACCCTATTTCATTGTTTCTGAGGAAGGAGATTATTATAGAATAGCCGAAAAAGAGAATGGTGACAGTAAAATAGGGTATGTGTATAAAAACGATGTAAAATTATGGACGATTCAGGAAGGTTTATGCTTCTCTCCTACAATCACTCTGAGTGATAGAGCTCCGCTCAGAATATGGCGAGATTTTTCTACTGTTTCCAAATATATTGCAACAAAAAATTCAAAAAAATATGGCTATAGTTATTTAGAAGCTATGTCATTTAATAGACGCTTCAAAAAAGGAGAAATGATTCAGCCGTATCCTATTTTAAATCATAAACTAGTAGATATTGGTGATGGTATTACGAGAACACTTTATAATGTACTCATTCCTGTCAATATTTCTGAAAAATCGGTATCACCGTATCTCTCTATACTTTCTTTGAAGACTACAGATCGTTATAAACACAACAGTTTGAAAGCAGATTGTTCTGCTTGTACTATTAAAATAGTAGAAGGCTGGATATTTGAAAATCAAGATATTTATAGAAAGTGTTTTCTCATGAATAAGCCTACAATTACAGAGCTATGGGAATTTACTACAATATTAGGTGATAATAACAAAAACACTGTCGAAATGGTACAAGAGGCCAAAAATCACTTAGGAGATATGCTTCATGATAATATTTCTATGTATGCAGACGTTCAAAATGTTCTTGAAAAAGAATTACGAATTAATTTAGATTCCAAGTTATTTTCGTTTCAATTTGAGTGGCTTGAAGAACTTACGTCTATTGAAAAAAAAGGGTTACAAAAGCGATTTCGAGAAGTCGCAGATCGTATAAAAAACTTTATAAATTCTATACGCTCAGATTCAGATTCTGAAATCTGGATTGATGCCGCATATTTTTCTGATGTTGGTTTTACTCCTCCTCCTATGGAAATAAAAACAAGCAGTTTAAGCTCCGAAGAACTCCAAGCCCCTGTTGATGTTATCCGTAATTATTATAAAGATTTGGAACAGCGTAATGCGACTGCCGCCCTTAATAAATGGATTCCTGCTAAACTGGAGGATTTTAATTGGCAACGTAGGCAGCGAGGAGTGATTGAAGGAATTGATTGGTTCAGAGTTCATAAAGCAGAATTAGCTTATATTGACGCTCTAACGGCTGTTGTTGCAATAGAAGTTACAGGAAAGCAGATAAAAGGCAGATCGGAAACTTGGGCAGGAGCTATTGAACTAGAAAGTATTGACGGGAATTGGAAAATCGTAAGAATGAAATTATTCAGAAAGTAATATTCCAATAAATCTTGGGTAACAGCATGTCTAAAAGATGTTTGAAAACGATCAGTATTGTTGCTATTTCACTTTTATTGTGTTTATTACTTATTTTATCACCAACTAAATCGGATTCTCCTTCAGAGATCATTGAAGAAGACATAACACCTCAAGAACAAGTCATCTATGATTTTTATCAGGCTGTTTCTTATAATAACTGCCTGAAAGCGCTAGAATTACGTCCAGGATATCCAGAACAGCACTGTCAAAAAGCATCTAAGGCAAAAATAATCAATCTGACGATAGAAAAAGAAACTGATAATATCACTGTTATTCTTTTAGAGATCACATATCAAGGAGAGGGAACACCGAAATCGTTTCTAGGGTATGTTACATTAATACAACAAAATGGAAAATGGATAATTCTGGATAATTCTTATAAACAGGCTAAACATGTAACATTGCAGAAATATCTGGACGATACGCTAAAATTTTCGTCAATTCTTTTTCGGAATGAAACTTCAATTTCACCGTCCTCTTCTCCTACAGTTATCCCTTCTCTTCCTTTTTCAAATACAACGTCAATACATGAACTTGTGTTTGGTTCTCAGGGCATTCTAAATAGTTGTTGGACTCAAGAGGAGTTGCAAGGAAATCCACAAGATAAAAAGGTTATCCGTCCATTACAAAGACCAGATCGTAATCCTCCTGAAAGAAAAAGTCCAGTATATCAAGAGATTCCTTTAGCATCAGAACTTCGAGGTTCTATTCGTTCAGTACATCTTTCTTCTGATACAGGCAAAAAACTTGTTGCTCTGACGTTTGATCTGTGTGAGCGTATGAAAGAAAAAACAGGATATGATGCGGCGATTGTAAATTATTTACGCGAAAATAATGTGAGAGCGACATTTTATGCAGGAGGAAAGTGGATGCGCTCTCATCCTGAAAAGACATTACAACTTATGGCTGATCCGTTATTTGAAATTGGTAATCATGCGTGGACACATGGAAATTTACGGATGTTGAACAACAAAGAGATGAAAGAACAGATTTTATGGACACAAGCACAATATGAACTATTATGGGAAGATTTCCAAAATCGTCCATGTGCTACCAAAACGGGCATGATTGAATTTTCTAAAATCCCTCGTATTCCGTTAACATTTCGTTTTCCATACGGAACGTGTAATCAGGAATCTTTAAACATGCTTGCCTTATATGGTTTACCTGCTATTCAATGGAATATTGTGACGGCTGATCCTGTAAAAGGACAAACAGCTAAAATGATAACCCATGTCATTCTAAAAAATATAACCCCCGGTTCAATCATTATTGCCCATGCCAACCGACGCGGTTACAATACGTCAAAAGCCCTTCCATTATTCATTCCCAAATTACGCGATGAATTAGGGTATCAGTTTGTGACAATGACTGAACTCTTGAGTGCAGGAAAAGCGATAGCTGTTGATACCTGTTATGAACTTAAACCGAATGATAATTTGAAATATGATGAAATCTTTGGAAAGGGAATTGAATGAAAGTAAGCAATTCCCTATTTTCAAAAGGCCGTTTTATAGGTGTAACTATTGTGTCTTACGTGTATTGCAAGATCATGAAATGACCTCTATTGCAAAAGGATTAATAGACATGTCCCCCTGGACAGATCTGAATTATACAACAGATACGCTTATTAATTATTTACATTCATCAGATCCTTCCCTTTATCGCTTCACTATATACGTATCAGAAGATATTGCAGGATTGGTATGTGTTCGTTTTCCTTTACTTCGTGGTGCATATATAGAATTACTCGGAATTTATCAAGCATATCAAGCTCAAGGAATAGGTAAAGAAGTTATTGATTGGATAGAAACAGAATTGTGTAAGGTAGCGTATAATAATATTTGGGTATTAGTCTCATTATTTAATCAGCAAGCATATCATTTTTACCAACGTAGAAATTTTACGAAAATTGGACAAATAAATGATTTTATACAATCTGGTGATGATGAAATCTTATTACGTAAAGTTGTAAAAAAAGGCTATGTAGCTGAATGAAAGAAATGCCGAACAATCGCGCTGTATAGCGACCAAGACCGTGCGACGTAATTTTAACCTAATTGCCAGCTATAAAGGTTCTATGGTGGCTTTAGCGTACTTGCTTCCGCTTAGGGCGCAGTCTTGGCGCGTGAGCGCGGACGATAGCGTGCTAAAACAAATTGACATCTGGTATAAATAAAGTTATACTATGTAAAAGATAACAACTCCCTAAAGCTAGGTGTAAAAAATGAAGACAGCTATCTCCATCCCTGACAATATATTTCAGGCTGCCGAACGGTACGCGAAAAACCACGGAGTATGAAATATACTCACATCAACCTTCCGTAATACATGAAGCTGTTGCAAAATTACAGTTTTGCTCCCTTGAGAAAGAAGAATGGTAATCCATCGGGGAGAAATCTGGTGGGCTGAGCTGCCTGAACCTCAAGGTTCTGGACCTGGATATAAAAGGCCGTTGGTTATTGTTCAATCCAACGGGTTCAATAAAAGCAAAATCAACACAGTCATTGGAGCTGTCATAACGACAAACCTCGGGTTGGCCACAGCACCGGGTAATATAATGCTTTCGAAAAAGAACTCAAAATTACCCAAAGAAAGCGTTGTCAATGTATCCCAGATAATCACACTTGATAA
>PDWJ01001707.1_pt1 | contig 25841 bp, 23 predicted proteins | sample 1430881 | NCBI WGS metagenome assembly PDWJ01 (sample SAMN01162460, study PRJNA174530) | Oral metagenome, whole genome shotgun sequencing project. | biome: Marine environment; feature: Marine mammal; material: Swab sample of the gingival sulcus; isolation source: swab sample of gingival sulcus...
GCAATTATTTAAAAAGATTAATGAGCAGATGAAAACGTCAGGATGATGGTTGAATAATCGTCAAACCTTCAGGCTCATTTCTCTATGAGAAAATACTTACAGCGCAGAAGATAACAAACTCCGGTTATATTGCGCTTATCGCCTTGATGAGGATTTATACAAAGAAGTACGCGATGCGGGTTTCCGCTGGGCACCTAAACAGGAGCTGTTTGTAGCATCTCGCTGGACACCGGCTCGCGAAGATCTGTGCATCAAGCTGGCCGGTGAAATTGAGCCGGAAGGAACCACCCTGGCAGAACGCGCCCAGATGAAAGCAGACCGCTTAGATGGTTATGCCGCCAACCGCAACCGTGATGCTAACGCTTTCCAGAATGCGGCCCGTGAAATCGGGCAGCGTTTTGAGTTCGGGCAGCCTATTCTAACCGGCCACCACAGCGAGCGTCGGGCGCGTAAAGACCACGAACGCATGGACAGCAATATGAAGCGGGCGGTAAAAGCATCCAAATTGGCTGATTACTGGGCCTATCGGGCGGAAAGCGTAGAGCGCCATGCTAACTACAAAAACCGCCCCGCTGTCCGCGCCAGACGTATCAAGACCCTACTCAAAGAATTGCGCGAATGGCAGCGGGCGATTAGCGATGCTCACCACGCGCTCGGTTTGTGGGAGAAAGTAGCCGCCCGCGAGCCGGGAGAAGAGCGGGACAAAGCGATAAAGCATCTGGCCGGTTTTGGTAATTACTCGCCGTATTTTGGGTTATGGGACGAATTGCGCAAAGGCGAAAAAACAACAGATGAAGCGGTTGAGATAGCGATACAGCGATTCACTAACGGCATTAACAGCGAATATCGTAAACGCTGGATTGAGCACACCTTGAACCGGCTGGGCTATGAAACCGCCATGCTTGGTGAAATAGCGCGTTATGACGATGAGCTAAGTGCTGCCATCCTTCAGCGTTTTTGCAGGACGCATGGCGCAGATAAGCCCAAAGCGTTAAAAACTGCAACCGGCTGGCAAGTGACTTCACCCGTACCGTTACCGGCACGCATCAGTGATGGTAAAACCATCGAATTAACGGAAGACGATTGGCGTGACCTTATGCAAAGCTGTGGCTATGATGTTATTGCTAATCAGCCCAGACAGTCTAAGCGTACCACTTTGCCGCTGTTGAATATTGATACCGATGAACACCTAACCCACCACTATCGTAACAATGACGGTGTTGATAAACACCCGGTGATCCACATGACTAAAGAGGATTACAAGTGGAACACCAAACGGGATAATACGCGTATTTATGCCTCGCTCTGCGGTCAGTACCGTTTCCGAGCGGTTTTTGTGCCGCACGCCACTAAGATGTTCTGCGGTGCGTGGAAAGCGGTATTTCTTACCGACAGTAAAGCCCACCCCAAACCGAAAGCTCCGGCGGATCAGGAGGCAGCTTAAACATGGAGGCCAGTATTTATACCCGGCCTGATAAACCTATGTTCATCCCGGTCACGCGCTGGGATGAGCGCAGGCCACAAAACGAGATCAAGCCGCTAACAGTACCTGAGCCAGCACTGGTGCTGCATGTTTCCAGCCAGTGTTTTGTTACCCCGCCGGAAGTGGCAGAACGTATGGTCGATTATGCCAATCTGGAGCCAGGGCAACTGGTTTACGATCCAGAGGCGGGCACAGGTAATCTGTTGCAAGCGGTACTCACGCATGGCCCGGTAGTCACACTTATGGGGAATGAGCTGCAACAGTCATTGGTAGAGTACATGCGTAAGCGATTTGCCGGGCAGAATATAACGCTGACTCAGGGTGATTTTCTGGAACAATCAGGGCTTTGTGTTGACCGTATCATTATGAATCCGCCTTATTCCAAGCGGCAGGCCTATTATCATGTGGCACATGCCCGGAAGTGTTTGACTGATAATGGGGTGATTATTGCCTGTGTGCCCGTGACATTTCAGGTTGATGGTATGTATGAGATTGAGCGGTTGCCACCTGGGGCGTTTGCAGGGACGGATGTGGTGACGAAGATTATTGAATTGACTAATTGATTTTGGTTTAGTTTTGGATAAAGTCCGCTACCGGAGCATCTAAATCTGGTGGCGGTTTTTTTTATTGGTAAGTTGAAATTCCATAAAGCATGACACCCGCCCAAGAAAAAATAGCCTTGGAATCACTCGCCAAAGCCCGCCAATACGCCGCAGATGTGCTGTCCGGGCAGGTTTCCGCCTGTAAATGGGTAAAGCTCGCCGTCCAGCGCGACGAAAATGATAGGGAAATTGCTCACAGACGCGGGCTGCATTTCGATGAATATGAAGCCGCCCGTGTATTAGTGTTTTTTACCTACCTGAAGCACTATAAAGGTGAATGGCGCGGTCAGCACATCAGTTTAGAGCCTTGGCAGTGCTGGATTATCAGCGTTGTGTTTGGATGGATGCGCGGCAACGGCAAACGTCGTTACCGTGAAGTTTATGAAGAAGTCGCCCGGAAAAACGGAAAAACCATCAAGCTGGCGGGGGTCGGTGGTTATATGCTGCTACTGGATGGGGAGGGTGCACCGGAGATTTACGCCGCCGCCACGACCCGTGACCAGTCGAAACGACTATGGCGCGATGCCAGTAAAATGCTGGGATATGCCAGTTCCACAAAAGGTCGGATCAGGATTAAAAACTCTGTATCTGAAATCGAATCCCCCGGAAACGATGGCTTTTTTGTGCCTCTGTCACGCGAAGCGGAAGCCATTGACGGCAGCAACCCGCACGCTGGTTTGATTGATGAATTACACGCCCACCCCACCAGCGAAATCTACGACGTGATTATCTCTGGTATGGGTGCACGTTCCCAGCCAGTTCTGTGGGCGATTACCACCGCAGGGGCGGCAAGGCCAAAAGAAGAGAGCATCTGCCTGCAAAAGCGCGAATACGCCTGTCATGTATTGGACGGCGCTTACCAGGACGATGAATTTTTCGGAATTATTTATACCCTTGATGACGGGGACGACTGGAAAGATCCTGCGACTTGGATAAAAGCTAACCCCAACTTGGAATATCAGGCAGGGACAGATGCTGTCGGAAGTCCGGTAATGCGCGGATCGGTGAAATACGATTACCTACATGGGCAAGTAACCAAAGCAAAAAATAGCCCGGTGCTGCGTTATGGTGTGCTGACAAAAAACTTCAATCTGTGGCAATCCAATGCCATGTCATGGGCAAATCTGGATTTATGGGGTAAGTGCGGAGTAGATATTGCTGATGGCGATTGGCTGGAAAGCTTCCGTGACGCGGTTGTCGTCTATGGCGGCCTTGATCTTGCCAGCGTCAGCGACTTAACCAGCTTGGCATTGCTGGCGATTATGCCGGATGGTGAGAAACGGTTATGGGTGCGAAGTTGGTTGCCGGAAGCTGCTATTCAACGGGCAGTGTCTGAGCGTGGTGTGCCATATGACCAATGGGTGGAACAGGGGTGGATTGTCGCCACGCCGGGACTGACTACGGATTACAGTTGGATACATGCTGATTTGGTGGGTATTGAGGGTGATGATAAACCGGGGCTGCTGGAGTCTTTGCCCATAGAGATGATTGGTGCGGATGACTGGGCAATGGCGCGGTTTTTCCAGAATCTGGCGGAAGAAGCACGGGCCAAGTTCGGTAAGGTTGGGCAGGGGTATAAATCCATGAGTCCGGCGATGAAAGAATTTGAAGCACTGTATCAGGGTGGCAAGCTATTACACAATAATAACCCGGTGCTGCGCTGGGCGATGGGTAATGTCGTGGCGGTAGTTGATCCGGCGGAAAATGTGAAGCCTGATAAGAAAAAATCCAGCGAAAAGATTGACCCGGTAGTGGCGGCGTTTAATGCGGTGTTTGCTTCCCTGGCATTGGAAGAAGAGGACGTTCAGTCTGCTTATGAGGAAGGGGTTTATATCTAAAGCTGGAAAAGGTGGCTTGTAAAAGTGCCAGATTTGGGGTATAAGTTCCCATAATTCGGCGAGACTGCGCCCAGACTAACCCTCTGGGTGTTTTTCATTGTGAAACTTGAAATATTTAAAGCCCGGTCAGGCAAAACTTGATCGGGCTTTTTGTTTGGGTGAACGAAAAGGAAAACATGAATCCAATCCAGCTAGTCATTTTTCTAACCGGTGTTACGGGGGTGATCCTGATTGGCGTTGGTCTATGGATGATCTGCCCACCGGTATCCCTGGTGACGGTTGGCGGCATAATGTCGGTTTGGTCGTGGTATGTATCCGTTGGCATCCATCTGCACCAGAAACCGGGAGGCAGCAACTAATGTTCTTCCCTGGCATGTACGCAGGCAATCACCAATCATCCGCACAGGAGCCTCAAGGCTGGTTTGCCAAAGCCCTGATGTCCGTCGGTGGGGCGAAAAGCAAGGCAGGTATTCATGTCTCACCGGAAACGGCGCTGAGATTTATCGCGGTCTATGCCTGTGTAAAGCTACTATCTGAATCCGTCGCTCAGCTCCCCTGTAATCTCTACCGCCGCAAGGACAACCAGGGCAACCGAGAAAAAGCCACCGATCATGTCCTGTATGACAAACTACGCCATTCCCCAAATGGCTGGCAGACCGCGTTTGATTATCATGAATACCAGCAGGGTGGACTTGGGCTACGTGGTAATGCCTATGCCTTTGTTGAGCGTAACAGTCGCGGGCAAGTGACTGAAATTATACCGATGAATCCGGGGCGGGTGAATGTCAAAATCGGCACAGACCGCCGCCCGGTCTATGACCTGCTGGATGAGTCCGAGGCAGACGTACCGTTTTCAAAAATGCACCACATCGCAGCGTTTAAAACCAATGCTTACGTCGGTATGTCGCCGATACAGGCAGGTCGTGACGGACTGGGGTTGGCTTTGGTGACGGAGGAACATGCCAGTACTGTTTTCTCTCAGGGTACGCAGATAAAAGGCGCACTGGAACGGGACTGGAAAGATGGTGCAAAACCACTAGGCCAGTCGCAGGTTGATGAGCTGAAAAAACAGTGGCACGAGCTATATGGCGGCGTTAGTAATGCCGGAAAAATAGCGGTATTGCAGGATGGTTTTAAGTACAAAGCTATCAGCATGAATAACGAGGATGCTCAACTGCTGGCCTCGCGGGTGCACGGCATTAATGAAGTGGCTCGGTTATATAACATCCCTCCGCACATGATTCAGTTGCTGGATAAGGCGACTTTTTCCAATATTGAGCATCAGGGGTTGCAGTTTGTTATGTACTCACTGATGCCCTGGATCAGGCGGCATGAGGCCGCCATCATGCGCGATCTGCTCACCCAGAACGAGCGCAAGCAATATTACGTTGAATTTAATGTTTCCGGGCTGATGCGCGGCGATACCGCGACCCGCTTTGAAGCTTATGCTAAAGGCCGTCAATGGGGCTGGTTATCCGTTAATGACATCCGCCGCCTGGAGAATTTGCCGCCTGTACCAAATGGCGACAAGTATTTACAGCCACTGAACATGGTAGAAGCCGGAAAAGAAATCCCGTTACCAAAATCCGCCCAAAAAGAACTGACCGAAATCAAATCGGAATCCGAGGATCGAGATGGCCGCACAGATTAATTACCCACACCTCGCCAGCATGGTGTTTAACACCCCGCTGATGTGTACCACTCAGCTACGTGATGCAGTGCATCAGGCTATTTTGCCGCGATTACTGGGCGGCGAGGTGAATGTAAACCTGCCTGACTTGGCGAAGGTTGATGCGCTGGCTCCGGGGGTGGATGAGTACGATGCAAAGCGTGTGGAGTGTTCAACTTATCATGGCGTGGCGGTACTGCCGGTACATGGTATTCTGACGGTGCGCCGGGGCGGGATTGATGCGGAATGTCGTGAAATCAGCAGTTATGAAAAAACCAGTGCCTTGCTGGATGCTGCTCTAAATGACTCAAGTGTTGAACATGTTGTTCTGGATATGAATACGCCGGGTGGTGCGGCGGTTGGGTGCTTTGATTTCGCTGAAAAGGTTTATCAGGCACGTGAGCAGAAGCCGATTACCGCCATTGTGAATTTCAATGCCTATTCCGCTGGCTACATGATCGCCAGTGCGGCCTCTGAGATTATTGTCTCTGCGACTTCTGGTGTGGGTTCCATCGGTGTGATTGCCTCGCATGTGGATATGAGCAAGGCACTGGATCAGGCTGGACTGAAAGTCACCACCTTTTATCGGGGCTACCGCAAAAATGACCTCAGTCCGTATGAAGAAATTTCCGAAGAAGCCGCCGCCGTGCTGAATCAGGAGTTGGACGAACTGTATGTGCTGTTTGTCGAATCTGTGGCGCGTAACCGTGACTTATCAACTCAGGCAGTGATTGACACGCAGGCCGGAACTTACCGGGGGCAGCAAGCTATTGATATAGGGCTGGCGGATAAACTGATGTACCCACAGGATGCTGTCAACAGCATTGCCCAGGCTATTGCTGACCGCAAGCTGGAAGAACGTTCCAGTAGAGGCAGTGGAAAACGAATTGGAGCGCAGGCTGCCCGAATGGCAATGCAGGCGCAACTTTAACAACCGGCTTAGGCCGGTATTTTTTTGTCTAAACGAAATGGAGTAAAACAATGCCAGATATTAACGATCTGCGCCAAGCCCGTGCCGAACAGTTGGAGAAGGTGCAGGCGCTGGCAGCGTTGGAGGCTGATGATACCGAACTCAGTGATGAACAGTTAAGTGAATTTGAAGCTGCACAAGCTGAGTTTGACAGCCTAACCGCAAAAATTGAGCGGGCTGAAAGAGCTGAGCAGATGGCCGCAAAAGCTGCCAAGCCTGTGCCTGGCTTGCCCGGCAGCAATAGCGGATATGGCTATGAAGCTGAGCCAACGCAAAAGCCGCAAAAAGGCGCAAAGATGGCACGTCTGATGCAGGTCATTGGTGCGGTTGGGCATGGTGGGCGTGATGCGGCGCATTATGCCGAAACTGTGTTGCATGATACTGAGGTCGCAGCGGCGCTGAACACGACGACCGGTTCAGCAGGTGGCGTACTGGTGCCGCAGGCGTTTATGGCTGAAATTATCGAATTGCTAACCCCGGTTGCCGTGGTGCGCAGTTTTGATCCGATTATCCTGCCTATGCCAAATGGCAACGCCAGCATCCCGCGCATCGTGAACGGGGCAACGTCTAGCTACATCGGTGAATCCGTTGATATTCCGGCCAGTGAGCAAGAATTCGGGGATCTGGAACTGAGCGCCAAAAATCTGGCGACCTTAGTGCCGGTTTCTAATCAGCTGCTTAACTATAACGGCATTAGTCCGGCGCTGGAGCGTGTTTTGATCGGCGATATGCTGAACAGCATGGCGCTGCGTGAAGATCTGGCCTTTATTCGCGGCGATGGCACCAGCAATACACCGACCGGTTTCCGTAACACAGTGCCAGCAGGCAATGTGATTACCGCCAGTGATGGCGCTACGATTCAGAAAATTGAGGATGACCTGGGTAAGCTCGAGAATGCCTTGCTGATGGCAGATGTGAAAATGTTGCGTCCGGGCTGGATCATGAGCCCGCGTGTGGCACTATGGCTGTCCAAGCGACGTGATGGTAACGGTAATAAGGTTTACCCCGAAATGGCTAATGGTCGTATTGGTACCTATCCATACCGGGTTACCACGCAAGTTCCAGCCAACCTCGGTGCAGGAACTGAATCTGAAATCTATCTGGCTGATTTTGCCAATGCCGTTATCGGTGAGTCCGGTACGGTTACGGTGGCGATGTCCACCGAGGCCAGCTACATCGACCCGACCTCCGGTACACTGGTCTCTGCATTCAGTCGCAACCAGTCAGTGATGCGCATTGTTGCCGCACATGACTTCGGAATGCGCCATGCGGCTTCTGCCGCCGTGCTGACCGGTGTGAACTGGGGCGCAGCATAATTCCATTCTGAGTTAATCCTATTCGTCTGACACCTGCCCACTTCTGCGGGCAGTTTCATTTATACGGAGTCAATATTATGGCCACTGATGCCGAGAAAAAAGCCGCTGAGGAAGCTGATGCCAAACCGGTGAAAGTTAAATTTGAAAAATCGTACTCGCTTTATAACAAGGGCGAAGTTGCCACCTTCCCGGCTGCAAAAGCAGATTGGTTGGTAACAAAGAAAATTGCTATCAAGGCGTGATTGAAGCCCGGTTATGCTTCGTCTCATCACTTCGCCCACTGTTGAACCGGTCACCGTGACCGAGCTGGCTGCAAATCTGCGTCTATTCGTGGCAACAGAACAGCAATCGACTTACATCGGCTATGAGGCAACCTTTCTGCAATCGTTGATCACTGCGGCGCGTGAGGATGCGGAACACTACACCGGGCGCTATTGGGCGGTGCAGACGCTTGAAAAAACACTTCGTGATTTTGCAGCAGAAATGCCACTGACTCCATCGCTGCGCAGCATTAGTAGCGTCAATTATCTGGATGCTGATGAAGTTGAGCGGGCTGTTGGCCCGGCTGAATATTTGCCATTGTTCTCCAGTTTTACCGGCGGGATTGAGTTTCGCAGTACTTACAGCTTTCCGTCTGTCGCGGAGCGTTCTGATGCCGTGCGGGTGCAGTTCGAGGTAGGGCCGATGAGCGTGGCTACTGAAAACGGGCTAAAACCATTAGTCCCGGCGGTAGTAAAGCAAGCCATTCTGCTAATTGCTTCCCACTGGTACGAAAACCGTGAAGCTGCCAACGTGACCGGCAGCGGGTTGGAGATCCGGGAAGTGCCTTTTGCTTACCGCTGGCTGTTGGACAGCTACAGAATTCCGGTGCTGGGCTGATGCGTAGCGGGCGGCTAAAGCATGGTGTGTTCCTGCAGGAAAATGTGGAAGTGCCTGACCCGCGTTCCGGGCAAAAAATGCAGGATTGGCAGACTCAACACGTTGTTTCGGCAGGTATCGAGCCATTACGCGGGCGAGAGCTTTACGCTGCCCAACAATATAACAGCGAAGTCACAATACGCATTGTGATGCGCTGGCAACCTGATATAGCCGCTGCATTGGATCATAGTTGGTCAGTATTACTGCCTGCAAATGGGCTGACCAAACAGCCTGCTGTGCGTTACCAGATTCTGCACGATCCCATCAATCCAGATATGCGTAACCGCGAGTTACACCTGATGTGCAAGGTGATGTCCTGATGTTGGATATGGAGATTACCACCGAAGGTTTTGAACGTACTCAGCGTCAGATTGATGCGCTGGAAACTGACCTGCGCACAAAGGCTGTCTGGGCTGGTTTAAGAGCTATCGCCAAACCTTTGCGTCGTGACCTGGCATCCAGTTTGCCGGTATTGAGTGGTGCATTACGTTCGTCCATTGGCTTTAAAACATTGAGCCGTCGTCGTGCCAGTGCCATCGGGATTGATAACGATGACGTTGGTCTGGAGGTTGGTGCTACCCGCAAAACGGTTGATCGTTCTGGCAAACCCCGGCACCAGACCTATAAATTACGGTATGTGTCTTATGGTACCCGGCCACACAAAATTAAGGCCAGACCGGGGAAATTCCTCAAATTACACGGTGGTCGTTTTGCCCGTGAGGTGGATCATCCCGGCATCCGGGCTGGTAATTATGTGAAAAAAGTGTACGACGCACATCAGGGGCACATGCAGGGGTTGTTTGTAAAAGGTGCTAGTGCAGTATTAAAAAAGCATGGAGTGGTATTGCAATAATGGCACGGAGTATCGCTGAGTTATTAGCGGCTGCCAGCTTGCGGGTATTACCACTGGAACAAAGTCAGTCAATCTGGCAATCCGGTGAAACCGAAGAGCAGAAATTGTACGAACTGTTAAAGCTGCATTTTCCGGCTGGGCATGTGTATCCGGACACTGCTCATGAGCAACGGGAGTACCCGGATTGTGTGTATTCCATGTCGGGTGCTGACGCACGTCAGTACCGTGGTATTGATACTTCCCACTGGGCCATGTTCGGGTTATCTATCCGGCATACTAACCGCGCCGACCTGGCGGAAAAAGCACGAGAGGTCGCTACCGGTTTGCACAGCAAAGCTGGGGTGGCGATTCTGGACCGGGCTTCAGTTTATGACAAAGATGTGCAGTGCTATGTGATGGCAATGGAGGTTCTGAGTTCTGTGCCAGTGGGCTTTGATGTTCAATCAGAACAGCCGTTTGCTCTGTTGACCCTTCCGGGTAAGTGCGAAAGCGTCCCGCCCCAGTCAATGAACTGTGTCGCGCAAACCACAGAATGTGAACACCATGTCATTTTTCACGCGGCCACGTTGACGGGTTTAAAGCAGCAACGTGAAGCAGTGAATGCTGCCCTGTTGGGGAATGTGCTGGAGGGCAGCTTACGCCCGTTAGCTCATCGGCGTGGTGATCCCATACAGGCTGATGGAGGCCTGCTGGGCTGGGTGGATGTCTGGTTTGACAGTTACCGGCTTCAAAAAACAAACACAGGATAGTCATCATGGCGATTTTTAAATATGACGCAGACGGCAAATTAGTGCTGGATTGGGTAACACAGCCGGTTTGCAAAAAGCATAAAGCTACGGCGGTTGCCGCCGCAAAGCCCGTCCCCCAACAATCTGTCCAACTTCAACCAGAAACGACACCAGCGGCTGTTCCGCCGCCTGAGCCGGTGTTGCCTGACGACAACCAGGAGTAAATCATGTCAGTCGATATTCATAAACTTTCCCCCTTTCTTGCAGGCGGTATTGAAACCGTGCGTGGCCAAATGCCAGCCACGATGGTGTTGTTCAGAACCCGTGATCTGTCACCTGATATTTATGAGGGAGACCAGAAACAGCGCACTTATGATGGTGATTCAGGACGTTTTACGCCAACGGTCACCGGTAATCCACATAACAAGTTTTCCTTTAAAACCGATTATGCCGGATCAGGTGATGTGACCAAGTTACCCGCGATTGACCACCTTCTACGCATGGCTGGTTTATCGCGTGCCGCTAATCCTGAGGCGGGGTTTGATTACCTGATCAGCGATGCCGGTGATGTCGATTCCGGTACGCTGTTAATGCGGGAAAAAGTGGAAGGTCATACCAGTGGCGGTAATGCCCGGTATTATATCTATGAGACCAATGCCGTGAATGGTCATGTGGGTATTGATCTGAAGGTGGATGAAGACCCGCTGTTTAATTTTGAATTAATGGGCAATTATAAACGGCCCGTTGATAGTCAGATTCCGGAAGTTGAACTGGTGTACGTTGATCAGGCACAACCGGAAATCTTTGGTGATGCTTCAGTAGTAAAAGCTCAGCTGGGTGACCCGAGCGATAATAATGTATTCCACGATGTTTGCCTGCACAGTTTCACTATTCCCAATTATTCAGGCTTCACCGCCCAGCGCTCTAATGCGGTGAATTGCGCTGGCACATCACTGAAAGCGATACCCATCGAAGGCAGCATGACCATTAAGATGCCGGACTGGACGGAAGAATTCCATATTTACGAGCTGGGTGAGTCCCATCAGGGTTATGTCACTGTGCCATTCAGTCTGCACCAGGGTACCTCGGCAGGCAATAAGGTCAATATTGATATTTCGGCATTGCAGATCAAAAAGCCAACCCGCACGACGCTGGATGATGACATGTTGGGTATTCAGCTGGATTTCACCTGCATGGCCAAGCCGGTACTGACCATCGCGTAATTTTACACACAGTGTTCCATCCCCTTGGGGCGCTCGCTACTGGTTCCTTCTGACATTGCCGGTGGCGAGCAGCTTTTGGGGGGGGGGTTCTTTCAGGCGCATACCTGTTGGGGTTATGCGCTTTTTTTGTATCTGTTTAATCGTTTCAAGGGGAAATAATATGAGTAATTTTCAGTTTACCGTTGCTAAAAATCCATTTGTTACTCGCTATCCGGTTATTAAAGTGGATGGCAAGTCAAATAAGCTGATGATGCGCTGGAAGCGCCCTACATCGGATGAGGCGGCTGATTTAGTGGATGAAATCACGGAGATGTTAGCGCCTTATATTGATAGCGAAACCGGTGAGCCGGTTGTAGCAATGAGCGAGGGTCAGTCTGTCGAGCGACGAACCATGCGTGAAACGCTCCAGGTACAACGTGATTTCATGCGCCGGATGGTGGTGGGTTTCCCCGTTGATGAAGAGACAGAGCCAGATGAAGATGAGGAGCTACATGGTCTTTTGCTGAAATGGGGGCTGATGGGTGATGACGGTGAGCCATTAGATTTTAAGGATGATGCTGTGTTCGATATGGTGTTTGCTGAGTCAGATTACCTGCTGCCGGTCATTAACGATTTTACCGATATGCTGGGTGACATTGCCATAGGGCGTGACCGGGCAAAAAACTCGAAGACTTCGGGGCGTGGTGGGCGAGGCCGCAAAGGCAAGCTCAGAACCTGACTCCTAAACAGGAAGCCCAGGAGCTTGAAGACTGGGGGATTGATGCGGAGATTGTTGATTCTATAGTGGATCAGGAGTCGATAGATACCTGCTTTGAGCTGATGCAATGCAACTACCGGGCAGTGCAGTGGTTCATGGAGCATGAAGCGGGTATCTGGCGGTCTGGTCTTAATGGCATCGAATCCCTGGATTACGGCCAGGTGCGATCTGCAATGCGCCTGGAGGGTATAAAGGAAAAACAATGCCAGAAACTGTTCCGGCAACTGTTACATATTGAACGTGGCTTTATCGTTGCGCTGAATCAGGAAAAAAAAAAGGAATAAAAATCGCCCATAATGCAGCTTTTATAGCCCAGCCGAAAAGAATCGACTGGGCTGTAGGTGCGAGATTAGGGCTTAACAGCGCTTATTGTGCGGTTAAAGTCTAATGCTGCTTGTCTGGCATCCGGCGTACAGCCGATAAAGTTATTGCAGAATGTCGAGATTATGATTTTGTACTTACCCCCGCCTAAAGGTTCTTTTATAACTCTTGCTGCTAAAGTGGGGCTATGCTGGGGAGGGTTGTAGGTTTCCAGCAGCACAGAGGTGGTGTTTTGCAGTTTGAGACCGGAATTTTTGACAATCCATAGCTGAGCAGCTTCCCATTTTGCCTTGCAATCCTTTTCATTGTTGCAGACAGGAATGGATTGTTGGAACTGGCTTTCCAGTTGCTTTTGCTCCTCAATAGCAGCGGCACATCCGGAAAGGAAAACGAAACTTGATAGTAAAAATGCCCTGAGCATGTGACCTCCTGAAAAAGTCATTAGTTTATGGTTGGCTGCTGATTCTATCACGGGATGATCAGTTAATGATCGTCTTCAGTGATGTTTATGTTTTAAGTCTAACAAAATAGATAAAGCCTGATCTGGCAACGGATCGGGCTTTTTTATGCCCGAAATAACGAAAAAGGCCACTGCTGGAACAGTGGCCTTTTTCATTTGAATCAATCCTGCACGAGAGGACTGAACGTGAGAAATCATAACATATTTTTGAGATTTATTGTGGATATGCAAGCAAAAGCAAGTAGAAAAGGTGCTGATAGCGGTCTCAATAAACTGGGTTGGGCGGTAATCATTTTTGCCTTGGGTTGGTCAGCCTCACAAATCATTACCGCCATTGCGCCGGGTGGTCTGATCTAAATGGCAGGTATGCGTGCCAGTATCGAGTTAGCCGCGAAAAAGAGAGGCTTTCTCGTATTCAATGAGTTCAAGAGTCAGCTCGGTAAAGTCTCGGATGAATCCGCACGCACGCGCAAAGAACTACAGCAGTTAAACCGTCGTACTGCTGAAGTACAGCAACAGATGAGGTCTGCTGCTGCCAGTGTTCGTAACTTCTTCCTGGGTTTTGGAGCTGGTTTAGGATTGGCAGAAGTTACCAAAGAAATACTTCGGGTCGGTCAGGCGGTTGATGGTCTGAAATCCAGTTTTACAGCCACTTTCGGGCAGCAACAGGTTGCTGCTGAACTGGATTATATCCGTCGTGTTTCCCATGATCTTGGTTTAGAAATGCTCAGTACCGGCGAAGCCTACGCAATGTGGGTAGCGTCAGCTAAAGGCACAGTGCTGGAGGGGCAGGCACAGAAGCAAATTTTTGAGGCTGTTGCACAAGCATCCCGTATTCTGAACCTATCAATGGATGATACCAATGGCACATTGCGTGCTTTGTCCCAGATGATCAGTAAGGGCAAGGTGCAGGCTGAAGAGTTACGTGGGCAATTAGGCGAACGTCTACCGGGTGCCTTCCAAATGGCTGCCAAGGCGATGGGTGTCAGCACCACTGAGCTGGACAAAATGTTACAGCAGGGCAAGGTGCTTGCCGCCGATTTGCTACCCAAACTAGCCATTGAGCTGGATAAGGCTTATGGCGGTGATGCACGGACAGCTGCAGTGCAGTCATTAGCCGCTGAGACTAACCGCCTTAAAAATAGCCTGACTGAACTGTCACTGGCTATTTATAAAGCTATTGAGCCTCAGTTGGCGGAATGGGCAAGAACCGCCACTGCTGCAGCGACTTATCTGGCTGACAATCTCTATCTGGTTGAAGGTGCCGCCATTGCAGTCGCAACGATCATGGCAGGCAAGGTGGTTTCCTCCCTCGCCACAGCAGTGATTGCACAAGCCAAATTAATGGCTGCCGAGCAAGCCGCTACTGCTCAGTCCGCACGTACTGCATGGGTACATCAGACGGCTGCTGCCGCGACAGCTAAGGCTGAAGCAGAAAAAGCTGCTGCTGTGGTTCGTTCTGCTCAACTCAGCAAGACACTAGCCGCACAGGAAGTACAGCTTGCAACCACAATGGCAAAAACGGCGACCAGCCTGAAGGCTCAGCAGGTTGCAATGGATCAGCTTACAGCCGCTAAAGCCCGGCAAGCTGCTGCCAATCAGGCGTTAATCAAATCCCAGAAAAATGCCAATATTGCTCAGGCTGCTTATGTTCAATCAGCTGGAATGGCACAGAAAGCGGCAGCGGCAATGGGTACTGCGAATCAGAAGGCAGGTATTCTGGCGGGTGTTGCTTCAAAAGCCGTGAAAGGTCTGGGCATGGCAGTTAGCTTCCTTGGCGGCCCTATTGGTATCGCTATTGCTGCCATTAGTGCATTGATCTACTACTTCGATGACCTGAAGAAATACGCGGAGGACAGCGGCATTGCAGACCGGTTTGCTGCGGAGTTCCAGCACATCGCCAGAAGCTGGACTGATGCTTTTGAAACAATGCCGGAAAAGGCGAAAGAAGCGGCTTCCGAATCTGTAGCGGAGGTAAAGGAAGAAACCAGAAAAATCGAAGAAACCAAAACGGTCTGGTCAAAAATAGCGGAGGCTTCAAAAACCGCCTGGTCAGATATAAAGAATGATGCAGTCATGTCAGTTGACTTCACCCGGCAGGTATTTACTTATTTGCCGCAATACTGGCAAGCCACCATTGATTCAGTCGCCTCAATATTCAAAAGCTGGTATTACGACTTCAAGGCTGATCTTGCGATGATTGATGCCGCTTTCCAAAATTCCGGCGCGATTATCATTACGGCAATGACCGATGCTTTTGCAGGGATAGCCAGCGCCGGGGGCAAATCTTTCGGGTTAATTCTGCAAGGGTTATCAAAACTGGTAACCGGTTTTTCTGTCCTGGGCCACATCCCCGGCTTTGAAGAGTTTGGTGCTGGAGCTGATAAGCTGTCTGCGAACTTGCGAAAAATGGCAGCAGAAGCAGGCAAGTCTGGTGAGAAAGTCCGGGCGGCGATGGCAAGCAAAGCTGCGGCGATGCACGCTGCAGCTGCGGAATCCACTGTAGCGGCAAAGCAATACAAAGCCTATGCTGTCGAATCCGAGAAAGCGGCTCACGTGGTCTGGGACAGCACCATGAAGACCATTGCTAAAGCCGAAGCTGATCGGATTGCTGCATTAAAAGCACAGGAAAGTGCCAGGGCTGCAAAAAAACTGGCTGAGCAGCAGAAACAACAAAAGGCCGGACAGGTATTGCTCAAGCAATCAACGGATGAGCTAGCCAGATCATTAACTAACAATACAAACGAAACCAAAAAATCCAGCGAGTCGCAAAAAGCCGCGAAAAAAGCCGCCGAGGAACTGGCGAAAGCCCAAGAGAGAATAGCTGGGCTATTCACTAGCACTGCACAAAAGCACGATGTTCTGACACGTACCCTCCAAGCCGGGGAAATTGCAGGTCGCGCCTTGGAGTTGCAATATCAGAATATGCATAAAGGCGTGAAACTGCTTAGTGATGCAGAGGCGCTAGAACTGGCGCAACGTGAAGCCAATAATAAATCCATTGAGAGTCAAATCCAGAAACGTGAGGCTGCTGCAAAAGCGATTAAGGAAGCGGTAGAAGCCGAGCAGGAATCAGTGCAGGCATTAGATATTGCGCGGCAATCCATTCACATGACGGATGAGCAGTTACGTACCCTGGTATTGACCCATACCGATGGTTATAACAAAGCGCTGGCAGAATCTCAGGCGCGTAATGAAGCACTGGTCAAGTCATACAAAGAACAACGAACGGCCATCGCTTCAGCTAAGAAAGCGGTGGAGGAATCACGTCAGTCTCTGGAAATTGCTCAGAAAGCGCTGGGCAAAACTGACGAAGAGCTGAACGCTCTTACTCTGTCCTACAAACAGGGATATACCAAAGCATTAGCTGAAGCCCAAGCCAAGAATGAAACACAGATAAAAAGTCTGCAAGAATTACGGCAGGCTCAGCAAGTTGCTTCGGAGGCAGTTAAGGACGCTGAAAAGGCGCTTAAATTAGCAGAAGCGTCTATGGGCAAAACTGACCAGCAAGTCAGAGAACTGGAGCTGTCGCTGACTAAAGGCTATACACCTGCTCTAGCTGCTGCCCAGTCAGCTATGGAAGCGAAAACCAAAGCCACAGAGGAACTTCGTGCGGCTCAGATTGCAGCGCAAAAAGCACTGGAAGACACGGCTAAAAAGTTAAAAATTGCGGAGCAGGCTTTGCACCTGACTGACCAGGGTGTACGTGAGCTGGAGCTATCCCTTACTAAAGGCTATACACCGGCGCAGGCGAAAGCGCAGGCAGCTGATGAAGCCCGAATAAAGACACTGAATGAGTTGCGCTCCGCACAGCAGGCAGCACGTAAGGCGGTTGATGAAAGCTCGGAAGCGCTGGAAATTGCCCAGAAAGCTATCAACATGACCGATCAGGAATTGCGTACTCTCACGCTTTCCTATCAAAAAGGCTATAACCCGACCTTAGCAGCAACTCAGGCCGCCAATGAAGCACAGGCAAAATCGCTGGAAACGGTACGTTCTGGTTTGCAGGAACTGCAAAAAGCGCAGGAACTCCACGCTATAAAAATGACCGAGGGGTCTGCTGCCGCTGAAATTGCCAAGCTGAAAATGGATGGTTACAGCGAGGCACAGGCTGCAAATAAAGTCGCTACTGAAGAAAACATGAAATTCCAGCAGGCATTTTATGACACGCTGGTCGATTCGATAAAAAATGCCGAATCTGTCAAGGATGTATTTAAAGGGATCGGCGACTTCCTGAAAAATTGGTTAAAAGATCAGATTGCCCATTTTGCGGCCAATAAAATTATGGCCTATGTCGGTATTGGTCAGAGTGGCGGCATGACCGGTGGCGGTTTGTTTGGCAGTTTCCAGCGCATGTTTGGCTCGGGCGGCTCAGCCAATGGCATAGTTGGTGCGCCGGTTACAGGTAACACAGGCGGCTTTGGCAATATGCTCAGTACCATACAAGGTGGTGGTCTGATGGGTAATCTCATGGCTGGCGGTCTTGGTTTCGGCTTTGGGCAGATGATCGGGCAGTCAGGCACTGGCACCGGTATCGGGGCAGGCATCGGTAACATGATCCTGCCCGGTATCGGTGGTTTGGTAGGCGGTGCGCTGGGTGGTTTGGTGGAATCCCTATTCGGCGGTGGCCCACAGGAAGTTACGGGGCGTTTCGGTAGTTTTGGCGAAACCGTACAGACTGAGCGGTCTATCTCTAATGACCGGCGTGATGAGCGGATTTTCTACCAATCAGGCCGGTCTGATCGTCATTTCTGGCGTGAGTCCATCTTTGGCCAATTTGGTATCTTGCATGAGGGGAGCCAATCGCTAGGGCGTGATGATGACCAACAGATCCCGGCTATCCATGCGGCATTAGATGCCATTGCAGCCATAGATACCGCCCTCGCCGGGTTGATTCCTGATACAGAAGAAGGGGCTGTCGCGATTCAAGCAATACGTGATGGGTTGGACGGCTTCAGCATGGATGCGTTGAATACATCAGATCTCATCAGACGGCGCGTTGTGACTGTTTATCAAAATATGGCAGTGGGTGTTAGGCAGGCTCTTCAAGGTATTGATGGTGGGTTGTTTCGGCAGGATATGAAAGCGATTGCTGCCCGGATTGAGTACGTGGGTACAGTCGCAGCTAACGTCCAGCCTGTTGTTGAATCCCTTGGCCTGAAAATCTCTGAGCGCTGGGATTTTGCGCTCAGGGATACGGTATTGCTTACCGATGCAATGGGCGGACTGGAGCCTGCATTACAACAACTGACGTTCTATGCGCAAGAATTTGTACCCGCTGGGGAGCTGGTAAATCAGGCACTGGATAATACCACTACATCGGTTTATAAGTGGAATGATTCTCTGGGTATGGGCGGTTCAACACTGGATGTAGCCCAATCAGCACTTAACCGCTACACCACATCTCTTGATCTCAGTACCACAGCCGGGCAACTGGCACTGGAACAAGTGCAGGCATTTACTACGGGCATCGACTCAGCGACCGGTACGGTACAAATTAACCGAGCAGCACTGGATCAATATATTGCATCACTGGATACTTCCACCGCCGCTGGACAGGAAGCGTATGACTCAGCGATGGCACTGGCTGAAGTAATTGGTGTTACCGGTGGTGCTGCGATTACCAGCCGGGAGCAGTTTTATGAGTACATACAGTCACTCGACCTGACGACAAAGGAAGGTCGGAAGGCAGCAGCAGCTGCGCTTGAGCAGATGGAAGCGATACTGGCACTGGAAGCCGCACACCAGCAAGCCAGACTGACACTGGATACGGTCAGTGATGCCGCCAGAAATCTGAATCTGAACTTTGACGCAACCAGTCCGTATGCACTGGATGCCGCCCAATCATTGGTTGAATTAATGGGCGGGCTGGAAGCCTTTACTCAGGCTACCAATAATTATTATGAACTGTTCTACTCACAACAGGAACAACAGCAACTGGCTCTGGCTCAGTCTGCGGATGCTGTCAGTCAGTTTAATGATATGCTCGGCTTGTCCGGTGCAGCGGCGATTGATACGGCAACGGAATTTCGTGCCTATGTTGAATCACTTGACCTCACCACAGAAGAAGGCAGGCAGGCTTACGCAGCAGCAATGGATGTTGCCAGTGCGATGGCAGCGGTGGCTGAATCTGGTATGTCACTGGATCAGCTCATCGATTCCTTACCGGAAAATCTACTGTCAGCCTTTGAATTGATGTCCGGTGGCAGCCAATCCACGGCTAAAAAAATGGGTGCGGCGGCGAATGATATTGATGCTGCTACGGATGTAGCCGGCAGCAGCCTGAATGAATTGGGTGGCGCAATTACCCGCGTGGCAAATGCTGCATCTAGTGCCGCCAATACTGCAGCTCAGGCTGCATCCAGTGCATCAAGGGCTGCTGCTGACGTAGCAACAGCAGCTCACTCAACAAGACGGGCTGCTGCTGATGCGAGTGCTAGTACCGATGGCTCCCATGTATCTGGCTTGGCATCTGTGCCATTCGACGGCTATTTAGCTGAGCTACATGCCGGTGAAATAGTGGTGCCCGCAGATATAGCAGAGTCACTACGCGCAATTGCAAAATTGCCGAAATTCGCAGCCGGAGGAATTACGAGTCAGGCGTCTATTGCGGGCGAAGCCGGTGCAGAGGCGGTTATCCCGCTGCCAGATGGGCGTACAGTACCAGTGACACTCACTTACGACGGTATTACCGCAGCGAGTAACGCTCAGACTAGCAGCAATGATGCGGATGTTAACAAGGCCTACGCTGATGCAATTAAAGCCGCTGAAGATTATGCCTATGAATTAAGGCACGGCTCAGAAGCCCTCAGAGAACGTCAGCTCATCGAGCAGGGCTGGACGCAGCAGATGATTGATAATCTGCGCGAACTGGAAGAAGTGAATAAGGCCGCAGAAAAAGCCGCGCAGGTGCAGTCAGATTATGAAGCGGCGATTAAAGCCGCTGAAGATTATGCCTATGAATTAAAGCACGGCTCAGAAGCTCTTAGAGAACGTCAGCTCATCGAGCAGGGCTGGACGCAGCAGATGATTGATAATCTGCGCGAACTGGAAGAAGCTAACGCAGAAGCCGTGAGGGCAATAGAAGCAGCGGCGGAAGCAGAGCAGGCAGCTATCGATGCAATGAATGTGCAGCGTGAATCAGAGATTGAAACTTATAAACGCTTGCAAGCCGCTGCAAAAGATATGCGGGCTACGTTGGACGATTTGTTTTACAACGAAGAGTTGACTTTAGCAAGTCCATTAGAACGACTAGAGGAAGCACGCGCAACAGTTAATGAACTGGCAGAAACAGCGGCTAGAAATCCTGATGATGCGGAGGCATTATCATCTGCTGTCACTCGGGCATTAGAATTGTCACGCGAATTTAACGCGAGTTCACAAGCGTATGTAGATGACTACGAGAGCATGACCGGTATTCTGGATCGTATTGCGACCAAAATCGAGGCGATGCCCGACCCGAGGATAAGTCGTGGTAGCAGTTTCAGCACTACAGATGGTTATCTCAGGCGCTCCGATGGGTTGTTGTTCGGTCCAGGCATAAATGACGGAAGATGGGTAGATACAGGCGAGCTTGCTACAGCACCCAGATTTGCCCAAGGCGGCATTACATCTGGAATTTCAATCGCTGGTGAAGCTGGACCCGAGGCAGTCATTCCATTACCGGATGGTCGAACCGTACCGGTTACTCTTTCCCTTGCAAATGAAGACTTTCCGAATGTTATTGATGCACGGCCTGTATTTTCACAGCAGCATTCCAATGAAAATAAATTGATACGTGAGAATATCGAACTGCAAAAACGCAATGCTGAGTTACAAAAACAGGTTATCGGATTACTGAAAGAATTACGTGATGATCAGCGTGAAATTGGTGGTGATGCACATCAGCAGCGAGAAGAACAAAGGGCAGCACAGGTCGAATCGAAGCAGGAAATCAGACAACTACGTGATGATCAACGCGTTAAAACCCGGTTTGAGGAGGTTGCGTGAATATAGATAACTGGTTACTAGATCCCAATGCCGACCCAGTTGTGTTGATTGACTGCTATCACACTGAAGGCGTGCGCCGGATCGGTACACAGCCATACATAACCCGACCGGATGATAATCCGGCAAACGTCAGTTATGATGACTTTGTTGATGGCGGATTGATGTTTGCAGCGCAAATGGGTGCAAACCGCAGCATTGGGCATCTTGAATTCTGGGGCATGGAAGGTGAACACCTGCTGGACTGGACAAGCTACACGGCGTGGATCGGTAATAAATCGTGGGCGTTTAGTCAGTTTGAACGATTGGCTTCCGGTATCATTGAAAGCGCTACACGCCCGTCACGTCAAAAAATCAGGCTGGAGTTTTCTGATCCCGCTAAAAAACTGCAATCTCAACTATTGACTGAGAAAACAGGTGATGTGCTAACACCTCTGCCAATGGGTTGGGCTTTTAATGCGTCGCCGGTTGTTGAGGACGCGGCTACATTAAAATACCGCCTTAGTTTTTCAAATTTGGTTGATATTATTGAGGTGCGTGACAACGGGCTTCCAGTAGCCGGTTACACAGACCACGGTGATGGTTCGTTCACGCTGTCAATTCCGCCATCTGCCGACCTGACTTGTGATACCGCTCCATCAGGCTCAACGCCTTCCACTGTCAGGTTCTGCTGCGATCTGATCGCAAAAATGAAAGGCCTTGGGGTGTCGGGTGTTGTTAATTTTGGTAGCTTTCAGAATGAAGCAGAAGTGGGTCTGTTTGTTAATGGCAATGAAACAGCATGGTCACTAATTAATAGTCTGTGTGGCAGTATCGGCGCATTCCCGCGATTTAACGAGTTCAGCGAACTAGAATTAGTGCATGTCCCACATTCCGGCCCTGCGGAATTAGAAATTTACGATGATGATATTTGGCAAGATGGTTTCAGCCAGTTGTCTATCGAGCCTGTTCGTGATGTGAAATTCAGTTACCGGAAAAATTGGACTGTTCAGAGTAATCTGGCGGGCGGTGTGACGGCTGAAAATCGGGATTTATACGGTCGTGAAAATACACAGATTGATATAGACAATGGTGCTGATGACCAGGAATTACAGTTGATTGATTCGTTACTAACTGATCCATCTGAGGCGCAGCAAGAAGCTGAAAAGCGCGGTGCTATATGGGCAAGAAAGCGCGAGATTTGGCGTTTTAGTGTCGTACTGCCCGGATTGACTGCGCGGCTGGGACAGCGAGTTTATGTTGATATTACGAATGAAATCACTGGCACGGGAACAATAATCGGCTGGTCAAAAAGGCCGGACAGAAAGCAAACAGAATTAGAGGTGATGTTCTGATGTTTCCCGGTATTGAGGCAAGCAAAGGTTACAAGGGGACGTGTGAGCGGGTGCGTATTATTATTAATAATCATGTCCGTGATGCTGCGTTATCGAGCAATTATCCTGTTGCTACTTCACTTGAAAACGTGAAAACAGAATGGCGTTCAAGGGTTTTACGTAATACCCGCCCTGATGAACCGCTTGTAATCTACGGCAATATGCCACGGCTCAACGGACTACCCAGTGCACGGCTATTCTCTGGTCTAGCCTTCTCTGCTCATACGCTGTCTGTGGCTGCTACGGTAACACTTGAACTGCTGGATGGCGACTGTGAAACAGGATCGGTAGTGTACAGCTCTGGTGATTTATACCCAACATTAATCAAGCCATTAGGTGATTTTATATTTGGTGTTGATTCGTGGGGCGAGGTACAGGACGACGCAGCTGATGTGGTATTTGCTCATTTTTTTGCAGATACAGCCGCAGGCTCGTTCCGGCTTACCATCACTGATCCGAAGAATCCTGATGGATTCTGGGATATTTCACAGATATTCCTGGGTGATACGTTGCAGCTAGATAATAACTTTAGCTATGGCTTTTCCATCAAATGGGCAAATGCCCAAACGTTCAAGCGTACCGAAGGAGGAAGTCTGGTCACTGTTGGCAGCAAGCAGCAATGGCGGGAATTATCACTGCCTTTTGACTTCATGACTGAATATGACCGAAAGATGATGGCAAGGCAGCAGCGCTCATCACCGGGTCGTCCTGTTTTTCTCTCTGCATTCCCAAAAGGTACGGACAACGAACAGCGGGAATTTGCCATGTCATGCAAATTTGAATCACCCCAATTCTCAAAAACACATCACCAGAATTGGCAGTCCAGCATTACTTTTTTGGAGACATAAATATGCCTATGCCAGAAGCAACGATCAGGAAACCGACCAAACTTGATTTTACCGATGAGCGTTTTGCGATTGGAGATCGTGCAGCAGCGGTCACTAAACAGAATCAATTTAGTGATGAAATGGAAGAATTTTCCCGTCAGGTGAATGACGAGATGATCCCTGACATTCTTGAAGTGACCAATGATGCTATTACTGCACGGAATGAAGCGGAACAGTATGCGATGGGGGTTAATCTGCCGCCGATTACGCCCGCCGATTACGGCAAAGCATTGAGAGCCGGAACTGAGGCCGAGGGCGGTATGTATACGTTCGATGAATATGGCGAAGTTGAAGAATTACGCGCTGAGCTGATGATCGGAATATGGGATGACGAATTTTATTAAAGGAAAGAATATATGAGTGAAAATACAGAATTAAAAGCCGCGCTGAATGCCGCATTTCAACGACTACAAGATTTAACGAGCAACTCAACGCCAAGAGATATGGCTTACTTAGGGCATTATTTGAAAAATGCCGGACATGGCAGTCTGTTAAATCAGCTGATGCTGGCTGGTGATGTGCAGTTTGATGCGATCCAGGCAGCGGGCGATGCACAGGTAGTACGTTTGCAGGCAGCAGGCGGTGCAATTAAAGAAGGGGCGCGTCCTATGTTATTCGGCATCATGGATAGAGGCACGCAAACCGCATTCCCTACATCTGATGAATTTGGTCAGCTTCATCTAGATAATGGCCAGAAAATTTTTCAACTTATTACCGGGCGGTGGGGTAATATCGAGCAGAATAAGTGGCAGATGCCACCTTCGTTGTATTACATGTCAGGGGATAGTTGGCATTATGCTGACGCGGGTATGCGATATATCCAGAATAGTAAAGTCGATGAGGTAAGACCCGGAGCGGATTTTCCTGCTTTCGCTATAAGCTTGATTTTCGTTAAAAATACCACAGATGCTCCAATTTCTAGACCGTTAGGTCACATTTATTCGGCGCATGATAACACCCTGCATCCTTATGGCGGTGCGATGATGGCTGTGGGGACGCCGGACGACACTAATAATAACCGCAACGAGATTGGTAATATCGCATGGCAGGCTGTTCACAGCAAAACCGACCAAGTATCAGCTGAACTTCGTACGGACCCAGTGACTGTACCGGCAAATAAAACTGTGGCTGTTGTTACTTTTGCCACTGCGCTGCCTTTCTACGAAACTACTGATCAGCATCACCAAGTCTTACACAGCGGATTCTATGGATTGAACGCGTTCTTGGGCGGTGGACTGGAAATCGATGGCGATATCACACAGCGAGCGCAGCAATTAAATCATGTAGCTGACTACGCTATCTGGAATCAGTAAGCGGCATTTAGATTTAGACACACGTATTTGGAAGTTATAAATAATGAAACCTTATGTGAAAATTGAAAATGGGGTTCAGACAGATGTTGTGTATTCTGTTGATGCTCCTGTTATGCAAAATTGGTACTTAGCGCCATCTGGCTTTACATCTGCACATCGCTGTACCGTTGAAAACGGACAGGTGCGTCTAATGACTGATGCGGAAATCGAAGCACACAAACTGAAAGTCTCTGAGGCATACGCTTTCGAAAAATCACGGGTATCTGCCCGTCGCTTTACCAACGAGTTGTTGGGACTGATGGTTTACGGCGGACTGCTTACCGCACTTGACGGCCTTAGAGCTAAATTTGCAGCAGGCAATGCCTCTAAAAAGGACATGCAGTATCAGACTATTCTCAATGCCGCAGACCGACTTGTGCAACAGGGGAGTATTTCCCTGTTGGACCCCACTGTCGGGATGGTACTGGATATTGCTGTAGAAATTGATGCGGTGCCGTTTACGACGGAGGATAAGGAACGGGTGCTGGCGAATGTTGGATTGGATGAGCTGTAGGTAGGAGTTTCGTGTACCTAACGGCGCAGTAATAACAAGATTGTCAGATTAAGTCTTGCCTAATGTGTTTTTACATTTTAAAACTTACGTGTATCATGGCTAAATCTTTGTTTTTATTGCTCGTAATTTCAACGCTTTACGTGATAGTGTTGATGTTAAAGTTTTGATTTTCCGACTTATTGAGCATAACTTGTAATCAGTAGGTCCCGAGTTCGACTCTTGGTTGCGGCACCAAAAACACCTTAAAAAGCAGCAAGTTATGTTAATCTGACTTGCTGCTTTTTTTGTTTCGGGCTAAAGAAAAAAGTGGTTTGGGCTAACAAATTACTGTGGCGCATCAAAACCTCGTGGTTTCACATTGTAGTTTGCCCGAACTGAATCATTAACATGGCCTGCTATCCGGTCATCTTCAGCATCGGTTATCCCCTTCCGTTTCAGGTCATGCAGTTGGAAGTACACGTCCTGGTGACCTTGTTTTTCCATTTCAATCTTTCGCGGATTTTAATCGCTAGTGCAACACATTGAAAAAGAACGGCCAGTGGGCGAAGCTCACGGTCGACTAAAACACAATGTGAGAGAACACGATGCCAA
>PDWJ01002116.1_pt1 | contig 25833 bp, 22 predicted proteins | sample 1430881 | NCBI WGS metagenome assembly PDWJ01 (sample SAMN01162460, study PRJNA174530) | Oral metagenome, whole genome shotgun sequencing project. | biome: Marine environment; feature: Marine mammal; material: Swab sample of the gingival sulcus; isolation source: swab sample of gingival sulcus...
GGCCCCAAGAGGACTCTCACCTCCAAGTCACTTCCTCGTTCGCTTTCGCTCCCGAGTTATCAGCGCCGTAATGGCGCTTCGCGCCATGCCCGGCGCACCGCAAAAAAAACCGCCCGACCCGAAGGCCGCACGGTTTCTTTTCACATCAGAAGATTAAGCGAGATTTTCGTTGATGTAGTCGATCGCCAGCTTAACGGTGGTGATCTTTTCAGCTTCTTCATCGGGGATTTCAGTTTCAAACTCCTCCTCCAACGCCATAACCAGTTCAACAGTATCAAGTGAGTCAGCGCCGAGATCTTCAACGAACGAGGCTTCTGTCTGCACTTCTTCTTCCTTTACGCCCAGTTGTTCTGCAACAATCTTTTTGACGCGTTCTTCAATGCTACTCATGTCTTCTTACACTCCTGCTATCAATGGAACACAAACCACAAAAGAGGCTTGAGCGGGAATCATACCGAGGTTTTGTCCACAATGACACCGTTTTTTTTACCCCGCCTTCAGCCGTATTTAAGCAGATTTTAAGCCATATACATACCGCCATTGACGTGCAAAGTTTCACCGGTGATATAGCCCGCTTCTTCAGAGCACAAAAAGCTCACGGCCGAGGCAATTTCGGCGGTATCACCCAGACGCCCCAGGGGAATCTGGCTCTGCATCGCGGCACGCTGATCCTCAGTTAATTCGCGCGTCATATCGGTATCGATAAAACCCGGTGCGACACAGTTTACGGTAATGGCGCGGGAGCCCAGTTCTCTGGCCAGGGCGCGGCTGAAACCCTCTGCGCCCGCTTTGGTGGCCGCGTAATTACTTTGCCCCGCGTTGCCCATGGAACCCACTACGGAGGTGATGTTCACCACCCTGCCCCAACGGGCTTTGGTCATACCGCGAAGACAGGCTTTGGTCACTCGGTACAAGGCCGTTAAATTGGTATCGATCACCGATTCCCATTCGCTTTCTTTCATGCGCATTAAAATATTGTCGCGGGTGATACCGGCGTTGTTTACCAGCACCTGCACCACGCCATATTTGTCGTTGATGGCGCCGAGCACCTCGGCCACACTGTCGGCGTCACCCACGTTCAACGTCATACCACAGCCACCACCGCTGCTTAAATTCGCGGTAATTGCTTCTGCGCCGCTGGCGGATGTCGCCGTGCCCACCACCAGATAACCATCGCTCATTAAGCGCTCGGCGATAGCCTTACCAATACCTCGGCTGGCACCGGTTACCAGGGCGATTTTTTTGTGTTCACTCATGAGCTTGTCCTCTTGGTCAAATAAAAATGAATTAGCCAAGCGCGGCGCGCAGGCTGTCGGGCTCTTCCAGTGCGGCCACGGTCAGGGATCTGTCGACCCGGCGCGCAAGACCCGATAAAACCTTACCATGGCCACATTCCACAAAATGGGTGATGCCCGCGCTACACATGGTTTGCATACACTGTGTCCAGCGCACCGGACTGTAGATTTGCTCCACCAACAACTCGCCAATGCGCGCGGGGTCGGTTTCCGTTTGTGCGTGCACATTGTGTACAACGGGTATTTCGGGCGTTTTGATCTCCAATCTGGAAATCTCCTCGGCCAATTGCTCACCCGCCGGGCGCATCAATTGAGTATGGAAAGGTGCGCTGACTGGCAGGGGCAAGGCGCGCTTGGCACCGGCCTCTTTCAACGCCACGATAGCACGCTCTACCGCGCCGGCGTGCCCGGCGATCACCAACTGACCGGGTGAATTATAGTTTACCGCCGCCACTTCACCGTCGCCCGCTGCACTGCTTGTGCTGCAAATTTCTTCAATCACCGCGTCGTCGACGCCGATGATTGCAGCCATGGCGCCCTCACCCACAGGCACTGCCGTCTGCATAAACGCACCACGCTTGCGCACCAGCACAACCGCATCGGCAAAGTCCAGGGCACCGGCGCACACCAATGCGGAGAACTCCCCGAGACTGTGACCCGCCATCATCGCGGGCTTTGCACCGCCTTCGGCACACCACGCCCGCCACAGGGCAACGCTGGCGGTCAGCAATACCGGCTGGGTGGTTTCAGTCAGGTTAAGCTCTTCCTGACTGCCGTTTTGCACCAAATCCCACATATCATAACCGAGGGCTTGCGAGGCTTCGTCAAAACAGGGCTTTACCACATCGAAGGCGTCCGCTGCATTGGCTAACATGCCCACTTTTTGTGAGCCTTGACCGGGAAATACAAACGCGGTGTTCTCTGGCTTCATTCGCTATCCTTCCATTTATTGATTGAGTATTGGGTGTGACTAAGGCTTTATAGCAAATCTTACGCACACACAAAAGCACGGCGGATGAGACAACCCATCACACCGTGCTTGATGTTTCACTCTGCACCGGCTTGCGCCAGTGTAAATCTGGTCTTAGTCGTCGTTGCCGGTATCAACCACTTTGCGGCCACGGTAAAAACCGTCGGCGCTGACGTGGTGGCGAAGATGCTTCTCACCCGAGGTTTGATCCACGCTCAAGGTAGAACTGCCCAGTGCATCGTGCGAACGACGCATACCGCGACGGGAACGGGTTTTCTTACTCTTTTGAACTGCCATGTGTAGCTCCTGCTAGTCTCTATCGCTGGACTTTAACTGCTCCAGCACATTAAAAGGGTTGTCTCGCTCCGCCTCGGGCGCATCATCCGCAGGCGGTTCGTCATTTACCAGTTGTACCTTGCACTGCGTTTCATCGTGATAAGCGGTAAACGGCAGCGCCAAAATAATTTCGTCTTCGACCATGGCCCACAAATCGGCGTGCTCGTCCTCCACCAACCAAGGCTCCAGGGACTTTGGCAGGTGCTTGGCCTGCTCATCCGAGGCCACCACCGCCAGCGTGCTGCAACTGTCAAGGGCAATCACCATGGGCTCTAAACAGCGTTGGCATAACACCGAAAGCAGCCCCTGGCAGGCTACCTGGGCAATAAAACGCCCTTCTTCATCGCGGGAAAACGCGATATGTACCGCAATGTCACCGTCTCGGCTGGCCAAGGCATCAGCCAGACGCGGCAACCGGGCCAGCGCCACCAAACCGGAAACGGCAATACCACGAGTAGATGCCTTGCGAGCGTCCAGTTCGTGTACAAGGGGGGTCGTCAACATAGGCGCGCATCTTAGGGATTTGCCAGGGGTTTGTCAAAGGGTAATTGGGCTAAAAGCACCGCGAGCCGTAGCGTCGCGAACAGGGCTGGCGCCAAACAGGGTGACTTGCGACAATACCTCGATCATTGGCTTGAACAGTTCGGAACATGGCATGACCACCCCTATTATCCTCGCCTCAAGCTCGCCCTACCGCCGGGCCCTGCTGCAACGCCTGGGGCTGACCTTCGAGTGCATGACACCAGATATCGACGAAACGCCAAAGCCCGGCGAATTGTGCCCAGCCCTCGCCGCCCGACTCGCCCTGGAAAAAGCGGAAGCGATTGCCAAATCGCACCCAGATGCGCTGGTCATCGGCTCGGATCAAACCGCCAGTATCAAAGGGCAGCGCCTGAGCAAGCCGGGCAACCACCAAGTGGCGACTGCGCAACTAAAAGCCTGTGCGGACAATAGTGTGATATTTTATACCGGTCTTGCGCTTGTGCAGCACAAGCGCGGTTTTTCCCAGACCCGGATAGAGCCTTATACGGTGCATTTTCGTGCTCTGAGCGATGCGCAAATTGATGCCTATCTGCGCAAAGAACAGCCCTATGATTGTGCGGGCAGTTTTAAATGCGAAGGTTTGGGCATCAGCTTGTTCAAGGCATTGGAAGGGCGCGACCCCACCGCTCTTGAGGGGCTGCCGCTGATCGCCTTGACGGATTTGTTGGCCGAGGCCGGGGTCGATATACTCGATACAATTTCAGGCAAAACGCTGCGGCCGTGAGCGTGAAGCTATAACAAATTCACCAGTTTATCGATATCCAGCACAAACACATCACCTTTGGCCAGTTGAGCGCGGGCGATAACGAGGCAGGCGGTAAAATTCGATGGCGAAATGGGTGTAGGGACTGCTTTCATCCAGGCTTCGGCAAACCAGCAAACGACGGGATTCACCGGTGATGGGCTCGGGCAGCACATGCTTAAGCGGTTCAAAGGACACCAGCGGCACGGCCAGGCCGCGCCAGCTGATCACACCTCTGATCCATTCACTGCTGGCGGTGGGGGTTAAGGTGTCCACATGATAAATCACTTCCGCTACCACTGCGCTTGGCAAAATCAAGCTGCAGTTTTCGCGCCAGGGCACAATGTGAACCTGTACCTGACGTCCGCCCTGTTGTGCTGTGCCCTGTTCTGCTGTGTTAGCCATGTTGCTGCCCTTCAATCAGGTTGTGAATATGGCCGATCAACTCCGGCTCGTTAAAGGGTTTACCCAGATAGTGATGCACGCCCAAATCAAGCGCCTGCTTGCGGTGCTTATCACCAGTGCGCGAGGTGATCATAATAATTGGAATATCCTTAAACTCCGGCGTATTACTCATCTGCGCGGCCAGCTCAAAGCCGTTCATACGCGGCATTTCCACATCCAGTAACATCACCTCGGGAATGACATCCTGCAACACGGCAATTGCGTCCACACCATCTTTGGCCAAAACCACATCGAAACCGTTGTTTTCAAGTGTGTGCGAGGTGATCTTACGCACCGTGAGCGAGTCGTCCACCACCATGATCAGCGGACGTGCCTGTTTTTTCGCAGGCTCAACGGGTAGCAGGTGCGCATCGGCTATACGAGAGGCGTTTTCCAGCAAGGTGTTCAAATCCAAAACCAATGCGATATCGCCATTGGCCAAAATCGTGCTATCGATAAACCAGGGCAGATGTTTCAATTGCTCTACCACAGGCTGAACCTGAATTTCCGATGTGCCTACAAGCTCATCCACGTGCATGGCCAGAGTTTGTTGATCGTTCTCAAAGAACAGCACTGCGGCATCATCAGTACCGCTGAAATCACTGAGCTGGGACAAACCCAACAAACTGCCAAGGTGGTGCAGTTCCCGCTTCTCTGCTCCATACTGAAGCACCGGATGCTCGCTGGCATAGGCTTTTTTCAAGGTGTCCGCAGGTATTTTAACGATGGTGCTCACAGCGCCATGGGGAATAGCGTAAACATGGTTTGCGGCCTTAACCAGCAGAGCTTTGGTAATTGAACGCGAGGCGGGTAATCGCACCGTAAAACTGCTGCCTTTACCGGGTGTGGACGCGATGGACAGCGTACCGCCCAATTCACGCACACCATCGACCACCGCATCCATACCGATGCCGCGACCGGACAGTTTTGATACCTCGTCTACCGTGGTAAGCCCTGGGGTCAAAATCAAGCGGTAGATATCCTGTTCGCTCACTGCGGCGCCGGCATCAATCATGCCCTTGGCCACCGCGTGTTCGAGAATTTTGTCTCTATCCAGCCCCGCACCGTCATCGGAAACAACAATGACAATAGCGCCATTGTCCTGCTCCACAGACAACTCGACCAAGCCTTCCGCGTCTTTTTGCGAGCCGCGCTTCTCAGGTGTTTCAATGCCGTGAGCCACGGCGTTGCGCAGTAAGTGCTCAATCGGCACCAGCACTTTATTGAGTACGTGGCTGTCGATGCGAACATCCTGCCCCACCATATCAAAGCGCACCGCTTTACCCGTTTCACGACCCGCCATGCGAACAACGCGTTCAAGGCGCGCATAGAGCTGGCGCACCGGCTGCTGACGAACGACCAGCAATCTGTCGTGCATTTCCCTGGTACGCATCGCACCCGAAACTACCAGGGACTCGCGCTCGTCCAAAGACGAGCTCATCATGCCACCAATTGCAGCCAGATCGTTGACGGTCTCGCCTATAGCGCGAGAAATATGCTGCAAGGTCGAATAGTGATCCATCTCAAGCGGATCAAATTGCTTATCTTTTGCGCCGTGGTTATCCCGAACGCGAGCGATAATTTTTGAATCAGTCTCAAAATCAAGTAAAGCCAACTGTCGTTTCAAGCGCGCAATGGTCAACTCAAGCTCAGACAGGTTGTAGCGCTCCTTGGAATTTTTAGCCTCCATATCGCGGTGCGCAATATTGATATCGCCAGCCATGCGCACCAGTGTGTCAAGCAACACTGCCGAGACGCGAATGCGTTTGTCGCCACTGGTATCGATCTCACTCTGCAAAGTCGGTTTAGTAAAATGCGCCGCGCTGGCAGTGATTTCGGGCTCACCCTTTTTGACCTGCTCACCCTGCACTGCTGTGCGCAATTCCTGGCCATGCCAATCACCACCCTGACTGGCGAGGTTAACCGCCTCGATGATATCGTCCAGAGGCTCTGGTTCTTCACGCTTTTGCAAGGCATCGACGTAAAACTGCAGCCTGTCGATGGCATCGCGAGCCAAGTCCTGATTAGCCTGGGTGATTTCAAGGTCACCGGCAATCATTTTTTCATACAGCGACTCAAGAACGTGACTTAGGTCGGCCACCGCAGTCAAATTGGTCAGGCGCGCATTACCTTTTAAGGTGTGCAGCTGGCGCAACTGCATATCCAGCGCTTTACGAGATTGCGGTTCAGACAACCACTTGTCACAAGCGCTGTCAAGACGCTCCAGGTGTTCGTCCGCTTCCTCGAGAAACAGCTCCAATACGCCGAAGTTTTGCGTGGCTGCCGCCCGAGGCGACGCTGCCTCATTTGCAGCCAGCGGGGCATCGCTGCTGGCTGCGGTTTGCGCCACAGACACATCGCTTAGCAGCGGCTCATCTTTACTGAGTAATTCAGCTATTTTTACCGACAGAGCGTTGAACTTTTCGGTTTCTACGGACACCATGCGTTTTAAGTGCATTCTGTCCAGCACGGATTCAAGCATATCCCGCGCTTCTTCGATCAAATCAACAGTGGCGTCTTCGCTGGCATTGGCAGCGGTGATCAAGGTTTTTATCTCCCCGACCAGGGCCATCAACTCCATAAAGCGAGCGCGACCACTTTGCACTTGCAACTCGCCCAAATCCTGACTGAGGCTGCGCCGTATCGCGATATTCTCGCGATCTTCCCACCATGCATCAAAGGCGCTCTGCACGCGCTTGCGAACTTCTACCGTGTCCTGCAGGAAAGCCTCAATATCAGCTACCTGCTCGGCCTCCTGAGCATTGGAAGAAGGCCTGGGCGTCCAATCGCCAAGATGATCGCGCAGTGATTTAGCCCGCGCTTCTACGTCTGCAAGAAATTGTTCGCTCTCGACAATTTCCCGCGTATTGACGTTAATCAGTGCCAGCAAACGGCGTAGTAAGCTTGCCAACCAGCTCAACAAATCAACATCGGTATCGTCGACTTCGCTGCCGCAAGCGTTAATTTGCAGCATAAGTTTACTTACTGCGCCTGACATATGGGCAATGGTGTCGGCACCTGCCACATAGGCGCTGCCGTGCAAGGAATGCAGGGCTCTCAATAAACTGTCGGGCGCCGCGCACCGGCCATCGTAAGATTTTACGAACGACTCGATCATCTGGATATTTACGGTGGCTTCAGACACAAATACGTCTTTCAGACCGGGATCCATCTTGCAAATAACCCGCTCTTCCGCGGCAAATCGAACTCCGTCTGCTACCTGAGCACCGGCGTCATCTGTCGATACAGGTTCGCTATGAACACCTTTGGGGAAAATATTGGCACGGTGCTCAATAGCCTTCATTTCGTCTTCAGGCAAAGCACTGTCTTCGAACAGACGTTCTATGGCGATATGTAAGGTGGAAATAATCTCGTCAAACAGCATAAAAAGCTGGTGGTTTTCGTACACCAAGCCTTCCGTAACGCGGTTTAACAGACTTTCACCCGCACCAGCAAATTCCGATAACTGCGCCACACCCGCGACATTACTGGTACCTTTAATAGAATGGAAACCCAAACGTAAATCGCTAAGCACACGAGAGCTTTTAGTGTCGTTTTTCCAGGCGGTATAATTCGCCTTGACGCGTTCCAGTTCGCCCTCTATTTCCTCTTTAAACACGTCGAATACGGCGGGTTTTATCGAATCACTGGGCGCGTCCTCATCCAAAAGATGCAAATGAACATCTACCCATTGATGATCCTCAGATTCACTATCAGTAATATACAGATCAACTAATTCCGGAGCCTGCTCAGCCTCACCCTTTAAATAGTTTTCTATGTTGCGAATACGATCGTTAGGTAGTTCTTCTTTGTTTATCAGCGCGTGTGCCAGTTCCGGCAGCGTTTCAACGTATAAGTCTATCCAGGGGTAAGCACTTTCTGCAACGGCTTGACCATTGGGAAAAAAATCATCAATCCAGCGTGCATAATCCGCCAGCGGAATCATTTCCACTACCTCGGCGGCGTTCTCAATGGCTTTTACGCTCTGCTTTAAGGATTGCGCTGCGTAACTGTTATTTGGATTGCAGCGCCACTCCAAATGATATTGTGTGATCGCATCAAGCTCCTTAGCAACCTCATCCTTAAAGGCTTGATACACATACCCGGAGGTGATACTCCCATCGCTGACGCCCTCAGGCTCTGCGGAGGATTCGTCGTCTTTCTCTTGCGTACCGGCCTGCTGCCTGCACAGTGCCTGAGTAAAATCTTGTAAAAACGCTGCGCGATCAGGACTGCTTTCATCGCTCATTACCGTGGCAGAGAACTGCTCCAACAGGTTTATAATCAACGACAGGTCATCATCCCGGCCTTCTACATCACCACCTTGCTCAATTTGTGACAAGGCGCCGCGAATTGAATCGATCACTTGATAGGAAACCTTGAATTCCAAAAAGCGAAACAGGTTGGAGACCTTTTTCAAGCCGTGGCTAGCATCCAAAAACGCGCTGTAATTTTCGCGATCACGACAAAACTCGTCCAAGGACTTCGCAACCTTAGAGAGTTCTGTTTCAATGCCTTCTAAAACTAATTCTGTCATCTTTGGTTCCGATACCTAACCTGTCAACACACCGGGACAACAGTGGGAGCTGCAATGCTCCCACCCGCATCGATCCATTAGACCTTGTGTTTGTCTTGCTCGACCTGATCTTGTTCAGGCAGAGTGAACTCGGCAACAGACTTACGCAATTCCAAAACATTGCGCGCCAGGAAAACAGCGCCTTGATTGGTAAGCTTAATGTTGTTTGCCATTTTTTCCGTCACTTCCCGCACCGCCTGCAAGGTCTCACGTACACCGGTTGCTTTGAGAGATTGCATTTCCGCACTGGTAGACATCTCCTTCGAACTATCGGTTACTTTGCGCGATACGGTTTCAATCTTGGCGAGCACATCACCGGCGTGTTCAGCCTGACGCGCACCGTTAAGTACCGTGGTAATACTGGATTCCATAGACGAAACCGCTTCGGAGGTATCGGCCTGAATCGCGCTAATCAGTGATTCGATCTGCTTGGTCGCCCGGCCTGAGCGCTCCGCAAGGCGCTGTAGCTCATCCGCAACCAGTGAGAAACCGCGTCCTGCCTCGCCGGCGTTCGCCGCCTGCATGGATGCGTTCATCGCCAGAATATTGGTCTGGTCGGTGATGCCGTTAATCAGACCGATAATCGAGCCGATTTCCTGCGAGCTTTCACCCAAACGCTTAATCCGCTTAGAAGTACCTTGGATTTGCTCTCGCAAATCGCCCATCGCTTCCACGTTTTGATTGACCGCCCGACCACCCTGTGCCGCAAGCTCATAGTTGTGCACAGTCACTTGCGACAGGTCTTTGGCTTTTTCCGCCATCTCTTCCAGCGCTTCCAACATTTTTTGACTGGTCTTGCTGGCCGCAGACACATCGCGCACCTGTGAGCGCGCCGCACCGGTAAGCTCCGAAGTCAGGTACTGACTTTTCTTCGCCGCTTCTGACACATTCACGGAGGTCCGGTTAATGGAAGTCACCACCTCGCGCATCGACTCCACAGCCATGTTAATCGAGTCTGCAATCGCACCGGTAATATCATCACTCACCGTCGCTTCAATCGACAGGTCACCATCGCCCAGGCCGCTGATTTCACGCAGCAGCTTACGAATCGCCGCCTGATTGCGCTCATTCTCGTTTACCACACGCGAGGCATTGCTGCGCTGTGACACAAACAGATATACCACGGCAAGCAGAAGCAAGGCCGCCACAATAAACAGGCCCCAGACAATAAGAGGGGCGATGCGCACGCCCGCAAGTTCGATAACACCCGCATTATCGCGATAAAACTCAACCAGCTCAGTATCTATCGCCGCCATGTTGTCCACCGCCACAGACATCACCGCCGTGGCATCGTTTTGACGTAGCTCGCCATCTGCTTCCTGCTCGACACGCCCCAAGGCATTCACCGCCGGCAGTAACTCAACAACCATGGATAACAATTCATCGCGGTAGCGACTGATCGAATCGAGCTGTTTGGCCACCTCTTGTAAATTGGCTACAGTTTCATCGGAAAATCGGGTTTTACCGACGATATTCAAGGGGCCTTGTTCAAGCTCTGCCATCTCATCGGTGATTTGGGAGAGATGATCAAGTGCCAACACTGTGGTTGGGCCACCTTCTAATACCCGATGCAGGTTGGTTTCGATTTGCTGCACCAGATAGAGCTGGCGCGTGGCGTAGTACACCTGCATGCCCTTGCCGGTCTCAGCCATTGATTTGGCGGCGGCCTCAGCCGCCTCGTGCATTGCCGGCAACTGCTCAGTAATATCGCTGACGATACGATCAGCGCGCACAATCACCGACTGACTGGATAAAATCGAATTGACATGGGCGTTAACAGCTTCCCATGCCTGCTCCATTTCCTTGAGCTTGGGTTGAATTTTCGCAGGTGATGGCGGCAGGGATAAGCTTTCGTCACCATTGACCAATACGCCAGAAAGCTCCGCCATACGATTGCGCGCCTCGCGCAGCTTTACGAAGGAACTTTCGATACCAGAGCCAGACTCCACCGCGTACTTGTCGATTTGCTGCACCAGTACATGCTGTTCGTTCGCCGCTGAGAGGTATTTTTTGTAATCCGCTTTTTGGGTTTCCTGGCGGAAAAAGATAAATAATGCCAAGGCCAGTATCGCCAATAGCGACAGCGACAGCAGCGTACCCAAATCTAACTTACGCCGTGATAACAATCCCGCTGAATTTATCATTTCAAATCTTCCTCGTAATTACACAAGCGGCTTCAGCCGCCGTATTGTTTCCTGTGTTGCGAAGTGTTACTCCGCCCCAGTTTTCATTAAAAAGCGCCCGTCCTGCACCAGTGCAGCCATGCTTAATACCGGCCACAACTCCTGTTCGCTGGCTTGCGAAACGCTTTCATAGCAAAAATACTCCAGGCCCGAACGGCCTCGGCCCGTCTCATTGATATTGGCAATGGGGAAATACTGAATACCCAGCACATCCTGAACTAAGAATCCGTAGTATTTGCTCAGGTTTTTTACCACCAGTACTTTGTTGGTAACACCTTGAGTAACTGCATCACCGCCTAAAAACGCCTGCAAATCAGTAAGCGGCAACACCTCGCCATGATAATTGCACAAGCCCACCAACCAATCCGGCGTACCGGAGATCCGGGTAATGCGTTCCGGCCTGGGCATAACCTCGGTCAACTCATCCATGGAAGACACGACCTTGCGACCACTCAGCATAAAACCCAAACCGCGCCACTGGCCTTGCTGCTCCACCAATTCGGAGTCCGTGTTCAACATGTTCGCGGCACGTTCGTGCACAGCAATCAGTGCATCAAACACGGCTTTTGAGCTAATATCCATACTTGCACTCATTCTGTTCAGGACACGCCCTGTAGCAGCTCTGCTACTTTAACGCGAAACATTTTCGCATCGACCGGTTTAACCATATAGTCGGCAGCGCCCTGACTCAGCCCCCATTCAATATCGGTCTCTTGGCTTTTCGTTGTCACCATCAAAATAGGGATGTGCCTGGTGCGCGTATTGCGATGAATCTGCCGCGTGGCTTTAAATCCATTCATGCCAGGCATCACCACGTCCATCACTATAAGATCGGGCAAACTGCCGAGAGTCTGCTCCACGCTTTCCTCGCCACTGGAAGCCGTGAGTACGGTATGCCCGTCTTTTTTCAGCAACTTGCTCAAAACGTGTATTTCAGTTGGGGAATCATCTACGATAAGTATATTGGCCATGGCTCTTCTCCTCTCAAAACAAGTGTCAACTCATTTGAATATACATTAATTACCCGACAACAGCTTGCTGATAATGGCATTAAGTTCATTTTCATCAACGGGCTTGCCCAAGCAGCAATCGAAGCCTGCTTCCAGGCCTTTTTTTCGATCAGATTCACGATCATTGCCGGACAACATAATCAACGGAATCGCAGAATATAAACTGTGAGCTTTTAGCAACTTGCAGGTCTGATAGCCGTCTATACCCGGCATCATCACATCCATCAAAACAATATCAGGGCGATGCTCCACAATACTGGAAATGGCGTCGTAACCATCTTGTGCGAGCATCACTTCATACCCTACTGACACCAGGCGCTTGCGTGAAATAGCACGCACCATTTTACTATCGTCCACCACAAGCACACGGATGGATCTTTTTTGTTTCAAAGCGATCATATCCACGCCTTCTTTGAGTGGCGCGCAGCATTGCTGCGCGAAAGGGCTTATTTACGCAAAGCTTTTTTGAAGTAAAACTCTTTCAAGTTGTCTAGCTCTTTCTCCAGGCTGGAGGTCGAGGCCAGGACAATTACCGGCAGAGTGCCTTGCTCGATACCCACATAAAACTGCTCGGCAATAGGCCAGAATTCGTTGATTTTTCGAACGCTGGACGCTTGCGTAGCGTGATATCCCTTGTTTTTCGACAACTCCGCCAGGCCCGTTTCAAATTCGACAACTGCCGCGCGCACCTGCGTGACATTAACCTCATCGCGCAAACCCGAGTAATGGGAAATATAGTATTTGTTGACGCGCTCAAGCAGCAGCTCCATGCGCTCTATCAACAACAGCATATTCTCCGCATCATTCGCAGCATCTCTGTGCTTACTGACGATCAACTCAGCACCTTCCAGTAGAGACTCACCCAGGTCGATAATCAGTGCGCCGTTCTCCAGGGAGAAAGGCTCGGTAATCACACTTTCAAGGTCTGACAGAGTGAATTTAAAGAAAGACAATATATTGCGCTCTTCACTACTCAAGTTCATACCACCAAGAGACTTGATGCTTTTACGCAACACCGACATGTCCTGGTCTATTTCTTTTTTCGCGACGGCGGCGCGAATGCCTTTGCCGCGATAAAAGTAAGCTTTGGGAATGCTTTGGCTGACAAACTCAATGGCTTCTGCTGTTTCAAGCAACTTCAACTGCTTGGCATCGGAGGCAACGGCTTGACTTGTGCCAAAACCTGCTGCGCCTATCAGCACACACGCTACGAGGATTTTCTCTAAAAACTTCATTCTACCAACTCCTGCTCTAACTTAAGGATTTCACGAATCTCGACAAACACATCAGACAATATTTTTTCCGCACGTGTAGGCATAAAGCGACCGGACTTGCTGTTCGCCATAAAACCAAACACCAAAAACCTGTCGTCAATCGTTTTCAGGCGCTTTTTAATCCCAGGTGAAACGAGACTATCCGGCGCCTTAGACAAATCGGCATACAGGGCTTCGAAGTGATTAATAGTCTCTTCTACATCATCATAGTAGTGACTATTTTCAACGCCCCAGGCTTTTAGCATATAAAGCGCGCCCAAATGCTGTGTGTCCATACCCAGTTCAGATACTTCAACCACGTACTTCTCACCTTCGATCTGAGTTTGCTCCGCCAGTGCGAAAGCGAGAGTTTCACATTTCTTGGTAAATTCGGCAACGGTGTCACGCAATTTTGCCGCTTTGCCGACCTCAGGTTTAGAAAGAAAATCTCCTTTTATACCATTCCAAATATCCGCCAACTCCTGGGTTTTCACCTTCAGATCGCCAACATCGTGGCTTATTACGTCGGCGATATATTTATCAATGGTGGCTGCACCATTTTTCAGGTCTGTTGCGGGGTCGTGATAAGTCACTCCCATGCCAACCATGGCGTAGTCTTTTAACACGCGGTTAGCCAACATGCAGATATCGGCAATCTCGTGAACATCCGTCGCCGAAGCACGGGCAGATACTTCCATACCCATCAGCGCTAACAAAAACCACACTAAAAATTTACCTGCGGTCACCTTGCGCGCCCGCTTTCGATTACTTTGCCTCACCCTGAACACCTCCTACCATTACTCTGCAATAAAAACGACTTAAAACATCAACACCAGTGACAGGCCGTATACGTCAACGTGATCGCCGTCGACAAAATCACGGTTATAGGCAACACCCACACCAAAATTGTGATTGATGTGAAATTCGTAACCTACACCTAAGCGATACATGGTTTCATCATAGGAGTGGTGACCACCGACTGATTCCTCACCGATACCAGCGCCCAGACGCAAACCTTTCCAGGGATGCAGATAAACCATGCCTAAAATCGCGTCCACCCCATAACCGTGGTGAGCATCGTTTGAATCTTCATAATTAAGACCGACGCCCCACTGACTATTGATACGATATTCATATTCAACACCGTAAATCATTTCGGTTTCGTGATCAGCCTTGCGCTCACCAGCGAATACGCCGAGAGCGTGATGGCTAAAATGGGTATCATCTGCTGCCTGTGCAAGATTAACTTGCGTCATCGCAGCAACCATAGTGCCTGTTGCCAGCAGTTTGAATAGTGTCTTGTTCATTTTGCTTTTCTCCTTAAGGAAGGTAAAATTTGTATCCGTCATATTGCTTGTTCCAGTGTGACTTTCAAGAATTGGAAAGTGAAACAAATAATGGAGATTTCTCCAAAAAGCTGCAGCTATTTCTCGCAAGATGTGAACCAGTTGGCAGTTTGCGATTTTGTCCGGGCAGGCAGCGATGTATCAGTGACGCTTTTAGGCTCATTTCACAAAAAACCTGTGAAGAAAACCTGACCTAAAAAATGGAACGACAAATTATTGGCGGATAAATATTACACACCGAACCAGGGCTCACTGCCAGAGAGGATATTACATCAATTCGGTGATTTTTTCGCTAAAATTCCAGTTGCTGATGAACCACTCAGGCAGGGCGCGAACCCGCTGGGCACGGGGTGTGCGCTAGGCAAGTGAACACGCCGCCACCAGTGCGGGCAACTCATCGAGACCATCAATAACCGCAAGCGCTCCACTGTTGCGGAGTTGATCCACCGAATGTACCCCGTAGCTAACGCCGATACAGGGCATGTCGATGGCGGTGGCCATATCCAGGTCGTAGGTGGTATCGCCCACCATAAGCGCCTGAGAAGCGCTCAAATTCAGCTCACTCAGCAACTCGCGGAGCATCTGCGGATGCGGTTTAGAGCGGGTTTCGTCCGCAGTGCGAGTGGCATCGAAGAAGTCGGCAAGATCCAGAGCATCGAGAATACGATTGAGCCCGCGCCGACTTTTGCCCGTTGCCACCGCCAGCTTGTAGCCCGAGTCGCGCAGGCCGGTGAGCACAGACATGGCATTGGGAAACAGTTCAGGCAAATTCTGCTCCTGGGCGATATAGTGCCTGGAATATGCCTCTACCACCGTTTCCCATTGCGCCCGAGACGCGGAAGGAAACAAGCTCTGCACCGCCTCCAGCAAGCCAAGACCAATAATATTGCGTACCGCAGCGTCGGGCAGCGATGGCATGTCCGCCTCTAGAATCGCGTTTTGCATTGCCCGCACTATATGTGCCTCGGAATCACACACCGTGCCATCCCAATCGAAAATCACTAACCCGGATGTTTCACCAGTAAATGGAATTTTCGGACAAAAGGACAAAGAAGGTTGTTCAGACATCATGAAAAGCGTAGCGGTAGCTACAGTTTGAATGATTTTGGGCAAGATTCGAAGTCATTTTTTTCGAAAAACCATTTAGGCACATTTTGTACATTGGCTTTTGTTGTCACTCATAATATAACTCATTGATATTAAATAAAAAACAGAAGAGCAGCCGCCGTACTGGTGAAATATCCGGGCTAACATCTCAGTACTCCAAACGATCAATGATATGCTGCAAATGGCTGTCCAGGGGCGCACTTACACTTCGTCGCTTACCCTCAACGTCAAAGTGAAGTTCACTGGCGTGCAGAAATAGACGCTTTAGACCCAGCGATTTAGCGACCTGCTCGGTGTGCTCGGTGCTGTATTTGCTGTCTCCAAGCAGCGGAAACCCCTGGTGACGCGCGTGCACACGGATCTGATGAGTGCGCCCCGTCACCGGGCGGGCTTCTATCAAAGTCGCGCCGTGAAAACGCTTTACCACGGAAAACTCAGTGAGCGACGGCTTGCCCTCGGCAGACACGCGCACCATGCGCTCGCCAGAACTGAGCACGTTTTTCTCAAGCGGCGCGCTGATCTGGCGGACTCGCGCGGGCCAACGCCCCGCCACCAGGGCCAGATAGCGCTTGCTCATCGTGCCCTCACGCAATTGGCGGTGCAGGTCTTTGAGCGCCGAGGCTTTGCGGGCGATCAGCAGACAGCCCGAGGTGTCCTTGTCCAGCCTGTGAACCAACTCCAGATAACGCTCCTGCGGACGCTGCTGGCGCAGCGCCTCAATCAAACCAAAATTCAGCCCGCTGCCCCCGTGCACCGCTAAACCAGACGGCTTATTCACCACTAACACGCCAGGAAAACTGGCAAGCACCGCCTGCTCCAGGGTGTCTTTCCAGTGTGCAGGCACAGGCTGCGGCGCACGTGGGTCTGCCTGGCGCACTGGCGGAATCCGCACCTGGTCGCCATGTTTAAGGCGATAATCGGCCTTTGCCCTGCCCTTGTTGACCCGAATCTCACCCTTGCGCAGCGCTTTGTAGATGCGCCCCTTGGGCACGCCCCTCATTACGCGGGCCAAATAGTTGTCCAGGCGCTGACCGTCACTGTTTTCATCCACCGTTTCGAAGCGCACCGCCATCCTCGGCGCAGCGCCTGTCTCATCTTTCATATAAAAGCCAATCTAAGTCGTTGATGAAGCAATAAATTGCTGCTATATTGCCGCAGTGTGCAGAATCTCCCGCATGCAGCAAGAGGTCAGATACAGCCTCCCGTATTGTCACCGCCTGGTTCAGAACCCCCTGTAAGACGGTGAGCTGGTGCTGAAATAAGCGCCCCAGCATTGGCTGGCACACAAAGAAACACACAACAGCCCATCGCCGCCTCCATGACAAAGCGCGGCGCTCGGCACACAGTAACCGCGCAGATTCTGCCGGATGAGAATGACGAACATACAAGGGCGTGGCCTGCGCAAAATGCAGACACTAGCAAATAAGCTCCGGCCATGCCAGCGCCTTGATACAAGCAGCGGTGCTTGCCTATACCTGTGCCGCAGTATTATTGGGCTTCTATATTGCCCGCGACGCTCTCGCGATGTTAGCTGGTGGTTCTCACCCGATATGCCTGCGCCTTTTTGCAAGGCACTAATTTCATGAAAAAAATGCTGATTAACGCAACGCATGCCGAAGAGCTGCGCGTTGCCATGGTTGATGGACAACGACTTTACGACCTCGATATCGAAAACCGCACCCGCATTCAAAAAAAATCCAACATCTACAAAGGCAAAATAACCCGGGTTGAACCCAGTCTCGAAGCGGCTTTTGTTGAATTCGGCGCCGAGCGCCACGGCTTCCTCCCCCTGAAAGAAATCGCTCGCGAGTATTTCTACCAAAACCCCAAAGACGTCGAAGGCCGCGCCAAAATTCGCGACCTGGTCAAGGAGGGCACGGAAATCATCGTGCAAGTTGACAAAGAGGAGCGCGGCAACAAGGGCGCCGCACTTACCAGCTTTATCAGTCTCGCGGGACGCTATATGGTGTTGATGCCTAACAATCCCCGCGCCGGCGGCATTTCCCGCCGCATTGAGGGCGAAGAGCGCGCCGAACTCAAGGAAGCAATGGCCGACCTTGATATTCCGGCCGATATGGGCGTCATCGTACGCACCGCCGGAGTGGGACGCTCAACCGAAGAGCTACAAGCCGACCTCAGCTATCTGGTCAATCTCTGGCAGGCGGTGAGCAAGGCCGCCGGCGAGGTTGCAAGCCCCGCCCTGCTGCTGCAGGAAAGCAATGTGATTATTCGCACAATTCGCGATTATCTGCGCGATGATGTCGGCCAGGTTACCCTGGACTCAGAAGAAGCTTATCATCAGGCATTGGACTTTGTGTCACAAGTCATGCCACAGTTCAAAAACCGTATTCGCCTGTACGAAGACAGCATTCCGATGTTCAATCGCTTTCAGATCGAAAGTCAGATTGAAACTGCCTTCCTGCGCGAAGTGCGCCTGCCCTCTGGTGGCTCTATCGTCATCGACCCCACCGAGGCGCTGGTGTCTATTGACATTAACTCCGCCCGCGCCACCAAGGGCTCGGACATCGAAGACACCGCACTGCAAACCAATTTAGAAGCCGCGGATGAAATTGCGCGACAACTGCGTCTGCGCGATATGGGCGGCCTGGTAGTCATTGATTTTATCGATATGCTGGCATCTCGCAATCAGCGCGCGGTGGAAAACCGTATGCGCGAAGCCCTGGGAGTGGATCGCGCGCGCGTACAAGTGGGCAAAATATCACGCTTTGGCCTCCTGGAGATGTCGCGCCAACGCCTGCGCCCTTCCCTGGGCGAAACCAGCACCAAGGTCTGCCCACGCTGCTCGGGTCAGGGCACTATACGCGATACCAAATCTCTTGCGCTGTCTATTTTGCGCCTGGTAGAAGAGGAAGCCATTAAAGACCGCAGCGCTGAAATTCGCGCGATTGTACCGGTCAGCGTAGCCGCTTACCTGCTCAACGAAAAACGCAGCGACTTATCCGACATCGAAGCCCAGACCAAAACCCGTGTTATCGTCGTACCCAACGCCAACATGGAGACGCCCCATTTCGATGTGCAGCGGATGCGTGATGATGAACTGGACGGTCAGCCTACAGTCAGCTATAAAATTGAGCTACCCGAGGCGGAATCCGAAGTCGTCGCCGAACCCCGTCGCCCGCAACCCAGTGTGCAGCAGGCCGCCGTACAAGTGACGCGCCCCCCTGCTGCCCCCGCGCCTGCACCCAAAACAGCAGACGTTGCCAAGACAGCCGCGGGTGCGGTTGGTATTGGCGCCTTGTTAAAACGGTGGGTGGGCGCTCTGATGGGCTCGACCCTAGAAGCCGAACAGGAGCAAACCAAGGACAAGGGCAAGGGCAAGGGCAAGGACAAAAACAAGTCCAAGCAGGACAAACGCGGCGGCAACAACCAGCGCCGCAACGGCAATCGTCAGCGCAATGAACGGGATAACGGCCGAGACGGTAACAAACAACGCGGCAACGGCAACAAAAACAAGAACAAGCAGGAGCGCAACGGCCAGCAGGATGAGCAACAGGGTAACAACCGCTCGCGTAACCGCGCGCCGCAAAACCGTCGCCGCAACCAACGCGATACCAACCGCGATACGTCTCAGCATTCGCAAAACGAGACGCAAACGCCCTCAGCAAACAAAGCCGAGCGCGATGACAAACCACGCCATCGCCCCAGCGATCAGCGCCACGACGACAATCGCAGACGTCGTAAGCGCGCGCGCCCCGACGGTGATGCGCAGCAACAGGATCTGCAAAAACTCACCCAAAAACCGGACAAAGCCGCTGCCGAGGCCGCGGGTGAAGCACAAGCCGAGCAGAGCAAACCAGAGCGTGAGTCCGCACCGGTAAAAGCCAAAAAGCCAAAGTCAGAAAAAAAGGGCAAACGGCAAGATCCGGCGAAAACACCTGAGGCGCCCCAAGCTGTCGAGCCGCAAGCACCTGAAACCGATGCGCTACGCTCCGATGCTGCAGCCAAAGCGCAAGCGGCCGCCCTGGCTGTTGCCGCCGCTGAACTCAGCACCATTGAGCGCGCCACTGGTGTGCAACCGCAGCCAAGCCCCGAGGCCTTGGCCGCAGCCGAGCTGGACGCGATAGAGACTTCCCCGTCCAGGCAAGAGGCGGAACGCTCGCAACAGGATGATGCTGTACTTGAGAGCGCAGCGCCCAGCGCATCAGAGGTCGAGCTCAAAACAGGAGTCAGCGAAGATGGCCGTGCGCTAAACGATCCCCGCAGCGCGCCCAGACCCGTGACTGAGCTTGGCATTGCAACGCAATCGTTTAGCCTGTTTAGCGACACGGTCGCGCCCGCGGTGGAAGCCAATACACGCTTTGTGCCCCGCGCTGGCAACGACCCCCGTGGCCCGCTTCCCAGGCCTGCGCAGGTACCTGACGAGACGGCCTGATGTGGGTCGTCAACGTCAGTGAGGTTAAGAAAATACAACAAGGCTCTTGTCACCGGCGAAGCAATCGGTATAATCCTCGCCTTCGCTAACGCCGCGGTGCGGCATATACAGTGCGAAATTCGGTGGGCTGGCTGAGTGGTCGAAAGCGGCGGTCTTGAAAACCGTTGAGGCGAGAGCCTCCCGGGGTTCGAATCCCTGGCCCACCGCCATTTTTTTTGCCGCAGCGCCTGGCGTTGCGGTTTTTTTTGCCTGTTTGTTTTCCCCTCCCCTTTTGCCAGACATCATAAAATCAGCCCCTCTGCCCTGTGGGGAGAAGCGCGAGTGCATGGAGTGCGAGAGAGGAAGGACTGCGTTTCACGCAAAAACCCTGCCCCCTCTCAAGCCGCCAGTGTAAATTGTGCTAGAATTCGCCTCCCTTTGTCGGGTATCGGCGCTGCCGATACCGTGCCCACACCCTATCCGGAATGCAAAATGAGCAACATATCAGCCTTTGAACAAGCCTTGAACAATCGTATTTTGGTGATTGATGGCGCGATGGGCACGATGATTCAGGCGGCAAAGCTCGAAGCCGGGGACTATCACGGCGAGCGCTTTGTCGATCACGATGTCGACTTAAAGGGCAACAATGACCTGCTCACCCTCACCCGCCCGGATGTGATCGCCAATATTCACCGCGCCTACCTCGATGTTGGCGCGGATATTATCGAAACCAACACCTTCAATGGCACGGGCATCGCCCAGGAAGACTACCGCTTAGGCTATCTCGCCAGAGAGCTAAACTTAGAGGCCGCGCGCATCGCCCGGGAAGTCGCCGATGAATACACGGCAAAAACCCCGGACAAGCCGCGCTTTGTAGCGGGGGTGCTTGGCCCCACCCCAAAAACCGCGTCTATTTCCCCCGATGTCAACGACCCCGGCGCACGCAATATTAGCTTTGATGAACTGGCGCGGGACTATTTGGAGCAGACCCTCGCGCTGATCGAGGGCAAGGTCGATATACTGCTTATCGAAACCATTTTCGATACCTTAAATGCCAAGGCCGCTATTTATGCCATAGAGCAGGCGCGGGAACAAACCGGCGACGACATTCCGGTGATGATTTCCGTGACCTTCTCCGACACCAGTGGCCGGGTGTTGTCAGGCCAAACTCCAGAGGCCTTCTGGGCCTCTGTCGCCCACGCCAAACCCCTGGTTGTCGGCACTAACTGTGGGCGCCGCTTCAAAGAGGTTCGCCCTTTTGCCGAAGCACTGGCAAACGCGTCCGACTGCTATTTTTCCGGCCATTTCAATGCGGGCCTGCCCAACGCTTTTGGCGAATTTGATGAAACCCCCGAGATTATGTATGAAGACCTGCGCGGCTTTGCCGAACGCGGTTTTTTAAACATCGCCGGTGGCTGCTGCGGCACAACGCCTGAGCATATCGCTGCGATTGCACGCGCGGTCGAGGGTCAAAAACCCCGCTCCCGCCCGCAACGCGAGCCTGCCTGTCGCTTAAGTGGTTTGGAAGCACTTAACATCACCAAAGACAGTTTATTTGTCAATGTGGGCGAGCGCTGCAATGTCACCGGCTCGGCGCGTTTTAAGCGCTTAGTGTTGGAAGGCGATTACGACACCGCACTGGATGTGGCGCGCGCCCAGGTGGAAGACGGCGCCCAGATCATCGACGTGAACATGGACGAAGGCATGTTAGATGCGGAAAATGCCATGGTCACGTTCTTAAACCTTGTCGCAAGCGAACCGGATATTTCTCGCGTACCCATCATGGTGGATTCGTCCAAGTGGTCGGTGATCGAGGCGGGCCTGAAATGTATTCAAGGCAAGCCCGTGGTCAACTCCATCAGCTTGAAAGAAGGCGAAGCACCGTTTATTGAAGCCGCCACCCAGTGTTTACGTTATGGTGCGGCGGTTGTTGTTATGGCCTTTGACGAAACCGGTCAGGCCGACACGCTGGCGAGAAAAATTGAAATCTGTAAACGCTCATACGATATTTTGACCACCGTCGTCGGCATGAGCGCCAACGATATTATTTTTGACCCCAATATTTTCGCGGTCGCCACCGGAATTGAAGAGCACAACAATTACGCGGTGGATTTTATCGAAGCGGTGCGCTATATCAAAACTGAATTGCCCGGCGCATTGGTCAGCGGTGGCGTAAGCAATGTCTCCTTTTCATTTCGCGGCAACAACCCGGTACGCGAGGCGATCCACTCGGTATTTTTATTCCACGCTATTGGCGCAGGCATGGATATGGGCATCGTCAACGCCGGTCAGCTTGCGGTGTACGATGAATTGCCGAAAAACCTGCGCGATGCGGTGGAAGATGTGGTACTTAACCGCAACCCAGGCGCAACCGAAACCCTGCTGGATCTCGCCCAGGAATATCGCGACAGCGGCGACAGCGGTGCGGCTCACAAGAACGCTTTGGCATGGCGGGAATTGCCGGTTGCCAAGCGCCTGGAACACGCCCTGGTCAAAGGCATTAACAGCCATATTATCGAAGATACCGAAGAGGCTCGTTTAGCCTTTGCCAACCCCATCGAAGTGATTGAAGGCCCGCTGATGGACGGTATGAATGTGGTGGGCGATTTATTCGGCGCAGGTAAAATGTTTTTACCACAGGTGGTAAAAAGCGCGCGGGTCATGAAGCAATCGGTGGCCTATTTGCAGCCCTATATTGAAGAAGGTAAGGCCGCGGGTTCCAGCAACGGTAAAATACTGCTGGCCACGGTGAAAGGCGATGTACACGATATTGGCAAAAATATTGTGGGGGTAGTGCTGCAGTGCAATAACTTTGAAGTGATCGATATGGGCGTGATGGTATCTTGCGAAGATATTTTACAACGCGCCCAGGAAGAAGACGTGGATATGATTGGCCTTAGCGGCCTGATCACTCCGTCACTGGATGAAATGGTACACGTTGCCAGTGAAATGCAGCGCTTAGGCTACGAAATACCGCTTTTAATCGGCGGTGCAACCACTTCCAAAGCCCATACGGCGGTAAAAATTGAACCGCAGTATTCCAACGACGCCGCGGTATACGTACCCGATGCTTCGCGGGGTGTGGCTGTGGCCAGTCAATTATTGGGCGCGGGAAAACCCGCCTTTGTGGCCGAGCGCAGAGGCGAATACCAGGGCGTGCGTGAACGTGTCGCTGGCAGGAAGCCCCGAGCGGCATTACTCAGCTACGAAGATGCAACACGCAACGCACCGCAGTTTGACTGGCAAAACTACCAATGTGTTGTGCCACAGTTTCTCGGCCTGAAAGTGCTGGATGACTATCCCCTGGAAGCATTACTGGACACACTGGACTGGACGCCGTTTTTTCTCACCTGGGAACTCGCAGGAAAGTACCCGCGCATTCTTGAAGATGAAATTGTCGGCCAGCAAGCCAAAGATTTATTTGCCGACGCACAGCTCATGCTTAAGCAAATTATCGAAGAAAAATGGCTGAGCGCCCGCGCGGTGTTTGGCTTTTGGCCAGCCCAGCAGGAAAACCACGACGATATTCGACTGTTTACTGACGACAAGCGCGACACAGATTTAGCCATCTTGCACCATCTGCGTCAGCAAACCCAAAAACCCGCGGACAAACCCAACCTGAGTCTGGCTGATTATGTGGCGCCCGCAGACAGTGGCTGCAAAGACTATGTCGGCGGTTTTTGTGTGACCGTTGGTCACGGCGTGGAGGAACGGGCAGCAGCGTTTGAGAAAGATCACGACGACTACCGCTCCATCATGTTAAAAGCACTGGCAGACCGCCTCGCCGAAAGCTTCGCGGAGCATCTGCACCAGCGCGTGCGCAAGGAGTTTTGGGGCTATGCGCCAGACGAGCACCTCACTAATGAAGACCTGATCCGCGAAAAATACCGCGGTATTCGCCCGGCCCCCGGTTACCCGGCCTGTCCGGATCACACCGAAAAAGCGACCTTGTTTAAACTGCTGAACGCGCCTGAAAACTGCGGGGTAAACCTGACCAGTAGTTTCGCCATGTTCCCGGCAGCCTCAGTGAGCGGCTGGTATTTCGCCCATCCAGAGGCGCGTTATTTTGCGGTGGGCGGTATAGGCAATGATCAGGTCGAATCCATTGCCAAACGCAAGGGTCTCAGCACAGAGGAAATGCAACGCTGGCTGGCGCCGAATTTAAATAAAATCTGATAACCAGCAGCCAAAGGATAAGGTCGGAACGGAAAAGCGGAGTGTTGCAGCGCTGTCGTTTGACCTCGACAGGCCGCTGCACCTGGAAAACACCCTGATGATACAAAGCGGTTACAATAATATTGCCATTTAACCCGGATATTGCACCAGTAAATGCTGTTTTTGACATAAGCTGTTGGCGTTATTAAACAGCATAAGAGCTAGCCCGTGCTGGTGAAATATCCGGGTTAACTACCAACGCCTGATACGCCAGACAAAGAGAATGACAATAATACCCAATAGGCCGAGGCTCGCCGGTGCAGACAGGTAGATACTATCGGCGAATACCATCAGTACCCGCAACGCACTTAAACTGCCGTTGACGGATCTGCCACTCAGGTCGACTGACAAGGTGTCGCCAACCGTGGCCAGTATAGAATCCGCATAGCGGTTACTGCTTGCGGCTAACACAGCCGCGCTCAGGCTTGTCAAGGCACTGCTGGGCACAGAGCTAAAAATAAAACCGCTTCTACTCGCGGCACTGCGCCAATTGGAACAGAATAAGTCCCGAGTATCGCTGCTGGCGCAGTGACCTTGGTTGATATTGAAAATAATCGCTTCTTCCGCGATGTCAATATTATCTAAAACACGTCTGGTCGCCAGGCAAAACGGATTTTGACGCTGCCACTCAATTCCAGCGACAACAATGCTGTCACCCTTTGCCAGAACACGACCTTGAAATTGCTGATACACATCCACGCTGCTGCCAATCAGATCGGCACGCGCGTCGTTGTTCGAAAGAACAATTCCAAGCAATAGCGCCAGCATTGGCAAAATGGTCTTCATGACTATGACACTCCTTTTTACGGTGGGGCAAACATACCCTGCACCAAAAAGGCAACCAAGTGTCACGCACCACTTTCGAGAACCGCATCACAGTTTTTGTGGAGATTTCCGGTTTTTATCGAAATACATGCCTACGGGGTGATGAAAAAACGAGATGAAAAACACGCACCCACAAAAAAACCCGCTGCGAGAACGGGCTTTCTAAAGACACTGAGAAAACCTACTTGGCTTTTTTCAGCTTCTTCTTCAGGCCTTTTAACTTGCCTTGTTGCTTAGAGATCTTAGACTTACACGCTTTAACTTCCTTTTTCAAAGCTTTTGCTTTTTTCTTAGCCATGGGCATTTCTCCGTTTGTCAATCAAAGTTACACGTTTAGCGAAAAAACCAAACGCCATTAAACGGTCAGGTAGCAAAAACACCACCAAATAAGTCGCTTAACGGTACCAATCATATGATACCCCCGCAGAATTGCAAGGACTATTTACACACAATACTGCAAAACAAGGCTTCACTTATCATCGTTATGGGCGGGTTTTGATACTTAGCGGTGAAAGTAATCCACAATTTGCCGTGCTAGCACGGCTGAAATACCGGGCACTTTTTGCAGCTCTTCTGGCTCAGCGTTTTCAACACCTGCTGCGCTGCCAAAATGGCG